>WNFD01000651.1_pt1 | contig 110520 bp, 96 predicted proteins | sample 5400491 | NCBI WGS metagenome assembly WNFD01 (sample SAMN13153343, study PRJNA577476) | soil metagenome | isolation source: 120 cm saprolite under Douglas fir tree site 2 hole 2 replicate 2 | place: USA:California | collected 2015-04-18 | reverse complement strand
GGTTCACGAATCCAGGCACCGTGACGAACCCCGGACTAATATCGTCATAGATTCCCTCGTAAGAAAAGTGCAGCCCGTCTCGCTTCAAATCGAGCCTGTCGGCCGGACCCGCCCGGTAACTGCCGCCCAGGCTGCTGGAACTCACCACCGCCTGGCCTTCCAGGCTCCAGTTGGCGTCGAACTTCAGCCGCGTATCGAGACCGCCGATGCGGTTGAACTCGTGCGCCGCGGGATACTCCCAGTCGGTGTAGATGGCTCCGATGCTCGACTGCGTGAAGATGTCCCGGCTGGCACGCGCGACGGTGAAGTAAGAGCGCGTACCCGACAGCGGGCTGGAATCCGGCACAATCAACCCAGGGCCCCGATCATCCGTCGCCATCACCCCTGCTGAATACGGTCCTTCTTTCCCCGTCAAGCGGATTCCTGCCGATGGGTCGCCGATGCTGCGGGTGAAAAACAAATCCAGCGGGGTGCGGAAGTAATCTTCGTTCTCCAGAAAGAATGGGCGCTTCTCGGGGAAGTACACGGCGAAGCGCTGGTTCACGGTGATCTGGGGATCCTCCGACTCAACCTGGCTGAAGTCGGGATTCGCGGTCATATCCACGACGAAGTGATCGTGAATGACGAACTTCGCGTCCATGCCGGGTTCGCCCTGCGCTACAGCGTGCTGAAAATACGGATTGCCGGGATCGCGCGTATCCAGCGCCCGGAATCCCCGCATCACCCCGTAAGGAATCAGCTCGATGCTGCGTCCCGGCGAAATCCCTTCCAGGCCTTTCAGGGTCGCCGCCTGTCCCAGCCTTCCCTGCAGCTTGTAGGAGACGTGTGGCCAGAATGAGTCCTCGTTCTCGCGCACAATCCCGCGATACAAAATGATTCCCCAGTCCTGTTGCTTGGTTGCGGGAAAGCGCAGGCTCTTGAATGGAATCGAGATGAGCACCACGTATCCGTGGTCGGTCACCTTGCCCCGGGAATCCCACACCGTATCAAACGATACATCCCAGTTGCCGCTGGTCTGCTCCTCGCGCGCCGCCTCGGTCCAGATCGCGTCCCACTGCACGCCCAGGGGCGTGGTCTGGAAGGCATAGGCACGCCGGCGGTCGTGAAAAGTGTCGAGCATTACCTCGACTTCGTCGTCGTCGTAGATGTCCTCCCGCCGCGACATTCTCGCCCGCACCTTCTTCGGATCATCGAAGCACACAAATACTACGTAGAGATTTTTCTCATCGTAACCGAGATAGGCTTCCGTCGGCTCCGTCACCTTCTGGCCGTCGTGCGGATTCCGCTGCACGAAGCCCGCAACCTTTGCCATCTGCAGCGCAACTTCTCCTTGCGGCTTCATGCTGAGGAAGTCTTCCAGGGCGGGAGCACGGAAGAGCTTTGGAATCGTCAGGGACGGCGGCTCCAGCGCGGGTTTCGGTGCCGGCTGCCCTTCAGGGTTCTTGATCGCAGGCTCGGGCAACTGTGCGGACGGCGACGGGTTCTGGGGAGATGGCTCGGGCTTCTGTCCCGGAAGCGTGGGATTTGTCTCCGGCGGTAGGGGAGGGTTCTGTGGTGTTGTCTGCGGGTCGGGACTCTGTTCAGGGCTCGACGCCGCTGACTTTGCGTCTTGGGCGGGTGGCGTGGAGTTCTGCTGCAGGACGGTGGCCGGTTGTAACGGCTCGGACCACGCCCACTGGACTGCTCCGGGCAGTGCCAGAGCAACCACCAGCAGACTTTTCACAAGTCCTTTGAGTGGAAGAGCTTTGATTCGCCCAGAACGCAAAACGCCCTCGCGGCTCCTCGCTCCCCCTCGACCGAGGAATCCTGCAAGATACACTATGGCGAACCAATACAAAACAGAAAAGCGATGTTGTGAGGTTTGCCGGACGACACGATGGTCCCGCTACCACTCATAGAAGGACAACCGAGAGTTTCAACCTTCTTTCTCCCCCGTTGCGCTCAGTTGCGTTCCGCGATGCCCGAATATGGACCTGCGCCTCGAGCCTAGTGCGCGAGCGAGTCCCACTCTTCTGCCCCGCGCTGCAGCAAGGGCGTGCGGTCCTCGGGCAAAATCCAGCGTTGCTGAATGAGTTCATCGGCGGCACGCGCGAACTGCCCAAGGTAGGCTTCGCGGTCAGGATAACGCTCAGCGATCGACTTACGCGGGTCGCCCGACTGCTTACGTTCAGCAACGTTTTTGGGGAATGGGAGATACGATCCCACCATGGCGACGCGCTGCGATGCCGCGCCGATGGAGGGATCGCGAAGGTTCCATCCCGTGTAGGTCGCTAGCGGCACCGAGATCTCGGGCAGATGGATGCCGCCGAGCTCGTTGCCATCGGCATCGACTTGCGGCACGAGGACGGGAAACGGTTCGCCAACGTGGGGCGGTTGCAGGGTGAGAATTCCCAGGCGCCACTGCGGGCCGTAGTCGAGACGGTAAGCAGTGTTAGTTTCGCTAGGCAGTGCCACATGCGGAATCTTCGGGAACACAACCTCGCGCAGCGGCACCAGAGTGTGGGCGGCGATGGTCGGATAGGCACTGGGCGGCGGGGAGGTGCCGCTGCGAACCCACGCATCCATGTTGGCGATCATGGCGCGCCAGAAGAAGCGGATGGGCAGGGGCGACTCGGGCTCTTGTCCGAACAAATGACCTTCTCCGCGCGCGGGCGGAAACGGGCCGGTGAAATGCTGCAGGCCGGTGAAGTGGTAGATGCGGACGTTGGGACCGATCATAGCGTCGCGCTTGGCATCGGCGGTGGTGTGGATGAGGGAGGCGGCGCGTCCCCAATATTCGTAGGCGGTATGGGAGAAGAAGATTTTGGGGACGACCTGCTCGGCCTGAGCGCGATCGAGCAAGCCGCCCTTCTCGCCGGTAAGCGGATCGATCTCGGGCTGGTCGGTGAAAGGAAAGATGTCGGTCGGAAAGAATATCGCCGAGGTCGGCTCTGCATCGCGGGAAGGCTGGGCGAAGCGGTAGTTGAAACTGCCGCGGCCCGCACCAGCGACGTGCGAAAGGACACCATCGAGAGCAATCCGGCCATCTTCATCGGCGTTGAAGCCCTGGTAAAGAAAATCGCGCAGGAAGCGGCCATTCTGTGAGATGCCTTCGCCGAGCACACGGGCCGCGGGCGTGAGGCTGTCGGGCGTATGTTTCACATACGAGGCGAAGTCGCGCACGGCCGCGAAGGCGAGGCCGGCAACAACCGGGTCGGTGACTACGTAGACGTATTCGTAAATGCGGCCGGGCTCGAAGCCTCCGTTGAGATGGATGGAGCGACTGCTGGGCGTGAGCTTGCCGTCGACGGTCGCGGCAAATTGCCACTGGGAGCGCGGGATCGTGCTGCGCTTGCCCTCGCGCGAGTCGCGAACCGTCAGCGTGTTGCGGGCATCGTCGGGCTGCGCGACCGGGTACTCCGTGCCTCCGATGTTGCCGACGATGACGTGGCCGAGCGGAATTTCATCGGCCTTGGCAGGTAGCATGATATCGCCGCGCAGCAGGCCGGTGATGGTCTTGCCATGATCCTTGGCGATCGGCGCGTACAGGCGGAGCGCGGTGGGCCCGGGGGCGTCCCACTGCCAGCCGAGCGCGACCACAGTGAAACCGTTGCGCAGCAGCCAGGCATCGCCGGCGCTGTGCCCCAGATCTTCATCTCCCCCGTCAACGAGTGAGAGGATACGCGAATGACCGCGGTTGGGATTCTCCAGGAACAGCGTACCATTGCCCTTGGTCGCGTCCTTGGGCCGGACTGCGACGAAGTCCGCGGAGAATTCCACCTCGCCATTCTGCAGATTGACCGCGTTGGCCAAATCGATGATGGACTGGTTGTGGATGTTGGCGACGGGTACTGCGAAATAGACGCGTCCGGTGATGCGTTCGTACGGGCCGCTCTCGCCGAAGGGATTGGCATCGAGAACGTCAATGCGCGACGTGATCTCGACATGAGTGACGCGGGCGGGCAGGTATGGAACCACGAACAGGAACACCAGACACAGGGCTAGCCGACGATTGACCAGAATCATGCCCGGCAAGATACCACAGCCGGACGCGGCAGGCCGAAGACAGCAAGTCAGTACTGGAAGAGATAAGAGATCTTCACGAAAATCTGCCGCCCGTCGTTGAGGAAGTGGGCAGGCGTACGCAGCAGATTGCCGCTCTGATCCAGACCCAGGGACCGGTTGAGATTCTGCAGGTCGCTGTTGTAGCCGATATAAAACGCTGTTCCCGGATGCACGAAGTACGTGAGCAGCACATCCCCGCTGAAGTTCTTGGCTGGCGGCAATGAACTGAGCGCCCGGTTGGGGAAAACGGGGTCGTAGTTGGACAAGACCGCGTTGTACTGCCCGATCACGCGCAACGACAGCGCCCTCGTGAACTGATAATTCCACTTGGAACGAATGATGTGGTTGTTGAACATGTTGGCGTTCGTGGTGAGGCTGCGCACCCGGGTCAGCAAATATGAGTTGTCTATCGTCAAACCACGCACCGGCCGGAACGTGGCGGACAGCTGAGCGTAACTTGACCTGCCGAGTACCGGTGGCCCAAACGCCGGAGAATAGTTAGTGTCCGTGCCCCAACCTACCTCCCCGATCAGGCTCACAGGCTTGAAGTAGCCGAATTCGAAAAAGAATCCGCGATGCTCGTGAGCATAGTCCTTGTTGGTGGCTCCCAGCGCGCTGTAGTCCACGGGGCGCAGGCGTTCATGGCCCAGATTCGCGAACACTCCGAAGGTGGTCTGTCGTTGCAGAATAAATCGGTAGTTCGTATTGGCAAACCAGTCCAGTCGTGTGCCACTGTGGTCCCAGTTGTTGATGGTGAATAAACCTGGTCCGTGCCACTGCAAAATTTTCCCCTCAGGCCGGAACCGGTACAGCGAAAACTGGCTGAAACGCCGAATATCGGGGCGCCGGAAGAATCCGGTGTCAGTTTCGAAGTTCGCCGCCGTGTCCTGATACCAGGCGTTATATTCCACCTTTCGTGAACTATGTTCCAACCAGTAGTTGTAAGAGGTCCCGCCCTTGTGGGTGCCATCGAAGAACTTGGTGTGGCTTTCAAGTGCCTGCAGCGTGGCATACCACGTCGAGCTGAATTTGATTTTGGCGTCCACTCCACCCACGCGGTTGGACCCAACCAGGCATGCGTTGGCCGTGCATTCTGCCTCTCCTGGTACCGTGTGCAGTTCGCGGTCGGTATAAATCATTCCAATCGTTGATTCTTTTCCGATGTCGTGATTCACACGCAAAACCCCGAAATAGGCCTTGTGTCCGGACAGCGGATCATACGGGGCTACCCTCTCCCCGGGCGACTTGTCGTCCGCCAGCAACGCCCCCAGCGCCCACGGCCCTCTCTTGCCGGTCAGCCTGACTCCGTACTCCGGGTCGGCGATCCGTCGCGTGAACAGCAAGTTGACGGGAGTATCGAAGTAGCTCGAGTTCTCGAGAAAGAAAGGGCGCTTCTCTGGGAAGTACACCTCAAAGCGCTGGTTCACCGTCACCTGCGGCTCGTCGGATTCCACCTGGGAAAAATCGGGATTGATGGTCGCGTCCAGAACGAACGAGTCCTTGACCACGATCTTCGAGTCCAGACCAGGTCTCAACTTCAGGTGTGCGCCGTTGAATCGCGGATGGTTCGGGTCGCGATCATCCAGGCTGCGAAAACTGCTGCCCGCCACATAGGGAATGAACTGCATGTTGCGGCCCGGCGAAATCTTGTCCAGACCGTCCATCTCGGTTTCCTGTGGAAGGAATCCTTGTTTGTTGCTGCTGATATGCGGATAGAAAGCATACTCGTTGTTCCGTTTCAGGTCCCTCTCGAAGAAGATGCCCCAGGTCTGCTCCGGACGTTGAGAGAAGCGCAGCGATTTGAAAGGAATCTCAAACCATACGACATATCCGCGGCCGGTCAGCTTGGCGTCCGAGTTCCAGACCATATCGTAGGAATAATCGGGCTCCTGGTAGTCGTTCCATATGCCATCCTGCTGGACCCCCATTGGATTCAGAAAGAAGAAAAGTCCGTGCATGTGGTCATGGAACGTGTCGAGCACGAACCCGAACTGATCGTCATCGTTAATGTTTTCGCGCCGTGCCATGCGCGCTCGAATCTTGTTGGGCTCCGAGTCAAAGCAAATGCAGACCACGTAGAGATTCTTGTCTGTGTAGCCGAGATAGACCTCCGTCTTCTGGGAGATCGGGGATCCATCCTTCGGATCCCGCTGCACAAACCCCTCGACCTTCAGCATGGCCTTGGCTATCTCGGGGACAGGTTGCATTTCAGAAAAATCCGCGAGCGTCGGTCGCTGCTGCATACGAGGGATGTGCAGCGTTGCGAACTTGCCTTGAGGAGTTACTGGCGAGGTTGCCTTATCTTTAGCGTGTGCCAAGGGCAGGAACGCGAGGCACGCTAGAAGCACGACTCCGCCCCGCCGCGCGCTGAACCCGTATGACATTTCGCCCCAAGTCAGAAAAGGAATGCGTCAAGACTGCACCGTGCGGTTTAGACGGATGAGGAGAGGCAACGTTAGGAAGAATTCGGTGAATTTGGCGGCAAGTGTGAACCGGTGTGCCGTCAGATATCGAAGAGTGAGCGGGGCAATTGCGATTGCCGGATGATGGACATAAGAGTGCCGATTCGGAGCTCTGGATGGTCCGGCACAGGCACAGTAATTGTAGAGTTCTCGCTTCGCCTCTGCATTATGATGTGACTGCCCGTCTTCGAACCTCAACGAATCCTTGGCCCGAGAGAATAGCGCAAACTTCACGGCGGGAAAAAACACGCAGCTTACCCAACCTCGACCTCGAGACGAGTGACAAAAACTTTGGAGTGACGGCGACGTGCTATCTCGCTCGGATCCGCGGTCTCAAAAAATAGCTCGACCGCTTCCTGAAGATTGTTGCGAGCCACTTCGATGGTATCGCCCTGGCTGGCTATATCGAGTTCCGGGCAAAGTCCGACATAGCCGTTGCCCTCCCGCTCAATGATCGCAGTGAGTTGCTGTGTCTGTTTCATACGCCTCCACGACTTTCGTTTCATTCTAGAACAGCGAACTCTGCCGTCGAGTGGGCTTGATTCCAAAATACTCGTACGCCAGTTGCGTGGCCACGCGTCCGCGGGGAGTGCGGTCCAGGAATCCAATCTGCATCAGGAAAGGCTCGTAGATCTCTTCAATCGCGTCTGGCTCTTCCGCCAGCGCTGCGGCCAACGTATTCACGCCCACGGGCCCACCCTGGTACTTTTCGATGATCGTCAACAGCAGCCGCCGGTCCACTTCGTCGAAGCCGTACTGATCCACTTCCAGCATTTTTAAGGCTGCCTGCGTCGTGGGCTCATCAATCTTTCCCGCACCGCGAACCTGGGCGTAATCACGCACTCGTCGCAGAAGGCGGTTTGCAATCCTCGGCGTTCCCCGCGAGCGGCTCGCAATCTCCATCGCGCCCGGCTTGTCGATCTGCACTCCCATGATTTCCGCCGACCGTTCGACGATCACTCGCAAGTCCTCCGGCGTGTAAAACTCCAACCGGAGCACGATCCCGAACCGCGATCGCAATGGCGCCGAGAGCAGTCCCGCCCGCGTGGTCGCGCCGATAAAGGTGAACGGTTTCACCTCCAGCGTGTGCGTGCGCGCCGAAGGACCCTGCCCGATGATTATGTCCAGCTTGTAGTCTTCGAGCGCCGAATACAGCAACTCTTCGAGAACCGGCTGCAGACGATGAACCTCATCAATGAAGAGAACCTGCTTGTCCTGCAGGTTGGTGATGATCGCCGTCAGATCGCCTTTGATCTGCAAGAGCGGCGCCGCCGTCGGTTGGAAGTGCGCACCGAGCTCGTTGGCAATGATGTTGGCCAGCGTGGTCTTACCCAGACCCGGAGGCCCGTATAGCAGCACGTGATCCATGGCTTCGCCACGCGAGCGCGCCGCCTCAATCGCCACCGCCAGATTCTCTTTGACCTTGGCCTGTCCGATGAATTCGCCCAGCCGCTGCGGCCGCAGCTTCAACTCGAAGGGCGAGTCGTCTTCCACCGGCACGGCCGACACCAGCCGCTCCCGGTTGTAATTCAGATTAGGATTATTTTTTGCCGTGGCCACTGGCCGGATATTACCACGCTTTATGTAGGGGCCACTGGATCACGAAGATGTCCGCGGAGCACGAAATCGAAGCCAGCGGCATTCTGCTATTCGCGTCATTAGATTGGGCTGCCTGCTCCGGAGACCCGCGCTCTACCTGTAGGAGGCACTAAGGCATTTCCCGGCTGCTGATCGGGTCATTCCAGTATTGCCAGGAGAGCAATAGCTTATAGTCTTGCCCGATATCGATTGTTCTAATCGGTCCGGAACCTTCTCGGTTCATTTTGTGGTGAATGACAATATCGCCCCGGGCAAGTAGGACTTTCAGCAGTCAAGTCCGAGGATCGTGCCTTCTTAATCCACGCAACCCGCAGCCGGAGAGCAGGACCGGGCAAGCAAAGGTTCGGCAGGAGGAAGGACAATGCGTATTATCCCCTCCATTCGTTCGCTGTTGTTCACAGTCGTAGTCCTTGCGATTTCGACGGCATCGTTCGCGCAAGTCGGCATATCGATCACGATGGGTCCGCCTGCTCTTCCGGTGTATGAGCAGTCTCTCTGTCCTGCCGAAGGTTATATCTGGACGCCAGGCTACTGGGCCTACGACTACGATGACGACGATTACTACTGGGTGCCAGGCACGTGGGTCTTAGCTCCGGAAATAGGTTTCCTCTGGACCCCGGGTTATTGGGCTTGGGTCGACGAGAGATTTGTTTTCTATGAGGGGTACTGGGGTCCGCATGTCGGTTTCTATGGCGGGATCGTTTACGGATTCGGATATTTCGGGGTGGGCTACGAGGGTGGACGTTGGGAAAACGGTCAGTTTTACTACAACCGCTCAGTGAACAACGTGAACGTCACCAACATTCGCAACGTTTACAACACGACGGTGATCAACAATACCACCACGGTGAACCGCATCAGCTACAACGGCGGCCCCGGTGGGACAAACGCCCGTTCCACGCCTGCAGAAGAAGCTGCGGCACATGAGAGACACATTCCGCCTGTACCCGTTCAAGCTCAACATGCGCAGGCCGCCCGCACGAACCCGCAGCAGCGAGCTTTCGTGAACCATGGCAAGCCGGCGGTCGCAGCTACACCTAAACCTGGAGCATTGCGCGACCGCGCAGCCCTGCCGGCCAAAGCAGCAGGAGCTCCCTATAACCCTCCGGCCAATCGCACCGCATCTCGGCCGCGGGCCAACCCATCGGCTCCGAGCCGAGGGAGCAGCGTTCCTCGCCCGAGCACTGCATTCCACCCCAACGACCTTCCACCGAGAGAACGCCCTGCTCCGCCGAACACAGGAAACCCGAAGCTGGACCAGAAATACCAGCAACAGCAGGAAAAGTTAAACGCGAAGCAGGAGCAGGAACGACAGAAACTCGAGCAAGAGCAGGAGCAGGATCATCAGAGGATGGCGCGACAGACCGCCGATGAAGCGAGAAACCAACAGCTAGAGCAGCAGCACCAGCGACAGACGCAGGAATTGGAACAAAGACACGTCCAGCAACAGCAGCAGTTGCAGGAAAGACAGCAGCGAGGCAATCCCAAACCGCCGAAGTAGGAGCATCCGGACCTACCTTGAGGGGGGCATATGACACCCAGTATGTTAGTCCTTGGTCTTGAAGACCTGCACCACAAATGGGGATGGTTTCTTGCACTCGGAATCGCCCTGATTGTTCTCGGGATAGTCGCACTCAGCATTATCCCCGCCGCCACCATAGCGACGGTGATGGTGCTCGGTTGGCTCATGGTGCTGAGTGGCATCGTTGAGGCGGTGCATGGGTTTCAAGTGCGCGGGTGGGGCGGTATGTTCCTGCACCTGGTAGGTGGGATTTTGGGAGTGCTGATTGGCCTGCTCATCGTCACTCATCCCGTTGCGGGGGCTCTCGCGTGGACGCTACTCTTCGCGTCATTTTTTACAGTCATCGGGCTTTTCCGCCTGGTGGCTGCGATCAGGTTGAAGTTTCTCAACTGGGGTTGGGCGGCCTTCGATGGGGCTGTCACTCTCCTGCTTGGGATTTTGCTTTGGCAAGACTGGCCGTGGTCGGGATTGTGGTTCTTGGGTCTGTCCATTGGTATCTCGTTAATGTTGCGGGGCTGGTCGCATGTGATGCTGGCGCTGGCTATTCGCAGCCTCACTCCGCCCAGAGAGATGCGCCGGGCAGCTTGAATCACCACCTGGCTGTCAAAAAACAACTTGTTCGCGGGACGCCGAAAGCCTGCGGCTAAAGTTCTGAACCTGGCGAAGGACCTCCGCCTCTTCACATCGCCCGGCGGTCTTCGACTTCTTACTTGGGATACCACTCCAGCAACCGCACCTCAATGCCGGTCCCTTCTAATCCTTTTTGAAATACCGCAAGATCAGAGCCGCGGTAGTGGTACGGGATGACAATCTTTGGGTGGAAGGCTTTTTTACCGCGTCCGCGGCCTCTTCGGGCGGCATGGTGTAAGGCAGATTCATGCACACGAACGCTACATCGATGTTCTTGAGCGCGCGCATTTCGGGGATGCCTTCGGTATCGCCCGAGAAGTAGAAGCGCTTGCCGCCATAGGTGAGGACATAGCCATTGCCGCGTCCCCTGTCGTGAAAGAGTTTTCCCGGTGCGGGGCCGCGCTTCAAGTTGTAAGCGGGGACAGCCTCAATGGTCCAACCCTGCCAGTTTTTCGTTTCTCCGTTGGCAATGGGCTTGGCGCTGGTGACGGTTTGGACGACTGCTGGCGCCGCCAGAATCTCCGTGTCTGCCTTGCTGGCTTCCTTAATCGAATCGGGATCCATGTGATCCCCGTGAATGTCGGTAATCAGAATGAGGTCTGCTCTGGGAAGTCCTGTGAACTTCACCGGCTTGGCGGGGTCGAGATAGATAGTCTTTCCGCTCGCTTCGATCAGTGTGCTGGCGTGGTTCAGAGGCGTGATTTTCACCGTTCCCGCCGACGTAGAAAAAGTCTGCGTATCGTTGGCGCTTGCAATCGTCGTCATGGCACCAAGAGAAACCAATGCACTCACAACCGCAATCAGGATTTTCCTCATATATTCGACCTTTCATACAAACGCGATCTTCTCATTCTGTCATCCTAGCATTGACATGTGACACATGGCGTGCCACAATTATAGTATGCCCTCGGTCAACATCCGCCAGCTTCGCGATACACGCCGCCTGAAGGCCTGGCTACGCACTGGAAAGACCGTCGAGCTTCGCGAGCGGGATCGCGTCATTGCCCGAATTGTGCCGGAAACACAGGAAACAGTTCCGGTAGAGTATCCAGACTTCGCGGCCCGTCGCAAGAAGATGTTTGGCGATCGCGTTCTGCCGGCAGTCGATCTTCTGATCAGGGAGCGCGGACGCTATTGACGGTCTACGCCGACACCAGTTTCTTCGTTTCGATTTATCTGGCGGACAAACACTCGAAGGCCGCGGAACAACTCGTCAGTTCCGGCGCGCGCGTTTGGTTTACCCCTCTCCATTATGCGGAATATGCCCATGCCGTGGCGCAGCAGGTCTTTTACAAATATTTGAACGTTGCCGATGCACGACAGGCGCACCGCCATTTGGAGAGGGATCGAACAGCCAACGTGTGGGCGGAGATCGAAATGCCTGACAACGCTTTTGATCTTTGCGCCGAGTTAGCCCACCGCCATGGTCCAACTCTCGGCGTGCGGACTCTGGACAGCCTTCACGTCGCCTGTGCCCTGGAACTTAAAGCTGAACGATTTTGGACCTTTGACGAAGGCCTGTCCAAGCTCGCGAAAGGGGTAGGGCTGAAAATGCGCTGAACTCGTGCCTCTTCCTAGCCTTCACTCGGCTCGCACAATAATGTTTCCACAATGAAGATTCTCTCGACCAGAGACAGTGTGTGCGCCGGAGACGATCCTGACTCTCCTCATTCCCGCACAATTTCGATTGATGGCGATTGCTCCGTTCACCAACTACTTGAGACAATTCTGCGCTCAGACTATGTTCCGCACATCGCGGGAGGCAAAGCTAGCTGGGTAGCTTGCTCAGGGAAACCGATGGGGATGTTAGCAGAGCAATGGCACGAATCGAGGACAATTTGGAGGATGTGGGATGGAACGATCTTGTCTAGAACGAAGGAACTTGATTGGTCCGATGGATCCCTAAGAGTACATCTCAGTTATCTCGGGCAGATTGACCCAGAGCTGGTAATGAATGTAGGGAGCGCCTTACGCTGAAACCTTTTTGATCGGTCCCCGCTCCTACTCTTCCTCTTCCTTCACCTCGCCCCGCTCCGCCTTGGCTTTCTCGATAATCTTTTCCTGTTGTTGTCCGGGGACAACGTCGTAGTGATGCATTTCCATGCTGAAGTTGAGGCGTTAAGCAGGCGTGAGCGCAGCGGGAGCCTGCTGCCGAAATCCTGAGCGTAGCGAAGGACCTCTACTCTTCCTCTTCCTTCACCTCGCCCCGCTCCGCCTTGGCCTTCTCGATAATCTTTTCCTGTTGCTGTCCGGGGACAACGTCGTAGTGATGCATTTCCATGCTGAAGCTGCCGCGTCCCTGCGTCATGGAGGTCAGCTCGACGCCATAGGTCAACATCTCGGCCATCGGTACTTCGGCCTTGATCACGGTGTTGCCGCCCTTGTTGTCCATGCCCTGAATGCGTCCCCGGCGGCTGTTCAAATCGCCCATGATGGAGCCCGCGAAGTCGTCGGGCACGGTGATCTCGACCGCCATGATCGGCTCGAGGATCGTGGGTTTGGCTTGCTCCATGGCCTTTCTGAACGCGATACGCCCCGCCATCTGGAATGACATGTCGTTCGAGTCCACGTCGTGATATGAACCGTCATACAGAATGACGCGGAAATCGACGACAGGAAAGCCGGCCAGATAGCCGCGTCCCGCCGCATCCTTGATTCCCTTTTCGATGGCGGGAATATAGTTCTTCGGAATCGCTCCGCCAAAAATATCGTTGACAAATTCAAACTGTCCGCCGCGGGGAAGCGGCTCCATCTTGATCTTGCAGTCGCCGTATTGTCCGTGCCCGCCCGTCTGCTTCTTGTGCCGTCCCTGAACATCAGCCTTACCGCGAATGGTCTCGCGATACGGAACCTTCGGCGCTTTCAAAATCACTTCAGTGTGATACCGCTTCTTCAGCTTGGCGACTACGACTTCAATGTGCTGCTGCCCGGTTCCCGCAATCAGGAATTCCTTCGTCTGCGGATCGCGGAACAGCCGCAACATCGCATCTTCTTCCATCAACCGGTGGAGCCCGGGACCGAGCTTGTCTTCATCGGCGCGGCTCTTGGGCTCAATGGCGAACGTGATCGCCGGCTCGGGCAAATGCACCCGCGGATACTGAATCGGCGCCGACTTGTCGCCCAGCGTATCTCCGGTCAGAGTGTCCTTGAGCTTGGCCACCGCTCCAATATCTCCCGCATGCAGCTCAGGGACTGGAACCGCCGTCTTCCCTTGCATGCTGGAGATGTGGGAGAGTTTTTCCTGCGATCCTCGGCTGAAGTTTTGCAACGTCGCTTCATTCTTAAGCACGCCCGAAAAAACTTTGAAATAGGAGATCCGTCCGGAAAACGCGTCCGACACCGTCTTGAACACATAGAGAGAGACTGGTTCAGCGTCGGTCTCATGTCGCTTCGGAGGCTCGCCATTTCCCGAGGCCGGCGCTTCCCCTTGCACCCACTCGTGTTCCGAAGGCGCCGGAGTGTAGTCCACTATGAAATCCATGACTCGGTCGGCGCCCACGTTCCCCAGCCCCGAGCTGAAGATCACGGGGAAGATTCTGTCCTCGCGAATCGCATTATGCAGCGCGGGAATCAGATCTTCTTCGCCCAGCGTTCCCGCGTCGAAGTATTTCTCCATCAGCTTGTCGTCGCCTTCAGCCACTAGTTCCACCAGCTTCTCGTGCGCTGACTGGGCCTCGTCCTTCATGTTGGCCGGAATCTCGGTTTCTTTTCCCCTGCCATCTCCTCCCAACTCATAGGTGTAGGCCTTCAGGCGAACCAAATCCACCACGCCACTCAGATTTTTCTCGCTGCCGATGGGCAACTCAATCGGAACCACGTTCCGTCCGAAAGCGTTGGTCACCGATTCCAGCACGCGCTCGGCATTGGCGCGATCACGGTCCATGCGGTTTACCACAATCAGGCGCGGCGTCTTGTACTCCTCGCAATCGTTCCACACCTTCTCTGTGACCACTTCCACGCCCGCCACTCCGTCTACGACCACGATGGCCGCGTCCACCACCGGCAGCACCATCTTGGCCTCGTGGACGAACATGTTGAACCCTGGCGTGTCGAGGATATTGATTTTTGTTTTGCCCCACTCCACCACGGCCGCGGCGGTCGCAATCGACATTCTGCGAGCGATTTCTTCCTCGTCGTAGTCGGTGGTCGACGTGCCATCGTCGACGCGCCCCAATCGCTGCGTCGCTCCGGCCGTGTACAGCATGGCCGATACCAGCGTGGTTTTCCCCGCGTGGCCATGTCCCACCAACGCCACATTACGAATGTTTTCCCCGGAATAGACTTTCACCAGTAGGCTCCTTCAGCAGGCGTGGGAGGAGAAAAGGCCCGGAAGAGGATTAGGACAGGAACAGGCCAGCCCAGCATCACCCGCGAAAACCTCAGATGCTACCACGCGGGAAGCAGACTCTCAACTGGGTAGGGCGCGGTTCGTGGGTATTTACCGTGTTGCTAGGACTCGGGCAGGTCGCGTGTCTGGCACGCGTCGTCTGCGATTTCCTGTGCGATGGAAACCAGGAGGTTTCCCCGGATCGTTTCGAGGTGTTCATGGAGGGCGGTTTTCAGCTGCGAGGCAATCTCTATGGCTCCCTCCTCTGTGTTCGCGCTCAAAAGTTGGTCGCAAAGCGACATGATTTGCTCGTTGCGAAACATAGGAACCCGGCCCCTCAGATTAGCGCAGCCATCGCCCGGAGGAGATCAGGTATTTGCTGTAGAAGAAGACCATGAGGGCAGTGGCTTTGCGCAAGGGATCTTTTCTGCACATCAAGGCTCACACAGCTAAGTGCTCCAAGCCGCGTAACTTGGCCTTGGACTCGAATCTTCACATGCCGCATCAGTCCGCCCGTTTGGGCCCGTCTCGGGGATCGAATCAAAGGCGTCAGCTACAGGAAACACTGTAGAGATACGCCCGTTCCCGTATGTTACCTATCTAATTTGGCTGTAGCTCCCCCCTCGGCCAAAACAGCAACATAGTTCTCAACACAGCCGTCCTTAGTACGGCCAACGGCGGAATTGTCCGAGAATGCTTCGGACCTGTTCTGTCGTTGGACGTTGACCGATGCCCTCTTTAATGAAGGTCCAATTCGCCACGGTTGTCGGGCGTTGGGAGACCTCTGTGAAGGCTGGTCAGTTTTCCCTTGAGGAGACAGGGATTTATGAAGCGAACGATGCAAAACGCAGCGGCCGATAGCCCGGATGCCGCTCTCGCTGCCACATTGAAACAAGAAGGAAGCAATGGGTCGCCGCGCGTTCCCGAGGATCTTAGTCTGATCCTCGGCAGTCTTCAAACCATGCGTGACGGCGATTTCTCCGTTCGCCTCCCCGGACACTGGACCGGCATCGCCGGCAAAATCGCGGACACTTTCAACGAGATTGTTACGGCCAACCAGCAGATCGCGCAGGAACTCAAGCGCGTCGGGCAGGTCGTCGGAAAAGAGGGACGAACCCGGGAACGCACACGCTTCCACCAGTCCAAGGGAGCTTGGGGAGAGATGGAAGTTTCCGTCAACACGCTGGTTGACGACCTCCTCCGGCCGACGACGGAAGTGACTCGCGCTATTGCTGCCGTCGCTCAAGGGAACCTGACTCAGACCGTCCGCCTCGATGTCGATGGCCGTCCGCTTGAAGGCGAATTCCTTCGCTCCGCCACCATCGTCAACACCATGATTCAGCAGTTAGGGGTCTTCACCGCGGAAGTGACCCGCGTGGCCCGCGAAGTGGGTACGGAAGGAAAACTGGGCGGCCAGGCGCAAGTGCCGGGAGTCGCCGGAACCTGGAAAGACCTTACCGATAACGTCAACTACATGGCCAGCAACTTGACTGGCCAGGTGCGCAACATAGCTGAAGTGGCCACAGCCGTGGCCAGCGGCGATCTTTCCCGCAAGATTACGGTCGATGTGCGCGGCGAAATTCTGCAGCTCAAAGAAGCCATCAATACCATGGTGGATCAACTCCGCTCATTCGCTTCCGAAGTCACCCGCGTGGCCCGCGAAGTTGGCACCGACGGAAAACTGGGCGGACAGGCTGTGGTACCCGGAGTCGCCGGAACCTGGAAGGATCTGACGGACTCGGTCAACGCCATGGCCGGAAACCTCACAGCGCAAGTCCGCAACATTGCCGAAGTCACGACAGCTGTCGCGCGCGGCGATTTGTCCCGCAAGATCACGGTCGACGTGAAGGGCGAAATTCTCGAACTCAAAGACACGATCAACACCATGGTGGATCAGCTCAACGCTTTCGCCGGCGAAGTAACGCGTGTGGCCCGCGAAGTAGGTACGGAAGGCAAGCTGGGCGGCCAAGCCCAGGTGCCGGGCGTAGGCGGTACGTGGAAGGATCTCACCGACAACGTGAACTTCATGGCCAGCAACCTGACTGGCCAGGTACGTAACATCGCCGAAGTGGCGACGGCCATTGCCAGCGGCGATCTCTCCCGCAAGATCACGGTCGACGTCCGCGGCGAAATCCTTCAGCTCAAAGAAACTCTGAACACAATGGTGGATCAGCTCAACCGCTTCGCGGGTGAAGTCACGCGTGTGGCGCGCGAGGTGGGTAGCGAGGGCCGTCTGGGAGGACAGGCAAACGTACCCGGCGTGGCCGGAACATGGAAGGATCTTACCGACTCGGTCAACTCGATGGCCGGAAACCTTACCGGCCAGGTGCGAAACATCGCCGAAGTGACGACGGCTGTTGCCCGCGGTGATTTGTCGCGCAAAATCACGGTCGACGTGAAAGGCGAAATTCTCGAGTTGAAGAACACCATCAACACCATGGTGGACCAGCTCAACGGATTCGCGGGTGAAGTAACGCGCGTGGCCCGCGAAGTCGGTACGGAAGGAAAACTGGGCGGCCAGGCTCAAGTGCCCGGCGTCGCCGGCACGTGGAAGGATCTTACGGACAACGTGAACTTTATGGCCAGCAACCTGACTGGTCAGGTCCGAAACATCGCCGAAGTTGCGACCGCCGTGGCCCGTGGCGATCTGTCGCGCAAAATCACGGTCGACGTGAAGGGTGAAATTCTCGAACTCAAAGACACGCTGAACACGATGGTGGACCAGCTTCGCGCATTCGCGTCTGAAGTGACGCGCGTGGCCCGCGAAGTAGGAACCGACGGCAAGCTTGGTGGTCAGGCTCAAGTCGGAGGCGTGGCCGGAACCTGGAAGGATCTTACTGACTCCGTCAATTCCATGGCCAGTAACTTGACTGGCCAGGTCCGAAACATCGCTGAGGTCTCAACCGCTATCGCCAACGGCGACCTCTCGAAGAAGATTACGGTGAACGTCAGCGGCGAGATCCTCCTCCTCAAGGAAACCATCAACACGATGGTGGATCAGCTCAACGCGTTTGCCGGCGAAGTAACGCGCGTTGCACGTGAGGTTGGCAGCGAAGGCCGCTTGGGCGGACAAGCGAACGTGCCGGGAGTGGCCGGAACGTGGAAAGATCTTACCGACTCCGTCAACTCGATGGCCGGAAACCTGACCGGCCAGGTTCGAAACATTGCCGAAGTAACTACTGCTGTGGCTCGTGGTGACTTGTCTCGCAAAATCACGGTCGACGTGAAAGGCGAAATTCTCGAGCTGAAGAACACCATCAACACCATGGTTGATCAGCTCAACGCCTTCGCCGGCGAAGTAACACGTGTGGCGCGCGAGGTAGGTACGGAAGGCAAGCTGGGTGGCCAAGCCCAGGTACCGGGCGTAGGAGGTACGTGGAAAGATCTCACCGATAACGTGAACTTCATGGCCAGCAACCTGACTGGCCAGGTGCGTAACATCGCCGAAGTGGCGACGGCCATTGCCAGTGGCGATCTCTCCCGCAAGATCACGGTCGACGTCCGCGGCGAGATTCTGCAGCTCAAAGAAACCCTCAACACGATGGTCGAGCAATTGCGCTCCTTCGCCGCGGAAGTAACCCGCGTGGCCCGCGAAGTGGGTAGCGAAGGCCGCCTCGGCGGACAGGCCGACGTCCCAGGCGTGGCAGGCACGTGGAAGGATCTCACTGACTCCGTCAACGCCATGGCTGGAAACCTCACGGCGCAGGTGCGAAACATCGCCGAAGTGACCACCGCCGTGGCCCGCGGCGATTTGTCGCGCAAGATCACGGTCGACGTGAAAGGTGAAATTCTCGAGCTGAAGAACACTATCAACACCATGGTGGATCAGCTCAACGCGTTTGCCGCAGAAGTAACGCGTGTAGCCCGCGAAGTGGGTACGGAAGGAAAACTGGGCGGCCAGGCACAAGTGCCTGGCGTCGCCGGCACGTGGAAAGATCTTACCGACAACGTCAACGTCATGGCCGCAAACCTCACCGAACAGGTCCGCGGCATCGTGAAAGTGGTGACGGCCGTGGCCAACGGCGAACTCACCCAGAAGCTGACCGTCAACGCTAAGGGTGAGGTCGCAGCCCTGGCGGAAACCATCAACAATATGACCGACACGCTCGCGACCTTTGCCGACCAGGTTACGACGGTGGCCCGCGAAGTCGGCGTGGAAGGCCGGCTGGGCGGTCAAGCCAACGTGCCTGGCGCTGCCGGAACGTGGAAAGATCTCACGGGCAACGTCAATCTTCTGGCCGACAACCTCACCAACCAGGTACGCGCCATTGCCGAAGTAGCAACGGCCGTGACCAAAGGCGACTTGACCCGCTCGATTCAGGTGGAGGCCAGCGGTGAAGTCGCGGAACTAAAAGACAATATCAACACCATGATCGATAACCTGCGGCTGACCACCGACCGCAACACTGAGCAGGATTGGCTCAAGACGAACCTTGCGCGTGTGACCGGAATGTTGCAGGGGCAGCGCGATCTGAGCACGGTCGGACGTATGCTGCTATCGGAACTCGCGCCCCTGGTCAACGCCCAGCAGGGTGTTATCTATCAGATGGAGACGGAGGAGTCCGGGTCCATGGCGCTTCTGTCGGCGTTTGCCGACAGCGGTCCGGACGGACATGCCCAGCGTCTCCGCACCGGAGAAGGTCTTGCGGGGCAGTGCGCCGCCGAGAAACGGCGCATGTTGATCACTGATCTCCCTCCACACGCTACTCCAATTCGTTCCGGACTGTTCCAGGCAACGCCCCGCAATGTGATCGTTCTGCCGGTGTTGTTTGAAGACCAGGTGAAGGCGGTTATCGAACTGGCCACGCTGAGCACCTTCACGGCATCGCATCTGGCCTTCCTTGAACAATTGACCTCCAGCATCGGCATCGTACTCAATAGTATTGAAGCGACGATGCAGACGGAAGGACTACTCAAACAGTCTCAGCAGTTGGCGATCGAGCTGCAGACGCAGCAGAAAGAATTGCAGCAGACCAACGAGCAACTCGCGCAGAAAGCCCAACAGCTGGCTGAACAGAACGTTGAAGTGGAACGCAAGAATCAGGAAATCGAACAAGCCCGGCGCGCTCTCGAAGAGAAGGCCAAAGAGCTCGCCCTCACCTCCAAGTACAAGTCGGAGTTCCTGGCCAACATGTCGCACGAGTTGCGCACGCCGCTCAACAGCATTCTCGTGCTAGGCCAGCAACTGGGCGACAACCCGGAGCGAAACCTTACGCCCAAGCAGGTGGAGTTTGCCCGCACCATTCATGCGGCGGGAACCGACTTGCTCAACCTGATCAGCGACATTCTCGATCTTTCCAAGATCGAGTCCGGCACCGTTTCCGTGGATGCCGAGGAAGTGTTCTTCGGCAGCTTGCTGGAGATGGTGGGTCGTCCGTTCCGCCATGAAGCGGAAAACCGGAAACTCACCTTCGAGATGCAATCCGACCCGCATCTCAGCCGCAGCCTGGTGACGGACTCCAAACGTTTGCAGCAGGTGCTGAAGAATTTGCTCTCGAATGCCTTCAAGTTCACGGAACACGGTGGAGTACGCTTGAGTGTTTCTGAAGCAACCAGTGGCTGGAGCGATAATCATCCGATCCTTAGCGGGGCGTCCTCGGTCATCGCTTTCGAGGTTGCGGATACCGGAATCGGCATCCCCTTCGAAAAACAGCGAATTATCTTCGAGGCTTTCCAGCAGGCAGACGCCGGTACCAGCCGCAAATACGGCGGAACCGGTCTGGGACTTGCCATCAGCCGCGAACTCGCCAGCTTGCTCGGCGGCGAAATCCAACTTCGCAGCACCCCGGGTTCCGGAAGCACGTTCACGCTGTATTTACCGAAGTCTTACGTCGGACCCTCGGCCACGAGGGGGATGACGGAACAACACAAGTCATTCTCGAGCCCCCCACTGCAGCTGTCGAACGTAAGCGTGGTGGAGATGCCCATCGAGGCGATCCCTGACGACCGCGACAACCTGGAACCCGACGATGCGGTGCTCTTGATCGTAGAGGACGATACTCACTACGCGCGCGTCCTTTGCGACCTGTCACGCGACAAGGGCTTTAAGGTGCTGGTAGCGACGCGCGGTGCCGAGGCCCTTGCGCTGGCGCGCGAATATCATCCCACCGCCGTTACCCTCGATGTATTCCTGCCCGACATGCTGGGCTGGACGGTGTTGAACCACTTGAAACAGGATCCAGCTACGCGCCACATCCCGGTTCAGATCCTGACCCTCGACGAAGATCGTCACCACGGTTTGGCACGCGGTGCATTTGCGTTCGTAACCAAGCCCACCACTCCGGAAGAACTGGAGGGAGCGCTTTCCCGGATCAAGGAGTATGCGGCTCCGCGGCGCAAGCGGCTACTGATCGTAGAAGATAATCCTGCGGAACAATTTACCATCCGCGAACTGCTCGGGCATGACGATATTGACGTCTCGGTCGTCTCCACCGGAAAGGAGGCGCTAGCGACCGTACAAGAACGCGAATTCGATTGCATGGTACTCGATCTGCGCCTTCCCGATATGTCCGGCTTCGAGATTCTTGAAACTATGCGGGATACGCCGGAATTAAGTGACCTGCCGGTTGTTGTTTTTACCGGGAAGGAGTTGTCTCCGGAAGAAGATGCCCGCCTGCACACGTTGGCTCGTAGCGTTGTGGTGAAGGGAGTTGAGTCGCCGGAGCGCTTGCTGGACGAGACGGCGTTGTTCCTGCATCGGGTGGTGGCTGACCTGCCGCCTGAGAAGCAGCGCATGCTCGATCGTCTGCACCGTTCAGACGATGCCCTGATCGGCAAGAAAGTTCTGATCGTCGACGATGACGTGCGCAACATCTTTGCCCTGAGCAGCGTCCTAGAACGTCGTGGGATGACCGTGCTGACGGCGGGCACGGGCCGCGAGGCGATTTCAACCCTTGAGTCGACGGCGGATCTCGGCATCGTATTGATGGACATCATGATGCCCGAGATGGATGGCTATGAAACCATGCAGGTGATCCGGCAAAACCCCGCGTTCCGGCGGTTGCCGATTATCGCGCTGACCGCGAAAGCAATGAAAGGCGATCGAGAGAAGTGTCTCGAAGCTGGGGCTTCCGAGTATTTGGCCAAACCGGTCAATACCGATCAGCTCCTCTCGGCGCTTCGGATGTGGCTGCACCGTTGAGAGTACGCTCTTGGAGCGTAGGAGGCAGGAAAAGAGACCATGGGCGCGCACCAGCAAGTTAACATTCTGATGGTTGATGATCAGCCCGCTAAGCTGATGAGTTACGAAGTCATGCTTGGCGAACTCGGCGAGAACCTCATTAAAGCAAATTCCGGCCGCGAGGCGCTGGAACTCCTGCTGAAGACTGACGTGGCTGTCGTCCTGATGGACGTAAGCATGCCCGAGCTGGACGGCTTCGAACTGGCAGACATCATTCGCCAGCACCCGCGTTTCCAAAAAACCGCGATTATCTTCATTTCCGCCGTGCATCTCACCGACCTCGACCGGCTCAAGGGATACCAGCGCGGAGCGGTCGACTACATCTCGGTTCCGGTTATCCCCGAATTATTGCGTGCCAAAGTGTCAGTATTCGCTGAGTTACACCGCAGAGCGCAGCAATTGGAAGCGCTGAACCGGGAGTTGCGGCGCTTGTCCAGCAGTTTGATTGCAATGCAGGACGAAGAGCGGCGCCGCATTGCGCGCGAGTTGCACGACGGCTTAGGGCAGGAACTCACCGCTGCCAAGATGATCGTTGACGGAATCCTCCTGCAGGATGTTTCTGGTCCGGTCAGCAAGCATGCCGCCGCCGACGCCAGTGGCCTGATTGACCGGGCAATCCAGCAGGTGCGCAGCATCTCCCACCTTCTGCATCCTCCGCTGCTGGACGAAGTTGGGCTGTTGTCGGCGCTGCGCTGGTTTTTAGAAGGGCTCACGAAACGCAGCGGCATCGAAACTTTTCTGGATGTGCAGCCGGCTGAGTTTCCCAGACTTCCGTCTGAGATGGAAACGGCGACCTTCCGCATCATTCAGGAGGCGCTCAACAATGTCTTCCGCCACTCTGGAGCCAGGAATGGATGGATCGCTCTTCGGAACCGCGACGGTAAACTGACGGTTACGATTCGCGATGATGGCAAAGGCGTGGAAGAGAGCGTAATGGAATTCCGGCCCGACAGCATCGGCATGGGGATTGGCGGAATGAGGCAAAGAATCAAGGAATTTGGCGGCGAATTACGCCTGATGAAGGCCAACCCTGGTACGCTCGTCGAGGTCATGATCCCGACCAAGCATCTGCCCCCGTCGCAGACTTTACAGACGACCTCAGTGTCGGCCTCATCTCTAGCTTCGATCAGTAAGTGAAGCCCGGATTCGCGGCCGTTGTTCTCTCCTCTCGTTGCGCGAGACCCGACAACCCCGGTCGGGTGTGGATCATCTGAGAAGGCCGGAGCGCCGATCTATCGATGCAACGTTCTCCCGTCAGTACTGCGCGCGTGGCCTATCGTTCATCTATTTCTTGTAGACCACACCACCCTTCATCACAAAGCTCACATTTTGCAACACGCCAATATCCTGCAGAGGGTCACCTGGTACTGCAACCACGTCGGCCATGTAGCCCGCTTCCAGCGCACCGATTTGCCCGTCCCATCCCAACAGCTTTGCTCCATTGATCAAGTCGGCCTGCAGAACGGCCAGCGGCGACATCCCATACTTCACCATCAACACGAATTCGCGAGCCTGCGTGCCATGTGGAAAAGGCCCGACATCTGATCCCACCGCCATCGGCACACCTGCCGCAATCTGTTTCTTAAACTCCTGCGCGTGCAGATCGAGCATCTGGCGCTCGCGTGCGCCTTGTTCCCGCGTCGCGGCGTGATCGGCAAAATAATCGAAGATCGTAAAAGTTGGCACCGCGAAAATCTGTTTTTCCCGCATCAGCCGCATGGTTTCGTCGCCCAGTTGATTCGCGTGATCGATTGAGACCACCCCGGCTTGCGCGGCATAGAGAGTCCCCGGTTCGCCGGTCGCATGCACTGCGACACTCTTGCCCAGCCGTGCAGCCTCTTTTACGGCGGCACTGAGCTCAGCTTCTGTGTACTGGAAGACGGTGTTGAGCTTGCCATTCCGAACGGAATCGGCGCCGGTCTCATAAATCTTGACGAAGTCCGCCCCCTCCTTCAGTTGCTGTCGTATCACGGCAACCAGTTCGTCTGCGTTGTTCGCGTAGGTGGCGTTGGGCAGAACATGCTGTTCGGGGTTGTAATTGATGGCGTCCTCGTGACCGCCGAGAATGTTCACCGCATTCCCACTGATCCGCAGCCTGGGCCCGGGGATTCGCCCTTCATCAATCGCGTTGCGAACCGCCGTATCGGCTGAGCCCGCGCCTTCTGTTCCCATATCGCGTTCCGCGGTGAATCCAGCCATGAGATCATCACGGGCCGCTAACGTAGCGGTGATCGTCCGCTGCGGCACGGACTCCTGCACGGTTTGGAGGTCCTCCGCGCCGGGATGGAGAAAAAGATGGATGTGGGCATCAATCAGGCCGGGAAGCAAGGTACGGTCGCCCAAGTCGATGACCTCCGCTCCCGCTGGATGCTTCACGGTCGTTCCAACTTCAACGATGCGCTCGCCTTGAATCACAATCTCGCCGGGCTTAACGATCCGTCCATTCCTGATGTCGAGCAAACGTGCAGCACGCAGTACGATCGGACGAGGTGTGGATTGCGTTTGACCCAGGGTTGCCGAAAACATTCCGCCGAGCAGGACAGTTAACGCGAGTGAGGAAAAAAAACGGAGTTTGATCATAGTGGCCGTCGCCGATAGTACCACTCGAAAAATGAAGATGCTAGAAATGACATTGTCCGCGCCGGCTTTAAGGCGCCGTCTTTCCCAGGTGCTCGGGCCTCTTGTTTTCAACGAGTTATCTGTAAGTTATTGAAAATATCTGGCCCGGCGTGAGCCGGCCAGGCTAGATCGCTGTTGGCGCCGTACGTAGACTGCCCCTGCGAGGCCCAGAATTGCCTTGTGGGCGCGATTCGAGGGCTAGATGAGTAAAAACCCTGCCAACACGCTTCGGATGAGCTAGAATCGCCTCTAATGCGAAAAGTAGCTCAAAGCTAACAAAAGACAGCCGTGTTCGAACGAATGACGAATGTCCTCGCGGGGAGCCCTGGCCCGACGGCCCAAGACCGGCGATTCGTCTTGTAACTCATTCATCTAACTCATTCATCCTGGGGGGCCTTGCCGTTCACGCTGCAGAAGTTTTATCGTGGGGCCTATGAGGTTTCCGCGGGCTAGTGGAATTTTGCTTCACCCCACCTCACTGCCCGGACCTCATGGCATTGGTGATTTCGGCCCGGAAGCTTATCGTTTCCTGGACTTTCTCAGCGCCGCCGGTCACAAACTGTGGCAGGTTCTGCCCCTGAATCCGACTGGCTATGCCGACTCCCCGTTCCAGTGCTTCTCGGCCAGCGCTGGCAATCCCTTGCTCATCAACCTCGATGCGTTGGTGGAAAAGGGAGTCTTGAGCAAGTCTGATCTCAACATCACTCCCGCAGTCCCCGATCATACCGTCGACTACGGCCGGGTGATCGCTTTCAAACTTCCACTCCTGAAGCGTGCCGCAAAGCAATTCTTCGAGTCTGCCGATACCTCAGAACATCAACACTTCGAGAAATTCTGCCAGGACAACGCCCACTGGCTCAATGACTTTGCGCTGTTCATGGCCTGCAAAGAGGCGCATGCTTTCATCGCATGGCCGCGTTGGCCGTCCGACATTGCCGGGCGCAATGCCGACGCAATCGAGCAGCGCAGCATTCGCCTGTCGCCGGAAATTCAGGCTCACAAATACTGGCAGTATGAATTCTTCCAGCAATGGCAAAAACTTCGCGCGTATGCGCACGAGCGCGGGATCAAAGTGATCGGCGACGTCCCCATCTATGTTGCTCATGACAGCGCCGACGTCTGGGCCAACCGCGAGTTCTTCCACCTGGATTCGCGGGGAAATCCCACCAAAGTCGCCGGTGTTCCGCCTGACTACTTCAGTGCTACCGGCCAGCTCTGGGGCAATCCCATTTACAACTGGGCGCGGTTGAAGGAGACAGGATACCGCTGGTGGGTCGAACGCTTTCGTTCCGCGCTGCGTTTGTATGACATCGTACGGATCGATCACTTCCGCGGGTTTGAAGGCCATTGGGAGGTACCAGTTCACGAGACCACGGCCATCAATGGCCGCTGGATCAAGGGGCCCGGCGCTGATTTGTTTTCTGTGCTGAAGTCAGAACTCGGCGAGCTTCCCATCATCGCCGAAAATCTCGGTGTCATTACTCCCGAGGTCGAAGCGATCCGCCACCAGTTTGAATTTCCTGGCATGGCGATTCTGCAGTTTGCTTTCGGCAACGACCCGCAAGGGCCGAGTTTCCGGCCGCACAATTACGTCCGCGACCTTGTGGCCTACACCGGCACCCACGACAACGATACGGTCGTGGGATGGTGGAACAGCGAGGGCTCGAGCGACAGCATCCGAAGTCCGGAAGATGTGGCGAAGGAACATGCTTTTGCCCGCGCCTATCTGGGCTTCAAAGACGAACCGATCAACTGGGTGCTGATTCGGGGCGTACTCGCGTCGGTGGCCAATACGGCGATCATTCCGTTACAAGATGTTCTTGGGCTGGGCAGCGAGGCGCGCATGAATCTTCCGGGAACTGCAAGCGGAAACTGGCGCTGGCGGCTCGTCCCCGGTGCGCTTACGCCGGACTTGGCGCGGTGTCTGCGGGAAATGAATGCCCTGTATGATCGTTAACCGGATGACAGCGATTCTCCCGCTGAACGGCAAAAAAAGCATGTAGTATCGCTCCCGTAGTAAACTGCCGCCATGATGCCCAGACACCTGGCGACCTGGTTCGCTGCCCTTCTCTTCGGACTTTCTCTTTCCTTTTTCGGATTGCCCGTCGCGCAGGGTGCTTCAAAGCACCACCACGGAATTCAGACACAACCCTTCGGGACGCAGGATGGGAGGCCCATCACTTTGTACACGCTAACGAATTCCCATGGTCTGGAAGTTCGTACTATGAACTACGGTGCCATCATCCTCTCCATGCGCGTGCCCGATCGAAAGGGGCAACTGGCGGACATTGTTCTGGGCCACGACACCCTGGAGGGCTACATTCCGAATCCTCCGTACATTGGAGCGCTGGTCGGGCGGTACGCCAATCGCATTGCGAATGGAACTTTCACGCTGGACGGTAAGACTTATACGCTGCCGAAGAATGACGGTCCCAACACACTGCACGGTGGCATCAAGAGAACTTTTGACAAGGCGAAGAGGGGTTTCCAGGAAACGTAAAAGTGAAAGTCACGTACACGCTTAATGACGAAAACGAACTTGTCATCGATTACGAAGCCACCAGCGACAAGACCACTCCCATTAACCTGAGTCAGCACAGTTATTTCAATCTCGCCGGCGAGGGCACGTCCGACATCCTGAACCATGAAATCATGCTCAATGCGGACCGCTTCACTCCCGTGGACAATAACCTGATCCCCACCGGCGAACTGCGAGCCGTCAAGGGAACGCCTTTAGACTTCACCACATCGACGAAGATCGGCGCCCGTATCGACGATAACTATGACCAGTTAGTGCTTGGCCATGGCTATGACCACAACTTCGTGATCAATCGCCAAGGAGACGGCATGGCTCTGGCCGCGCGCGTCTACGAGCCGACCAGTGGCCGAGTTCTGGAAGTCTCAACGACCCAGCCCGGAGTCCAGTTTTACACCGGCAATTTTCTGGATGGAACAGTGACGGGAAAGCAGGGTCATGTCTACAAGAGGCGCTACGCCTTTTGTCTCGAGACACAACACTTTCCCGATTCGCCCAATCACCCGGAGTTCCCTTCGACGATTTTGAAGCCAGGCGAGACCTTCCAGTCGAAAACAGTTTTCAAGTTTTCAACGCGTTAGGCAACGAAACAAGTCCGAAGATGAGAGCGGCTTTAGCTGCTAACGTTTGAAGGTTGAGTTTGAGCAGGATCCGTTCCAGATTCGATGCCTGCCACAAGATATTTCGCTTCCGGATACGTGCGGTCAAAAGCGATCCACGTTATCGCGATCACCACAAAACACAGCATGCTTCCTTCCGGCCCGACTGATCCTCCGCTCAGCCACTGTGGGCCGTGCAATGACGAACTCAGCAGGTGTCCGGGAGCAACCATGCCGCTATCCGGGACGGAGTAGAAAAACGTCTCGCCCCAATCCCAGGCCGCGTGGAATCCCACCGCAAACCACAGGCTGCCGGTGCGCCGCAGCGTGAGGCAGAAAAAGAATCCAATTGCGGCGGCGGCCAGCAGGCCCGGCCACTGTTCGCCTCCGTTCCAGAGGTGAATCAGTCCAAAGGCGCAGGAAAGCACCACGGCTGCCGGCCAAAAGCCGATCCCGCGCGTTAACGTAAATTGCGTATATCCGCGCAGCAGGAATTCCTCAAACAAACCCACGAGCAGAAACATCACCGCCCAGAAGGCAGCAAATTTTGCGATCCGCACTCCATGCAGAGCCAGATGACCGAAATCGAAAGCATGCAATCCATACAAAGCTCCCAGCAGCACTGTGATGCTGGTAAATCCCCACGCCACTCCCACCCAGAAAAGCTTTCCGAAGGCTTGGCTGGGCGGCAACCCGTAGGCGCTGAAGGGGCGGCGCTCGATCCTTGCCAGAACCAGCGCAGGAAGCACTGCCGCGACGAGGTCTCCCAGCTCTTGCAGCAGGATCGACCACAGTCCGTTCGCGCCGAAGTGGTGCGCCCATGCCAGGCGGTTCGCCAACAACTGCAGCGGATAAAACAACACCGCGTAGCACACGAATCCCCATCCCGGACGCAGGCCACTGGGGCCGAGGAACAGGGTACGGACATAAGACGGTTGCGACGCGGCCGTGAAGTTCGGCGCGGCCAGAGGATCGGGCGGTGGGTCTTCCTGTGCGCCTTCCGGATTGTTCAGAACATCGGTCATTTCAGTGCGGTTCTCTATTACTCTACTTCTCCGGCCGGTTCAACTGGCGACTGTCCCAGCGGAAGTTTCCCCGCAAGGGGCTGCGCCATGGTAAAACACTCGGCTCGCCCTTATGAATAGATATTTCACGCGCCAACGCTTTGGACGTCCGCAGTTCCTTGCTGGCCTTCTGCTTAGCATGTTCCTGGCGCAGACAATTTGGCTGGTGCGGGTGGAGCTTCGCGCGTCGAAGGAGCCGGACGGTCTCGAAGCGACGCGCATCCGCGAAGGATGGAAACAGTGGCATGGACACGGGATTGCCGGCGCTCCGTTTGCGGATGCGGTAGACAGCCGTGCGAACGGCGACGCTCCAAGTGGGGGCGATCCGCACGTGTCGCCCAGCCGGGACAACGCCGGCTTCGACGGTGAGCACTCGCCACTGCTCTACCTCGCTTCCGCCGCCCCATTGCTGGCCTGGCCCGAGCATTTGCTGAGTGTCGACTGGGCCAGCTATTGGCGATGGCTTCCACGTTTGCCCTTTCTCGCGTGTGGCGTGTTTCTGGGCGCATCGTTGTGGTACGTGGCGCGGCGTCTTTGCGGAAACAATGGCGGATTCGTGGCGCTCACACTCTACTGCTTCTCCCCGGCGATGATTCAGGCAAGTGCAATGTGGCACACCGAGCCGGAGATTGTGGCAGCATGGGGAGCCTTCGGCACCATCTTTACCGCCATCGCCGTCGCTCACACTTTGTATGCCCCACGCGAAGTCGTGCTGTGGAATTGGCGGCGCATCGTTCTCTTGGGAATCTCCCTTGCAATCACGGTGGGCTCGCAGTTCTCAATGATCGCGGTCGTGCCCATGGCGCTGGCATTCCTCCTTTACGTCGCGCCGGTGCGACGGCAGGCGGCGCTGGTGATCTGGGCGGCCGGGTGCATTGTCGGATTGCTTTTCCTGTTCGCGACGTACTTTTGTCTGCCGCAAGCATTTGTGGAAAGCATGCGTCATGCCATCTTCTGGGGAGCGACGTGGCGAGGATTCATCGTGCCAGCAGTCTACAAACAAGTTGCGCTGCAGATTGGACGTGCGTGTCCGGCGCTCGCCTTGGCGCTTCCTGTGGTGATCGTGACTTATGCAGTGTGGCCGCGCACGCGCTATTTCGGCAACACTGCGCCGCTGCTGGTAGCGGTGCTGTTCCTAGGGCTGGGGATGGCGCATCCGCATGTGGCGGGCGCCGGATTTCTCCTCGGAACGATTCCGTTTGTGTTCCTTTTCGTCTCGGGAGTACTGGCCGATTTGATGGAAACGCGCTATCGTCTTCTGGTAACCGCGTGCATCTTTGGGATGCTGGCTGCGTATGCGTTGTGGAATCTGTTGGCGCTGGCGCGAGTCTGAAGTGTAGTTAGCTGTCCAGGAGCCAGGCTCCATAAATCAACAGGCTTTTTAAACTGACACTTCGTCTCTGTTTGTTGTAAATTGGTTCGTTGCAAATTGGACCGGCGCGATGGAACCTGACATCAAACGCCGTTTTCGCTGCCTCCTGGCTGAACTGGAGGCGATCTGTTTGTGGGACCGAATCCACCTCGATTCGGCGCGAACTCCCGACGAGTATGACTTGGTGTCTTATCGGGCCCGCCAGGAACGCCGCATGCAAATCGCCGATGAACTCGTCCTCATCGAGTTGGAACTCCGTGGAGTTACAGCCTCTACGGAGAACACCAGCTCCTCGGAGGCCAACTCACCACAAACGTCACGCGAGGCCTTCCTGGCGGCCATACTCGCCCGCTGGCCCAGTGGTTCCACCCTTCCTAATTGATGGACCCTTCCCTACGGAACTAGAGGGAACCAGATGCTTCCGCCATGCCGGCTCGCATCACACACATGAACGGATTGTCGCTCCGCAAAGCGTCACGCGGCTTCGTCTTCGCAAAAACCCCAGTGCTTGAGCAGGTCCGGCGGAACATACTTCTCATCTTTGTTCTGACGAACCCATTCTTTCAAAGGCAGCGAGTCCTTGTACTGGCTGGGGCCGATGCCGAGGATAGCTACTATGTGATCGAACGAAGTTGGTGCGTCCATGACCGTCCTCACTTATTGACGATGACATTAACGCATTTTCGTGCGGGTGTGTAAATAGGGTGTAAAAATTGCGAGAACCCCAGCCCGGGCGGCAGGGAGTTGTCTTGAAGAATGGGGCCCTGCGTTTCGACAGACCCCGTCGAAACGCCTACCGAGAACGGGTACCGCCTCAGCGAGCTTCTTCGGTGGCGGGCGCGGTGTCGGGAGTGTCCAGTTTTTCGGGGGCGTGCGCGACCATGGGCGGAGACTGGAAGTCTCCTGGATCTTTGCCGGCCATCTGTTTGTCAGACATGGCGGCGGACATGAAGTTCATCCAGATAGGGAGAGCGGCGTGGGCGCCGGTTTCTTTCGCGCCCAGTGAACGCTTCTCGTCGAAGCCTACCCAAACTCCGCAAGTGACCGTCGGGGAGAAGCCAATGAACCATGCGTCGGTGAAGTCATTGGTGGTCCCAGTCTTGCCAGCGACGGGGAACGGCAACTTGGCAGCGGCCGTGGCCGTGCCGTGGAGCACAACTTCGCGCAGCATCGAAGTCATGATACGCGCGGTGCGAGAACTGATCGCATCCTTAACGTCGGGAAAATCTTCTTCGAGAACTCGACCTTCGTAGTCGGTCACGCGCGTGATGTAGCGCGGAGTGACGCGCACTCCGTCATTCGGAAAGACGCTGTAGGCGGAAGTCTGCTCGATCAAGGTGATTTCCGCGGATCCGAGAGCGACTGGCAAATACGGAGGCAATTTGGCGGTAATGCCGAAGCGCGCAGCGTAGTCAATCACGGTCTTGATGCCAACTTTGCTGGCAAGTTTGAGCGCGGGAATGTTCCGCGACTGGGCGAGCGCGCGGCGCAGCGTGATAATGCCTTCGAATTTTTCGTCGTAATTATGCGGAGAGTAGGGACCGGAGGGAGTTTCGAAGGTTACCGGTTCGTCGAGAATGGTGTCGTCGGGACTGGCGCCTTCGTCGATGAGCGTGGTGTAAACGTAGGGTTTGAAGGAGGAACCGACCTGGCGCATGGCCTGCGTGGCGCGGTCAAACTTGGACTGGTTGAAGTCGCGTCCGCCGACCATGGCCTTAATGCCACCGGTGGCGTTGTCGATGGCGATGAGCGCTCCCTGCGCACCAGAGTCTTGTTCGAGGGTGACACGGGCGGCGCCGTTGGATGAAAGCGCAAGAATCCTGACGTAGCAGATGTCGCCAGTCTTCAAGATATTCGGGAGCTTTTGCTGGGTCCAGGCCGCATCGGCCTGAGTGAGGGCGGCGGTGTAGCGTCCAAACTTGAGCGTGGCAATGCCGGTGCCGGAGGACGTGACCAGAGCGTGAATGTATCCGTTGACCTCAGGCTCGTCATCCCAGTCGGGGTGAGCGTATTTTTCGATGGTCTGGCCTTGAGCGAGGATGTTTTCCAGATGAGCCTTCCAGCCATGCCGGCGCTCGTAGGAGGCGAGGCCGTCGAGCAGCGACTGGTTGGCGGCCGTCTGCAGATCCACGTCGAGAGAGGTGTAAACCTTTAGACCGCCTTCGTGGACCTGGTCGGCGCCGTACTTGCTTTCCAGGTAACGGCGAATTTCCTCGACAAAGTAGGGAGCGAGGGAATTGGGATCGTGCGCCAGGTGAAGAACTGCGGGAGCGGAGCGGGCGTCAGCCGCCTGGGCGGCGGTGATCTTACCGTCTTCGAGCATGGCATTGATGACCAGGTTGCGGCGCTTCTGCGCGCGATCAAGGTGGTTGATCGGCGAATAGAGTCCCGGACCCTTGGGAAGTCCTGCCAGCAGGGCGGCTTCGCCGAGAGTGAGTTTCTTCGCAGGCTTGCTGAAATAGAACTCGGAGGCGGCTTCAAAACCGTATACACCGTGGCCGAGGAAAATCTGGTTGGCGTAGAGAGTAAAGATTTGCGGCTTGGTGAAACGGCGCTCGATCTGGATGGCGAGCATCGTTTCCTGAACTTTGCGGTGGAAGGAACGGTCCGGAGAAAGAAAGAGATTTCGGGCTAGCTGCATCGTCAGAGTGGACGCACCCTGAACTTTGCCGCCCGATTCTATGTCGCGATAGGCCGCACCGATAATGCGCCAGAAGTTGATTCCGGAGTGCCGGTAGAAGTCCTTGTCTTCGATGGAGACGAGAGCATCGCGAAGCACGGGAGGAAAATCGTCGTAGCTGGCTACGACGCGGCGCTGGAGCGCGAAAGATCCGATGACGCGGCCGTGATCGTCATAAAGCTCCGTAATCGAGCTGGGACGATAGGCTTCGAGCGCGTCGACTTGGGGCAGATCAGTGGTATAGACGAGTAAGAGGCCGACGGTGGCTCCGACCAGTGCGGAAACCAGGACCAGCAGCGCGAACAGCACGCGGCCTACGAACTTGCGTCCCGCAATTTCAACCGGTGGAAGATGCTCGTAGAGAGACCTCATGGGAAGTTGTTGCTCAGAATAGCAGGGGCCAAGCGTCAGAGCCACCGCAGTCAGCGAAAGCAGTTGTTGAACGAGGAGCCGAAGGCAATCGACAGAGATTCCTTAGTCTGATGCGCCCAGGCGAAAAATAAATCGCGCGCCTTTCGGCGCGCGATCAAACTATGAACTGAGAAGGAAGGCTAGCTGCTGCGTTTCTTCAAGACTTCGAGCGCTTTGTGCAACTGGTCGTCCTGCGTGTTTTTTGGCTTAGCTTCCTGCTCCGGCGCGGGGGCTTGGTCTTCCTCCTCCGGAACTATGTTATCTTCTTCCTCGGCCACGACCACGTTTGGCGTGACTGCGGTGTCCTGAATGGCCTTGCCGCTGGGCGAATAGTATTTGGCGATTGACAGAAATAGTGCTCCACCATCGGGCAAATCAATCGTCTTCTGGACGGAGCCGTCGCCGAAGGTCTTGTCCCCTACAACGTCACCGCGGGCATTCTCGAGAATCGCGGCCGCAACGATTTCCGCCGCGCCCGCCGTGCCTTTGTTCACCAGTGCAGCCACGGGAAGGTTAGTGACAGCCTTGGCCGGATCCGCATTGAACGCTTCGCGCGGATATTTCTGGCCCTGCAGGTAAGTGATGGTGCCATGGTTGAGGAAGAGATTCGCTACAGCGACTCCTTCGCTTTCGTCACCGTCAGAACTATTGCGGAGGTCAAGAAGAAGTTTCTTCGCGCCCGATTTTTCCAGTGACTTGATCTTGCCGGCAATCTCCTGCGCCTTACCTTTGGTGAGGGCGTCAACTTTGATGTAGCCAATGCCGTCTTCGATCATCTTGTCGGAAACCGGCGGAATCGTCACCACATCACGCGTGATCACGACCTTTTGCGGTTCCGCCCGGCGCGCGCGGACCACCGAGACGTTGATCGTAGATCCTGGCGTCCCGGCGAGAACACTACGGATCTCGGGCAGCGACATATCGCGCGTGCTCTGGCCTTCGATGGATTCGAAGATGTCCGTCGCCTCAATACCCGCTTTCTCGGCCGGAGAGCCGGGCAGCACCGAGACCACCGCGGCATAGCCAAAGCGCTTGGAGATAGTGGCGCCGATTTCGCCCTTGGCTTCGCTCTTGTGAGCCTTGTACTGTTTGTAGGCGTCTGCGGTCATGTAGCTGGAGTTTGAATCGAGCGACTCGAGCAGGCCGTGGAGTGCGCCGTCGGTGACCTTGGGAATATTGGGTTCCTCGACGTACTCGCTGCGCACGCGCGAGAGCACTTCGCTGTAAACCTGCAACTGGCGGTAAGAGCCGTCGGTCGAGGAGGCGTGCACGCCTCCCAGCGAACCTACTACCACAAACAGTAGTACGGCAAAAGAAGAAACAAGAATCGCGGCTTTAGTTTTCATGGACATCAGTTTTGTCGTCGTCTTCTTCTGGAAGGGAATGCTTCCGAGATTCTTTCCATTATATCTCTCTAGATGCGAGTTTCTACTACCCGGCTGCTCTATTTGCGCCTCCTCGGTAACTGGGCGGAGTAAGCGCAGTCCTGGCGGTCGTATTACAGACGATCCGCGGACAAATGTGTTATCGAAAGAGTTTGAGTAGGCCAGCGCGTTCGGCGGTTGGTTAAGAAAACAAGAGACTTACGGATCGACATGCGGGGAGTTTGAAACATGCTTGTCTCCAGAGGCGGACCTCGGGTATCTCTGCCGTTACGGCGTAGGCTTGAAATTCAGTGTGAATAGCGTTTGAACGGACGTGGAACGTCCGTTCATGGTGAAGGGTTTGAAGCGCCACTGCTTTACCGTGTCGATCGCTGTGCGGGCAAACGCGAGAGAACCCTGGAGGAACTTGGCGTCCTGGACGGTGCCATCGCGCCCGATCAGCACTTGCAAGACTACTGTTCCCTTCTGACCCTTCGCTGCTTCGGGATAAAGCAATTCCGGTTGCTGCAGCAGAAGAGAGCGTGCCGTGGCCTCCGGGAGTTGGACCGGTTCGATGGAGGGAAGCGCGGCTTCGACGGGCTTATCGCCGCTGGCATCGGGAGTCATCGAGGCCATCTGCGATTTGAGACTGGACGGAATTCCAGCTAGGGACGAGGTCGAGGCGGAGTGCGGCGGTGAATTTTTCTGTGGCGCCGGCTGGACTGTGGTTCGTGGAACTGGCGCGACAATCTGCACAGGCGGCGCGTCCAGATGCGCTGGCTCAGTAACGGCGCTGGTCACCGGCGGTTGCGGCGCCGCACTCACCGGCTGATCCCCCGTAGCCAAGGTATTTGCCGGCTGCGGCTGCAAGGGCACGTTCTCCTGCACTTGTACGGGCGGCGACTGCGGCTCGTCTCCAGTGCTAGCGCCGGCCGGAGTGCTGTCTGAAGGAACTTGGCCAGCATTCGCGGCCGCATTGTTGGGCTGCTTCGCGGTTGGGTCCAGCACGGGGAGCACTCGAATTTGCGAGGGGTCGGTGGTTGCATCCGGAATGTTCTCGGCGACGGGCAGCTTGTACTCATCGCCAGCCCGACCGAAATTTTCGTGACTGGTTGGCACTTGCGCCGGAGTAGGAGTCTGCGGGTTCAGCCAGTTGTGTCCCGCGTGGACGAAATGGCTGACCAGTAACTGCACTTTCTGACGCCAGAGCGTTCGCGGCACGGTAACGTAACCGATTCCACAAACCGCGACCAACGCAACTACGTACAAAACTTTGCGGAGGCCTGGACCGGCTCTGGCTTCAGCTCGCTCAGAATCTTTGGAGGACTCTCCGGACATGTAGGCGAAGAGAGCGGCCTCGGTCTTCTGCTCGTGTTCTTTGGGAGGCTCCGGTGAACCGCTAGAGTCGCGTCCGGCAGCGAGAACGTTGCTGGGGGACGATGCTTCGTTGTGCGAGGGAGTCTGGTCATAGCTGAGAAGGCCAGCTTTGGCTGGCGCTCGGGACTGGGACGGCGTGGTCGGCAGGGTGCCTGCCCGCGCATTCGTATACCATTCCAGACCGCGCGGTTCGGGGGGGCCGGGAGGTGGGAGCTCGGGGGCGCCTTTTTTCGTCTCGACCGAGGCGGCCATGGGCTCTAGTTCTTTCAGCGCATCGATTTCGGATGCCGCGACATGACCAAAAGAGTTTTTCGTTTCAGATTCGATGTCGAACTGTGCTCCAGGCCCGGTGACCGCCTGTAGAAACTCACCCGCACGCAGGGTTTTCTTCGTACCTGGATCGTCGTTCGCAGGCAGCGGGACTGCTGGTCCTCCAGACGAGGCCCCGGCTGCTGCCGCGGCAGCTTGCGCGGAGGGCGCCGATGAGTCCAGCCTGGAACGGAGAAGGTCGCGGGCCGTGGTGAGCGTTTCGCGAACCTGATTGGGCTGAATTGGCTTGCGCAGAATCGAGTTCGCGCCGGCTTGGAGCGCCTGCGGGACGTTAGCGTCGTTGCTGACGACAGCGAGAGTCAGCGGCCGCTCAGCCGCCTTCCGTTCGCGCGCCGTATTGAGCAGGAGCCCAGCCTCAGGCTGATTGTCCCAGTCAACGATGACGATTTGGAAGGACTGGGTTGTGACTTTTGCTACTGCCTCAACGGCTCCGGGGCAGTATTCTGCCTCGATGCCGAGACCGGCCAGTACCTGACAAATGGGCGGGGCGGTTCCCTCGTCCGACGAGAACAGGAGGCAGCGAAGGGCCATGCCACTTCAGACTACGGGCCCGAGTAACGCTGGGCAAGATTACCGAGGTGGGCCACAATGCCCGCATGAGCCAGAGGTCGCCTGCGCGGAAGTACATGTACCGGCAGACATGTGGGCGTGCGCTAGAATGCTCGGTCGCTTTGGTTTTGGCTGTTTCGATGTGAGGAGAGCGATACAGAGAAGGAGCTGCAGGACAACATGGGTCTGAGAGAACATAACTATTGGACGACTACGGTCGAAATGCCAAGTTGGGGCGCACCGCTTCCTTTGCCGGAGAGCGTGGACGTGGCCGTGATCGGGGCTGGGTTCACCGGGCTTTCGGCGGCGCGGACTCTGGCAAAGCGCGGCGCGCGGGTGGCCGTGCTTGAAGGCGAGACGATTGGATGGGGCGCGAGCTCACGCAATGGCGGCATGGTGCTCACAGGGATGAAGCTGGGAGTGAACAAGCTCATCTCGATGTATGGGCGGGGGCTGACGCAGCGTATGTATGCGGCGTCTCTTGCGTCCATCGATTGTGTCGAACAAATCGTTCGCGAAGAACAAATTGATTGCGATTTTTCGCGTTGCGGGCATCTTGAAGTGGCCTGCAAGCAGAAACACTTCGACGACTACGCACGCCAAGTGGAAGTGATTGCGCGGGAATTCAATCACCAGTTGCGGGTGGTACAGAAGGACGAGTTGGGAACGGAGATCGGGTCCAATATCTACTACGGCGGCATGGTGGATGAAGTGAGCGCCGGGCTGAATCCGGCACGCTATGTTGCCGGCTTGGGACGCGCTGCAGTAACCGCTGGAGCGGAAATATGCGAGCACACGCGAGTGGAAAGCATGCAACGCGAAGCGCGGCAGGGCGAATCGGGATGGAAAATTAATACGTCGAAAGGCGCCCTTTGGGCCCACGAGATCTTCGTCGGTACGAGCGGGTACACCGGCGAGGCGACTCCTGCGCTGCGGAAGAAAATAATTCCTATCGGCTCATTCATTATCACGACCGAAGTTCTGCCCCAGGCTCTGGCGCGCGAACTAAGCCCGCGCAATCGCATGATCTATGACTCCAAAAACTATCTCTACTATTACCGGCTCACGCCGGACCGGCGCATGCTGTTTGGGGGGCGGGCGGCGTTCTTTCCCGAGAACGATCAGACGGTGCGGCAAAGCGCGGACATTCTGAGGCGCGGGATGATTGATGTCTATCCCCAACTGCGCGACGCGAAAATAGAGTACGTCTGGGGAGGAACACTCGACTTCGCCTTTGACATCATGCCGCACGCGGGGCAAATGGATAGCATGTACTACGCCGTGGGATATGCGGGACACGGCGTGGCGATGGCCACCCATCAAGGGCAGAAGATCGCAGAGTTGATCGTGGGCGATAAGCCGGAGAATCCGTTTGTGGGGATTCCGTTTCCGGGGGCGCCGCTGGGTTTGTACAACGGGAAGCCGTGGTTCCTGCCGTTTGCCGGGGCGTGGTACAAGTTTTTGGACTGGGTGAGCTGAGATCAACTCTGCTATTCCATTGGCTATTGCTGGGGCCAGACTAAAATCTTGCGCAGGTCAGCCGAATCAGAGGTTCTGGATGCTGCGCCGACAGCGTAAAAGAAGCCTCTGTCTGAAGGGTTGTAAGGAAGGACTTGATCACCGAAACGGGTTGCGAATCGTCAGCTGATCGTCGATGACCCGGCCGTCCTGCAGGTCTTCGGAGTAAAGCGTCACGCACTCGGCTTCCAAAGCTGCGGCGGCGATGAGTGCGTCATAAATGCCAAAGCCGTACTCCTCCGCAATCCTTAATGCTGTTTCGTGTGTGTCAATCGTGATGGGGACTGGCGACGGGCACAGAATTCGGATTGCCTCCAGCGCTTCGGTAACTTCCTTCCAAGGCATACGAATCTTGCGGCGAACCACGGAGACGAATTCGTTCAGAACCTGCACACTGAGTACGCCGCCCGCTGCAAGTAACTCCTCGGCACGGGGAGCGCGGCGATCTTCTTGCGCAATGGAATAGATCAGCATGTTGGTGTCGAAGAAAGCCTTATCGGGCATTTGCGTCGGCCCGGTCGAAAACGAAGCCGGGAGGCAACGGACGCCGCAGTTTGCGTAGACGAGCCAAAGCGCGCTCCCTGCTCTGGTCGCGGCTGACCTCGAATACCCTGCCATCGGCGATTCGAATCTCGATCTGATCGCCCTCTTTCAGGTCAAGCGCTTCGACTACGGCAGCGGGCAAACGCACAGCCAAGCTATTTCCCCACTTTGAAACCTGCATATTCCTCCAGGCACTAATGATATACATCAGCTATTGTATATCATACGCAGCTTGACCCAAATTCGGGGCCCTGGGTCGAAGCTTTAGTGGCGCTATTCCACGTTTGCTCGGTTGGGTCTGTTTAGAGAAGTTACTGCGTAAACCGCCGGTCCCAGCGCCATCGCGATCGCACCACCTATCATGCCGAAACGATCGCTGCCTAACAACGCCAGCATAGCCATCACTACGGGCGCGCCCACCACGTAGAGCAGTCCTACGTTTCCGCCGGGGATTTTGAATGCGCGTGGCATATTTGCCTTCGTGCGACGAAGTTTCCACGCTGAGAGTACGGTCAGCACCGTCGTAGCCGAGCGCAGCCAGATGTATACCGTGATGAGCTGGGCAAGACTCTGCCAGGCCAGTAGCGCGTAAATTATCGCTGACACGACAATCGCCAGCCACGGCGTGCCATACCGCGAGTGCCTGCGCGTCAGGACTGCAGGAAGGTAGCCGTCTTCCGCCATCGCAAACGGCATGCGCGTGGTGGTGAGGACGGTGCTGTTGAGTAGCGCAACGTTGGCGACCATGGCGGCCACGGTCATCCACGTTCCCAGCCATGGTCCGCCGACCAGCTTGGCCACGTCCGAGAAGTGACCGGTGTGCCAGTTCTGCCAGTCGCCCAGCGCGGCCAATCCGGACAAGGTGGGAAGAAAGTATGCAGCGATCGAGAGCGGTACTACCAACCCCAGTGCCCTCGGGTAGCTGCGCTGCGGGTTTTCGACCTCCTCAGCAACGGTTGAGAGCTGTTCGTAGCCCGAGTAGAGCCACAGGCCCAGCGCCAGGCCAACACCGAAGATTTTAAACGTGGGCTGATAAGGCGGGATCAGCGGGACGAACGGATTGTGATGCCACTTGGTGAGAGCGATCACAATCATCGTCATCACAGGTACGAACATGAAGATCTCGAGCGCGGTTGCGACCTGGCCGACCATCTGAATGCCACGAACGTTGATCCAAGTAATGATGGCGATAAGGGCCAGGGAAATGAGGTAATGCTTCCAACCCGTGATTTGAGGGAAGTAGTACACGAGATAGTCGGTAAAGAGAACGGCATAGGCTCCGCCCAGCAGGAAGGAGGCTGACCAGTTCCACCATCCGGCGAGGAATCCCCAGAAGTCTCCGAAGGCGGCGCGAGTCCAGCGGTAGAAGCCTCCCTCGACGGGCATCGCGGTAGTGAGTTCCGCCGACACCAGCGAAACCGGGATGCACCAGAAGAAAGGGAGGACTAGCAGATAGATCAGGGTCAGCCCGGGGCCCGACGTGCTGACCATATCTTCGAGACCGAAGGGACCGCCCGTGGTGTAGGAGAACATCACAAAGACCAGATAGAAGAGTCCGGCCTTGCGGAGAGCGGAATGGGCGTGGGAAGAGCGGGTAATATTGTTCACGGTCTGTCGGTCGCGAATTGCCGATAACCTCAGCGGCTAAAGCCAGCCTTCCCAGGCGACGGATATCGCAGCGCTGAAAGCGCTGCGCCACCCAAAAACCTCATCACCCAGAAGAGCGGTATCCAACTTCGCGACACGGAAAACTCTCATGCGGCGAGAGTTCCCGTGAGCGCGCCTTCGAGTTCGAGCAGACGGCGCTTGGTGTCGAGACCTCCGCCATAGCCGCAGAGCGTGCCGTCGGAGGCGATCACGCGATGGCAAGGGACGACAATCGCGACGGGGTTACGGTTGTTCGCCATGCCCACAGCGCGAAAAGCATGCGGTCGGCCAATGGCTCGGGCGATATCAGCGTAGGTGCGAGTCTCGCCGTAGGGAATTGCCAGCAGCGCCCGCCAGCACGCGAGCTGGAAGTCGGTACCGCGAAGATCAAGAGGGAAGCTGAACTCACGGCGATTGCCGGCGAAGTACTCTTCCAGCTCCCCGAAGTACCAGCGCATGGCGTCGGGAGAGACTTCGAAGGCGACTCCTCCTTTTGCTTCCCTCTTTTCCTCACGAAGATGGCGCGGGTTGGGACGAATGGATTGCTGTCCGGGTAAACGCGCGTCGAATTCAAGCGCGACTAAGCCCTTTTTCGACGCGGCAAGGAACAGCGGGCCAATGGCCGACTCAAGAACTGCGGAGTAGAGAGTTTCCATAATCCTGAAACGGAACCGTGAACCTGAATCGTGAATCTCCAGAGAGTCAACCGTGCTGGACGGGTTTCTGCGCCAACAACGATAGCATAGGGGGTCTGGCAATGAACGGGTGACGGTTGACAGAATCGCTTTTTTCAACGAGAGTGTCTGCTGCGTTTTATCCTGGGTGTTGTCCATACTTGAAAAAAGCCCTCACTATTCTTGTGGCGCTTGTACTGGCGCCGATCCTGCTGGTGAGCCTGGTTGCGTTTGCGGCGGGTGACTGGCACCCCGTGGGTGAGACAGCGACCGGAGCCAAAGTGTCCGTCAGTTCGATTCGGATGCTGAAGAATAACCAGCGTACCGCCCTGGTGCGCGTGCAGTACAAAGAGCCCACGAAGCTGGGGCCCGGCGATCCATTCGTAGAGACGCGGGCTCGAGTGCGATTCACCTGCACGAATGGCAGCGCCGTCCCCACCGCCGTCTGGTTCTACTCCCGTGACCGTAGCGGAAGATTCGTGGTCAGCAAGAAGACCTCGCACGACGAACAATTCGGGAAAGAAGCTGAAGGCGGCTTCGGAGAGATGGTCAGCAAATACGTGTGCCAGCAGAAGTAGACGGGTAGACGAGAGCGTCCTGGTCCGTTCACTAATTTTCCCGACAATTTTCACACTCATCGCACCGCGGTAACCACACACCCACTTCCGCCAAGGTCGCTTCCGGCATATTCTGATAGAGGAAATTTTAGCCGCGGCAGGCGGCGGGACTCCCACCTGGGTATGGACTCACTGCGAACTTATTGGCTGGTTGTAACGGGAAGCGCTGTAGTGTTTGGCGCGTATGCACTTTTGCGGCGTAAACGGAAGACGGCGGAACAGCTCGAGAGGGAGCGGCGGGTCTGGCTCGACGGCGTGGGCAGGATCACCGACGGCACAGTGATTGATGTGCAGGAGCTTGACGCGCAGGACGGGCGCGCGGCGGCTGCTCTGCTGATTTATAAGTACGACGTGGCCGGCGTTTCCTATGAATGCTCGCAGGATGTGACCCACCTGCGGCATTGGATCAATTTGCATTCCTGCCGCCTGGGACTACCCACGTCGGTAAAATACGACCCGCACAATCCTGGTAACTCGCTGGTCGTTTCAGAAAGCTGGATGGGGCTAAGACAATAGCGCCGTAGGTGCCCGTTGTCGGCCTTCAAGTAATCCTGCGGAACTCCCCGTCGGTAAGAATCCTCCGTCCTCGCTCTGAGCTCTTCCACTCCCGATGGAGGTAGTGCGGCTAGTGCCAATTCAGATACATGGTGGTGTTGCGCTTATCGAAGGTGATTTGCAGGGTCTTATCGTCGCCACCGATAAAGTCGGCGGAGATGGTCTTCGAGAGATCGACGGACTGGTCTGCGGATTTCGCCTTGAGGCGAAGCACGTGGCTTCCGGCTGGCACTCGTAGAGTTTCGGAGCCGGCCCCGCGCACGTCGTGGAAGACAACCAGACGTTTCTGCGTCCCCCCATGAAGTGCCAACGTCAGGGCGAGTTGGTCATCGATCCATAACGAGAGGGTGGCATCTTTAAATTGATGCTGGACGGCGAGTTCAAGTGTGGAAGTGGGAACGACGAATGGTTGCTCTTTGGCAGGGGGAGGTTCGGTCGCCAGTCGTGGGCTCCGACTGGAGTAAGAAGCAAGTTTCGCGCTGGAGTGAGCGGGGGCTTTAGCGGAGGCGATCGTAGAGCGGTCTGTGGTTACCGACGGTGCGTCAGTTTGCAAGGAAGCCGCAGCCTCGCCGTGATGAGAGTCTGCGGCCGTGGGTGCTTGCGTGCCCGCATCTGCTTTCTGTAAGGCGACGGTTTTTCTCGAAGGAGTGCCGACAATAATGATGAGCATGACGACCAGGGCCGCACCCAGCATTAAGTCTCTTAGCGATCCTCTATGAAGGATGGTGCGGATCACCCTCTCCGCATATTCAAGTTCCTTTTCTGCCCCGGCGGTGGCAGTGGCCGGTCGACGTCTGAGCGATTTCGAATCCGCTGGAGAACGCGGCACCAGGAACCCTGTGGTTGAACTGGTGTACTGCATACGCAACTGGCGGAGATCATTCGCGAATTCTGCCCCGCGTTGGTAGCGTTCGGCTGGGTCCTTCGCCACGGCGCGGGAAATCACCGGGTCAAGGCCACGAGGAAGATCGAGGTCGAAAGCGCTGGCCGGCACAGGTTCGCGGTTGACGACCTTGAAGCACACTGTGGTCGCGCTGTTTCCGTGAAAAGGCGAATGCCCGGTAACCATGACGTAAAGAATGACGCCGAGAGAAAAAAGATCAGAGCGCCCATCGACCATTTCGCCTATTAGTTGTTCGGGCGCCATGTATGCTGGGGTGCCAAGCAGCCGGCCGGGGAGGGTGAAGTGGGCCAGGTTCAACTTGGCAATGCCGAAATCAGCGATCTTGGCCCGGCCTTCCTGAGTTACCAGGATATTCGCGGGCTTAATGTCGCGGTGGACTACACCCTGGGCATGGGCATAGTCGAGTGCATCGGCAATTTCCTCAGCCAGGGTTAACGCCCGGGGGAGAGCAATTTTTTTCTCGCGCGAGAGGATGCGGCTCAGGGACTCGCCCGCGACGTATTCGAGCACGATGAAGGGCTCGTGACTTTCCACCTCTTCACCAACGTCAAAAACCGCCACGATTCCAGGATGCTGTAGCCGACCCGCGGCCTGGGCTTCGCAAACGAAGCGCCGGCGGAACTCTTCTTCCTGTTCGGGTTCCTGGTTGAAGAGCGAGACCGTCTTCAGAGCGACCAGTCGATTGATTTGAGGATCGCGAGCCTGATATACCACGCCCATCGCGCCGCGCCCCAATTCCGCCACGATCTCGTATCGCCCGAACCTTCTGTTCTCTCGATTGTCCATGGGCAGCGCGTGTCCGCAAAGGCAGACCAAGGGCCCGCTCGGGCCCGCAGGGCGGACTCCTAGCATGGTATCCCGGTGCCCTCTGCGGTGGCACGACTGTCCTATGTTGGATTCGTTACGTCAGTAATGCGGGGAATACGTGTATACGCGCCTGGCGCGGCTCGAGGGGGAATTGGTGGACTCCAAGTTGGGTTAGCTTCCGGTGCTGAAGCCGCCGCTGTGGGCGACGGTCATTCGCAGATACTTGTAAGGATTGACTGGCGTGTCGTTGATGCGGACTTCGTAGTGGAGGTGAGGGCCTGTGGAGCGTCCGCTAAGGCCAACATAACCGATGACATCGCCGCGGTGGATGTGCTGGCCGGGAGTCACGGCGTAGCCGGAAAGATGCCCGTAGCGCGTGCTGATGCCGTGGCCATGGTCCAGCATCAAAGCCTTGCCGTATCCGCCTAGGAAGTCAGCGAAAACGACAACGCCGTCGGCTGGGGCGATCACCTGGTGGCCGTAAGTGCTGCCAATATCGACGCCGCTGTGGAAGGCACCTTCGCCGTTGAACGGGTCGATGCGTTCGCCGAAGCTGCCGGTAACCTGGCCTTCGACCGGCCACAGGTTCGGGGCAGAGTTCGCTCGGATCCAGTCAGCCGTCGTGGCATTGCGAGTCAACCCCATCGTGATGCCAACCATGGCAGCGCCGCTTAGCGCGGACGTGCGCAGGGCGTGAAGCTGATCCAGCGAGGAAGAGACTTCGGCATTCTGAATCTCGTCAGCACCGGCGGTGACCAGCGTGGGCTGGGACTTAAGGCCATACAGAGCGGACACTTCGCTGGCGATCGAGCCCAGGGAAGCGACCTGCACGTCACGCTCTTTAGCTACCTGCTCCAGCCGTGAATAACTGTCCTTAAGCTGCTCTTTTTCAGTGCGGAGCTGATTGTATCGCGAGACCTTGAGCAGCATGCGGGTATAGGAGCTGGCGATGCCGGTAAGGCTGAGGAATCCGATTGCGGCACCCACGACAAAGACGTACAGGTAGTGGACGGGGATGGATATCTTGCGCAACTGGCCGTCGTCCCCGCGGGCGACAAATAGAATGTAAAAACGCTTTTGCAAATCGCTCCTCGTTAAAGCTCAAAAATCTAAAGCATAAAAATCAGGACCGGAACAACCAGGGCAGTTCTCAAGTTGGAGAAACCCTGCACGGAAATCCTGATTCGGGCCACGCTTCCCATCTTGGGAATGGAAACTTGTTTCGCGCCCGGTACCTAACCAGAGAACTGGTGCGTGCTGGAAAAAACTTAGCGCCAGCCCGAAGACGTCTCAAACGTCTTAACCTGCAATTCCAACTGGATGCAGAAGTTAAGCTCGGCCAAAGGTTTGTGAATAACTGGCTAACGGTACCAAACTGGGTTCCCTCTGTCAACGAACCGGAAGAACATTAGCTATTACTTAAGGGTGGGTCGTAGACGCCCGTCAGCCGGGTCGAGGCGGTCTTCTGGGACATGCGCATTTTGGCCAACGTCCCACGCCGATGCCGCAGTTGGCCGCTTCGGCTATGATTTGCTTCGCCGTGCCTCTCGCCGAAAAAGCGCTGATTGCTGAGATCCGCCGAATGGCGATGCCCTCCGGTCAGCGGGGGCGGGCGGGCGTCAGCGTCCGTACCACCCGCTCGGCGACTGTCGTACTGACCGGAATTGGTGACGATTGCGCCGTACTGCGAGTGCCGCCCGGCCACCAGATGTTAGTCACAACCGACTTCACTCTGGAAGGCATTCACTTCCGGCGCGACTGGCATCCGGCCGAGGTAGTAGGACACCGATGCTTGGCGCGAGGGCTCAGTGACGTTGCAGCCATGGGCGGAAATCCGGTTGCCGCATTTCTGTCGCTGGCCCTGCCCCGCGATTTGTCCCAGGCCTGGGTGCGACAGTTCATGCACGGCCTGATCGGACTGGCGAAGCAGTTCGGAGTGACCCTGGCGGGCGGAGACACAGCGGAGTCGCCGAACGGAGTTCTGGCAGACATTATCGTCGTCGGGACTGTGCCTAAAGGAACGGCTGTGTTGCGTTTGGGCGCAAGCGTAGGCGACCGCATTTTTGTGAGCGGACAGCTCGGCGGTTCGGCCGCAGCGCTCTCGCAGATGCGAAAGAAACCTAAAACCAAATTGAATGTGCGCCACTATCCGAGACATTTCCTTCCCCGGCCTCGGATCGAGTTGGGACGTATTCTGCGGGAACGACGCCTGACTTCCGCAATGATCGACACCAGCGACGGCCTCTCGACCGACCTGGTCCACATCTGCGAAGAGAGTGGCGTAGGGGCGGAGGTGGAAGTGGGGCTTGTTCCGCGGGCGAGCGTCGGCAAGCCCACACGCGAAGTTGATCTCGAATTCGCGATTCACGGCGGCGAAGACTATGAATTGCTATTTACGGCGCCCGCGAACCGGCAGATTCCTTCGCGCATTGCTGGCGTCCCCATTACCCAGATTGGACACATAACGCGCAGACGAAAAATTTTCCTGATTGATCGCGGTGGGGTCCACCAAGAGTTGCAGCCGCGCGGATGGGAACATTTCCGGCATTGACACAGTTACCTTGGTTACCACCGGTGTCTCTAGTCTGCGGCGATAAACCAGACTAGAGTTATGGTTATGTCGTTCTGCCGATTGGTACTTCTCCAAGTTTTAGCTGCGTTGCTGTTCATCGCTGCAGGAACTGCCTCACTGTGTGCACAGTCGAAGAAGCAGCCGCCACCGCCGCCAGCGCATGCCAAGTCGCCTTCTCCCGCAGTCACGGATGATTTCGTGCACCAGCAGTTTGGTGAGAATTGTTCGCTGCTGGCCGGGCCGCCGCAGTTTGTGGCTGATCTCGACGGCGACGGTGTCGAAGACCTGCTGGTAGCAGCACGTTGCAAGAATCCAATCGCGGATCAGGACGAGTACAGCTTCCGCGTCGCCGATCCCTACAACAGCTTCCTAGGGTTTGGTGAGGTAAAGGTCACTTCGACGTTCGCCTCTGATGAGCCTGACCGCCGCGGCTTGAGCTTGCTGATTGTTCACGGGGCCGGCAAAGATGGCTGGCGCGCGGAAACTCCGAAGGCCAAATTTGTATTGATCAACTTGCCTTTCAAAACGCTGTCCGTAAAAAAGCTGGTATTGAAGAAGAAAACTGTCCTGGGGATCTACATGGAAGAGAAGGGCGAGGGCGAGAATACCTCATCGGTGGTTTTCTGGGACGGGAAGAAGTATCGCTACCAGCAGTTGGGCGCGACCCTGGAATAAATTTCGGGCAGACCCGATCCCCAAGCGCGAATCGGTGTTTCTTCCGCCAAATAGAGCAACCCATTCCACGATTTTTCCATCTTCTCGTTAGTATCCTTCCCGGAGAAGCTGTGTCGTTCCCAACGCGATATCTCAAGCCAGCTCCAGTGCAATTTGCAACCAGCTGGACCGTTGGCCTCAGCTTGCTGCTGCTGATCTCATCGCAGGCGAGCTGGTCGGAATCGCTCTCCGGTTCGAAGCACACGGATGGCCTGCAAACGGCGACGATCGTGGCCGTCCAAAACATTCTGAAGGAAGAGCTTTCGATTGGGTGAAGGCCGGCCTGAATCCGATCCCGCTTTACGACAACTATCCTTTCTACGACATGACGATCCGGGTGGAGAAGAAAACGTTTGTCGTGCGCTATGAGGCGCAGACGGACTACTTTCCGTCCGCCTGGAAAGCAGGCTCTTCGCTCACAGTTCGCCTGGCGCAAGGGCGGATGTATCTTCTCCGCTACGACGGGATCGAGGTGCCGGTGAGCATTATGACGCGTTCGTCATCTCATCGACCGGCAGCATTACCCTGAGACCGCCGCGGAAAGCGCTCTTCCCGCAGATCCCTTCAGCGCAACTCGAAGTGAAACAAGTCCACGACGAGGAAGGTTCTGCGATTCACCAGGACCACGTTACCGCCGATGAGCACGTGCTCGCAGTCGGGCGGCGGAGGCGGAAGACGGCGCTCCATTTCCTCGGGGCACCGCAGCATTTTCTTTCTCAGTCCGGGCGGCAGAGTTCCGCGCACGACCAGCTGGCGCTCCAGGCCCGGTGGGAGCCGGTCTCGCTTGGCTAAGCCGGGCGGAAGGTGGTCGTAATTCTCCTGGTACCATCCCCGCATCTCATCGCGGTCGTGGTTCGAATAGCCGTGATGCGCATGGTCATGATCGCGGTTTCCGTGGCCGCGATCGTTGTTGTCATCATCGTCGCGATCGTGCTTTTCGTGACCGTGTCCATGCTCCTGGGCTACGGTGATTGTGGTCGAGAGCGCGAGTGAGAGAGTTGCGATCGCACCGGCTCGCAGCCAAAATTGAAATGACATGGAAGCTCCTCCCTGCCGACAGCAGAATCTCAGACTAAGAGAACAACCGAGGCGCGCACAGATTACGGAAGTGCACTCCGCACAACCTGGGTGAGACCGCGTACGTCAGCCGCCTCACCCGCTATAATCCTTCCGCCATGAATCTCGAACAAAAAGCCGAAGAATTAAAAAGGCGGAATCAGCTCGCGGAAGAAGGCGGCGGGGCCAAGCGCCGCGAGCGCCAGCACAAAGAAGGCAAGATGTCGGCGCGAGAGCGGATTGAGTTCCTGCTCGACGAGGGAACCTTCGAGGAGACCGACAAACTGGTCACGCACCGCTGTACCGACTTCGGCATGGCGGAGCAGAAAATTTACGGCGACGGCTTCATCACGGGATGCGGACGCATCGAAGGCCGGCTCGTATATGTCTTCGCGCAGGACTTCACCGTCTTTGGCGGATCACTCTCTGAGGCGAATGCAGGCAAAATCGTGAAGATCATGGACCTGGCGGCGAAGATGGGCGCGCCCTTGATCGGGCTGAACGACTCCGGCGGCGCGCGCATTCAGGAAGGTGTGATGTCTCTCGCGGGCTACGCCGACATTTTTCTGCGCAACACTTTATACAGCGGCGTGGTGCCGCAAATTTCCGCCATCATGGGCCCCTGCGCCGGGGGCGCGGTCTACTCGCCCGCGATCACGGATTTCGTTCTCATGGTGGATAAGACTTCCTACATGTTCATCACCGGGCCCGACGTCATCAAGACGGTCACGCACGAAGAGGTCACGAAAGAGCAGCTCGGCGGCGCCATGACGCACAACGAAACCTCCGGAGTAGCCCACTTTCTGGCCCATGATGATGCCGAATGCCTGTCGATGGTGCGCGAGCTTTTGAGTTTTTTGCCTTCGAACAATCTGGACGATCCGCCGCGCAAAGCTTCGACCGACCCCATCGATCGGAAGGACGACCGCGCCGATGCAGCGCTCGACAGCATTGTGCCCGCGCAGTCGAACCAGCCCTATGACATGAAGGACATAATCCACGCCGTCGTCGACGACGCATATTTCTTCGAAGTGCAGGAGCACTACGCGAAAAATATTGTCGTCGGATTCGCGCGCCTGAACGGACGCCCTGTCGGCATCGTGGCTAACAATCCAGCGATGCTGGCGGGAACGCTCGACATCAATGCGTCGATCAAAGGCGCGCGCTTCGTGCGCTTCTGCGACTGCTTCAATATTCCGCTGGTCACGTTTGAAGATGTCCCCGGCTTCCTGCCCGGCACCGCGCAGGAGTACGGCGGCATCATCAAGCACGGTGCGAAACTGCTCTATGCCTTTGCGGAAGCCACGGTGCCCAAAGTTACCGTGATTACGCGCAAGGCTTACGGCGGAGCGTATTGCGTGATGGCGTCAAAGCACATCCGCACGGATGTGAACTATGCGTGGCCCACGGCGGAGATTGCAGTGATGGGGCCGGAGGGCGCAGTCGATATTGTGTACAAGCGTGAACTGGAAGCCGCGAAAAACGGCGAGCCCAGCAACGAGACTCGCGAAGCCGTCCGCCAAAAAAAAATCGAAGAATTCCGCGACCGCTTCGCCAGTCCCTATGTGGCAGCAGAACGCGGCTTCGTCGACGCCATAATCCAGCCCCGGGAAACCCGCAAGAAGCTGATTCAGGCGCTGGCCATGCTGGAAACCAAGAGGGATAAGAATCCGCCGAAGAAACACGGGAATATACCGCTGTAACCACCGTGGCTATTGCGTTGGGAGTGATTTCATGGCAGACTTTGTGTGGCGAATAAACGGCGAATCTAATATGGCCGGACCGAAAATTGACGAAATCGGGCCCTGGTCGGAAGTCAAGCTCGACATACTCAAACGCTATGCAGTTGAGTATTCAAAGATTCTGTCGAGTCAGAAGAGTCCATCTTTCTTTCACGTCTACATAGATGCCTTCGCGGGAACCGGCTACCATCTGTCCGAGACCACGGGGGAAATGGTGTTGGGAAGTCCCCTGAACGCCTTGCTTGTGCGGCCTCCCTTTCGTGAATATCACTTTGTCGACTTAGATGGCGACAAGATAGACGGACTCGCCAAGATCATTGGGAACCGACCGGACGTATTTCTGCATAAGGGGGATTGCAACCAAGTATTGTTGCGGGAAGTTTTCCCTAGAGTGTTGCGTGAAGACTTCAAACGCGGATTGTGTCTCCTGGATCCCTATGGTCTAACGCTCGATTGGAAGACCATTCTTAAGGCCGGACCATGGAATCGCTCGACGTCTTTATCAACTTTCCGATTTATGACATCAACATCAACGTCTTGCATCATGATCCTGCCACAGTCTTGCCGTTGCATATTGAACGGATGAACGGATATTGGGGCGATGAATCATGGCGCGCCGTCGCGTACCAGAAATCAGATCCTGATCTCTTCGGAAATACTGACTTGGAAAAAGTCTCGAATGAGAAAGTTGCAGCCGCCTTCCGCAACAGATTGAGAAGTGTTGCAGGCTTTAGGAAAGTTCCTCAACCGCTCGCGATGCGCAATAGTAAGGGATCTACAGTTTACTATCTCTTCTTCGCCTCCCAGAAAGGAACCGCTGAGAACATAGTGAACTACATTTTTGAGAAGTTTGGTACACCGAGCATCTAGGAAGAAACATGTCACTCAACTCCCACATCGAATGGACTGATGCAACCTGGAACCCCGTGCGCGGCTGCACCAAGATCAGTCCCGGCTGCAAGCACTGCTACGCCGAAACGTTTGCGGAGCGGTTTCGCGGGGTCAAAGGTCATCCTTACGAGCAGGGGTTCAACTTGCGCTTGGTTCCTGAGAAGCTGACCGAGCCTTTTTCCTGGCGGTCGCCGAAGCTCGTGTTTGTGAATTCCATGAGCGACCTTTTCCAGGAAGGTGTTCCGGACGACTACATCGAAGCTGTTTGCCGCGTAATGGTGACGGCCAAGTGGCACACGTTTCAGGTTCTGACGAAGCGATCGGAGAGACTCAAGCAGTTGTTGACCGGACGCCTTCGCTTTGCCGCGGAACAGGATCACATCTGGTGGGGAGTCAGCGTTGAGGACCAGAAGTATGGTCTGCCAAGAATCCGTCATCTGCAGAAGACGCCGGCCAGAGTACGCTTTTTGTCGATCGAGCCGCTGCTCGAGGACTTAGGCCCATTCGATCTCTCCGGCATCAACTGGGCAATTGTCGGTGGTGAGAGCGGACCTGGGGCTCGGCCGATGCGGAAGGAATGGGTCATTTCGGTGCGCGACCAGTGCCGAGAATACCGCGTCCCTTTTTTCTTCAAACAGTGGGGCGGTGTGAGAAAAGCGAAAAATGGGAGACTGCTCGACGGGCGGACTTACGATGAATATCCCGCTCGCACTGCATCGCCAATCCCCGAGAGAGCAAGTTGCCTGGCGTTTGCGCGAGACCTTGTAAACTCCTTTCGGAGTACCGTCCAACGCCCGTCGCTGGTCGAAATTACAGCTTAGAGCTTCGCAACACCAACTATACATAGCTACCTCACGTGAACGAGACTCGTGAATCCGAGGAGGCGTTTATGACGCACATACTCGTGCTGTTGGCCTTTTGGGCGCTGACATTGCCGGTTGTTGCCCAGGACACTATGCCCGGGCTCAGTCACGTCGCCGAAGCAAAAGATTACGTTCAAAAACGCGCCTCCAGTTACGACCGCAGCGGCGCGAACGCTGACTTCCGCACGATTGCGCCGGGAGACACGCTCACGCTTATGGACGAGTCCGGTCCGGGGCTGGTCAGCCATATCTGGGTCACGATTGCGACGAACGATCCGGATCACCTGAAGGCACTGGTACTACGGATTTATTGGGATGGGGAGTCGTCGCCCAGCGTGGAGGCGCCCATCGGTGACTTTTTTGGCCTTGGTCTGGGGGACTACTTTCTCTATCAGTCTCTCCCTCTGTCGGTAGCTTCGGACAAGGCTTTGAACTGCTACTTTCCCATGCCCTTTCAAAAACACGCGCGCATTACCGTCACCAACGAAGGATCGCTAAAGGTGGGAGCCTTTTACTTCAACGTGGACTACCGCAGCTATAGCAAACCTTTGCCCGCGGATTTGCTTTACTTCCATGCGCAGTACCGTCAAGCCTCGCCCGCGCAGGGCTGGACCAATCAATGGCGAACGAACGGCGACCCGCAGGTGGATACGAAGAAAAACCTGAACGGAGAGGGCAATTACGTCTGGCTCGAGGCCAGCGGCCGTGGCCATTTCGTCGGCGTGACCATGTCAGTCCTGCAGAACCAGGATGGTTGGTGGGGAGAGGGCGACGACATGTTCTTCGTGGATGGAGAGACAACGCCCTCCATCAACGGCACTGGGTGAGAAGACTATTTTCTGGGAGCGTGGAGCTTCGGCGACCATCCATTCTCCTACGCACTATCAGGGGCGCCGGTTAAGGGGAGCGAAAAGGCGGGAAGCCGGACGTCGGTCTATCGCTTTCACCTGGATTCGCCAATCACGTTTACCAGGTCGCTTCGCGCCACCATTGAACACGGGCATGCCAACCATCGGTCCGACAATTTCTTTTCTGTCGCTTACTGGTATCAAACAGAACCTCACGCCGCCTTTCCGACAATGCCATCCCTCGATCAGCGTATTCCGAAAATTCATCCCGTCGGAGGACCGGGGAATGCGGGTAAGTGATCGCTCACTCTTCCGGATTCAGCGGGAGCATCGAGCCGTGCCGGATGTGCAAGATGTACACCGACTTCTCAACCACTATGAAAAGGAAACGATAAGTGCTCCGGTTGCCGATGCCGAACAGCAGTTCTCTTATCGGTTCGCCAAACGAAGCACTCTCAGGAGCCAGTGGACAGCGTTCCGGATGATGGGAAAGAGTCTTGATGCTCTGCCGCGCTCGTCGGATCCAGTCGCGGGCCGCACGCGGTGCATAGCTACGAATGTAAAGATCGATTGTCCTAAGATCAGCCTCGGCTTCAGGAGTGAGGATGACGCGGTAGGTCATCTACGGCTTCAGGATTCCCGTTCCAGTTCGTCCAACACGTCGTCCGCCAACCGCCCTTCGCCCTTTCGGGCTTGGGCAAGGCCTCGGCGTATGCTTGCTACCGCATCGAGGTGACCGGCGACTTCCTGGTAGGTGGCGGCATCGAGCAGTACGGCCTCGGCTTTGCCTTTAATCGTAAGCACCAGCGGACGCCCCGTCTTCTTCATGCGCCGCATCAGGCCCGAAGAGTTGCGCTTGAACGTGGTCAGCGAGTGAATATCCTGCGTGACATCAATCATAGGCACTTCCTAGCATCTTTCTCGCACCTTTTATGATGCTACAACCGTGCTTGGGCGATGTAAAGAAACCAGAGAGGTGACGAGGACTTCGGGGTGGGGGCTGAAAACCGACAACCGCCGGATGGCAGTAGCTCGCTTTAGACCCTTGCTTGACCTGCTGTCGCAGCATCCCTTGCGGGGCCGCCACGTGCGATCTTCGCTCGGGCTCCGGGCTTACCGCCAACCGGACAAACCTACCCAACGCCTCGGAACTCTATCCTGCCTTTGACTGGGCTTCTCGTTCTCCTCGACCAGCGCTTTGCTATAGACCCTTGCTCGCCCTCCCTGGTCATTTTGCAATGAAAGGGTGACTACGCTTGAGCCCCGGAACGCCGCACCAACCGGAAAAACTTAAGAAGTTGTCAAAGAACGATTCCGTTTGTACGCTTTCTATTTTTATAGTCAACAGAAAATAGTGGTTCGTAACTACATGTGTTTTCAATCGAGTGCAGCCCGTCCACAGGTGCCTGACAGAATTTGGTGCAGGTGCAGAACGAAGATTTCGAGAACTTCAGCAGAAAGTCTGCGGGATGCCGATTTTGATAATTATTGATAGAGGCTAGCCCCGACGTAGCGCTTGCCGTCACGACTTCATCTTTGTGAAAATCACGCAGAAGCGGCGCGGGATAAGGGATTCGGAAGAATGGCCGGGACAGTATTGCCGAAGTTCACTCAGGCGACTGCAATTTTTTCGTCGATGAGCTGCTTATCGCCCTCGTCCGTTCCGGTGAGTTCGAACGAATTCGTAACCGCCGCCTTGCCCTTTTCCACACTGGTGATGACGTAAGAGCAGCCGAACCAGTGGGCTTCGGCCAGATCGGTCTGCGACCAGCGGGCGGGGTGATCGGGATGGGAGTGGTAGAAGCCGATGATGTCCTCGCCGCGTTCACGGCCTTCACGCTGGATGCGAACCAGTTCGCGGGGATCGATGTTGTAGCGATTGTGAGCGGAGTCGGTGCGAGTATTGCCGCAGCGCGCGGTCGTAGTCACGATGCGGGCGCCCTCGTCGTCCGTGCGGCCGAGAAGAACGCCACAACACTCGTGCGGGTAGGTTTCTTCGCCGTGGCGGCGAAGGGATTCGTAGTCTCTAGGTGCGATCTTCAGCATGAAAATCAGACTTCACCACGGAGACGCAGAGGCACGGAGAAGGGCGATTTCGAATCCAAAACTCTAAATCTGCTAGATTCGAGAACCGAGCAACAGCGCTTCGATCATTCTTCACAACTCGCTTTACAGCTCGGCTCTCGAAGATCAGATCTGAAATTCGCGTGGCAGTAATCCTTTTCGTGTCTCCGGTTTCTCCGTGTCTCGGTGCCTCCGTGGTGAAATGATGCCGTCACTCCTCAGTCCAGAATCGTTCGCTCAGGTACTTGTCGCCGGAGTCGCAAAGAATGGTCACGATGACTGCATCCTGTCGTCTTTTTCCCGGAAACTGTTGAGCAATCTGCAAGCAGCCGACAACGGCGGCCGCAGCTGAAATTCCGACCAGCAATCCGGCCTCGCGCCCCAGGCGCTTGGCCATGGCATACGCATCTTCGGTGGCAATCTCGAGATTCCGATCAGCCAGTTGCGGATCGTAAATCTTCGGCACAAGCGCGCTGGGCATGTGCTTGGCGCCTTCAATGCCGTGGAAAGCCGAGTCGGGCTGCAGCGAGATGCATTCAATCGCGGGATTGAGTTCTTTCAATCGGCGTGTGGTGCCGACAAAAGTTCCGCTGGTGCCGAGCATGGAGACGAAGTGGGTGATACGTCCCTGGGTTTGTTGCCAGATTTCGTTCGCCGTGCCGTGGTAGTGGGCTTGCCAGTTGGCGTCGTTCGAATACTGGTCGGCGTAGAAATATTTGTCGGGATGTTCCGCGGCCAGTTCGCGCGCCTTACGAATGGCGCCATCGGATCCCTCGCCAGGATCCGTATAAACGATGTTAGCGCCGTAACTGTGCAGAATCTTTTTGCGTTCGAGCGACACGTTCTCCGGCATGCACAGCGTAACCGGAAATCCCCCGGCCGCACCGAGCATGGCATAAGCGATACCGGTGTTGCCGCTGGTGGAATCGAGCAGAGTCTTGCCGTCGCGGAATTTTCCACTGCGGCGGCCTTCCGCCACAATGTTCGATGCAGCGCGATCTTTGACGGAACCTCCGGGGTTGTACCATTCGGCCTTACCCAAAAGTGTTACGCCTGGTAGATCCGCGGTGAGCGTGGTGAGACGCAAGAGAGGAGTGTTGCCGATACGGTCAAGCACACTTTGACCAAGACAGGAGCCGGCGTCCCCTGAGCCATTGTGCGAAACCGGGAGCGGTCCTTCCCCTAGCTTAGTGGAAGTGTGCGTCATATTTGAACCGAACGTTGAATCGAACTCGGAATTGAACCCGGAACCGAACCGCCGTGACCAACGTAATGTGCTACAAAGGCGGAAACACGGTATGTAGTATTGTGTCTTAGATGATAAACATGGCACAGCGATGCAGGCGATGTAAAGGTGTGCGTTTTCTGTGCGGCCTGCATCTATAAAGCTAGAGACAGCGAAAGGTTGAAGTAGGAAGCAATGGTGAAAACTATCGAAGCACGGACTTATGAAGAAGCGCTGGCCTGGTTACGCGAGCACGGGTTCGACGTACTGGATGCGCCGGGAATGAATGGCCGCGTCTTCCTCAGAAAGTATAACGTGTCGGCGGCGATTCAGAAGACGCCCGAGGATAGTGTGAAGATCTTTGCCTACCCTGGCTATTTGATTGGCAGCGAGATTTCGAAGCTGGTGAACCGCGGGTACCAGCAGTTTCTGAAGACTTCGAAGACCGAGGTGCCGGCTACAGCCGATCATCTCAAAGCACTGCACTCGTTTGCGGAAGAATTGAAAGTCGCCCTCGGATTGCCCAGCCTGTACAACGAATCGCTGGGCACGGTGAGCGAGTCGTACCAGTACGATCGGGTCGAAAACCGTGACAAACCGGCTGTTGACCGGCCCAAGCGGCCTTGGGAAGTGGCAGGGAAAGCGGCTGCGGCCAAAAAGGGCCGCGCCTAGGTCGATATAAGCGTCGATTTAAAGCCGAGGGTCGCCACAAGCCTGGCCAGAATCTTTTCCCAAGCTAATCTTCTTGTGCCAAACTAATGCGCTCACGGAGGTCTCTGTGCGCATACATTTCGCGGTCTTCCTTTCTATCCTGCCTCTTTTCATGATCAACATAGAGTCGGGCGCACAGACGCCCACTCACATCGTCGCTCAAGAAGACACGAGGAGTGCCGTCGAACTAGTGTTGCGCAGGCAGCAAGCGGCGTGGAACCGTCACGACCTGGAAGGTTTCATGGCGGGATACCGGAACTCGCCGGAGTTAACATTCTTCTCTGGTGCGAAAGAAGCGGATGGATGGCAGGCCGCACTCGAGCGCTACCGCGCCGCCTATTCGAGCCCCGGACGCGAGATGGGGAAGCTGGAATTCTCTGGCTTGCGCATCGAGACGCTGGGCCCGAGTGCAGCCTTCGTGCGTGGGGTCTGGCAGTTGACGATGCCGGACGGGAAGACGCCGCACGGGCTATTCACGCTGGTGTTTCGCAGGTTCCCTGACGGATGGAAGATTGTGCACGATCATACTTCAGCGGCGGAATAAAGCAGCTTCTGGCTGCTAGCTTTTGGCGCCTAGCTCACCCTCGCTTCTTCGCTCGCACTTGAACTCGGGTTCCTTCGGGGAATTTACCATTCACTAGCTCCACGACGCCGTTACGGACTACGCCTTCTAGTTCCTGTTGGGCGTTGGAATTGAGAGAGGACTGCACGGACGAATCGCCATTGCCCAGAGGTTCCTTGCTTTGGCTGGGGTTCGCGGGCAGGAGTGCCCGCGCCACACGATCTGTGCCTACACGTCCCAAACCCTTGTCCATGGCTTCGTTCGCCAAGCGGTCGGCTTCCTGGTTGTGCTCGCGCAGCGCGTGGCCAATGGAAAACCAGTCCAGCTTGGCGATCAATTCTTTGGCCCGGCCGTGAAGATCCTGCAGCGTCGCGTTCTTTACCTTGTAGATGCCTTTGATCTGGCGGACTAGAAGTTCGGAGTCGCTGATGAGCTTCAGGGCCTTGTGGCCGTGTTTGATGGCGTATTCGAGGGCGGCAATCAGGCCTTGATACTCGGCGAAGTTGTTGGTCTGGTGGCCAAGATACTCGCTCAAAGCAGCAACTTTCCGTCCCGACTCGTCCTCAATGACGACGCCATATCCTGCCGGGCCGGGGTTCCCCCGCGCGCCGCCATCGCTGTGAGCAATCAGATAGTGTTCGGGAGGATTTTCGCGGGATTCGAACAGGTGCTTGGCTCCAGCGCTGCGCGGATGCGGCATGCCTCGAGTTTACAACGACGGTTGAATGACAGCGAACCTCTGAGTGTGTTGCGGGTAGCAGCGAAGATCAAAATCGCGAAAGGCTTTGGAGGAAACGCCTTGCGAGGCTGCTGGTGGCGCCCGCGGGTATGTGGTCCTTCGCTTTGCTCAGGATGACAAACTTAAGGCGTGTCAGCGTCCCGCGGCCAGGCGGGTGGCCAGGCGGGCTGGAAGGTTGGCGGCGAAGATGCGGTCCTGCGCGGCTTTCAGGTTGTAGGGAGTACGGTGGAAGTGGATGATTTGGGCTTCAGTGTCGAAGAGTGCGAACGCAGCTCGCCAGTCACCGTCGCGCGGCTGGCCGACTGAACCGGGATTGATCAGGTATCGCGTTTCCGATTTCAGTTGCAGCGCCGTCGACTCCGCTTGACCAACGGTGCGGTATTCGGGACGGAAGCCGTCGCCGCCGGATCCGTTGACAAAGAATCCGCCCTGCAGGTGTGTGTGTCCAAAGAAAGTCAGGGGCGCCGCCAGAGTGAGCAGTGAAGCGAGCGCGTCGCCGAAGGAAACCACATATTCGTCTTCATCGTTCGGGGAACCGTGAACCAGCTGTACACCCGGAAAATCTGCCAGCTGCAAGGGACCGCGAGGCAGCGAGCCCAGCCACTCGAAGTTCTCCGGAGTCAATTGCTCGCGAGTCCAACTCGCCGCAGCAGCGGCCAGCGGATTGAAATCGTCGAGGCCGATGAGTCCAGTGGCAGCTTTGTCGTGATTGCCGCGAACGAAAATCGATCCCAGGTCGCGAGAGCGCGCCGTCACTTCGTTTGGGCTGGCGCCGTAACCGACAATGTCGCCCAGATTTACAACCAGATCGAAAGCGGGAGCGGCGGCCATGCAGGCTTCCAGGGCTTCGAGGTTGGCGTGGATGTCGCTAAGCAGAAGTATGCGCACGGATCAGGATCACCGGACAAGCTGCCGATTATAGACCGCGCAGAGTGGATGTGAATGGGATAGCGAGGGTTTTCCGGAAACCGGGATCACACCAAGATTCCAGTGCACGAGCATCCTTAACTCCCAGTCGCGCGCGAAGGCCTCTCTAGCGGTTGACTACCGGGCAGCGGGCCCAATGTCCCGGACTAACCTCAACCAGCGGCGGCACGGCCACCGCGCATTGCGGGACACGGAAACCGCAACGCGGTTCGAAGCTGCAACCGGGAGGCATGGTCTGTAGAGGCGGCACTGTGCCTTCAATGGTCTGCAGCGGGCGGGTGCGATCGGTCTTGAGATCGGGCACGGCCAGGAGCAGACCGCGGGTATACGGATGCGCCGGAGCTTGGAAGATGTCGCGTTTCGCGCCGAGTTCTACCAGGTTTCCGGCATACATCACCGCGACCCGGTCCGCAACCCGCGAGACCACCGCGAGATCGTGGGAAATAAAAAGCATGGCCAGTCCAAACTTGGCACGCAGTTCAGCCAGCAGTTCGAGAATTTGGGCCTGGATGGTGACATCGAGTGCGGTCGTGGGCTCGTCGGCGATCAGCAACTGCGGGCGGTTGACGATGGCCATAGCGATCATCACGCGTTGACGCATGCCACCGGAAAGCTGGTGAGGATAGTCGCGGGCGCGTTGGCCGGGGTCGGGGATGGCCACATCGTTCATGGCATCGACCGCACGCTGCCAGGCTTCGCGTTTCGAGAATGGATTGTGAACCCGGGCGGCTTCCGCGATCTGGTCTCCTACCCGCATGACCGGATTGAGCGCGGTCATCGGCTCCTGAAAAATCATGGCGATGCGGGAGCCGCGCAGTTGACGCATGACCTCGTCGGAGCGAGTGGCCAGATTGCTCATGGCGCCATTCTCGGCGAACAGAATCTCACCGGAGACCCGCGCCTGCGGCGGCAACAGCCGCATGATGGCCAAAGAAGTAATCGACTTGCCGGAGCCCGACTCGCCGACCAAGCCCAGGACTTCGCCAGGAGCTATGGAGAAGCTGAGATCGCGGACGGCGGCCAACGACTGTGTGGGGACAGCCGCCCCTTCGACAGGCTCAGGGCAGGCCCCCGGCTGTCCGGTTGCCCGCAGGGCAACATCCTTACCAGCCGCGCGTGCGACGAATTCGATTTTCAAATGACGGAGTTCGAGCAGGGGTGCCAAGGTTTTATGGTAGCAGTGCTTCTAAACCTTCGCCCTTTGGGCGAACGGACAGCCGAGACCCTGCCCTGAGCCTGTCGAAGGGGCGGCTGTCCCCACAAAGGGCTGTTTGCTATCCGAACGTGTCTATTGTCCCAGGATCAACGGCAGCCCGTTCTTGCTGTTGCCAATTACCACCACTTTGGAGTTGGCACTTTTGGCCAGATTTTCCGTCGCCTCGATTCCCTTCCATTCGAGCAATGAAGGAGTAATGCCCTGGGCCACAATCCGTTGAAAGTCGCGCACGCCGGCGGCTTCGATGCGCTTGCGTTGGGCCTCCTGCGTTTCCTTCTGCAAGCGGAAATTCATGGCCAGCGATTCCTGTTCGGCCTGTTGTTTGGCTTCGATGGCGGCTTTCAGCGTGGCCGGCAACTGAATGTCTCGAAGCAGAACGTTCTCCACACTCAGCCCGCGCTTGTTCAGCTCAGAAACGAGCTGATCGTAAATCTGCTTGGCTACCATTTCGCGCTCGCCGGTGTAGAGCGCGTTAGCGGTGTGCGAAGCCGTGGCTTCGCGAATGGCGGCGCGTAACGTGGGTTCGACCACCACGTTCTCGTAATCAGCGCCGATTTTCTGAAACACGTCGGCAGCCCGGTCCGGATTGAGGTGGTAAATGAGCGAGGTATCGAGACTCATCATCAGTCCTTCGCTCGACGGAACGTTCGCGGATTCCTTGATGGTCTGGGTTTGGATCGACATTTCATTGTTGGTCTTCAACGGATTGATAACGTGAATGCCTTCACCCAGCGTCTCACCCGTGACTCGGCCAAAGAGCGTCAGGACTCCCACACGGCCCGTGCCCACCCTGGTCACCGAATTGAAAAAGAGAATAACTAACAGGAATGCGGCAATCCCCAATGCAGCCAGACGAAGGACACCGCGTCCACCTCCACCATCAATAATTCGGCCGCGAGCTGGATCAAAGATCGTCATGACAGTTTTCCCCCATGTGATTGTAGGGGCGGAAGGTGCCGGGAATAAGTGACTGGTAGGGTCCGGCCTGGCCTTGGCTGGTAGACCTGCGGCCCACCAACCACCCTTGAATCCTCCTGAATCCCCGTGCATCCTTTATAGTTAAGCTATGAGCAAAATTCACATTCCAACTCCTTTGCGGCAATACGTGGGGAAAAAGGCAACTATTGAAGTGCGGGGCGGGACGGTGGGCGAAGCCATGAGCGCGCTGGTGGCCCAGCATCCCGATCTGCGAAGGCACCTTTACACCGAAGACGGCAAATTGCGCGCGTTCGTAAACCTCTACATCAACGATGAGGACATCCGCTACCTGCAGAAAGAAGCGACTACACTGAAGGATAGTGATAACATTTCTATCGTGCCTTCGATCGCCGGAGGCGCGGTATAACCCGGAAATTCAGAGTCGAATTGAAGCCCGCCGCCACAAATCGCTGTTGTTCGCATTGTCCTTCCTGCTGTTAGTGCCCTGATCCGTGGTTGCAACGATCTTGCGAATTCAGCGATCAGGGGACCCTAAAGCGAAAAAATCAACCGAGGATTCTATGGCCACGATCACAACCGAAATTCCAGTGACTTTGAGCAAGGACGAAATCCTGCGCTACTCGCGTCACCTGATCATGCCCGAGGTGGGGATGGAGGGGCAGCAGAAACTGAAGGCGGCGCGGGTGTTGTGTATTGGCACCGGAGGCCTGGGGTCGCCGCTGGCGCTCTATCTGGCGGCCGCCGGCGTGGGGACGCTGGGCCTGGTCGACTTCGACGTGGTCGACTACACGAACTTGCAGCGGCAGATTATCCACTCTACCGCCGATGTGGGACGCAAGAAGCTGGATTCGGCGGCGGACAAAGTGAAGGCGATCAACCCCTTCCTCAATCTCAAGACGTTCGATCTGCGGCTGAGCAGCGAGAATGCGCTCGAACTTTTCCGCGACTTCGACATCATCGCCGACGGCACCGATAACTTTCCCACCCGCTACCTGGTGAACGATGCGTGCGTGCTCACCGGCAAGCCGAATGTTTATGGTTCGATCTTTCGCTTCGAAGGACAGGCCAGCGTCTTTGCCACGGAAGAAGGCCCGTGCTACCGCTGCCTCTATCCCGAGCCGCCACCGCCGGGATTGGTTCCTTCCTGCGCCGAGGGCGGAGTGCTCGGCATTCTTCCCGGACTGGTGGGGATCATGCAGGCCACTGAAGTGATCAAGCTCATTCTCGGCGTAGGTGAGCCGCTCATTGGACGACTGCTGCTGATTGACGCGCTGGGCATGAAGTTTCGTGAACTCAAGCTGCGCAAGAATCCGGCTTGCCCGGTCTGCGGCACCCATCCCACTGTGACCAAGCTGATAGACTACAACGAGTTTTGCGGCATTCGTGGAGAGGAAAAATCAGTGGCCAGTGCACCTTCCGACATGCAAGTTGAAGAACTCAGACGCCGTCTGGATGCGGGTGAGGATCTTTTTATTCTCGATGTGCGCGAGCCGCACGAATACCAGATCTGCAATCTCGGCGGACATCTGATCCCCCTGAACGATTTGCCCAGTCGAGTGCACGAACTGGACTCCAGCCGCGAGATCGTAGCCCATTGCAAAATGGGCGGCCGTAGCGCGAAGGCAGTCGAATTCCTGCGCCAGGCCGGATTCACGAAAGTCCACAATCTAGCCGGCGGAATCAACGCCTGGGCCGAGCGCGTGGATCCAAAAGTTCCGAAGTATTGAGAGCAGCTGGCAGTTTGCCGTTTTCGGTATTCAGTTCTATTGCGGCGCAGTCGGTGGCGGCGCAGTTGTATTCTGTGGAGGAGTGGCCGGTTCCTCGACGACGGTGTTGTCCCGTCGCCGTAGCAGGATTGGCTCCCGGTGCCGCCGCCGCTCTTCGCGCTCCTGAGTAACCTTCGTATCTACCTTCGTGCCATTGTCTGCTGCCACCTGCGCCAGCTTGACGCCCTCCGCGGAGCGACGCGTAGCCAATCCTACGGTTTGGGTGGCGCCACCGGCAGTACGGGCACTGTTGTAGAAAAATTCCGCCGTCTCGCGGTCGCCTTCCATCTCAGCCACGTAGCCGATATTATTCAGCGCAAAGGCATTGTTGGGATCGAGTGCATACGCCTGTCGAAAAGCCTGATCTGCGGCGCGTAAATCGTTGCGATTGATCGCGGAAACCCCCCGCAGGTTGAAGTTAGCGACGCGTGCCTCAACGCTGTTCCGATTCTCCATTCGTGTGCGCAGTGATCTTGCGTTTTCAGCTGCCATTTCGGTAACTGGCTTGCCTCTCCACGAATGATCAAGCGTAACCACGGCTGCCGCATCGGAGTGAGCGGCCGACGCTGCGTCGTAGAGTTTCAAGGCCTCCTCCGACTCTCCCTCCATGTCCTTGGCGACACCCAGATTATTCAGGGTAAAAACATTCTGTGGATCTTTTTTCAGCGTCTGCTGCAGTAGCAGATCGGCTTCGGGCCCGCGCCCCTGCGAGAGCAGTCGTACGGCTTCAACATTGTCGTGATTGATTTGCATCGGCAAGTCAGAAATCGCCAGGGCCGCTTTGAGTGGCTGGCCCTGGACGCGCTGCGCAGTCGCCTGGTCGATGACCGCATCTGTAGCCAACTGTCCCGCGAGTCCATAGAAGCGTTGGGCCCGGTCCACTTGTCCTTTCAGCTCTGAAATGTAGCCCAGGTTGTTGAGCGTGAAGGGATCATCGGGATCGAGGAGGTAGGCTTTGTAAAAAACCGTCTCGGCCTTTTCGTAGTCATGCTTGCGAATGGCCTCGACCCCCTCGCGATTCAGCCGTTGAATGGGGGTCAGGTGACTACGTTCAGGAATCGTAATTTTCAGGTCGCGGGCCTGCACTTTCGGCCCCAATCCCGTAAGGGCAGCGGCAAACAATCCCACGATCACACATCGCTTCCAGGATATCGACATCCGTATCCCTCATTCCTCTAAGTTGAGGCTAGATTGCATTAACTCTCGGACAACCTTTTGATGCAAAAATGCTGGATTTGTTTGGCGTCGATCCGTCTCCCTACGAGCGAATATTGGCCACCTTTGGCTGCGGAGAGGCATCCAAAAGCAGCGTCGAGATTTGGACGCAGAATCATGCGGTCAAAATATTGGGATTAAAGGGGATAACATGAGTCGTCTTCTGCCGATTACTCTTGTCAGCAGTTTTGTCCTTACGGGCATGCTGGTGAAGGCGGCATTGGGACAGGTGTCGCCCGCGCAATCCGTTGTATCGTCATCCGTGGTGTCTGCGGCGCCCGCGATTACATTGGCGAACGAACCGGCGTCGCCTTCTGACAAGCCCGAGATCGCTCTCGACCCTGCCAGCCTGCTTCCCGATCTCCCCTCTCTTCCCCCGGCGAAGGCCACCCTGGTTGGCGGGACCGTGGAACGACTTGACCGCGTACAGGATCGAGTGACGTTGCTGGTGTTTGGTGGCGGAAAGATGAAAATTGTGTTCGACCCTCGCACGCGGATTTATCGTGATGGCGTTCCTGCCTCGGCGGCCGATCTGCGCCGGGGGGATCGCATTTACGTCGACACTATTCTCGATGGAGACACCGTCTTTGCCCGCAACATCCATTTGAAGAGCGCGGCCTCTACGGGGGAGAGCCAAGGAGTGATAGTGTCCTACCGCCGCGATGAACTAACGATGCGGGACCAGCTTTCGCCCAATGCCGTGAAGGTACGCTTGAGTCCTTCCACGCGGATTATCAAGGGCGACAAAGCCGGCTCGGCAAGCGAACTTGTTCCGGGGACCCTGATCGCAGTGAAGTTTGGCACCCAGCAAGATGGTCGTGACCTGGCGCAAGAGGTCTCCGTTTTGGCAGTTCCGGGATCCAGCTTTACTTTTGCCGGCGAGGTCATCACTCTGGATCTGCGGACGGGTCTGCTCGTTCTCAGCTCCTCGACAGATCGAAAGATCTACGAAATCTATCTGGAGCAGGCGGCGGGAACCGTCGATGACAACCTGCGGCAAGGCGCCCAGGTGTCGGTGGTTGCTCGCTTTGATGGCGATCGGTACGTAGCCCGCAGCGTGACAGTCAGTTCGCGACCCTGAGCCTTAAGGTGACAGCCCTCAGCGGCTAAAAGCCGCTATTCATTTTGCGTCCCTTTACGACGCGGCTGAAGCCGCGCCCTTTCAAAGCAACATCAAAACCATGAGTCTTCCACCAACCTGACTGGAATGCGACTTGTTCAGGCGACCACGATTCTCTCGTTGCCTGCGCGCTACGTGTGATCGTCGACAGAATAGACAGAATAATTGCAGGCAGAAGTCCGCAGGGCGTCACTGCAATTTCTGAAAGTCGCACGCCCCGTTTGTGACCTGCGCCGGGGGAGTGGGAGCGACTGCCCAGGGAACGCCCTTGAAGTCGAAAAACTCAGTCATGTCTATTTGGGCCGCGTCGCGTTTGGTCAAGGCCGACAGATTGAAGCGGGCCTCAATGAACCTGAGGATGGCCGTGTAGTCGGCCGCCGTGTGCGAGACATAGTTCATTCTCGTGAATGGAGAAACCACAAGCAGCGGCACACGGTACCCGGTGTAATTGAAATTGCAGTTCGCTCCCTGGCCACCGGCGCAGATGTCTGTGGGGGCAAGATCCTTGGGCGCGATACCGTCGGGGTTGACAGCGGCCTTCGGAGGGACGTGATCGTAGAAACCACCACCCTCATCGTAGGTCAGGATAAATACAGAGTCCTTCCAAGAGACACTGTTCATCAGCCCGTTAATCAGGCTCTCCACATAAGCCGCGCCTGTCTGAATGTTGTTTTTGGGATGTTCATCCAGCCCCGAATTGTATCCGCCTTCAATCATCGCGACTTGGGGAAGAGTCCCGTTCTGCGCGTCAGTCACGAACTGCGTAGCGGGTACCACGTTGGAGGGCAGTTTGTTCGGCGGAGCGTAGGGCGCGAACATGGTCAGATATGTGGCCGGGGCGCCTCCGTTTGTTGCGTAGTCCGTGGCATACACTTTCCAGGAAATACCCGCCTTCTGCAAAGCATCGAAGATCGTGGGAGCGGTCAGGGGCGTATTATCATTCGCGTTCGTCCCCGGGGGATAGGCATAACCCTGCGACGTCGCTGCTAGAAGATACATACGGTTGATTTGAGTCCGGTCCATTGCCGGCGAGAACCATGCGTCGGAGGTGGCAAAATTTGAAGCCATGAAATAGTAGTAATTCAAGTCGCTGCCATCGTAGTAGCCCATGGCGCGGATGCCGGCTGTGTCATAGATCGGAGCCTCATCGGTTGGCGCATTCAAGGCGTACACCGCGGCGTTATACACGAAGCCATCCATGGTCGCAGTACTCGACGTTGGCGAAGTGCGATTCCAGTCGACGTGGCTCTCATTCCACGACGGGCTAAGATTCTGAACACACTCGGTCGCTACATGGTACGCAGATACCGTGCTCTTTCCGTCGTAACTCGGGTTGGAAGCGTTCGCCGGAATTCCGTCAAATTGTTGCGCCGGGAAACCGTGTGTCTGCCAATACGCCGGCAACTGGCCGAAATAGGTGTCGAAAGACCTGTTCTCCTGCACCATAAAAATAATGTGGTTCACCGCCTGAATGTTGCCAGAACCAGAGGATCCGTTCACCAGACCCTGACAACCGCAAAGGACCAGCAACAGTCCCATCATGCATGCGATCGGAAGCTTGCACGGCTTGACGGTTGAAACCATCCCTCGCACCCCTGCATGGAGTGGAATTTAAAGCTTCCATGAGATGTGTTTCAGCTCCCGAATGTTGGTTCAGATATGGCTAGGAGATGGTTTAGCCGGTGGCAAACAGTTGACGCAAAGGGGCTTGCGGCTCCGAAAAGGACGCCGGGGGGGACGCTCTTCTACTCCTCCCCGATGCCGTTCCGAGCGCAGCGAGGGACCTAGGTTCCTGCTTCCGTCGACCGAGTTCGAGGCAAGGAGAAGCCAGTGTCCGTCTCCGCGCCCGCGATTACATTCTCTCTCCCCAAAATTCAGCTCTCATGCACGTACCCTTCCAGGCGATGAAACGTATTGCTTCCTGACTACACCATTGGACGTAGTCGTTCAGATTGGGAGATTTAGGACTACAATGCTCCCGACCTGCCTTCCCCCCTGGACAGCACATAGCGGGCAACAGCCCGAACCAGCGACTCGAAATGTGCGTTTTGCCAAATCAGAACACTTAAGGAGAACTATCGCAATGCGACGTTCAAGCAGGATCATGGTAGCGGTAAGCACAGTCGTCATGTTTGCGCTGGCGGCAATGGCGCAAGAAGCTCCGGCGGGCAGCACAGGGAGGGCCCTCCCGGTACCAACCAGCGCGCCTACGCCACAAGTGGGGCACGTATATGTCCCGGAAAGCAGCAAAGCGCGTCCCGAGGACGTGGGACTGCGTTCGCACACCACGTACGTGCTGCACAGTGTTGACGGTAACAAACCGGCGGGGCTGAAGATTCCAACTGCAGAGGTCCTCGCCGGTCCGACTAGCACGATCGAGGTGTCTGAGACACCACAGTCGCTGGGCTGCATTTATGTGAAAAGTCCGAACAGCTCAGGCTGCATACCGAACTATGCTTCCGGTTCGGGTGGTCCAAGCGCGGCCGGTTATGGCGCGATCGTTCTGGTGGACGCGTTCGACAATCCGGACGCGGCTACCGATCTGCAAACGTTTGATGGTTATTGGGGCCTGGCGGCGGCAAACTTCACGAAGGTGTACGCCAACGGCAACGGAAGCTGCGTAACGCCTCCACCCAACGCGGGTTGGTCGGTAGAGTCGTCGCTCGACATCGAGTGGGCGCACGTTTTTGCGCCGAATGCGGCGATCGTTCTGGTGGAAGCGTGCTCGAACTCGAACACGGATCTCTACTACGCCGAGCAGGTTGCCTTCAATTACATCATCACGAACTACCCCACTGCCGGCGGACAGGTTTCCAACAGCTGGCAGGGAGGAGAGTTCGCCGGCCAGATCGCAAATGACTCGCTCTTCGCTGACTTCACCTATAACTGGGCTACTGGATACAAGACCCCGATTCTTGCCTTTGCGTCCTCTGGAGACGGCGGCTTCGGGGTGGGATATCCGAGCACCAATCCTTGGGTAATTTCCGCAGGCGGCACGTCGATCCTGCGCAACGCTACCACCTCGACGTTCGCGTCCGAATCCTGCTGGGGCGGTTCCGGCGGCGGCGCAAGCACGGTAGAGACGTACACGACGGCGTGGAGCGGCGGCAATACGGGGCCATGGGCGGACTATCAGTATCCGATCTTTGGACAGTCTAACCGGGTCACACCTGACTTGTCCTTTGACGCAGATCCGGCATCTGGAGCATGGATATACAGCCAGTACGGCCTAGGAGGCTGGGGAGTGGTGGGGGGCACAAGCCTTTCGTCTCCCGCTCTTGCCAGCATCATTAACCGGGCGGGCAATAAGCTGGGATCAGTCTTCCTTACTCCGGCGACCGGCAACAGCGACTGGTTCAACAACGAAGAAAACAACCTGCTGTACTCCCAACTGGCGACGGGGAAGGCTTACAAAACGAACTTCTACGACGTCAAGACGGGTTCGAACGGCAGCTCAGCGGTCGCATCGTGGGACTACTGCACCGGCGTGGGAAGTCCGCGCGGATTGTTAGGGAAGTAGGCTCGGGAGCTAAGTTGCTTTACCCGCTGTTTGCGAGCGGGCTGCGAAGAGGTCCTGCGGGAGCAGGGCCTCTTCTTTTTTTTCAGTGGCTTTCGGTTCGCACGCAGGGGTGTGACATTATTCAATCCCAATTACTTCAGGGTTGCCCGCCAGGGGGAACGAATCGCCAAACACAATCAGGCTCACGGCGGCTTTGGAACTTCCCATTCCTCTATGCTTTCGCCCAGTGGTACGATATCGGCCTGTTCCAGGGGCTCCGGACATTGGAATTGCACATGACAATCTGACTTACGGTTACGCAGAAGGTCCTGAGGTGCATGCCTTAGCCTATTTGAATCGGTTGCGCAGCAGACTCCGTTCGCAAGGAGGTTGTCATGCAGTGGACCCAGATCTACGACCCGCTGGGTCATTGGTGGCTCTCCACGCTGGTTGCGGCTCTTCCTATCATCGTCCTTTTCGGGATGCTGGCCGGTCTCAAGGTCAAGCCGCACTGGTGCGCCATCGCGGGTGCATCAACGGCCGTGGCGGTTGCCGTCGTCTTCTTCAAGATGCCGCCCGCGCTGGCCACAATTAGCTTTGGGTACGGTGTTGCCTTCGGCGTATTAAAAATCGCCTGGATCGTTCTGGCCGCGGTATACCTCTACGACATTTCTGTCGAGACCGGGCAATTCGAAATCATGAAGGAGTCGGTGGCTGCCATTACTCCTGACCGCCGGCTACAAGTCTTGCTGGTTGCTTTTTGTTTTGGCGCATTCATCGAGGGAGCGGCGGGGTTCGGCGCACCGGTAGCGATCGCCGGCGCCTTCATGATCGGGCTTGGTTTCAAGCCATTTCATGCCGCTGCGTTGAATCTGATCGCGAATACCGCGCCTGTGGCTTGGGGAGCTATCGGCACACCCGTTCACACGCTGGCGGCGGTAACGGCTCTGCCGGAATCGGATCTCAACGCCATGATCGGCCGTATTCTTCCATTCACCGCGATCATTGTCCCCTTTTGGCTGGTGCGAACCATGGTCAGTTGTAAGGAGACCTTCGAAGTATTTCCCGCCATTCTGGTCGTCGGCACCTCCTTCGCGCTCACCCAATTCTTATGGTCGAATTACGTAGACAGCAATCTGGTTGACATTATGGGAGGTGTAGTGTCGATTGTCGCTGTCCTGATCTTCCTGCGATTCTGGAAGCCGAAGAAGATTTGGCGGTTCGACTATGACAAAAAGGCGGCTGCTCTTCTTCCACCGACGGCGGAGATCACCGACGACATTGGCGGCGAATGGGCGGCGGCGGAGTTCGATGGATATGTCAAAGTACGCACTTACACCTCTGGAGCGATCTTGAAAGCGTGGATGCCTTTCGCGATCCTGTCGCTCTTCGTACTGCTCTGGGGACTGCCAAAAATAAAACTAGCCATGAACCAGGCCACCACGCCCGCCTTTCGGGTCGTGCTTGCGGATGGCAAAGTCCGCCCCGGTCCGCCGGGGTGGGACGTGCCCTACCTGCACAATGCCATCTCTCGCGCCGTGCCGGTGGTTGCGAAGCCGACTCCAGAGGCCGCGCGCTACGATTTCAACTGGCTCTCCGCCACCGGGACTGGCTGTTTCTTCGCCGCGATGGTTTCCGGATTGTTGCTCGGCCTGAGTCCTCTGCGACTGATGAAGATCTTCTGGAGAACGCTGGTGCGAATGCGGCTGGCGATGATCGCGATCTCATTCATGCTGGGGCTGGGCTATGTGACGCGCTACTCGGGACTGGATGCGGTGCTAGGCCTGGCCTTTACGCGCACGGGATGGCTGTATCCGTTTTTCGGCACGTTCCTGGGGTGGCTGGGAGTGGCACTCACCGGTAGCGACACTTCCGCCAATGCGCTCTTTGGCAGTCTGCAGAGGATTACTTCTCAACAACTCGGCATCGACCCAGTTCTCATGTGCGCGGCGAACAGCGCCGGAGGAGTGATGGGGAAAATGGTGGACGCGCAGTCCATCACGATTGCCACAGCCGCCACCGAGCAGGTGGGCAATGAAGGAATCATTTTCCGATTTGTGGCGTGGCACTCGGTGGCCCTCTGTTCCATCGTCGGAGTAATAGTGCTGCTCTACGCCTATGTTTTCCGATCCGCGGTACCGCATGGGTTGCTGTTCGTGAAATAGCAGCGGTCGGGGTTATCCACCCATCATCAAGATAGTAACTAGTGGGACGGAGCGATTTGATTCTGCGAGTTTTTATCCCACAAAATGGAGAATCGGGATGGATTGTGGAGTTGAGTGGGAGGAATATGCTCGATCTCGGATTAGTGAGACTGGTTGCCGAGCGGCTGATGAGTGGGCCAGAGGTGGTGGTGGAGGGCAAAGTTTTGCGGGTAACACGGACGGGGAGTCGGCGTTTTCGGACGGTCCGGTTTGCGATGGGTGGGAGGGAGTACCAGGCCATCGAGCAGAATGCGGAGAAGCCGAGCCGATGGGGAAAACTCGCCCGTGAAGGGCATCGGGTGGTGCAGTTTCGGGATCTGCAGACAGGGAAATACGTGGCGGTCGCGGTGGATGGGGAAGTTCGGGAGTATGGGAAAAAATAAGGATTCCCGTGTCACGCACAAAGCGGGCAGTGCCCACGCCACACGGGCTGAGCTCCACTTACACGAGCTACTTGGCGAAGAAGTAGTCGAAGGACTTGACGGCTTTGAATTCGTCGTCGCGGATGTCGAAGACCGTGTACAGCTTGGTGACGTGGAGGACATCGTGAACCTTTTGGGTCAGGTTGAGCAGCTTGAGTTCGCCGCCCTGATTGCGAACGGAGGTAAAGCTGCGCACCAGTTCGCCGACTCCTGAGCTGTCGATGTAGCTGACTTCGGCCAGGTTCAGAATGATCTTCTTCTTGCCCTGGGTAAGGAGAGTCCGAACTGCGTCGCGCAGCACGTCGAGTTCGTCGCCGAGGATGATGCGGCCGCTGATGTCGAGGATGGTGACCTGATCGACTTCACGGGTTGTGATTTTCAAGCTCACCACTTCCTCAGGTGTCGCCCCGGCTGAAGACGTTGTGAGGCGCCGCGGGGGCCGATTGCGGGAATGGTAGTGGGTGGGCAGAAGCAAGTCAATCGCGGTAGTGAGAGGCACAGGCTGTGAGTAATGTCTTTACAGGACCGCCCCGATCGCCGGATTGCGGGTCAGCGGATCTGAGCGGAGCCCATGCGGTAGAAGCTGAGCGCGGAGTCGCCCTGCACGAGCTGGCGAAATTTTCGTAAGGGAGGGAATTCTTCACCGGGATCGAATTTTTTTTCGTGTTCGGCGATGACCACAGACATGGCCCAAACCAAGGAGGAATCGGCGAGGGCGCGAAGGGCTTGTCCGTACATGCCCTTCATGCGGTAGGGAGGGTCGAGAAAGACGACGTCGGCAGCGGCGTGTTGGCGCTCCATGCGCCAGATGGCGCGAGACAATTCATCCTCAAGGATTGTGAAACCGGTGGAAAGGCCAAGGCTCTCCAGGTTCTCTCGAATCAATTCTGCGGCCGACGGGGAGGAATCGACGAAATACGCCTGTTTGGCGCCGCGACTGAGAGCTTCGATCCCCACGGCGCCGGTGCCCGCGAACAGATCGAGCCAGACGGTGCCCTCGAGGGCCGCAGGATTGCCTGCAGTGAGCACGTTGAAGAGAGTCTCGCGCAGGCGGTCGGAGGTCGGGCGAAGATCCATTCCGCGCAGTGAACGAAGCGGACGGCTGCGGTATTTTCCTGCGATCACCCGCATGGCTCTGTACTTTCGAGTGCCGGAGTCGCCGTATCCATCCATGTAAAATATAGAGTAGTGGCAAGCCTATGAGAAGCTGGTCGATCCTGGTAGGGCGTTTGTTTGGGATTGAGGTTCGCCTTCATCTGACGTTTTTCCTGCTACCGCTGTTCATCTTCTGGACAGAATACGGGGCGCACGGTTCGGCCAATGGCGCGAGAGATCTGGCGCTGGTCGGGATCATTCTCGGTTGCGTGGCTGCGCACGAAGGCGGGCACATCATCGCGTCCCGGCGCGTGGGGATGGTTCCGAAAGCGGTCATCCTGCTGCCGCTGAGTGGCGTCACTCTGTTCGAAGAGTCGCGCAAGGAAAAGCCGAAGGCTGGGGTGGTGCTGTGGAAGCGGGAAATCCAGCTGGCGCTGGTGGGGCCACTGGTGAATCTTGTGCTGGCGCTGATGAGTGCGGGATTGGTGACGGCGATCGCGCCGGCGATTGAACTGTGGAAGTGGCCTTTTCTGCAAGCAGGAAATCTACCCCGCAGCCTGGTGTGGGCGAATCTTTATCTGGCGGGGCTTAATCTTTTGCCCGCATACCCGCTGGATGGCGGGCGAGTCTTGCGTGCGCTTTTTTCTCGCAGCATGGATTCCGCTGCAGCTACGCGGCGCGCGGTTTCGATCAGCAATGCATTGGCCATGGTGTTGATCGTCGCGGGCCTTTTCAGCGACACGTGGCTGACTATGGTCGGGGTCATCATGTTTTCCGCGGCACAACTGGAAGAGCGCGCGCTCGTATTCCAGTCCGTGCTCGACAATGTCCGGCTGGAAGAAGTGATGCTGACGGACTTCGCGACCCTTTCTCCGGCAGACACGCTCGAGGATGCGCTGGAGAAAGCGGTACATTCGCTGCAGGATGATTTCCCGGTGGTCCGCGGCAGCGATATGGTGGGGGTGATCTCTAAGCAGCGGATTCTGGATGCATTGCGCGTCGAGGGCAATGGCTACGTGCAGGCGGTGATGAACAAGATTTTTGAAGTGTCTATGCGTCAGGAGTCGCTGGGATCGGCCTTCCGGAAATTGACGTCACGGAACTCCAGCATTATTCCCGTGGTGGAAGATCAGAGGCTGGTGGGAATCGTGACGCTGCAGAATTTGATGCACTCCATGGCACTGCTGGCGGAGAGCCGGAAGTTGCGGCGGGACGAGGCTGAGTCGTAGGATTGCGACTTGGAATGGGCTAAGTCTCGCGCAGCCGACTCTAATTCAGTCCGACGCATGCCATGAACGCAGAATCGAAGTGGTGGCGGAAACCCCTTAGATGCCGCTGGGGTGTACAGGGGTAGGGGTTCTTCGCTCCGCTCAGAATGACAGACGACGAGATTTGCGAAACTTATCCAGAGTTTCCTTAGCGCCTCTCCGACTGCGGCGTCGCTCCTGCAGCATCGCCGTGGCGGATGAAGTAGTGCCACTTATCTACTCCCGCCGGCACGGCCACATCAAAAAATCCGACCATCATCTCGTCTGACGTCTGGTCACCCCACGTTACCGTTTTCTCCGGGTCGGGATTGTGCGGATTCTTACGCGAATTGTCATACCACGCAATGGCGCGCAACCGTGTGCCTGCTTTCAAGGGCCGCGGCTCGGACAGCCGGTAACTCAACTGCCAGTGAAAGTGATAATTCACCCGCAGCAGCGTGTCCACGCTGCCGTTGTCATGAACAATGTCGTACTCGAAGCGCTTTCCCCGCAAATGCATGTGCGGGAGCAGGCTTAGCAGCGTTGCATCGTTGGGCAGCGTTCCCTGCACCTCCACACGAAAATCATCCGCCCCCGGGGGAATCAGCAGCGCATGATTATTCAACTGCAAGGTGATAACCCGCTGCTTCGGCTGACTTTTGGCGAACACCAGCCCAATGCTGGTCTGGTCCTGATCTGCCTTGCCGTTGGTCGTGTAGTGCATCTGAAAAACAAGGTCCGATCCGGCGGGAACGAACTTCGCCATACCGTCCGTCCACTGGTCGGGTGAACTGCCCGGAGCGTATACCAGCAGAAGATCGCTGGTAGTTTCGTGAGCCTCGCGCTGCTCCCTGGGATCGCTCAGCGCTGACGCTGTGAATGGCTCGCCGATGGGGGCATGCCGCAGCCACTGCGAGTCTGGCGGGCGAATATACACCACCGCGTGATGTACATGGGCAGGACTACCCGGCCGGAGTTCCGACATCTGCACCCAGCGGTCCGCCGCGAAATGTGTCGGCACGATCTCGTACGTATACTCCACCTCTCCGCGCGCAGGAATCTGCACCGGCTTTGGCATCTTTACTACCTGGTCGGGCTGCGCGATGTTCCAGCCCTCGGTCCACTTCCGCGGCGGAGGAGCATTGTGCGGGTCTCCCGCAGGTGCGCCAGCTTCCGCCCAGGCCGAGATGGTTGCAACTTCCTGCGCCGTTAACGAGGGATCGTTGGCAAATCTTCCATAGCGAGGATCGGCAAACCACGGTGGCATCATCTTCATCTGCACCGCAGCTGCTATCTGCTTGGCCCGGGGTTGCGTTTGTTCGTACGTCACAAAGGGCATAGGCGCGATCTCACCCGGACGGTGGCAGCTCTGACAGTGATTCTGCAGGATCGGGACCACATCGTGATAGAAGGTCGGCGGTGCCGTTGGCCCGGTCGTCTGAAACGCAGCCGCGCAAAAGCAGAGCGCCAGCCCAACCACAGCCAAGAATCCGACGACCCGATACACCATGTCGTGATTCTACAAGTCATTGTTTTCCTTCGTGCACCTTCGTGTCCTTAGTGGTGATCGCCTTTCGTAGCTTCTGGTTCACAGCATGCCTCGCCCAAAAATGCTACATTCAAAATTCATGTCTGCCCCGAATTCCATCTTCGTACGCGCCTGTAAGTCCCAGGCGGTCGAGCGTACTCCAGTCTGGTTCATGCGTCAGGCCGGGCGTTACATGAGCGAATACCGGGCCGTGCGCAAGCAGCATTCCCTGCTTGAGATCTGCAAGAAGCCGGCGCTCGCCGCCGAAGTCACCATCACCGCCGCCGAAGCGCTGGGCGTGGACGCCGCCATCATCTTTGCCGACCTCCTACTGCCGCTCGAAGTGATGGGATTAGCCTTTCATTTCTCTGCCGGAGAAGGCCCCGTCATCGAGAAGCCGGTTCGCACGAAAGAAGACATCGCCCTTCTCCGCACCGACCGCGCGGCGGAACTTGGCTATGTTTCCGAAGCGGTGCGCTTGGTCACAAAGCACTTCGGCGACCGCCTCCCCGTAATCGGATTCTGCGGTGCGCCGTTCACGCTTGCCAGCTACATGATCGAAGGTGGAGGCTCGCGCAACTATGTTCATGCCAAGAAGATGATGTACAACTCTCCCGCCGACTGGGATGAGTTGATGCAGAAGCTGGTGGCCGTCACCTCGGAATATTCCGCCGAGCAGATCCGCGCCGGCGCGGATGTAATCCAGATCTTTGACAGCTGGGTGGGATGCCTTAGCGTCGAGGACTACCGCCGGTATGTACTCGCGCACGTCACCGGCATGGTGAAGCGATTGCAGAAGACGGGCGTGCCTATCATTTATTTCGGAACCGACAGCGCGACCCTTCTGCCCGCGATGAAGGAAACCGGAGCCGAAGTAATCGGTCTTGATTGGCGCATCCCGCTGGACGAGGGATGGCGCAGTCTGGAACATGGCTGTGGCATTCTGCCGGAAACGCCCGTCGAGAACGTGAAGAACCTGGCTCGTTTTGTGCAGGAACATTCCGCGCGGCATCCGGCATCCGGCTCCTGGAAACCGGATGACGGACGCCATGTGCCGGACGCCGGACACCGTCCATGAAACGCGTCGCGATTGTCGGCGGCGGAGTCTCTGGACTGGCCGCGGCCTTCGCTCTCGAAGAGCAGCGCCGTAATGGCGCTGTGCTCGAGTATGTTCTCTACGAATCTTCGCCGCATCCAGGCGGCGTCCTGCGCACAGAACTCATCGATGGATGCCTGGTTGAGGCCGGTCCTGATTCCTTCATCACGGAAAAGCCATGGGCAGCCGATCTGTGCCGCGCAGTCGGACTCGGAAACCAACTGATTGGCTCAAACGATGCGGAGCGCAAGACCTACATTCTGGTTCGCGGGCGCCTGGTGGTCATTCCGGACGGACTGATGTTCATGGTGCCCACCAAGATTCTGCCCACGATACTGTCGCCGCTTTTTTCATGGAAGACAAAGGTGCGCATGACGTGCGAGCTGTTTCAACGGCCGCGGGTCGCGGAGGGCGACGAGAGTGTCGCGTCCCTGATCGAGCGCCACTACGGCGCAGAAATGGTGGATCGCCTTGCCGACCCTCTGCTCTCCGGCATCTACGGCGGCGAGGCCACCGCGCTCAGCGTGCGTGCTGTGCTGCCGCGTTTCGCTGAGATGGAACGCACCCACGGCAGCCTGGGACGCGCCATGCTGGCGGCACGAAAGAAGATGTCGAGCGCGACAGGTCGGCCTGCGCCTCCGATCTTTACTTCTTTGAAAAACGGGATGCAGGAGCTGGTTAGGGCTATCATCTCGCGTCTGCCGCCGTTGTCGTTGCTCACCCATACGCCGGTGCGGGCTGTTCGACCGGACGCTGGAGGCTGGGCGGTTTCAGCCGGACCGCGATCGGGGCACTTCGATGCGGTCATTCTTGCCGTGCCTACATACGCCGCCGCAGAGATGCTTCGCTCCGGTAGCGCCGGAACTTCTTCAGAACTCGAAGCGGCCCCGGCTACGCAACTCGCCACCGAACTCGCCGGTATTCAGTACAGCTCCTCAATCACAATCGGAATGGGCTATGGTCGCGAGGTCCGCCAATCGCTACCGCCTGGCTTCGGGTTTCTCGTGCCCCGGTCTGAGGGCAAGCGCATGTTGGCAGCAACATTCGTCCACAATAAGTTTCCTAATCGCGCCGCGCCGGACCGCGCTATGTTGCGCTGCTTCATCGGCGGCGTGCGCGCCGAGGCGGAGTGGACGCTATCGGATGATCAGATTGTCGGCATGGTTCGCTCCGAACTGCAGCAGGTTCTCGGCCTGCGCTCCGAGCCGCTATTTGCACGCGTATATCGATGGAAGGCGGCAATGGCCCAGTACGGGGTCGGCCATCTGGAGCGGCTGGAGCGCATTGAGCACTTGCGCCAGCAGTTGCCCGGACTGGCGCTTGCCGGCAATGGCTATCGCGGCATCGGAGTTCCGGATTGTATCCGCTCTGGTCGCGAGGCTGCCGCTCAAGTCGTTGCGAATTAGTTAGTTGTCCAGCGTGGTTACCTAAGTGCGTACCTCTCCGCTAACAATGTTGCCTTTCTGCTATACTAAGCAGGACGCTGTTGCCACGGTTTGCTCGTCACGCGGTGATCCGCTGTTGGATCAGATTCATCTCCGCTTTTCCTGCCCGCCGTTCAGTCCAGCTAAATCAAAGTGAGCGGCACGAGAGCAAGGACGCAAGTCTGAGTATCTGACGACAGGCCCCTCCAGAAAGATATTTTTCGAATGACAACGTTTGTAGAACTGCCACTATCTCCTGCTTTGCAGCAGAAGCTGGCAGCTGCTGAATTCACCACTCCAACCTCCATCCAGGAGCAAGCTATCCCACATGCTTTGGCCGGCAAAGATGTAATCGCCACGGCTCAGACCGGAACCGGCAAGACGCTTGCGTTCCTGATTCCCTTAATCGAAATGCTGCAGCAGCAGCCATTGCGCCAGGTACACGCGCTGGTGTTATTGCCCACGCGCGAACTCGCTATGCAAGTCAATGCTGAGTACGAGAAACTCCGCAGCAAGAGCCTGCCGAAATCGGCAGCTCTGATCGGCGGCCTCTCGGAGAAGGCGCAAATCGCGGCTTTACGCGCAGGGGCGAGTCTCGTAATTGCCACCCCGGGACGTTTGCAGGATTTCATCACGCGGCGGCTGATTGATCTGAAACAGGTGAAAGTCCTGGTGCTCGACGAAGCCGACCGGATGATGGATATGGGGTTTCTGCCCGCTCTACGGCGCATCATTGACGTACTGCCGACGGCGAGGCAGACGCTATGCTTCTCGGCGACCATGGAGCAATCCGTCGCCGGGCTGGTACACAACTGCACGCGCAACCCCGTCCGGATATCGGCAGGCTCCGTCCTGAAGCCAGTCGCGAGCGTGGAGTTACACGCCTACGAAATGCGTCCCGCCGAAAAGATGGATGTGCTACGGCAGTTACTGTACTCGGAAAAGGGACAGACATTGGTATTCACCCGCACGAAACGTGGCGCCGAACGCCTGACCAAGGAATTGGTACGGGACGGTTTTTCTGCAGCGATGATTCACGGAGGGCGCTCACAAAGTCAACGTAACGGAGCTCTCAGTGGATTCCAGGAAGCCCGCTTCAAGATCCTCGTGGCCACCGACGTAGCCTCGCGAGGACTGCATATGGACGACGTAGCCCATGTCATCAACTATGACCTTCCGAACATCGCGGAGGATTTCATTCACCGCGTCGGCCGGACCGGTCGAGCCGGAGCTGAAGGGCGCGCGTCCACGCTGGTAGCAGGGATCGAGGTAATGGGACTTCGGCAGATTGAGCGGGCGCTGCAGTTGCGCATCGAACGCAAGCAGGTGGATTCGTCCAGCGCCGTTCCGGCCAGACGGCCTGTGACGAACACGCTGGCGACGCGCACGCTGACTGCGTTGCAGGGCGAGGTCTTTGCCTAGAGGTGTCCTAAATTTAACCACCAAGGACACGAAGGTGCACGAAGGAAACCGGAATAGTACTTTTTGTGGGACTTCGTGTGTCCTCTGCCGTTGATGAATGAGAGGCCGTCTGAGACGCATCGCGATTGACCGATTTCCACAGCGCACGCTAAAATAGTTGAGTTTGCCTGTACTCGCCGACCCGTTCTGGGGACGCCCGCCTTGGTGAAGCGCCTGGGCGGAAAACACAGCAAGCACAGGAAAATCAGCACGCCACTTGACTGCGCCGGTTTGCGCCTTGGGGTCCATTACAACAAGCTGAGTTCCAAGATATTTTGACGGAGGCAGACGTATGTACGCGGTTATCCGCGCCGGTGGAAAGCAGTACCGGGTGGCGCCCGGCGATGTGATTCGAGTGGAAAAGTTGGACACAGCCACCGACGGTCAGGTGGAGTTTCCCGACGTGTTGGCAGTGTCAGGTGAGCCCGGTCAGATCGGTAAGCCGCAAGCCGAAACTCGCGTGGTTGGCGAGGTAGTGGAAGAAGGCCGCGGCGCGAAGATCCTGGTCTTCCATTACAAGCGCAAGAAGCAGTACAAGAAGCTGCGCGGGCACCGGCAGTCGTATACCGCCGTGCGCATTACGGAGATCGCTTTCGACGGACAGAGCTTCAAGGCTCCGGAGTTGCCGAAGAAAGAAGCGAAGCCGAAGAAATTGAAGGCCGACGAAGAGCACGAGTCGCCGAAGGCTGAAGCCAAAGGGGCGAAGGGGCACGCGAAAAAGAAATCTGCGCCCAAGAAAACATCTGTGAAGAAATCCGCAGCCAAGAAAAAGAAATAGTGGGCAAGATGCCCGCACACGAGTTTTTGAGGGATTGAGTCATGGCACATAAAAAAGGGCAAGGCACTTCACGAAACGGCCGCGATTCGAACGCGCAGCGGCTTGGATTTAAAGCATTCGGCGGGCAGATCGTGCCCGGCGGGACCATCATCGTGCGGCAGCGCGGCACGCGAGTCAAGCCGGGGCTGAACGTGGGCCGCGGCAAAGACGACACGCTGTTCGCCAAGATCTCCGGCCGTATCAAGTTCCTGAACAAGGGCCAGATGGGCAAGTTTGTAATGGTCGAACCACTGGAAGCGAAGTAGTTCGTGGTGGAAGTTCGCAGGCGGAAGCCCCCTTCGGCTATCGCTCAGGGCAGGTACGACACAGCCTCCGCCTTCGGGCCGAGGCTTTTGTCTTTGGACGCCTTCCTTCGTGTAACTTCGTGTCCTTTGTGGTAATTCCTCAAAAAAGCAGGGGACCACCAAGGCTTCGGCTCCGTTCAAGGCAGGCTCAGGAGCACGAAGGTCTTGCCAACGACTAAGGACTAACTGCCAGGGACTAGCGCGTAACCATGTTCATCGACGAAGCAAAAATCCGGGTCAAGGCGGGAGACGGCGGCAATGGCTGCATGGCCTTTCGCCGAGAGAAGTTTGTGCCGCGAGGAGGGCCCTCGGGCGGAGACGGGGGCAAGGGCGGCGACGTCATCATGGAGTCCAGCGAGCGGCACAATACGCTGGTTCACTTCCGTTTCAATCCCGAATACAACGCTCAGCGCGGACGGCACGGCGAAGGCTCCAACAAAACCGGGCGCGAGGGCGAAGACGTGGTGTTGAAGGTTCCGGTCGGGACGATTGTGTACGACGACGACACCGGCGAAAAGGTTTTCGACTTTTCGCAACCCGATCAGAAGATCGTGATCGCTCGCGGCGGACGCGGCGGACGCGGAAACGCTCGCTTCGCCACATCGGTGCATCAGGCGCCTCGGGAGCACGAACCCGGACGGCCGGGCGAGGAGCACACTTACCGCCTGGAGCTCAAGTTGCTGGCCGACGTGGGATTGATTGGATATCCCAACGTGGGTAAGTCGACGCTGATCTCGCGGATTTCTGCGGCGCGGCCGAAGATTGCGGATTATCCTTTCACCACGCTGCAGCCGAACCTGGGCGTCGTGGCGGTGGGCGATGCCAAGAGCGAAGTGAGCTTCGTGGTTGCTGATATTCCGGGGTTGATTGAGGGCGCGCACACGGGTGCCGGACTGGGTACGCAATTCCTGCGGCATATCGAGCGCACGCGGTTGCTGGTCCATCTGGTAGACGTGTCGGATGCGAGTGCGCGTCCGGACGTGACGAAGGACGTCGAAGTGATTGTGGGAGAACTTCGCAGCTTCGGCGCGAATCTCGAAGAGAAGCCCATGATCATGGTGGCTTCAAAAATCGATGTCGCCAACAAAGACAAGGTCGCGACGCTGAAACGCTACTGCAAGAAAAAAAAGCTGAAGCTTTATGAGATTTCCGCGGTCAGCGGCAAGGGAATCGAAACACTGAAGTACGCTGTCGCGGAAGAGGTGGAAGCGCTGCGCGAGAAAGAGCGCGAAAAAGATCTGCAGGCAGCGGAGCCACAAACTCCGTAGTTCGCCGAGAAAACGCTGAGATTTTGCGGGGTATCGCAGTTTCGAGAAGCGAAAGGCTTGCCGGCAAAAGCTTTGATCCAAAACTTCAAAAAGAGCAGCGGCTAAAGCCGGATCTTCGCGCGCATTGACGATATGGCTAAAGCCATATCCTGATACGAACCGGGGTTTGTCAGCAATCTGAGGCGGCTTGGAGGCCGCCCCCTTTTTTGCGTACGGATTCACCGCCTGCCGAGGTTTACGCTCGCGGCAGATTTGCTCCGTGCTGGAAGTGATATTGCAGAATCCGCGCCGCCAGCGCCGGATTCACGGTTCCGCCATTGGGCTTGACGGTGCGGACAACCTCGCCGCGGCATACAACCTCTGTTGCGGAAAGACCGGCAATCTCCGCCGGCAGCACCAGATTGATTTCCAGTTGCACGCTTGGCTGAAGCAATTCGTCTGCTTCGAAAAGCATGCCCGAACGGCTGATATTTTCCGTCGTACCCTCGTGCCAGTCCTGTTCACCCAGGCGGCGGTAACGTAGAGGCAAGTGAAGGTGGAATCGTTGCGCGCGCGCGGGCGGGAACTGCTCCCGTCCTTGCACCGCGTTTCGGTGTTGAGCGGCTTGAGCGGACATGGCGACCTCCGGGGGGATTGGGCTTGCATCGAGCACTTCGCGTACCTTGTTTTTCAGGTCGCGAAGGTTGAAGGGCTTCTGAAGCAGGCGAACACCCGCATCCAGCGTGCCGTTGTGACCGATCACATTTTCGGTGTAACCGGACATGTAGAGCACCTTCACGTTGGGACGAATCTCCGACACGCGCTGTGCCAGTTCGCGTCCGTTCATGCCGGGCATGATGACATCGGTGAGCAGGAGATGGATGACACCTTCGTGGGCAACGACAATCTGCATCGCGACCGCACCATCGGCTGCCTCGATCACCTTGTAGCCCTGTTTCTCGAGGAACTGACGCGCGAGGTAGCGCAGGTTGGCCTCATCTTCGACCAGCAGGATGGTTTCCGTGCCCGGCTCCACCTTGGGAGCTACAACCGGCGCGGCAACCTGGGCAGCGGTCTCGCCCACTGCCGCGACTCGCGGTAAAAAAATTTTGAATGTCGTCCCTTTCCCCGGTTCGCTGTCAACGAAGATGTAGCCTCCACTCTGCTTGATGATTCCATAGACGGTAGACAAACCCAGCCCGGTACCCTTCGGTCCCTTGGTGGTGAAGAAAGGTTCGAAGATGTGCGACTGGGTCTCAGAATCCATACCCGCGCCCGTGTCGCTGATGGCCAGAGCTACATAGTCCCCAGGGCGGACCGGTGCATGAAGGCGGGCGTACTCTTCATCCAAAGTAACGTTGTAGGTCTCCAGGGTGAGCTTTCCGCCGGAGGGCATGGCGTCGCGCGCATTGACGGCGAGGTTCATGATGACCTGCTCGATCTGGCCCGAGTCAGCCCGGACTGCGCCCAGGGTTGCGCCGGGTACCATGACTAGATCAATGTCCTCGCCAATCATGCGCGTCAGCATTCTGAGGTTTTCCGTGACCACGCCGTTGAGGTCAAGGATGCTGGGTGCCAGCATCTGCTTACGGCTGAAAGCCAGCAACTGGCGAGTCAGCGACGAGGCGCGCCCAGCGGCGCTGGCGATTTCCTGTGCCGGACCACGGAGCGCGGGCTCAGGTCCCAAACGTTCGAGAAGGAACTCCGAGTACCCGGAAATCACCATCAGCAGATTATTGAAGTCGTGGGCAATGCCGCCGGCGAGCCGGCCAACGGCCTCCATCTTCTGCGACTGGCGCAGCTGTTGCTCGAGAGCTCGGCGCTCCGTGACATCCTCGGTAAAGAGTTCGAAGACCGTGCCCTCGTCGCTGTTGGAAACAAAGCGGCCAGAGACACGGACGACCGTGGTGGTGCCGTCCTTCCGTTTCCACTCGGCGGTCAGGCCGTTGAATGGCATTCCGGAGCGAAGATAGTCGGCCAGATCAAACCACTGCTGCGAGTCGGCATAAAGGCCGCCCAGATGCTGGCCGACGAGTTCAGCGGCGGAGGCATAACCGAGCATCACCTGGAGGAAAGGGTTAGCATCCAGTATCTTGCCGCCCGAATCGCAGCGACAGATGCCGTAGGGGGCGTTAGTGACTAGCGAGCGGCAGTTTAATTCGGAGAGACGCAGGCTCTCTTGCGCGGCTCGTAGAGCGGCGTTGAACCAGCAGATCAGAAGTGCGACAGAAACGAACAACGCCAGGCGGATGATCGACGTGCGATACTGCTCCGGCGTGTGTTGGCCAGTGAGCGAGAAGTATGCCCCGACGGTGAGAGCGAAAGAGGTCGCCACCAGGCCCGGCTTCCATCCCCCGTACCAGGCGCTTACCATGACGGCAACTCCAAATAACGCGAGGCGGCTCTCCGCGACATTGGCGAGCAAGAGCGTGGGTATCAAAGCCAGAGTTGTGCTGAGTACGGCGACTCCATAACGCAGAATGGGCGCACGGGCAGGCGGGATGCGGAGTAGCGGGGGGAGCACTCGCATATGAGTCGATGGTAGTTCGAAAATGGGAAAGCTGCGAGTTACAGGAGTACATTTCTGATTCGCGAACGGAGAAATTCCCAGCGGAAAATGCTTTGGGAACCGTGGCCGGAAGGACAATGCATCTGCTGGAGATAGGCCACCTATGAGTTATCGGCCAGAGGCCAGTAGATTTGGAACGCAAGACTTGCCTCGGCGGCGGCGCATCAGGAGAGTAACGGGGACTATGAACATTGGCCTATTTGGCGGGACATTCGATCCTGTGCATCGCGGACATACAGCACTAGCGCGGGCCGCGGTCGAACAGTACAAACTCAGCCGGGTCCACTTTGTTCCGGCGAATATTCCGCCGCATAAACAGCGGCAGGAACTCTCACCCTTCCTTCATCGCTTTGCCATGCTGGCTCTGGCAACGGCGCAGGAGAAGGCGTTCGTCCCTTCGCTGTTGGAATCGCCCGAGGAGCCGGCGCCCGGAGCCCGAAAAGAACGTGCGGCGAGGCCGAATTACACGATCGACACAGTGCAGCGATTGAAGCACTCGCTCAAGAAAAGCGACAAGCTTTTCCTCCTGATGGGAATTGACGCCTTCGCCGACGTTGCTAAATGGCATCAGGCCGAAGCTCTGTTTCGCGAATGCGAATTCATCGTCGCCAGCCGGCCGGGCTATTCTCTGGCCGACGTGGCCAATGCCCTGCCTGAGAGTCTGCGCCCTAGAGCAGAAGTGACGCGGCCGTTCCAGAAACAGGCCGCCACGGGAGACCTGATTTTGCCGGGGGCCGCAATTCATCTGCTTGGCGAAGTGCATCAGCCAGTTTCGGCCACCGCAATCCGCGCGGCCGCTGCTGCGGGAAAGCCGCTCCTTCGTTTTGTCGATGCTTCCGTGGCCGAGTACATCAAGAAGATGGGGCTGTACAAGGGAAGCTGAGACTTCAGACCTCAGACGTCAGACTTCGGACTTCAGACAGCCGGGTGTGCTTGCTGGGCGTTGCTTTCCACAGGCCCAGTTGGGCGGCAGCAAGAGCTTCCATTTACAATCTCAGGGGACGCTTATAGGGGGCCATCCACTTTTTTCATGAAGAAGAACGAGATAAAGAAACAAGTTACCGCCGCCATCCAGGCCTGCCTTGAGAAAAAAGCCGAAGAGCTTACCATTCTGGAAATGGAAAAAGGATCAGGAGCCTTCACCGATTACTTTGTGCTGTGCAGTGGAAGCAATCCGCGCCAGGTACAAGCCATTGCCGACGAGGTCGAAATGCGCCTCAAAACAGCAGGCATGCCGCCCACCCACATTGAGGGCTACCGACAGGCCGAGTGGGTCTTACTCGACTACGTGGATTTCGTGGTGCACGTATTCTCGGAAAAGGCTCGCAAGTTTTATGATCTCGAGCGTTTGTGGAAGTCGGCCAAACGCCTGGAGCCCGCGGAACTGAAATCGGCTCCCAAGAAGCGGAAGACTGCCTCGGCTCCGATTGCACGAAAAAAACAGCGGAAAGCGTAGTAAGGTCGCTCCCACGAGAGTCAGGTGCCTCCATATGACATCTCTTCCTGATTCCCAAGCCGACTCCCACGGTGGCTGGGGAAGTCAATATCGCCTGGTTGCCTCCGAGAAGTGGAAAGCGAAATCCGCAGCCATGGGTCAGTCGGTTACAGATGCGCTGGTCGAGTATGCGCAGCCGAAGCCCGGCATGCGGGTGCTGGACTTGGCCAGTGGCACGGGCGAACCCGCAATCAGTCTCGCCATTGGCGTGGGACCCGAAGGGCACGTGACTGCGCTTGACCTGAGCGCCGACCTGTTGCAGATCGCGAAGGGTCGAGCCCAAGCCCGCGGACTAGAGAACCTCACCATCCAGCAGGGCGACGCGCATAGCCTGCCTTTTCCAGACAACAGCTTCGACGTGGCTACCTCCCGATTCGGCGTCATGTTCTTCAGTGATCCGGTTGGAGCGTTGCGCGAGTTGCGTCGCGTTCTGCGGCCGCGAGCGCGCGGGTGTTTTCTGGCTTGGGGGACATTTGAGCAGCCGTACTGGCAGAGCATGATGGGCGTCGTGCATCGGCATGTGGGTGGACCGTTGTTGCAACCCGGCGGTCCGGATCCCTTCCGCTTTGCCAAGTCCGGAAGCCTGTCGGCCATTCTGCGGAGCGCTGGTTTCAGCGGAGTCGAGGAAGAAATCAGGACCTTGCCTTGGAGCTGGCCAGGGCCTGTAGAGGAAGTTTGGGAACAGGCTCATGCAGTTTCCGTACCTTTCCGGCCTATGCTGGACCGGGTGCCTGCGGAAATGTGGCCCCAGATTCATGCGGAAGTGCACGCTGCTGTCGCGCAGTACTTTGACGGGCAGAAGGTGGCGTTTGGGGCATCGGTGGTGTTGGCCTCCGGGGCAAAGTAACGAACGGCAGGACGGTTGTGGCATGAGGCCTTATTCTGGACGCAATTGAGTCGATGCCGTGAAGATCAAGATTGTTTGGATCGGAAAGACGAAAGAGCGAGCAATTCAGGAGCTGACTGCGGAGTATCTCAAGCGGATTTCGCGATACGTTCAGGTCGAGGGGATTGCGGTCCGGGACGAGGCCGCATTGCTCGAAATGTGCGGCCGCTCCCCTTCTGCCAAGGGCGGGAGAACCTCGGCGAGCGAAAAGTCAACCCTGGTGTTGATGGATTCACGAGGGAAGGCCCTCTCTTCTGAGGAGTTCGCGAAGTTTCTGGAGGACTATCAGGACCGGAATCCGCTGCCGCTGGTCTTTGCCGTCGGCTCAGGGGACGGGTTCGGCCCGGCGTCGCGAGCTGCGGCGCAGCAAACCATCTCTCTGGGCAAAATCACTCTGGCCCATGAATTGGCGCGAGTGGTCTTGCTGGAACAAATCTATCGAGCGTTCACGATTATGAAAGGTCATCCCTATCACACCGGGCACTGACGTTAGGATTGGTCCTCATTTGCACCTCATTTGCACTTTCGTGTATTTCAGCGATCAGCCTGGCCGCATACACTCACAGAGGGCCGGCCACACATCAGGACGGAACTGATTTTTGCAATTTTATGAGGGAAGGATGTCCATGAAGAATCCGTTTGAAGTGCTCCGCGCGAAAGAACAGGAGGTTGTCCTGGTCAAGCGGCAGATCGAAGCGCTGCGAATTGCGGCGCGGCTGTTGGGCGAAGAGAAGGAAGACGAGGACCACGTGCTGGCTGAGAGGGATCGGCCGGGAAGGCCAGTGAAGTTGCCGTAACTGGAATTGCTAGTGGGAGTGCGTTGCTACGCCTGGGGACGTGATCACGGAGCCTGCTTTTTTGCGGGTACGCCCAGCAGAATCTTCAGAATCTCCTTCCCCAGATCCTCCGCGGGCACACCTTCCATGTTGGTCAGAACCACAACGCCAGCGCGAGGACCGGGAGCGACTAGAAAGGCCGTCGAAGTTCCCTGCTGGCCGCCAGTGTGCCCGACCGCCGCGAGGCCATCCTCGTCGATCGTTCCCCACCCCAGACCATAGTTATCCTTCGTGCCATCGGAGGGTTTCAGCGAAGTCCACATCGAATCGCGCGTGGCACGACGGACCAACTTGTCGTTCAGAATCGCGACTTCAAAGTGCGCCATGTCTTCCGCGGAGGACAACCAGCCGCCGCCCGGGATCTTGTAGCTGGAGTCGAGAAAATCGGCGTTCCGTACGGCGCCGGAATCAGTCTTCTCGTAAAAGCGAGTGCGGTAGGGAATAATAGCGAAGCGGTCATCCACCTGAGTGTGCTCCATGCCGGCGGGAGCGAAAATATTCTGGCGCATGAAGTCGGTATATTTCGCACTGGATGCGCCCTCCATTACGCAACCCACGACCGTGAACCCGTGCGTTGAGTAATGGAACTGCGTGCCCGGTTGCGAGAGCAGCGGGTCATTCTCGAAAAATTTCAGGCCCGCCTGAATGGGGTTGTCGAAATGTCTGGTGTTGCCCACCTCCAGATCGTCCTGCGAACCTGACTTGTAGTGGCGGATGCCGCCGAGGTGCCCGAGCACTTCGCGCGTGGTGATGGGCCAGGGTTTCTGCGGGAAGGAAGGACAATATTTCTGAATGGGCGCGTCCAGGTCGAGCTGTCCGCGCTCCCAGAGTTGCATGGCCGCAGTGGCCGTAAGTGATTTAGAAATGGACGCTAGACGGAACAGCGTGTGCTCGCTGGCGGGGGCGTTATCCTCGAGGTCTGCAAAGCCAAAACCTGCTCCCCACTCATACTGACCGTTCTCGACAACGGCAATAGAGACGCCGGGGACCTGGGTCGAGGTCAGGAAGTTCGAAACCGCAGTCTCAATCTGGGCGCGCTTCTCTTTGGAAAGTGCGGGCTCTTGGGACTGTAGAGGCGAAGGCGTCGCGAGGAATAAAACGAACAGAGCATGGATTATCGAAGAGAATCGACGCCTACGCGAGCCAAGATCGAGAATCATTCAGGCCTCCGGATGAGCTTCCGCATTGTAGTCCCGCGCGGAAACATCCGGGGACCTACTGAGTTACCGTGGCATGATAGCTCACAGTCTGCCAATGGCCATTCCGGCGGACCCAGACACGCGTGTAGCGGTAGGGCCCGCTGAAATCCTCGCCAAGCTGGTGGCCTTTGACGTCGGCGCGGGCAGTGACGACCGCGGTATCGCCATAGATTCGCACGACCATGTCGGTCACGTTCATCGCCTCGTAGCGGAGCTGGCCGCTCTTGCGGACCGAGATGGCTTCCTGCTTGGTTGTGACCTGACCGAGAGGAGTGATTGCGACGTAATCGTCAGCGAGGGTACGCTGGGTGAATTCCGCGTCGCGGTGAAGGGTGGCCTCCTTGGCCTGCCGCTCCATGTCGACGATCTCGCGAATCATATCCTGCTCAGCGGACTGAAACGATGGTCGGGGGTGGACGGCAACATGCTGAGCCGCGAATGCTGGCATCACTGCGAGCGCGGACCACAATAACAGTGTGTATTTGTTGATCACGATGAGGCCTCCGCGATGGGTTGCGAGGGGACAGAGATCCGCCTGACCAGGTTACGCAACCTTAGATGCAGCGGTTCCGTGGAAAATTCAGTACTTCGAAGATGCACCAACAATTTGTGAGAGTGCCACAAACTGTGAAGGCTTGTCACGTCAGGAAACCGGTCCGCCAAGAACTGTCGAAACAACGTTTAATTGTCCGGCCGATCGAAGTGCTTGCCCGTCTCATATTGAATCGCTCCGGACCAGGTTCTTACCCTCTCCCTGCCAGCTTCTTGTAGAATCAAGCGTCTGATCGCCCCAATGACTGATATTCGCCGCGGTCTCATCATCGTGAATACCGGGCCGGGGAAGGGCAAGACCACGGCAGCCATGGGTACGGCTTTACGTGCGGTGGGCCAGGGCATGCGGGTGCTGATGCTGCAGTTCCTGAAAGGCTCGTGGCACTATGGGGAACTCGATGCCGTGCAAGCGTTCGGGGACAAATTTGTCATGAAGCAGATGGGCCGGGGGTTCGTGAAGGTGGGCACAGAAAAGCCGGATCCCGAAGATGTGCGCATGGTGGAAGAGGCCTGGGCCGAAGGCGAGAAGGCGATTCAATCGGGGGAATGGGACCTGGTGGTGCTGGATGAGATCAACTACGCCATCAGCTACGGGATGCTTGATCCGGCAACGGTGGTCGACAGTCTGAAGAAGAAACCGGAAATGGTGCACGTCATCTTGACGGGCCGGAATGCGCACCCCACAATTATCGAGGCCGCCGATACGGTCACCGAGATGCGACAGGTCAAGCACGCGTACGAGAAGGGTGTAATGGCGCAAAGAGGGATTGAGTACTAGGGAACTAAGTACCCGACACCTTGTGTCCAGTTGCTAGGGAACCCCCGGCGCGCACCGGTCGGAACTGGCAACTGAGTACTGGCAACTGACAACTAGTCTATGGCTTGGTTCAAGCGACAATCCGGTGAGCTGGAAGCTTCGGGCGAGAAGACGGTGCGCACCGAAGGGTTGTGGGTGAAGTGTGAGGAGTGCCGGCAGATTATCTGGAAGAAAGATCTCGAAGAGAACATGAATGTATGTCCGAAGTGCGAGAAGCACTTTCGGATCGATGCGCGAACCCGCCTGGCGCAACTGCTCGACGAGAACCAGTACGAAACCTTCGATGGAAACCTGTCATCGACCGACCCATTAAAGTTTGTGGACCTGAAGCCTTATTCCAAGCGGCTGCGCCAGGCACAGGAAGAAACCGGACTTAAAGACGCTGTCATCAACGCCCAGGGCAAGCTCATGGGACGGCCGGTAGTGGCCAGCGTGATGGAATACGCTTTCATCGGAGGAAGCATGGGCGCCGTGGTGGGTGAGGCCATTACTCGCGCGGTTGAGAGAGCGGCGCAGTCGCGCACGCCACTGATTATCGTATCGGCTTCGGGTGGCGCGCGCATGATGGAAGGCGTGATCAGCCTGATGCAGCTGGCCAAGATCTCAGCGGCATTGGCGCGACTGGATCAAGCCAAGGTTCCGTACATCTCTTTGCTGACGGATCCGACCACGGGAGGCGTAACTGCATCATTTGCCATGCTGGGAGACTTGAACATCGCGGAGCCGGGGGCGTTGATCGGTTTTGCGGGCCCACGAGTAATTGAGCAAACCATCCGCCAGAAGTTGCCGCCTGGGTTTCAGCGCAGCGAGTTTCTGCTTGCACACGGCATGCTCGATGCAGTCGTGCCTCGCAAGCAGCTCAAGCCTTACATTGCGCGGGCGCTGGATTTCATGGTTGCGTGAATTGGCTCTTGGCTTCTGGCTTTTGGCTCTTGGCTGTTTGCTTGGATTACGTCACCCTCGCAGTTGTTTCCCCACCCCCAGGTTCGAATCCTGTCCAGTTGATCTTGATAAGCTAGAACCCAGAGGCCAAAGCGAGAGGCCAAGAGCCAAGAGCTGTTCTATGTCCTACGAAAACGCAGTTGCCAGCATGCTGGCGCTCGGCCACGAACTGGCGCAGACGCCGTCGCACAAGTTCGACCTCGCGCATATGCGGGTGCTGCTCGAGGCTCTGGACCATCCCGAGCGGCGATTTCCGAGCGTGCTCATCGCGGGGACGAATGGCAAGGGCTCGACTGCGGCTACACTGGCGTCGATTCTCAACGCGTCTGGGCTAAAAACAGGACTCTACACCTCACCGCATCTGGTGCGCATCAACGAGCGTATCCGGCTGAATGGCCAGGAAATCAGCGACGCTGATTTTTCCGGACTGCATGGGGAAGTGGACCGGGTGGCGGAACGGCTCGTTGCGCAGGGAGAGGTGCCGTGGCATCCCAGCTTCTTTGAAATGATGACTGCGATCGCGTTTGAACACTTTGCGCGAGAGCACGTGGACATCGCTGTGCTCGAAGTTGGAATGGGTGGACGGCTGGATGCTACCAATGTTGTAGATCCTCGGGTCAGTGTGATTACTGACATTTCGCTCGACCATCAGAAATTCCTGGGGAACACCGTGAGCGAGATTGCGGAAGAGAAGGTGGGGATTATTCGTCGGGGCGGTGTGGTCGTCACGCTGCCGCAACAACCCGAGGCTAACGATGTGATTGGAAACACGATTATGAACGTAGGAGCGCGGGCCGTGAACGCAGTGCCCTACGTACCGCCGGTTTCACCGGCCAGCGCGGGGTATCTGGTGCGGGTTGCCAGCAAGGAAAAAGTCTCCCGCCGGTTGGACAGCAAGTCGGAGAGTAATGAAGAGAGCGCAGAGGATTCCGCGGTGGGCGCTGGGAACAGCAACACCGTTTACGTCTATCGATATCCTCTGCAGGTGATGGGGAAGCAGATCGTTGTGGAGACACCGCTGGTTGGGCGGCACCAGCTGCGAAACGTCGCACTGGCGATTGCCACTGCCGAAGAGTTGAGCGGACAGGGATTTGTCGGGATTTCGCCGGAAGCGATTGAGCGGGGAATACGGGAAACCCACTGGCCCGGCCGATTTCAAGTCATCCCGGCACGCGTCTCGCCGACGAAAGGTTCGCCAGAACAAGGACCGGCGGAGCCATCATCCCCGGAGCTTGTGCTTGATGTGGCGCATAATCCGGCGGGAGCTTGGGCGCTGCGTTCCACCCTTTCGGAGCGTTATGAAGACCGTCGGATGATATTTGTTTTCGGCGCGATGAGGGACAAGGCAATCTCGGAGATGACGGAGATCCTGTTTCCCCTGGCGGAGCGGGTGTTTGCCACGCGGCCAGAGAATCCACGGTCGGCATCGCCCGAGGAGATTCAGCAGGCGGGCGTCCGAACCGGAAGTGAGGTTGAAGTGGCCCCGGACGTGGCCTCGGCTTTGCAGCGGGCGACGGTTCTGGCAGGACCATCCGGAGTCGTGGTAATTACAGGATCGATCTATCTGGTGGGCGAGGTGATGCGTCTAGTCGGCGCCAGAGTTTGAGGCATCCGAGTTTGAGGCATCCCGGGCGAGCATTTTCCCCTAGAATGGACGTGTGCAGGAAGTGAACTCAGTGGATCAAGCGGAAGGCGGCCCGCCCCAGACGGTGCCAGTGGCAACCGCGCGTCCCAGCCCGCATGCCATTCCGGGCACGAAACATGGATGGTTGAGCCGGCTGCGGTCGTACTTCATCTTCGATCCGCTGATCTGGCTTTACACGCTGGTCCTTGGTCTTATCGCAGTTCCCGCAGGATTGTTCGATCGTGGCGGCCGGCTGCTGCACCGGTTTTCCTACGTGTGGTCTTGGCTGATCATGAAGACGATCTTGTCGCCGGTGAAGGTGACGGGGCTGGATAAAATTGATGCATCAAAGCCTCACGTTTACGCGGTGAATCACGCCTCGGCCCTGGACATCCCGGTGGTCTACGTTTATCTCCCATTTCAATTCCGCATCGCATTCAAGAAGGAGTTGCTGTCGTATCCCGTGGTGGGATGGCATCTGAAGCGCTCGGGACAGGTGTGCATCGATCAGCAGAATCCGGCGCATTCGATCAGCAGCATCCGGGCGGCGTTGAAGGGGTTGAAGGCAGGCTTGCCGCTGGTGATCTATCCCGAGGGCGGCCGAACGCCGAACGGCGAGATCAGGCCGTTCCTGCCGGGCGCGTTCTTTTTGGCCATCAAGGCCCAGGTGGATATCGTGCCCGTAGCGCTGGTCGGAACTTACGAACTGCTGCCCATGAACACTTATCACATCAAGTCCCGGCCCCTGGAGATGCGCGTGGGAGACCCGATCTCAACGGCAGGGCTAACGATAAGAGACTTGGAAGCGCTGTCGGCTCGGGTGCAAAGAGCGGTAGAAGAGCTGTATTACCAATCGTGAAACCTCTGTTCGAGCATCGAGTCCCCCAGATCTACCGAAGCTGAAAATTTATCTGGATTTGGGTATCCACTTCCACGGGGTCCCCAGAAAGAAGGTATGGCTTGTAGCGCCACTGCTGCACTGCGCCTATGGCGGCCGTAGCTAATTCTTTCGGACCCGAAATCAGCTGTAGATCAGCGACCCTGCCTTCCTTGTTGATAGTTGCCGCGAGCAGCACCACTCCTTCAATATGAGCACGCCTGGCGGCATCGGGGTATACCGGAGCGACTTGGCGAATCAGCAAGCCTCGCGAAACGCTACTCGACACCCGAATCCTTTTGGGAGTCCCTTGAGAGTCAGTCGAGGGACCGGGTGTTGGAGTTGAAGAAGAAGCCGAAGGGAATTGCGGCGATGTCGTGCTACGGTCAGCGGAGACACCGTTTTCCATAATCTTGTCGGAAAACGCGAAATCGATGGGCACCTTCATTGAGACCTTCACGGGCTTACCGTTCTTGATGAACGGCTTGAACTTCCACTTTTTAACTGCATTCACAGCGGACTTGCCCAGAATCGGATTACCGCTGGCTACCTCAGCACTTTCCACGTCCCCTTCCTCAGAGACTAGAATCTTCACCACGACCTCTCCCTGGAGCTTCTGCTCCCGGGCCTCGTAAGGGTAAATCGCTTTTTCAGTTTTGATCGCCACGAGCTTCGCAGAATCCGGCGGGCCTGACGCCGTGGGAATTTGGTCAGAGGGTGACTTCTTTTCGGAAGCAGGCACAGGTTGCGACGGCTGGGGGGTGGACTGGCTGGAGTCTTTTGCAAGTGCCAGCGCCGCACCGGATTGCGCCCAACTCTGGCCGCAGAAGAAAATAACGAAGAGGATGACGTTCCGTAAGTCCAACATACGGGCAAAATTCTACCTCAAGGCCCCACTTTAATTTTTAGAACTTCCTCCGACGGAACTTTTCCCGTAACTTTTCGCCTTTGAAGTCGTTACTCTTATGTAAGGCCAGACCGCGGAGAACCCGTTGAAGGCTCTGAAGAAAGAGGCGGACGAGCGGCTTCTGATCGAGGCGGCGCAGAAAGACCCTGCGCGCTTCGCGGAACTTTACGAGAACAACTTTGAGCGGGTTTATGCGTATGTCGTGCGACGAGTCGGAAATCGCGCCGAAACGGAAGACTTGACCTCGGAGGTGTTTCACCAGGCGCTGTCTCACCTGGGTCGCTTCGAATGGCGAGGTATTCCGTTCGCGGCCTGGCTGTTCCGCATCGCCGCGAACCTGATTTCGACCCGCGGGCAGCGCGCCGGCCGGGACAAGATTGCTGACGACCCGGAACACATAGAGTCGGTGCCGGCGCGCGGGGGGGAACTCGAAGAAATCGAGCGCCGAGCCACGCTATTTCGGCTGGTGGACACGCTGCCAGTCGAACAGCGGCGCGTAGTCGTATTGCGGTTCGTGGAGCAGAAGAGCATTAAAGAAGTAGCGCGGGAAATCCGCAAGACCGAGGGCGCCGTGAAGCAATTGCAGTTCCGTGCGCTCAGCACTCTACGGGCGCGACTGGGGGGTGGTGATGCCTAAGCGCTCTCTGAATCCGGGAAAGAACGATACGACAAAGAACGACCGACTGAAGATCGACCAGCTGAACTGGGCGGTGGATGCGATGCTGGTGCGGGCGGACGGCAAGCTGCCCAAGGCGGACGCGAGCGTGGAGCCCCTGGTGCGCATCGCCGCCGATCTGCGCGATCTGCCACGCGAGGAATTTAAGACGAGACTGAAGGCTGATTTGCTGGAAGGGAGAAAAATTATGTCCACTGTAGCTGAACCCGTTGCGGCCGTCCGCGCGACTGCCTCTCCAAGCTTGTCGTTCAAGGACGCCGCCAAGGCCATCGAATTCTACAAAAACGCTCTCGGAGCGCGCGAAACATTCCGCTTCGAAGCGGGAGGAAGAGTCGCTCATGCGGAGATGGCGATCGGCGACTCGATTATCATGCTCGCGGATGAGTGGCCGGAGGGCGGCCGATTCAGCGCCGAGACGCTGGGTTCCTCGCCGGTGCAGATGGTCATTCGCGTTGATGACGTGGATGCGTTTGCAGAGCGGGCTGTGTCTGCGGGGCTGACAGTGAAGCGCCCGCTCCAGGATCAGTTCTACGGGCATCGGGATATCCTCCTGAGCGATCCCTTCGGATACAACTGGAATGTCTTAACCGTGAAGGAAGAGATGTCGGTCGAGGAAATGCACCGGCGCATGAAGGGGATGAAAACAGGACCTGAAGGTGGTGCGATCCCCGAAGTGGGAGAATTGCAGGGAGGCGTAAGCCCGATTCCGCACGGATTCCGCACGGTCACGCCATATTTGATTGCAGAAGACGGGCCCGCGCTGATGGAATTCGCCAAGCAGGCGTTCGGAGCCGAGGAGACATTCCGCACCGTGGGCTCGGCGGGCGGCCTGCACGGCGAAGTGCGGATAGGCGACTCGATGCTAATGATCGGGGGCGGCATTCCGGGGCGCGAGTTCCGTGCCAAGCCGAATACTCACGCGCTGCACATCTACGTGGAAGATGCGGACGCGGTTTACCAGAAGGCGCTGGCTGCGGGCGCCACGGTGATTGACGAGCCAACCGATCAGGAGTACGGCGAACGCTCCGCCAGCGTGAAAGATCCGGCGGGGAACTATTGGTACATCGCCACCCATAAGGGCGAGAGCTACATTCCCAAGGGGCTGAACAATGTGAATGTGTACATGCATCCGCTGCGGGCCGAGCCAGTGATCGGCTTCCTTAAGCGGGCATTTGGGGCGCGGGAGGTGGCGAAGTACGCATCGCCCGACGGCGTGGTGCATCACGCGGAAATTCGCGTCGGCGATTCGGTAGTGGAGATGGGCGAAGCGCACGGGAAATATCAGCCCATGCCGACAATGTTCTACCTCTACGTGCCGGATGCAGATGCGACGTACCGGCGCGCGCTGGCGGCCGGAGCAACGTCGATTCACGAGCCTGCGGATCAGCCCTACGGAGATCGCGTGGGAGCAGTGATCGATGCCTTCGGCAATCAGTGGTATATGGGCACGCATGTGAAAGATGTGAAGATGTAGACGAATCGCCCAAGGCGGAGAGTGAGCGACTCTGCTCGCCTTCCGCCATCTTGCCCCTGCTGATCCGCCAGACTCGCGGTTTGACCCTCCCGAAGCCCTCCAATAAACTGAAAGATTCAGTACACCTGCAGGTTTCAACTCTATGGCAGACAGTATTCATGTGAAGCTCCCGGACGGGAGTGTGAAGGAAGTTCCCAAGGGCACCACTGCGCTTGAGGTTGCCAAGTCGATCAGCCCGCGACTGGCAGATGCGGCGCTCGTAGCAAGAGCCAATGGCGATCTGATTGATCTGACTCGGCCGCTGGAAAAAGATACCGATCTTCGCATTTTGACCGACAAACATCCCGAAGCGCTGGAGGTTTACCGGCATTCTTCCGCGCACCTGCTGGCGGCGGCGGTGCTGGAGCTTTTTCCTGAAACCAAGCTGGGGCACGGTCCGCCGACCGATAGCGGATTCTTTTACGACTTCTATCGCGAGACTCCGTTCACGCCTGACGATCTGGAGAAGATCGAGAAGAAGATGCAGGAACTGGTGCAGCAGAACATTCCGTATGCGCGGGAGTTCTTGCCTCGCGATCAGGGACTGGCGGAGTTCAAAAAAGAAGGCGATTTCATGAAGTGTCATTTCATCGAGCAGTTCACCAAGCCCGATGAAAAGATTTCTATTTATCGTACCGGCAAGTTCACCGACTTCTGCCGCGGGCCGCACATTCCTTCGACGGGAAAGATTAAGGCGTTCAAGCTGCTCAACATCGCAGGCGCGTACTGGCTCGGCGACGAGAAGAACCAGCAACTGCAGCGGATTTATGGAACGTCATTCTTCTCGAAGAAAGATCTCGACAACTATTTCAACCAGATCGAAGAGGCCAAGAAGCGCGATCACCGAGTTCTCGGCAAGCAGCTCGATCTGTTTTCGATTCAGGAACTCGCGGGACCGGGGCTGATTTTCTGGCACCCGAAGGGTGGGATCATCCGCAAGGAGATGGAAGACTGGATGCGTTCCGAGTACCTGAAACGCGGCTATTCGCTGGTGTGTACGCCACACGTGGCACGGCGGCAGTTATTTTTTACGTCGGGACACGAGGGCTATTACTCGCAGAACATGTTCGACGCCATGGAGCTCGACGACGCAGAGTATCGCCTGAAGCCGATGAATTGTCCGGGACACATTTTGATTTACAAAGACTCGCTGAAGTCGTATCGCGATCTGCCGGTGCGACTGGGAGAGTTGGGGACGGTTTATCGCTACGAGCGTTCCGGCGTGATGCACGGGCTGTTGCGAGTGCGTGGGTTCACGCAGGATGACTCGCATATCTTTTGCACGCCGGAGCAGGTCGAAGGCGAGATTACCAATTGTCTCGACTTTGCCCTGGATGTGCTGAAGGATTTCGGCTTTGACCAATTTCAGACCGAGCTTTCAACCTGGGATCCTGACGACAGGAAGAATTTTGTGGGCAGTGAGGAACAATGGATCCACGCCACCGAATCGCTCAAGAAAGTGCTGGAACGCCGGAAGATCGAATACAAGACCATGCCTGGGGAGGCTGCGTTTTATGGGCCGAAAATTGACATCAAGCTGGTGGACGCGATCGGGCGGTTGTGGCAGCTCTCGACGGTGCAGGTCGACTTCAACCTGCCACAGCGCTTCGGTCTGGAATACGTGGCTGAAGATGGTTCGCGCAAACAGCCCGTGATGGTGCACCGTGCGCTCTACGGATCAGTGGAGCGATTTTTCGGCGTGCTTATCGAGCACTACGCCGGCGCGTTCCCGGTGTGGCTGTCGCCTGTGCAGGTGGCGATGATCCCGATCAGTGAGCGGCACGCGGAGTATGCGAACCAGGTGGCTTCGCAACTGAAAGCTGCGGGCGTGCGCGTGGAAGTGGATGCGCGCAACGAAAAGATGAATGCCAAGATCCGCGAGCATGCCATGCAGAAAGTGCCGTTCTTGCTTGTGGTGGGGGACAAAGAAGCAGAGGCGGGGAAAGTAAACGTCCGCAGCCGTGGGAAAGAAAAAACGGAAGACATGCCAGCCGCGGAGTTCGTGGAGAAGATCAAGAAGCTGATCGCGGAGAAGAGCCCAGGGCTGTAACTGCTCGTGTAGGGACAGCCGCCGCGGCTGTCCGGGCGAGCGCCAGCTCGCCTTTTTGGGGGCAGGAATCGAAATCTTCCGAAGGTCTGCTCGAACGAATCACATGACTTCCTCAATCCCCGGTCAGTGCAGCGGAGCTTCGCTCCGCAGGACAGCCGGGGGCGGCTGTCCCCACATGTGTTTTGGAACTGCCAGGGGTTGTACCATGATTCCGTGGATGAATTGGCGGAGCGCTTGCTTGAGCATATTCGGCGGCAGGAACTGCTGCACGCCGGAGACCGCGTTGGCGTTGCCGTCTCCGGCGGTATTGATTCTGTTGCGCTCTTGCGCCTGCTGCTCGAACTGCGGCAAGAACTCGGCGTCGTCTTATCCGTCGTTCACTTCAATCACAAGCTGCGCGGCGCGGAGTCGGAGGCGGACCAGGAGTTCGTCGCGAAGCTGGCTTGTCAGCATGGGTTGGAATTTTTCTGCGAAAGCGGCGACCTGACGCAACTTGGTGCTGAGGGGCATTCGGGTGTTGAGGCTGCGGCGCGTGAATTGCGGTATGGATTTTTTCGTCGGCTCTTGGGATCAGAGGAGGGCGAAGCTGAAACCTCAAATACCTCAGGGGCTAAAGCCCAACATCTCGAATCTCCCAATCGCAGCGCTGAAAGCGCTGCGCCACCCCAAAGCGAACCTCGGGGGCTAAAGCCCTCGTCTGAACTGGCGATTAACGGCGCGGCTGAAGCCGTGCCCTTCCCAAACCCAGCGGTGTTTTTGACCAAAATCGCGACCGGCCACACGCTCGACGACCAGGCCGAGACCGTTCTGATGCGGCTGGTCCGCGGCACGGGATTGCGGGGGCTGGGCGGCATCCATCCCCGGCTGCTGGTGGATGACGATACAAGGGAGACGTTGGGTGAAATCATCCGGCCTTTGCTCGAAGTTCGACGCCGTGAACTGCAGCAGTATCTGAACACTCTCGGACAACCGTGGCGCGAGGACTCGACCAACGCCGACGTCAAGTTCACCCGGAACCGCATGCGGCAGATGGTGCTTCCGCTTCTGGAGCGGGAATTCAATCCAGCCGTAGCTGAGAATTTGGCAGAATTAGCGGAGATTGCGCGCGGCGAAGAGGACTACTGGGAGAACGAGATCTCGGGTTGGCTGGGGACGACAGTTCAGTGGTCCGAGCCGGAATGGGCCAGCGCTCTCCGCGCGCAGTCAGGGGTAGCGCAGTCTCTGGTGCAGATCAGTCCAGCGCACTCCGGTTTGTCCCTCCGCATGAAAGAGCCCGATCCTCTCATCATGAACGCGTCGGTCAGCCGGGCCTGGCTTCTCACGGAACCGCTCGCCGTGCAGAGGAGGTTGGTGAAGGCGGTGGGGGAATATGCCGGCATCCCGCTCGAGTTCAAGCATATTGAGGAAATCCTGCGGTTCGCGTCAGAGGAGCACGGGGCTCGAAAGAAATTATCTCTCCCTTTGGGCTGGAAGGCAGTCCGAGAGCCTGAGTCGCTGGTCTTCCTCACTCCTGATCCGCGAATCCGCGATCCCCGAAATCAGGAGTGCGTCGCCCAAGAATACGAATATGAATTGCCCATACCCGGACGAGCCATGGTCTCCGAGACAGGAACTGTGATAGAAGCTCTGCGTATCCAAGGAGGGCCGCAATCGACGGCGTATAATTCTCAGCACCTCCTTGATTCAGAGTTGTTGCCCGGACCGCTAAAGGTGCGAAACTGGCGTCCGGGAGACCGATTCTGGCCGGCCCATACGAAGTCACTCAAGAAGATCAAAGAACTGCTGGCGGAGCGGGGGGTGCACCAGGCTGAGCGCAGGCTTTGGCCAGTAGTGGTGAGTGGAGACGAAATTGTTTGGGTCCGGGGGTTCCCGGCTCCTGCAAAACTCCGGGCCAAGCCCGAGCGGGAAGCGGTCTTGATCCGGGAGTCGGCCCTGGTGGAAGACCCCACATCGTAGAGAAGATCCAGGAAACGGAGGCGCGCCCTTCATGAAAGATTCGAGAGCCGAGCCGCTACGTCAGGTGATTGGCAGCGAGCAAATCCAAAAGCGGGTCAAAGAGCTGGGCCGGCAGATATCGGTCGACTACAAAGGCCAAACCATCCAGGCGCTCGCGGTTCTGGAAAATGGATTCATCTTCCTGGCCGACCTCGTGCGAGTTCTGGAAGTACCGGTGGTGTGTCAGTTCATCAAGCCGAAATACAGCCGCCAGCCGGGCCATCACAACGGCGACATCACAGAGATATTCTTTAGCCACGAGCCCGACATTCGCGGACAACACATCCTGTTGGTCGAAGGTCTGGTCCATTCCGGGGTGACTAGCGAGTTCCTGATGAGCGATCTGCGAGCCCGGGGAGCGGCATCGGTGAAGCTGGTAACGCTGCTGGACCGGCAGTCAGCGCGCCGAGTGGCCTTGCAGCCAGACTATTTCGGGTTCCTCGTGGACGATACCTTCCTTGTCGGCTATGGACTCGGCGCCGAGGAACAGACCAACCGGAATCTCCCCTACCTGGCGGCAAATCCGAGTGTCCCTATGACTTAGGTCACGGGAGACTTGGCGCGCCTTTTTCCCGTGGAAAATGTAGAATAGGTATCGGGAATTTAGCTGATCCAAAATAGCCGAACGGCATCTAAATTAACTGTAGGAGCCTGGGGCTTGGTGTACTCACCCCTCGTTTTACCCTTTAGGAGCGTTCTTAGGTGAACTCAACAGTCAAAACCGTAGTTTTCTGGCTGGTGATTGGAGTGTCCGCCCTGTTGTTATGGCAGGTCATTCAAGCCGGTCGTAGTGGTCAGAAAGACAAGGAAGTCAATTTTTCCCAGTTCATGACAGACGTGGATCAGGGAAACGTGCGGGAAGTAACCGTTAACGGCATGGAAGTGCGCGGCAAGTACAAAGACAATTCCGCCTTCCATACTACGGTTCCGGCGAATTATCCGGACATGATCAAGACCCTGCGCGACAAGAACGTTACCACCACGTTCCGGGACATCAACAATGGGAGCTGGCCACTGCAGCTATTGGGCACGTGGGCTCCGCTAATCTTGCTGGGAGCGCTGTGGTTTTTCATGATCCGCCAGATGCAGACCGGGGGAAACAAGGCCCTTTCCTTCGGCAAGAGCCGGGCCCGGCTGCTCTCCATGCAACAGAAGAAAGTCACGTTCAAGGACGTGGCCGGCGTGGATGAAGCCAAGGAAGAGCTCCGCGAAATTATCGAGTTCCTGCGCGAGGCGCAGAAGTTCCAGAAGCTCGGCGGACGCATTCCCAAAGGCGTGCTGCTGGTCGGGCCTCCGGGAACTGGCAAGACGTTGTTGGCGCGGGCCGTAGCCGGCGAAGCGAATGTTCCTTTCTTTTCCATCTCCGGTTCGGACTTCGTTGAGATGTTTGTTGGCGTCGGAGCCAGCCGCGTCCGGGACTTGTTTGAGCAGGGAAAGAAGAACGCTCCCTGCATCATCTTCATCGACGAAATTGACGCTGTCGGACGCCATCGTGGCGCTGGCTTAGGCGGTGGTCACGACGAGCGCGAGCAGACACTGAACCAGTTGCTGGTGGAGATGGACGGCTTCGAATCGAACGAAGGCGTCATTCTCATGGCTGCAACGAACCGGCCTGACGTACTGGACCCGGCGTTGCTGCGGCCTGGGCGTTTTGACCGGCGCGTGGTCGTAAGCCGTCCGGATGTGCGCGGCCGTGAAGAGATTCTGCGGGTTCACACGCGCAAGATTCCTCTTGCCGAAGATGTGGATCTTTCGGTCTTGGCTCGTGGCACGCCGGGATTCTCCGGCGCCGACCTCGCCAACATGGTGAACGAGGCGGCATTGGCGGCAGCGCGGCAAAACCGTAAAGCAGTCCTGATGTATGACTTCGAAGTTGCCAAGGACAAAGTCCTGATGGGCGTGGAACGCAAATCGATGATCCTCTCCGATGCGGAGAAGAAAGTCACGGCGTTTCACGAAGCCGGGCATGCCTTGGTTGCGGCGAAACTGCCGAACTCGGACCCCGTGCACAAAGTCACCATCATTCCGCGGGGTATGGCGTTGGGCGTAACCATGCAGCTGCCCATCGACGATCGGCACAACTACACCAAGGAATATCTGCAGACCGACATCGCCATCCTGATGGGCGGGCGGATTGCGGAAGAAATGTTCCTGAACCAGATGAGCACCGGAGCTGGGAACGACATTGAGCGGGCCACAGAATTGGCACGCAAGATGGTTTGCGAGTGGGGTATGAGTGATCTTGGCCCACTCACCTTCGGCAAAAAAGAAGAGCAGATATTCCTGGGCCGCGAGATCGCGCAGCACCGCGACTATAGCGAGGACACCGCCATTAAGATTGACGGGGAAGTCCGCAAACTGGTGAGCCTGGGCTACGAGACTGCAAAGCAGATCCTCGAAGGGAATCGCGAATCGCTGCAGAAGATCGCGGCTGCTCTGTTGGAGCGCGAAGTGCTTGACGCTTCTGAAATCCGGTTGTTGCTTGATGGCAAGGAATTGCCTGTGAAGCCTCCAACGCCAGGAAAATCGGACGATGGAGTGCAGCAGGTGCTCAAGCCGGAGCCGGGGCGTCCGGGAATCGCCAAGGGCGGCGAGAGTCCGGCGCGGGCGTAAGGGTCAGTTCTCAGTCGTCAGTTCTCAGTCGTCAGTTCTCAGTCGTCAGTTCTCAGTCGTCAGTTCTCAGTTAGGGCGGCCTAAAGGCCGCCCTAAGTTTTTGGAAACCAGAGAGGCCCATTCAGGTGCTATTCGGGATAGGCAGTGTAGAAGCCTGATTTCGATCACGGCGCAGCTAATGTTGAAAATGTACAATGTCTCTCGATTATGCGGACGCTGTTGGACATCTTCGCACAAATCTTCCGCAACCTTTGGGCGCACAAGCTGCGCTCGTTTCTCACCATGTTCGGCATCGCGTGGGGCGTAGGATCTTTACTGCTACTGGTGGGCGTGGGCGAAGGTTTCCGCTCCGGCAACAAGCGCGAGTTGGCCGAGTTCGGCAAAGACATCATGTTTATCTTTCCCGGGCGCGCACCAGCCGTAAAGGGCAGCATGAACTCCGCCCGTCCCTATTTGCTCACCTACCAGGACTACGTGGATATCCGTCAGCAAGCCCCACATGTCCGCAATGCCTGTCCTTTGCTTTCTCGCACCGACTTGCACGAGGTGAGCGAATTCGCCAATGCAGGCGGCGAAATTCTGGGGGTGGAACCTCAGCTTAGCGAGATAAGTTACCTTCCCCTCAAGGAAGGACGCTGGCTGAATGAAATGGACGAAGCACAGAGACGCAATGTGATCGTCCTCGGTAACGAACTGCTGAAAACCCTGTTCCCCGGGCGACCGGCGGTTGGCGCATTCGTCCTGCTGAATGGCCTCAGGTTTGAGGTCGTTGGCAGCATGCCGCACCTCGGCCGTGGGGACAACAATTGGCTGAATATGCGTGCCTACATCCCTTTCCCGGTGATGGCTACGTACTTCCCGCTCAAGGGAGAAAACCACGAGAACTCCATTTCCTTTATTGAATATCAGCCGCGGGTGACAGCTGAGCACCTGCTGGCGGGGGATGATGTCCGCAAGATCATTGCGCGCAATCACGGACTCGATGCCGGCGATGAAAACGCCTTTGACGGCTGGGACACGATCAAGGAATCAAAAATGGTAGGGAACCATTTTCGATGTCATGAACATGTTCCTGGGAGCGGTGGGAATGGTCACGCTGGCTCTGGGCGCCATCGGCGTCATCAACATTATGCTGGTCGCAGTCAGTGAACGCACCCATGAGATCGGATTGCGGAAGGCCCTGGGCGCCACCAACCGCAGCATTCTGTTTCACTTTTTTCTGGAAGGGCTGCTTCTCACACTGGGCAGCGGACTGATCGGAATGGGCTTGGCGGCAGGCTTGATGGCGATGATGGGAACCGTACAGGGGCCGGGCGGATTTGATCCGCCTAAATTGGTGCCGATGTCGGCGATGCTGGCGATTGGCAGCCTGACGCTCGCCGGAGCGGTCGCGGGTCTTTATCCCGCGCGCAAAGCGGCCATGCTGCAGCCGGTCGAAGCCCTCCGGCAGGAGTGATACCAAGGTGATGCGATATGTTCCGTGATCTGCTCCGCGAGGCCTACGGCGCCATGCGTCACAATCGCCGCCGTACCGCGCTCACCATGCTGGGCATGGCCTGGGGCATCGCGACGGTGGTCATGCTACTCGCTTACGGCGATGGTTTTGGCCAGGCCTGCGCCAACATCTTCGCCAATTTCGGCACGAAGCTCGTCATCGTCGTGCCGGGCCGTACTTCCATGCAGGCCGGTGGTCAGAAATCGGGAATGCTCATCCGCTTTACTCAGGAAGACGTAGAAACGCTTACCACCAACCTTCCCCAAATCACCCATGTCACACCCGAAGTCAGCAAGCAGGCCAGCATCCAGTACGACACCAGGGTTTTCACCTGGCCTGTCACGGGCAATTATCCCAACGTGATTGACGTCCGCGCCCTCAAGCTTGGACAGGGTCGCTTCTACAACGCAGAAGACGAGATCCAGCGTGCCCGCGTAGCGGTGATCGGTTCGGAAGCGAAGGAAAAATTGTTTTCCGGACGCAATGCGCTGGGGGAGCGGATCCGGGTTAACGGCTTGAGCTTCGAAGTCATCGGCGTCCTGAGCGCCAAAATGCAGGAGGGAAATGACGATATAAACCGCGTGGTGTACGTCCCCTTCAGCACTATGGCCGATCTGAAGGATACACACTATCTGGACAGCATCTGGTTCACCTACCAGACTCCCGAGTACGAGCGCCTGGAACAGTCGGTTCGCTCCATCTTGGCGGTACCGCATAAGTTCAACCAGGCCGACCGCCAGGCCGTGAGAGTATTCAACCTCATGATGCAGGTCCATCAGTTCGAAATCATCACTCTCGGGTTGAAGGTCCTGATGGGTTTCATTGGCACGCTCACGCTCGGCATCGGTGGCGTCGGCCTGATGAATATCATGCTGGTTTCGGTTACGCAGCGCACGCGTGAGATTGGCGTGCAGAAGGCGCTGGGCGCGCAACGGCGATACATCCTGCTGCAGTTCCTCGCCGAAGCGCTGACCATTACCTTCATCGGCGGTGTGCTTGGAGTGGTACTGGCCTACGCGGTCGCGCTTTCCGTAGGAAGGCTCACCTTGTACAGCGCCTTTGCCAAGAACGGGGAGGCCGGCGACATCCGCTTGATCATCGCTCCTGGAACGCTGATCGCGTCCACACTGATTCTCGGCGCCGTGGGACTGGTCAGCGGCATGGTCCCGGCCTTCCGCGCCTCCCGCCTGGATCCGATCGAGGCTTTGCGACACGAATAACGGCTGCCTGAAAGAAACCGAACGGCGTCTGAAATTCGCGTTCTGGTTTCTCAGCGGTCGACTGCGCTCATCATCTGTTCTGTATAGCGCGATCCCGCGGCCGCGCCGGTCGGGAACGCATCATTGATCCGCTGAAGGTCCTCCTCCGTCAGCCGCACCTCAAGCGCGCCCACGTTCTCCTCAAGATACTTGCGGCGTTTTGTGCCGGGAATCGGAACAATGTCGTTGCCCTGCGCCAGTACCCAGGCGAGCGCGAGTTGCGATGGCTTGCAACGTTTCTCTTTCGCGACCTCTTCCACGCGGCGAACCAGGTCGAGATTTTTCTGGAAATTTTCTCCCTGAAACCGCGGTGTGTTGCGGCGATAGTCTTCAGCGGGAAGGTCTTCGAAGTGCTGAAATTGGCCGGTAAGAAAGCCTCGGCCAAGCGGGCTATAAGCTACAAAACCTATCCCCAGTTCCCGGCAGGTCGGCAGTATTTCGTTTTCGGGATCGCGGCTCCAGAGGGAATATTCGGTTTGCAGGGCGGTGATCGTATGCACTTTCATGGCGCGTCGCAACGTTTGCGGCGAGGCTTCCGAGAGTCCCAGATAGCGCACCTTGCCTTCTTTCACCAGTTGCGCCATGGCGCCGACAGTCTCCTCAATCGGCGTATTGGGATCGACCCGGTGCTGGTAGTAGAGATCAATAGTCTCAACACCCAGGCGCCGAAGGCTGGCTTCGCAGGATTGGCGCACGTAATTCGGCTTGCCGTTGACCCCGCGTACCGTTGGATCCTTCGGGTCGCGGACGATGCCAAACTTGGTTGCAAGCACAACCTGATCGCGCCTGCCCTTGATGGCTCCGCCGACAAGTTCTTCGTTCTTGTAAGGGCCGTAGATATCGGCGGTGTCGAGGAAATTCACGCCGAGTTCGAGAGCGCGGTGAATCGTCGCGATCGACTCCTTATCGTCACCTGGCCCGTAAAACTCCGACATGCCCATGCACCCGAGGCCGAGGGCAGAAACTCTAAGACCGCTGCGTCCAAGTAAGCGAAATTGCATGATGACTCCTTTGCGGACAATTTAAGAATTACTTACTAGATGCGGGAAATCACAGGGTGGGTGCGTGGAAACCAGAGGCTCCCTGGGACTCTAGTTCGTGACCAGGATGCGAGGTTTGGACTCCGGCAAGACCTCGCCTATCTGCACGGCGGGAATCCCTTCAGCATTCAGCTTTGACACCCAATCGTTGCCGTGCGTCTTCACGGCCATTAACAGTCCCCCAGCGGTCTGGGGATCGAACAGGAGAGTCCTGATGTCATCGGGAACGCTCTCGTCATATTGCACGACGCATTCCGCGAAATCTCGATTGTTCTTGAGTCCGGCGGGGATGTGGCCGGCCCGAACGCACTCCAGAGCGCCCGCCAGCAAGGGGATTCGGCCGGCATATAGGGCCAAAGAAACATTGGACGCGAGAGCCATTTCACGAGCATGTCCTATCAGGCCGAAGCCGGTGATGTCGGTCATGGCATCAACGCTGACCTCATTTTCGGCAATGAATTCAGCCGCTCTCTTATTTAGAGTAGTCATCGACTGCACAGCGGCATCAATCCAAGCTGGCTCCGCTTTGCCTCTCTTGATGGCTGTGGAGATCACTCCCGTACCGAGCGCCTTCGTGAGGATCAAAACGTCACCGGGCTTCGCGCCGCGATTGGCGTGCACTTTCTTTGGATGAATCAGGCCTGTTACCGAATATCCGAACTTCATTTCTTCGTCCCGAATGCTGTGGCCACCGATTATGGTGCACCCGGCCTCGACCATCTTGGAGAGGCCTCCGGCGAGAATCTGCTGAAGAATTTCCAGGTCCGCCTTTTCTGGAAAACATACCAAGGCAAGCGAGGTGAGCGGCTTACCGCCCATGGCATAGACGTCGCTCAGGGCGTTGGTGGCTGCGATTTGGCCGAAAGTGTAGGGATCGTCCACGATCGGGGTGAAGAAGTCAACGGTTTGAACCAGTGCTTGATCGGGCGCGATTTGATACACGCCCGCATCGTCGGCGTGATCGAAGCCGACCAGGACATTCGGGTCGTGTTGCCGGGCTAATTTCCCAAGCACCGTGTCCAGCGCCGCCGGACTCAGCTTGGACGCTCAACCGGCAGCTTTTACTGACTCCGTCAGCCGGAAAGGCTTTACTTCGGACATGAAAGTATTGTACCGAGTTGCGATACCGAGTTGCCGGTCACAACCGATCGCGAGCGAGATTTCCCGTTCTCATTGACTTCCCTGACGCCACGGCAGGAGAATTTGCCCAGTTCTTTACTGTTTTGTCTTTTCGCTTGCAACCGTGCAGGTCGCGCTCCCGTCTAAAAGGTTCAACGTCATTTGGGGCAAGTATTGTGCTCCTCTTTATCACATCTGCTACAAGCGCTCTGCGCTGGACCGTCATCGCCTCCTCGCTTGTTATCGCAATCATTCTTACGGGATGCGGATCTGGGAGCGGATCTCAGAGTGGTCAGCCAGTGGTCCTCGCCCCTGCTATTCCTGCCCCCATACCTGCCGCTGAACCGGTGCTTCTTTATAACGGGACAGGCACGTCACCCTCTGACGTGGCCGCGATCGAAGCGGTCCTCGGGACTCTCGGAGTTGGCTACATAACGGCGAATTCAACTCAGCTTGAGGCCACTAGCGAAGCACAGCTGGCCGGTTACAAGCTGCTCATCATCCCGGGCGGGAATTCGATCACAATCGGCGAAAACCTCAGCGCAGCGGCCACGGCGACGATCCGCAACGTGGTCGCACAGTATGGCCTGCATTATCTGGGAATCTGTGCCGGCGCTTTCTTTGGCGGGTATTCGACTTACAACGGAGTGGATCTTACCTCGGGTGTGTGGTTCAACTTCTATGCCGATGAAAGCAAGGGAATCCACCTAGAGGCGGTTGCAATCTCTTTAGCTAATGGCGCTCCGCTCGATGTGTACTGGCAGGATGGGCCGCAGCTTTCGGGCTGGGGTGATGTTGTTGCCAAATATCCCGACGGTACAGCTGCAATTGTGGAGGGCAAATCCGGAAATGGATTTGTGATGTTCACCGGCGTTCATCTGGAAGCTCCGGCAAGCTGGAGAGCGGGAATGACGTTCGCGACTCCGGTGTCCGTAGACGTCGCTTACGCAGGTACTGTGATTCAAGCTGCTCTTGCGGGAACGCCGCTGCCGCACTTTTGACGCGCGCTCATTGCGGGGCAGAGCAGGAAGCTGGACCATCGACTTAGCTCACTTTGCAGTCACATCCGTTATTCGGATCTCGGGATACTGATGGTTCCACTGCGCGGAGATGCTGTCGAAGGTTAGCCGGAAGGGCTGACTTTGGCCGGGAGCGAGCGGGGAGACGTTGAGATCCACCGCTTCCGGGTACGGGCCGCCGGTCTTCAGCGCCCTGAGCGGGACATTCTCGCGCTGAACGATCTGCCCCATGTCATCTTTGAAAACGACCTCAGCTACGGCATGAGTTACCGTCTTGTCGCCGGCGTTGGTGACGGTGCCATCAATGTAGCTGACAGTTGCGCCAACGAAGTTCTCTGCCGCGCTCATTTTGAAGTCGGAAAGGTGGAGGTTGGCCGCGTATGGGGGAGGGCCGGACGATTGCCGGGGAGCTTCTCGCAGGAGCAAGGCGATCGCGACCATTACGGCCAGAACAGACACCACGGCCACGAGAATGGTACGGCGGCTGGAATCACTCGCTTCCGTTACCGGCGATTGTGAATTCAGGCCGCCCATGAAGGTTGATTGTACAGCGGCGTGAGCCCTAACAGGTCCCAGATGCTACTCGCCCTTTTTACTCGCCGCCGACGGTGAGCCCGTCAATACGGATGGTAGGAGCAGCAACCGAGCCGCGGAATTCCAGGTCGCTGGCGATTTCGGAAATGTTGAAGAACAGTTCCTTCAAATTTCCCGCGACTGTGATTTCTTCGACGGGGTAGGCAAGCTCTCCGCCGGAAATCCACATCCCGGATGCGCCACGGGAATAGTCGCCCGTCACCAGGTTTACGCCCTGACCGAGGAATTCGGTCACGTAGAGACCTTCCTTGATTCCGGAAATCAGTTCTTTCGGCAATCTCGTGCCCGGTTGCAAGAAGTAGTTGCCCGGACCGATGCCGGGCGTTCCTGCGAGTCCGCGAGAGGCATTGCCCGTGGTCTGCAGGCCGAGTTTCTTCGCCGTGTAGGTGTTCAGCAAATAAGACTTGAGCACGCCATTTTCGATGACGACAGTCCGACGTGAGGGAACACCTTCTCCGTCGAATGGGCTGGTACCAAAGCCGCCGGGAATGGTGCCGTCGTCGATGACGTTGACATTGTCGCCGGCGATCTTCTGGCCCAACTTGCCGGCTAAAAACGAAGCGCCTCGATAAACGGAATCGCCGTTCACGCCCTCGAAAATATGTTCGAGGATGGAAGTTGAAACCATGGGATCGAAGACGACCGGCACCTGAGCAGTCTTTGCCTTGCGGGCACCCAGGCGGCGCAGAGTGCGCTCGGCGGCAACTTTGCCGACGTGCTCCGGTGAGTCGAGTTTGGTCAACGTGCGTGCGACCGAGTACCAGTAGTCGCGTTGCATCGCGCCATCGTCGTTTTGAGCGATGGGAACGGCTGCAACGGAACAGTAGGAACGGCGATACTCACCGACAAATCCGTGAGAGTTCGCCAGGACTTTGTGGCCGGTGGCGGCGTCAAATGATCCGCCCTCGGAATTCTTGATGCGGGGATCGAAATCCAGTGCAGCCTTTTCAGCGCGGCGGGCATAGTTAATGCGATCCGCGCCAGGAAGCGAATACACG
>WNFD01000050.1_pt1 | contig 112705 bp, 98 predicted proteins | sample 5400491 | NCBI WGS metagenome assembly WNFD01 (sample SAMN13153343, study PRJNA577476) | soil metagenome | isolation source: 120 cm saprolite under Douglas fir tree site 2 hole 2 replicate 2 | place: USA:California | collected 2015-04-18 | reverse complement strand
CCGCGACATAGGCCTCTTTCCCGCGTTCATCGACGTGCTCGTCGATGAACAGCACCCGTCCGTTCCCGGCCAGCAGGTTCTCCAGCAACTGCCAGAACTGCCCGAACCGGCTCGCCGGGACATGCGAGAGCCACGCCGAGAAGAAGATCACGTCGAACCGGGTACCCGGGTTCCACGAGAACACGTCGGCAACCTCGAAGCTGACGCTTGCCGGCCGCACGCGGTCACGCGCGATCGCCACCGCCTCGGGCGCCGCATCAACAGCCGTCACCGTGTCAGCCCACCCCGCCAGCGCCTCCGTCCACAAGCCAGTCCCGCACGCGATCTCCAGCACGCTCCCGGCCGGCCGCATCTCCGCGACCAGCCGCGCGATGCGTGCACGAGCCGCCGCGACGTCGCCGTACGCCGTCGCGTCGTACTCGCCCGCCCGGCGACGGTAGTAATCAACCTGATCAGCCAGAACCTCGTCGGTCACCCGGACATCATCACACGGCGATGCGACCGCTTGCGGACTGACCGGAACGCACGAGCTGCAACCGGGACCAGCCGGCGTGCGCGCTAACGTGAGCCAGCCCGGGCCGGTACTCCTGCCGTATCTACCCAAGTCGAGCACTCCCGCCAGGCAATCTCAGTCATGCTCAAACGGATTCAGCTGCCAACCACTGTGCCCAGAACGTGCCAACCCTCATGCCCAGACTCGCTGAACCGCCAGATCGCAGTCATCCGGGATGCCAAACTCGGCGCTCAGTCACAGGCTCTCTGGTGCAGGGAAGTTGTCATTTCTCTCATCGGGCGGTGGCTGCGCCGGGACCGGGCTGGTGTGAGAACCCGTTCGCCGGTGTCCCGCCGCCCCCTTCCAGGGGACAGGTTTGGGGCGTTCTGGCAGATGATCGATGACTTCCTGGCCGAGGTGTTCGAGGGGATCGACGCGGCGCGGGCCCTGCGCTGGGGCGCGGCCTGGAACCTGCCCGATGACCCCTCGCCTGAGCAGGTCGACGCCTGGGTGGAGCTGGCCGAGATGGTCGGTGACCCGGATTTCCGGCAGCGGATGCTGCAGGTGATGGACATTGGCAGGCAAGTCGATGCCAGGGACGGGCTGCAGGACTTTCTTGGCTGGGCGCACGAGAACGCCGTGGCGGCAGTGCTGCGGGGGTGCCCGCCGGATTCCGCCGAGGCAGCCCAGGTACTGAGCCGCGTCCTGGAGCCCGTCCCGGGGATGCACCCGGTGGACCGCGAGGAGCTGATCGCCGGGCTTGAGGTGGTCACCGACCCGCGGATCGAGCGGTACTGGCAGCTCACGGCCACCATCAACGGATGGCCGCCGTTCCCGTCCCACATGCCGGGAGACCTTTGGCTGCTCGCCGCGCTGCGCGCTCACGGTTGACGGGCAGCAGACGGCGGCGTGGCCAGCCAGGCACGCCGCAGGCTCCTGCCCGGATTGAGGGCTCCCACCCGGCTGCACGTGGCGTGACCCGCTGGTGCCAGCGGGCCCGATACGCGCAATCCTTGCCGCCAGGTCAGGGACGCGGCGGCCAGGCAGGAGCGGGATCAGCCCGCCTGCCGGTAGCGGCCGGGGGCCGACGGGACGGTCTTCGCCTCGAAGATGTCGATGTCACGCACGGTCCGCTCGACCGCGCCGCTGCGCTGCAGCTGGTAGTACAGGCCGCGGCCGCGGTGTATGTCGTGATAAGCAAGATCGGCCTGGGCGACCTGAGGTGCCGATAGCGTCAGGTCATGTGCTGCCTGGTACCGCTCGATGAGCTGGTATTTGATGACCCAGTCGATCTCCCGCGCGATGGCATCGAGGTTCCCTGCCCCGATCGCGTCCAGCACCCGCTCCCACAGCCCGAGGACGCGCCTGCTAACCGCGTCCGCGCCACGGCTGTCGGTGAAGTCCTTAGCCCTGGTCAGGTACTCGCGCTGGATGTCGAGCGCGCTCATCTGGCGGCCGTCGGCGAGTCGCGCCCGGCTGCGCCCGGTGATGTCGCGGCTGACCTCACCGAGGGCCTGAACCGGGTTGTCCAGGGTCAGGTCTGGCATCACGGTGCCTGCCTCGACCATGCGCAGCACTAGGTCGGTGACGCCCGCCTTGAGCAGCGTGGTGGTCTCGCTCATGGTCGAGTCGCTGACAATCACCCGCAGCCGCCGCAACCCTGCGGCGGCGCGCTCGAAAGTACTGATGAACGGCCTTGCCCTGGTGGCCGCCGGCGACAGGCCAGTCCCGGTGCGCCCGGCCGGCCGGCTGAGGCAGTAAACGGTGCCGTGAGGTGTCTGCACTACCGCGCCCGCGCCGCAGATGAGCTGCCTGGTGACCAGGAACGGGATCAGGATGTCGGCCAGCCGGCCGAACTCGCCACGCCGGGCGACCACATAGCCCTCCTGGCAGCCATGTGAGCTGACCGCCGGGTCAGCGTTGCCCTTGAGCACCGAGATATCGTCGGCGTCGCCTGCTTCGCGCAGCCGCTGGTCAGCGTCCGCGAGCAGCCCTTCCAGGATCCGCTCGCCCGCCTTGTCATGCACGACCAGGTCAAGCACGCTGCCGCAATCCGGCGTCGCGTATTCGGGGCGGCTGGCCGCCTCCAGGTGAAGCCGGCCCCCGTTCCGGAGCAGCATGTCGGTGGCCTGGCCCCCGGACACGACGGGGCCGAACAGGCGGCGCCCTGTCTCGTCCGGGGACGGCTGCCGCTGCCCGCCAGCGGAGAAGCGGACGCTGTAGGCGTTCCTGAGCCCGAAGATGCGCGTGTCCACTGGCTAAGACTAAGCACGCAGCGCCCCGGCGGCTACCCGGTGCGGCCCCTGCGGCAAGCGGGTGAAGCCCGGCAAGCAGTGTCGATGACAACTAGCTGCACAAATGACGTCCGAGATGACAACTAGGCGGTCCAGATGACACCTTCACCGGATCCCTACAGCTGGTCTCCATGATCGTGTGAAGGAACCCGCACATTGGGCTTGCCATGAAAAACACTATGTGTCTTATTCAAAAGTCGCGTTATTCAAAATTACGTGCCTACCTAACCGTGGTCTTGACCTGGGCCGATCGCTCGCGCAGACCCTCCGGGCCTGCACTCGCGAGTCAGTTTTGAATAACGCTCTATCTTTCCTGATTTAGCTGACCTTGCTGTGATATACGGTCACAGCTGCCCTCCGGCGGAGCCGCGCCGACGGCCCGTCGGCCCATTCGCAGCCTGGCGACACGCCCAGGTTGATCATCTGCCAGCCCAATGCTGCGGGAACTCACCACGATCAAAGCTGGCAGCACCGGGGTGATCCTGCCGGGTGGGTGGTTATTTTCCGGTAGGCATGAAATTGGTCTTTGTGATCGTGACGGATCTGGGGCACGGATCGTTCGCGAACAGGAAGGCGCGGCGGTCAGAGCTGGCCGAGCAGCCAGCGCGGCCCCGTCACCGATGCACCTGCGGCCACGCAGCGGCGGCGTAGCTCCCGGTCGGCGGTCACGACGAGGCGCCGCCCTGGAAGGTCCCTCGCCAGCTTCGCGATCGTGTCATCGCCGGAGCCAGCCGCCGCCACCAGCCGGACCCTGCTGCCAAGACCTGGGCCGCCGGGCACCGGTGCCGTACCGTCATCGCGCGCGGCGGCGCGCGCCGCTCCCTCGAGCACGAGGACGAGATCGGGGAACCAGCGTTCGATAGCAGCGACCGCGGCCTGGGGGGGCACAGCGCCTTCCGGAGCCGTGCTGGCCATCTCACCGGGCAGGCTTGCCACGCCTCGAGCGCTGAGCGCCGCTAGCTCGCCGTGCAGCCTCCGGGCCGCCCCGGCCCGGTCACGCCACCATCCGTCGGCCCGGGAGCCCATCACGTTCGCCACGTCCACGATGACCGACAGAGGCGCCAGCGCATCCCGGAGCACGGGCCACTGCTCGCGGAACCCAGGATGCAGCGGAAGCCGATCGACCTCCTCGACGGCAACCCATGCGGCCTCGGCGATCTCGGAACTGGCCCGTCGCACCGGCAACGGCTCGTCCGCTTCCGCGATCACCGTCTGGTACGACCAGCCGCCGTGATCGTCGCGGAGCATGCCGCGGATCCGCACGGCGTCCGGTGGGAAGGCGCACTCCTCGGCCGCCTCGCGAAGGGCGGCCATGACGTCAGACTCGTGGCTGTCCCGCGCACCCCCCGGCGGTCCCCAGGTACCGCCATGCTGACCTCTTCCGGGCCGGCGCACGAGCAGGACGCGAACATCCCCCGCGGGGTGAGTGGCAGCGTCGCGAAAGGAGGGGTCGCGAAAGGAGGGGTCGCTTGCGTGGGCAAGGAGGCCAGCCGCGCCGAACCGCCCCCAGTGCCGGTGACCCTGATCGCAGCGGGTCCACCCATTTCCGTCCCGTTTTGCCATTTCCGCCGACGATAGCGCAGGAACGTCGCCGGGCCCGGGTGGCCAAGGTAAACCGGCCGGCCCCGCCACGCTGGCAGGATGGCCCCGTAAGCTGAGCGCATGGCCGACTCGACGCTTGCTGACCGGATCACCGCGCTGCGCCAGCGGCGGACGGCCTCGCTGATCCTGGAACTCGACCTGACCGAGGGCATCGCGGAGGAGCCGCCGGCGGATCCGCTTTCCGCGCTGCTCGCGCTGCGCAGGACCCGGCTGGCCGACATGCTCGACGGCCTGCGGCGCGCCCGCGACGATGACCGGGTCAAGGCACTGATCGTCAAGGTGGGCGGGCGGCGCACCGGGCTGGGCAGGGTTCAGGAGCTGCGCACCGCCATCGAGGAGTTCCGCAAGGCTGGCAAGCTCACTGTCGCCTGGGCGGAGTCGTTCGGCGAGTTCTCGCCTGGCAACGTGCCGTACTATCTGGCCACCGCGTTCGACCGGATCTACCTGCAGCCCACCGGCGACCTTGGCCTGACCGGAATCTCGGTCGAGCACTGGTTCTACCGCGACGCGCTCGACAGGCTAGGAGTGGATCCGCAGCTCAGCAAGCGGTACGAGTACAAGACCGCGGCCGATACCTTCACAGAGCGCGGCTTCACCGAGCCCGCGAGGGAGGCCAACGAGCGTCTCGCCGCCTCGATCACCGAGCAGCTCACCGAAGCGATCGCCCGGGGCCGCAAGATGACCACGAGCCAGGCCCGCGAACTCATCGACCGCGGCCCGTTCTTCGGCCAGGAGGCGCTGGACGCTGGCCTGGTGGACGCGCTCGGCTACCGGGACGAGGTCTATGCGGCCGTACGCAAGGAGGCGGGCCCGGACGCTGTCCTGCAATATGCCGGCCGCTACCAGCGGACGCACGCCTTTGCGCAGCGGGCACGCAAGCTGCCGAACCCGCGTGAGCGGTTCGTCGCCCTCATCTACGCCACCGGCCCTATCCGGCGCGGACGCAGCGGGCGTGGCCCGCTGTCCGGCGGCTCTATGGGCTCCGACACCCTGACAGCCGCGCTGCGTGCCGCGACCGCCGATGACAGGGCACGGGCGATTCTGCTCAGGGTCAACAGCCCAGGCGGGTCGGCGGTCGCTTCCGACTCGATCTGGCGCGAGGTGGTACGGGCACGTGCCGCGGGCAAGCCGGTGATCGTGTCCATGGGCGACGTCGCGGCGTCAGGCGGCTACTTCATCTCGATGGCCGCCGACGTGATCGTCGCCCAGCCGGGCACGCTGACCGGCTCGATCGGCGTGCTCGGCGGCAAGCCCGTGGTGCGTGAACTGCTCGGCCGGGCGGGCGTGACCACGGACGCGGTCACCGAGGGAGCGCACGCGGCGATGTTCGCGGCTACGCACCCGTTCAGCGACGACGAGTGGGACCGGGTCAACGCCTGGCTTGACCGCATCTACGCCGATTTCACCGGGAAGGTCGCAGACGGCAGGGGCCTGTCCGCCGAGGCAGTGCACGAGATCGCCAGGGGCCGCGTGTGGACCGGCGCGGACGCGGCGTCGAACGGCCTGGTCGATGAGCTTGGCGGCCTGGACTGCGCGGCCTCGCATGCCCGCCGCAGGGGTGGCCTGCCCGCCGACGCGCCGCTGCGCATCTATCCACGGATCAGCCCGCTCGACCGGCTGCGACCGCCGGACTCGAGCGAGGACAGGGCCGCCGCGACGGCAGGACTGTTCACCGAGAGCTGGGGCCCGCTTTCGCGGATCGCGGCTCGCGTGGGCCTCCCTCCATACGGCCCGCTGCTCCTCCCGGGAGGCTGGACAATCGAGTGACCGAACGGGAGCGCGGCGGGGGCCTTGGGAGCGCGAAGTGCCGTCCCCCGGGGCCATCCCTCCGGGGGGTTTTGGGGGGTCGTCCCCCCAGGCCATGCCCTCCGGGGGGTTTTGGGGGGTCGTCCCCCCAGGCCATGCCCTCCGGGGGGTTTTGGGGGGTCGTCCCCCCAGGCCAGCACCGTGACACCTAAGCCGCGTGATGCACCAACCTCGGATGCGGTTACTGACCCGATGCCGGACCGTAAAAGCGTCGCCGGCAGTTTGGTCCCCGACAGCCCCGTCCCCGACAGCCCAGTCCCCCACAGCTCCATCGCCGGCGTAGGGGCTGCGTTCGCGGCGTTCGCAACCGGCGTCACCCTTGTCACGATCGCCGACGGGCGTGACGACATTGGCACGACGGTGAGCGCGTTCTGCCCCGTATCGCTAGACCCGCCTCTTGTCCTCATCTCCCTGATGGCGTCCTCCTACCCAGCCGAAGTCCTCGTCACTGACCCTCCCGGCCCGGGACAGCCCGGGACGGAACAGGTCGGCACGGGCCACCCCCGGGCGAGCCGGGCCGGCACGGGCCGGTTCGCTGTTACTGTGCTCTCCGCCGGACAGCGCATGCTGGCCGGGCGATTCGCCGTCGCCGGCAGGCCGGGAGCCCGGCTGCTGCTCGACGGGATACCGCACCACCGTGGCACCGAATCGGGTGCGCTCATCCCCGATGGCGGGCTGGCCGCGCTGGAGTGCGAGGCCACTCAGCGGGTGCCCGCCGGCGACCACCTCCTCGTCATCGCCCGGGTGCTTGCCGTCCCCTACGTCGCCGACTCAGGCGACCCGCTGATCCGTCTACGCAGCCGTTACCCCGCCCTCCCCACCTGACACCGCCCTAGCCCCGCACCTGAACCACCACCCGCGGCCACAACTTCGCGCTCCCGCGCCCTGCCTGATACCCCGCTCCGGCCGACTCCCGACCTCACGCCACCCTTACCGCGCATTTCCGAATATCTCACTATCCGCCCAGTTGAGCGGCCTGAGCCTGCATTGTGCATTGTGCCTGGATATACTCCTACGACGCAGCGTCGGGGAGCGAGTACCGCAGGAGGGCACAGCCTTGGCTGGCGAGTGGTTCCGCAGCATCGTCCCAGAGCGGGAAGGCGATCCGCCGAAGTTCGACACGAGCGTGGCGCACATCGCCAGGGTCCAGGACTACTGGCTGGGCGGGAAGGACAACTTCGCCGCCGACAGGGAGGCCGGTGATCAGGGGATCGCCGCCCTTCCCGACATGGTCGCCTCCGTGCGGGCCACCCGGGCGTTCCTTGCGCGGACGGTGCGTTTCCTGGCCGGGGAGGTCGGCATCCGTCAGTTCCTTGACATCGGCACCGGCATTCCCACCGCTAACAACACCCACGAAGTCGCGCAGTCCGTGGCCCCCGAGAGCCGGGTCGTCTACTCGGACAATGACCCGGTTGTGCTCGCCCACGCCCGCGCACTGCTTACAAGTGGTCCGCAAGGTGCCACCGCCTACATCGACGCCGACCTGCGCAATCCGGAGAAGATCCTGGGGCCCGCGGGGCGGCTGCTTGACTTCGGCCAGCCTGTTGCGGTCATGCTGGTTGCCGTCCTGCAGTTCATTCCCGATGAGCATGACCCGTACGGGATTGTCGCCAAGATCATGGGCGCCATGCCCTCAGGAAGCTACCTGACGGTCTGCCATCCCGCCAGAGACATCCAGGCCAAGGCGATGGCCGAGATGGCCAAGCGCCTCAATCAGCTGATGGCAGAAAAGGTAAACCTTCGCACCCACGCCGAAGTCTCGCGATTCTTCGAAGAGCTGGAACTGGTAGATCCCGGCGTGGTACGAGCACCGGAATGGCGGCCGATCACAGCGGCCGACGCCGCCAGCCCGTCAACCATGTGGGGCGGTGTCGGCCGCAAAGAGTAGCGAGGCCCACCACGGACGCTCGTCCGGGGACTGACCTGGCCCCCGCCTGAATGCCTCACCGGCGCCCCGAACCCACTCCAAGAACATCCACCTCCACCAGCCCGGCCCCTGAAACCCCGCCAGATGAAGGGCACCCTCGCCCACTCAGAACCACACAGGGCGCCTTCACACGGCGGACTCCCCGCTACCCGGACCGCCGGATCGCCCGGTCCGGGGATGTGAGTGCCGGTTTGTGGACGTGCCTCGGACTGCGCTCCGTTCGGCGTTACCGGCGGCACGTTCTCCTGACTGCCACACGGCGGCGACGAGGGGAACTCCAGGGCGGTACGCCAGGTACGCATGTGACGGCGCGTCGAGCAGCATGAGGTCGGCCCGCGCCCCGACGCCGAGATTCCCGATGTCTGCCCTGCGCAGCGCGCGAGCCCCTCCAGCCGTGGCCGCCCAGACCGCTTCCTCGGTCGTCATCCGCATCTCCCGTACCGCGAGCGCGATGCAAAGCGGCATGCTCGATGTGAAGCAAGATCCCGGGTTGCAGTCTGTGGCAAGGGCTACCGTGGCACCCGCGTCGAGCAGCCGCCGCGCGTCCGGATAGGGCTGCCTGGTCGAGAATTCCACGCCGGGCAGCAATGTGGCGACGGTATCGGATGAGGCCAGCGCGTCCACGTCAGCATCGTCCAGATACGTACAGTGATCCGCGGATGCGGCCTCCGCTTCCACGGCTAGCCGCACGCCAGGGCCAGCGCCGAGCTGGTTCGCGTGCACCCGCGCGACAAGCCCCCGCAGCCGGCCGGCCGCCAGCACGGTTCTGGCCTCGTCCGCCCCGAACGCTCCCTGCTCGCAGAAAACGTCGACCCACCTAGCGCGTGGCGCGCAGGCATCCAGCATCGGGCCGCACACCAGGTCCACATATCCGCCCCTATCGCCCTCGAACTCGGGCGGCACGACGTGCGCTCCGAGATAGGTGACCTCTGGCGTGATTTCAGCGGCGAGGGCGACGCTACGCTGCTCGTCCTCGACCGTAAGCCCGTAGCCGGACTTGCACTCAACTGTCGTGGTTCCCTGGCCGAGCATCTCGGCCACGAGCCGCCTCAGGTTAGCGCGCAGCTGGACGTCGGTGGCGCGCCGCGTCGCGGCGACCGTGCCTCGGATGCCGACGCCGCGGTAGGGCAGGCCTGCCATCCGGGCCGTGAAGTCAGCACTGCGCTCCCCCGCGAACACAAGATGGGCGTGGGAGTCGACGAATCCAGGGAGCACCGCGCGGCCGCTGACATCCACGAGCTCGTCAGCGGCCGGCGCCCGCGACGCCCGCCCGGTCCACGCCACCCTGCCACCATCGATGACGATGGCCGCGCCCACGATCGCCGCGAATGACCCCGGCTGGTCATCGTCCTCGTCGCCAGGCGCGTTCGTCACCAGCTCGCCAATGTTCGTGATCAGCGTGCTCACGGCAACCATTGTGGCCGCCGGCTGGCCAGCACTATGCCCGCTCGGGAGTTGTGGCGAGAAAAATTACCCACGCAGGGCTTGGCTGCCGGAGAATGCTGTCCGATAGGGCGACATGTCCATGCCGGGATAGCGGGCCGCGACTCCGGCGATAGTCTCGTCATTCCAGTACTCATGGCCGACCGAGGGAAATCCGATTACTGATCGCTGGCGGGGGGTCGCCTGCTCGATAAAATGCCTCATCTCTGGCTCGGAGGCGAAACGCGGCCAGGCGTTGTAACCCATCCATTCATACCCGGCCGCCCGGTAGACGATATGGTGAGTCAGCCTGAAACCCTTGTCGGCCCGCATAGCAGAGCCGCGGTGAAAAGTTCTCATGCTGAAGACGAGGAGCGAGCCGGCCGTGACCGTCACGGCAGACTCGCTCGCATACACTTCCGGGTGTTCGTCGCGGTCAATATTTCTCCCGACCAGCGGGCAGTCTGCTGTGCTCTGCTGGGAGGCGACGCAGGTAGGGCCGAGGTCAAGAGTGACGTCTGTGTAATAAACCATCATCGGAACCTGCCGGAAGACCCCATCGTCACGAGGATAGACCAGGGTATTATTGTCGAAATCGACATGGAGATTCTGTTCAAAGTCACCGGCGCCCGCATACTTTGCCCAGATGTGTGATTGGGTCATCATGATATCCGGCGTGCCGAGGGCGCGCCCGACGAAGTCAAGGATGTCCGAACTGGTGCAGATCGCATTGAGAGCCTCGCCAGCGAAGGGAAAGAAGGCGAAGGCTGATCCCTGATCGAGGACTGATTTATGGTCGAGCAGGGACTTGTAGCGGAGAGGCGATCTCTCATATTCCTCCCAGGTCGGGGCATACGCAGCAGCATTGTCGCGAGCAGCCGCTACCTCGGCTTCGGTCAGGAAGCCAGGAACAACCATGTACCCATGCTTATGCCAGCTAGCCAGCTGGTCGTCGGTAACCGTCATCGGAGTACATCCTCTCCTCGGTTTACGGCCATTTCGGGGCAGGAGCGGCTGACCGCTAACCTGTGCTTCATGTCTACCAGATCGTCTATGTGTCAACACGGCTGATAATTCTCGCCACCGCTGCCTTGCGGATCGCATCGACGCGGGACACCGCGTTGAGCTTGGCATAGATATTAGTGAGATGACGCTTCACGGTAGTCTCGGCGATGTGCAGATGACTGGCGACCTGCGCGTTGCTAAATGCCTGCGCGATAAGCTGAAGTACCTCGAACTCCCGGTTCGTGAGTTTCCTTTTGCTTTTGCCGGGGCGCTGACTGTCGAACCGCTCTATAGTGTGCCGCGATACGGACAGTGTGACAGTATCGGATCTGCGGGCGGCGGAACGTATTGCGGCAATTAATTCGTCGCGCAGAATCGTCTTTACCAGGTAGGCAGCAGCCCCGCAGCCGAGCAGACTGTGGACGAGATCGACATCATCGTGCATGGTCAGCACGATGATGCGAACAGCGGGGCAGCCGCGGCTCACCTGGCGGATCACCGATGCCGCACCCGGGCCGGGCATCTCCACGTCGAGCAGCAGGATGTCCGGACAGCGCTTCAGCGCGAGTGCCACCGCCGCGTTTCCCTCGGCGGCCTCACCGACGATCTTTATGTCCGGGTCGGTGGTCAGCATTTCCTTAATTCCCTCGCGGAACAGGGTGTGGTCGTCTGCCAGGGCGATCGTGATCTTCGGGCGCGCTTCGACGGTATTCATAGGTCACTGCTGCCAAGCAGCGGCACCCAGAGGGTGATTGCGGTGCCTGTTCCGAGCTCGCTGTTCAGCTCGAGCTTCCCGTGCAGAGACTCGACGCGTTCGGTCATCGAGGACAACCCGCCGGCGGGTGCGGCCCCTATCGCCGCCATGTCGAAGCCGCACCCGTTGTCGATGATGGATGCCGTCACCGCCGAGCCGGTAACAGCCACCGTCAGGCGCAGCTCGGTGGGACGAGCGTGACGCAATGCATTACGGGTCGCTTCCCGCAGGACCAGGTGCAGCTCCTCGCATATTCTCGGGGGAAGCGCCTTGACGTCGCCCGTGACGACTAGGTTCGCCTGGACCTCGCTGGGCACGTTGCCCCGGAGGTACTCCCGGATAGCGCCATCGAGGCCATTCTTGCCTACCGAACGGCGTAGCTCTCCGGACAGGTGCCGCACGGTGTGCAGCGTCTCGCGCAGCGAGCTAATTGCAGCGCCGAATTCGCGCTTCGCCCGCTCCGCATCCTCCCGCACAAAGCGCTCGTGCAGGTCGAGGCGTTGCAGCGTTAAGGCAATTCCGTGGCCCACCCGATCGTGCAGCTCGCGAGAGATCCGCCGACGCTCGTCCGCACGCGAGGCGTGCAACTTTGCCCGGAGAAGATCCACATATGCCAGCGAAGCAAGAGCGATTCTGTCCATGAGTGCCTCGTGCAAGGTCAAACTCATGGCGAGCGCCCGAGGAGCGTCAAGGCCCTGACGGGAGACGATGATCGGCATAGCTACGTCGAACAGTGCAGTCGCCGCGCGCAATGATTCGATCGGATGGATCTCACTGCGGGCCCGGTCCGCCCCGACCTCAATCGAGAGAACACGTTTCTCCCCGGCTGGCGCCATCGAGGCAGCGGCGAACGTGTCGGCCCGGCCGAGAACGTCCACCAGAATGGACATCGCCTGTCGGGTCAATTCTCGCGTTGTATCGGGATCCTGCAATATGATATTGTCTTGCGCCGCCAGGCGTTGCCGGAACTGGTTGAGGACTTCCTCGATAATCGCCGACTTGCTGTTCTTGCCCGGAAGGTCGACGGGCGGGTTCAATATCAAATACGTCTCCCCTGCTGGCGTATACACGATCCGATCGTAGTAACCAGTTATTACGATCTTATAAACTTGTGTTACCGGAAGTCAACACCGTGTACGGGTGCCATGAACAGTCAGCCAACGGCCTGATCGCCGAGCACGTCGGGGCACATCCTCGCTGTACCAGGCAGGTCACCGGAGCGACGTCGCGCCGGCCAGCCCCCACATCTGGGCGCGGGAAGCGTTCCGCGTGTCTTTCGGCATACCAGCCAGCAAGGTACGAGGCCAGGCCGACCCCGTGACCTGCGCCAACTCCCCGTCGCATAGCTACCACTATCGAACATTGTTTCGGCACATGTCAAGTCGTGCTTCGCGTCCGCCTATCCGCCACCGCATGAACACGCCTGGTAATCAAAGACTCACCGGCCGCGTAAGCCCGCCAGTTCCCGTAGGACCTTGGTCGTAGCCGCACTGCGACCAAGGTGCACACTTGCCACGCCTTGGTATCTGCTACCTTGACGCGCCGGAAAGTTACTCATTATCGTCGCAGACGAAATAGACAACATGCCGTTTTCACTGAAATACCGGATGGCGGACTCGACCCTCTCGGATGTCATCCGACCGGCTGCGGCGACCGCGCCGGAGTTGTTTCACCGTGGCCACGGCACCCCGCAGCGGAGGTGCTTGCGAATGTCTACCAGTCGTTCTTCATTTCTCCGGGTCAGCGGTTCGCAGATCGTAGACGGCTCGGCCAGCCCTGTCCGTCTGCACGGAATCGGGCTGGCCGGGTGGCTCACCATGGAGAACTGGATCACCGGTTTCCCCGGACACGAAGACGGGCAGCGGACCTCGGTCCGGCATGTACTCGGCCCCGAGCTGTGCGACTTCTTCTTCGACCGCTTTATCGAGCACTTCTTCACCGAAGCCGACGCCGCCTATCTTGCGTCATTGGGCTTCAACATGGTGCGGATACCGTTTCACTACCGATTCCTAGAAAGCGACGACGCGCCCTTCGAAATCCAGCCAGACGGATTCAAACACCTGGACCGAGTCATACGGCAGTGCGCGGACCATGGCATTTTCACGATTCTCGACCTCCACGTGGTACCCGGCTGGCAGAACTCAGACTGGCATTGCGACAACCCCACGCACACCGCGCAGTTCTGGCGGCAGCGAGTGTTCCAGGACCGCGTGATCAATCTCTGGAAGGCAATCGCCAGCCACTACCGCAACGAGCCATGGGTGGTCGGCTATAATCCCATCAATGAGCCAGCCGATCCGACTGCCGAAAAGGTCGGCCCGTACTACCTGAAACTCGTTGAGACAATCAGGGAGATCGATCAGGACCACATCATCTTCCTGGATGGCAACCGTTACGCACATGACTTTCATATCTTCGGCGAGCCGCTGCCAAACGTCGTTTACTCGCCGCACGACTACCCCCCGCCTGGATTCACACCCGGCGCCCGCTATCCCGGCGTTATGCAACCCATGCACGTGGTCGCGGCGGAGGAGGGCAAGAAGACCGATCCCGCGGCTGCCGCAAGAGACTGGGGCACCACAAGATACTGGGGCGCCGAGGCGGTAGAGCAGGATTTCCTGTCCCGCATCGAATACATGCGCAGGACGGGGACACCGATCGTGGTCGGTGAATTCAACGCGATCTTCACCGGTGAGCCGGAAGTCGACCAAGGCCGCGCTGACCTGCTGACCGACCAGCTCAGTATCTACCGCAAGTACCGCGCGAGCTGGACGTACTGGTCCTATAAGGACATCGGTGTTGCCGCGCCGCTTATGCTTGCGCAGGACAGCCTATGGATGCAGCGAGTGCGCCCGATAGTGGAAAAGAAATCAAGGCTCGCCGTCGACCTGTGGGGAGGCGTGCCTGGCAACATCGCGCACATCCTCGATCCCGTCCGTGAGGTCTTCCAGAAAGAGTTCCCTGACTTCTCTCCGTTCCCGTGGGGGGCGGAATTCATGATCAAAAGACTGATACCGCAGATCCTGTTTTCCGAGGCCATGCTTCCGGAGTTCGGTGAGGTGTTCCGCGGCATGACCGAAGAGACCATCGACGAGATGATGCGTTCCTTCCGCCTGGAGAACTGCATACCCCGCAAGCCGCTCGTAGCGCTGTTGCGGCAGGCCGCCAGCGCCGATGCCGAGGCCGACGTCAGCCCGCCTGAGCGCTGACCAGTCGGCCCATGAGACGAAGGTCGAGGGCATGTCCCTATCGCCACCAAGCTTGCAGACTCATGATCGCGCTCCGCGTGACGCCGGACTCTCCCTGACCGCAGCTGTCACCACCTCCTTTCAAATCGACGTGGTACCCGGCTTGTTCCGGCACAGCAACGATGCGCTGGCGGCCGCATGGGGACGGGCTCGCCGCCTGGCTGTCGTGCATGACAGCACCGTCGGTCACCGCGGCGAGCTGCTGGCGTCCTACCTTCGTGCCGCCCGGCACAGGGATGTGCTTGATGACTTCACCCTTATCGAGACCACCAGCGGCGCGGTCAATGGCCTGAACGCCTGCGGATGGGTGGTGGAATCGGCGATGAAGGCCAGGCTCGGCCGCCGTGACGCCTTTGTTGCCTTCGGCAGTCAGCGCACGGGCCAGATGGTGGCGGTCGCGGCAGCGTCGTTCCGGCGGTATACCCAGGCAGTTCGCGTTCACCGCGACCTGGCGGCCGTAGTGGCTTCGGTCCGCGATGGCGTGCGGGCAACGCTGGAGGACGACCCGATCAGCGCGCTGCAGCGCAGCACCCGGGTAATCGTGGACGAGGACGGCGTGCAAGCGCAGCGGGCCGTGGCGGCGCCCGAGCACGCGGCGCTGACACTGCTGGCGCTGCTCGATCCCCTCGTCCTGGACCAGCTCGGCCGGCCCGCCCCCGCCCTGTGGCGGGCCGAGGGCCTCTCCGCGGTGCTGCGGTTGTTCCGTCGGGTCGGGCCCGGGCACCGGGTGTGGGGTCTCGGCGAGGAATGGCTCGCACTGGCTCCGCCCGGGCTCGAGCCCATCCGACGCCGGGTCTGGTCCCTGCTGCTGGCAGCCAGCGTCTCGCATCGGCTCGGGCTGCTTTCTGATGTCATCCTGCGGGACGTCAGTGCGATAGCCGCGCGTCAGTACCCGGGCCTGTCGGACCAGTCCGGCGTAGCCGCCGAGCCCGACGCCGCGCGCCGCTGGTCGGCCGGGCAGTTCCCCGCTGATGGCCACGCGATCACCGTCTGCCTGCCCACCGGCGGTGATGCCGAAGAGGTGACCGTTGACCGCGCGTTCCTTGAGCCGGTGCTGACTGCCGCGCCCCCGGCCCACCGGTCGCCGCGTATCCCCGCCGCGGCGCGCCAGCAGCCGGAGCCTGTTTCCCACGTAGTGATCGGGGCTCGGACGGGCAACATGGTCCTGGCCAGTTTTCCTGTGCGCTTCACTGATAGCCTGCTCGATCCCGCGCGGGGCGCCCTTGCCGACCTGCTTCCCCGGGGATGCCGGGTGCTCGCCGTGGTCGACCCGTACCGGCCCGAGCAGCTCGGCGAGGTGCACCGGCTGCTGTCCGGCTACCGCGAGCGGGGGCATGTCTCGCGTTTCGCCGTGCTTCCGCTCGCCGCGACCGGCCACGCCAAGACACTCACCGAGGCGCGCCTGGTGGTACATGAGGCGGAGGGGCTCGGCCTGACCAGCGGAGACCGGCTCCTGGTGATCGGCGGTGGCACCGTCATGGACATCACCGGTTACGCCGCCTACCTCTACCGGGGCCAGACGCCCTACATCCGGGTGCCCACCACCCTGGTCGGCATGATCGACGCCGGCATCGGCCTGAAGGTCGGCGTGAACGTCGGCAATCACAAGAACCTGCTCGGCGCCTACCATCCACCGGCGGCATGCGTGTGCGACGCCGGCTTCCTGCGGACCCTGCCGATGGCGGAACGGCGGTGCGGTCTCGCCGAGGCAATCAAGATCAGCTCCGTCTGCGACGCCGGATTGTTCGACCTGATCGACCAGCACCATGCCGACGTGCTGGCTGGCCGGGACACGCCGGAGGTCCGGGCGATCCTGACCGGCTCGATCTCAAGCATGCTGCGTGAGCTTGAAGCGAACCCCTTCGAGGAGGACGTGCGGCGGCTGCCGGACTTTGGTCACGAGTTCGGCCACGCGCTCGAGTCACTGTCGCGGTACCGGCTGCGCCACGGCGAGGCCGTCGCCATCGGCATGGCACTGTCGTCATGCCTGGCCACCGCGGCGGGGTACCTGCCCCGGGACGATCTGCGGCGGATTCTGGCGCTGCTGCGGGATGTCGGGCTCGCGGTTTACGACGCCGTGTGCGATCCGGACGTCATGTGGCGCAAGCTCCACGATGAAGTGCTGCCGCACAAGGCCGGCCACCTGCACCTGGTGGTACCGCGGGCCATCGGGACCGGCGGCTTCATCGACTCGATCGACGAGATCAGAGCCGACATGCTACGGGACGCGTGCCGCGAACTGCGCGCCTGGAACGCCGGAGAAAGGCCATGAACCGGCCGCCTACCGCCGCGATCGTGGTCGACATGGGAGGAACAAGCACCAGGGTCGGCGTGTACCACCAGGAGCAGTTGCTGGCAGGCACCATCCGCTTCGCTACCCCGAAGCCCGCGCCCGGCGGGTCAGTACGGGAACAGCACCTGGACCGGATCGCGGCCGAGGCGGACGGGCTGCGCCTGTCCCACGCCGGGCTGGATCTGCGTGAGGTCGGCGTGGCGGTCGGCGCCACGATCGACGCCAGCGGACGCGTCCGCAACGCGACCATGCTGTGGGGCGAGACGAGCGCCGACGTCGATCTCATGGCTGCCCTCGAGGCGCGGCTGCCCTGGGCCGACGTGGTGGTGTGCAACGACATCGCCGCCGCGGCCTGGCGATACCAGCAGCTTGGCCGGTTCGCTCTTGTCACGGTCAGCACCGGGATCGCCGCCAAGATCTTCGACGATGCCCTGCCGTTCGCGTCCAAGCTGATCCTCGACGCGGACGGGCTGGGCGGGGAGATCGGCCACGTACGGATTGACGGGGCTGCCCGCGGGTCAGCCATACCGGACACCGCCGGTGACGCCGAAGGCGCACCGTGGTGCGAGTGCGGCAACATCGGCGACCTCTGCTCATACGCGTCCGGTCCGGCCGCGGCGAGGGCAGCCGCCAGATACGCCCGGACAGCCCCTGCCCGCTGGCACGGATCGACGCTGTACTCGCTGTGCGACGGCCAGATCGACCAGATCGCCACCCACACACTCGCCGCCGCCGCGCGCGTGGGTGACGACTTCGCCATGGAAGTGCTGCACGCCGCCACCCGGCCGCTGGCCACCGTGATCCTGCAGCTGTCGGCCCAGCTCGGGCTGCGCCGGTTCGTCATCATGGGCGGATTCGCCCATGGGGTCGGCGCGCCGTGGTTCTCGGCGTTGCGGTCCGGCCTCGGCGACCTGCTGCCCGCCGGCGGCTGGTTCACCGGGTGGACCGGCACGGACCTGGACGCTCTTGTGTCACCGTCGGCCGGCGACGACAACGACAGCCTGCTCGGCATGGGCAGGTTCCTGGCGGCCCGGCGAGCGCAGGTACGGGAACTCTACAAGCCTGTTGGCGAGAACCGCACCGTGGTACGTCACCGGTCCCGCCCACGCTGTGGTCGTGAGCAGTTCGCCGCCCAGATCGTGTTCGCCGGCATCTGCGGTACTGACCTGCAGATCCTGCGCGGAGAGCGGGGCTGCGAGCCGGGGGTGCTCGGCCACGAGTGCGTCGCCCAGATCACCGAGGCCGGCGCGGACACCCACGGCCTCGACCCGGGGCAGGTGTTCACGGTCAATCCCAACCACCCGAACGACGAACACGACAAGCTCGGCCACAACCAGCCTGGCGTGCTTCGTGAGATCGCGCTGTGGGATCTGCACATGGCGGACCGCGGCCAGCTCATCCGCCTGCCTGAGCAAAGCTCGGCGGAGTGGGTGCTGCTCGAGCCGCTGGCCTGCGCGGTGCGTTCGCTGCGCGTCGGCCGTGACGAGTGGAAGGGCCGGCGCGTCCTGGTGGTCGGCGCCGGGGTGTCCGGGCTGCTGCACGTCCTCCTGGCGCGGCGGTGGCAGGCAGGCCGGGTGCTGCTCGCCAACCGGGGCGCCTCGAGGCTGAACGCCGCCGTGGCACGTGGCCTGCTGCCCGCCGAGGACTGCCTCCTGCTCGGGGACGACCTGGGCGCGTCCATCGATCACGTCACAGCGGGCGCCGGCCTGGACAGCGTCTTCGTGTCCGTCTCAGGCAGCACCGGGCCATCCGTTGTGGCGTCGCTGTGGCCGTGGCTGTCTGATGGCGCGACCGTCCACCTGTTCGGCGGTTTCCCGCCTGACGCGGTGATCAGCACGCCTGACGGCGACCAGGTCGCGGCACAGCCCATCCGCAGTCGCGGTGAGGCGCGCCAGGTGTCATTGCCCGATGGCCGCTCGTGCACCCTGGTCGGCTCTCGCGGCGCTGGCGCGGACGACTTCGAGCTTGCCAGGGATACCTGCCTGACGATGGATGCCGCGCAGCCGCGCCTGGCGTCCCTGGTCAGCCATGTGGTGTCGCTGGACGCGACACCAGCGGTACTGGCGGAGCTGGCCGCCGAAGGCCGCGTCGATGGAGAGCCTGCCCTGCGCGTGGTGGTGGACCTGCGGCTGCGCGGCCAGGTGGTCCGCCGGGTCGACCAGGCGCGGCTACCGCGACTCGGGGAAGCAGGATGAGCCCGGCGGATCTGGCGCTTCTCGACGGCGACAGCCTGTGGTCGGTCATGCGCGCGGCAGCCAGTGGCTCGCGCGACGGGCTGGCTGCCGTCGTGGCCAGGCAGTGCCTCAGTGGCGCGTCACCGCGGCTCGGCTGGGTCTGCCCGCCGCCGTGGAGCACGGTGGAACGCAGCGTCGCGGCGGTACTGGCGGCATGCCGGCTACCCGCGGCGAGCGGATTGCTTCCGCTGGCGACCGGCGGATGGAGTTTCGCGGCACGCGCGATCTGCGAGACGGTCAGCCAGGCAGCGCCAGCCGGGCTCACGCCAGCGCTTGACAGCCTTGAACCGGCGATGATCCGTCGCGCGCTGCGGCACGGGGACAGGGCGCCCGGAGCGTTCCTTGCCATCTCTGCCTCCGGCGGCACCCTGGAGACCCGGCTGCTCGCCAGGGTGGTCAGCGAGCGCGGCGACACCGCGTGCACCCAGGGGGGACGACGCTCCGCGCCCCCCCAGGCCCCCGCGGGGCGGGCACCGGTGGTGTGGCTCCGCGACGAAACGGCGCCGCCTGACGTGTTCGCCTTGTCCCCGTGCCGAGTACCCGACCAGGTAGCCATGCTTGGAGCACCCCTGTCCACGGCCTTCCTTGTCGCCGCGGCCGCCGCGGACGCGGCCGGGCTGGCTGACGCCTATTCGCGGCTGCTGCGGCGGCACGACCGGATCGGTGCGGCCGCGGCGCGGCAGGCCGCGGGCGTGCGCGTGCACGGGTCTGTGCTGGTTCACCTCGTTGCCCCGGAGTGGGCCGGCCCCGGTCTGCGGCTATGGCTGCTCCAGCTGGCCCGCCAGGTCGTGTGCGGGAAGTCCGCCCGGTTCCGGCCGCGGATCGAGGTCGTCGCACCCGATGACCAGGGGGCTACCCCGGACGTGCGCGTTGACCTCGGCACCTCACCCCGGAGCTTGCCCGGCCTGGTGGAGACCATGTATTACGCCGGGATCTTCGTCGGCTCTCTGGCGCTGCGCGCAGGCGTGGCGGTCGCTGAGCACGCCCACGTAGCCGCGTACAAGGACCGGCTGGCCGACGCCCGCCAGGGCATCGGCGACCTCGGCACGGCCGGTGCAGGGGACCTGCCGGACGTCGCCCACGGCTGGCTGGCCAGCCAGCCTGAGCTGACCCGCCTGCATGTGGTGCTCTATGACTCGACCGCGATGGGACCCGGCACTGGCGCCGGGCGATTCGCGGCGGCCACCGGGCGTTCCTGCGAGGTGCACGCCGGCAGCGCGTGGAACCACCACTCGTTCCATGCCGTCTACGCCGACCGGTCGGTTGGCGTCCTGCTGGCTGTCGCGTCACCGGAGGCGAGCGCACAGGAACCCGCGCCGCTGCTCGAGGCCGCCCGGACGCTGCGCCAGACCGCTATCGCCACTCACCTGGCCCTAGCCGACCGCAGCATCATCGTGCAGCTACCCGCACCCGCGATGCGTGAAGGAGACTGACATGGGCGGTAGCGGGCGAGACCGGCTATGGCGTGCGCTGCTGTTCGACGTGGACGGTGTGCTGCTTGACACCGGCGCCTTCTTCGAGCGGATCTGGCGGACGTGGGCAGCGGCACGGTCGCTAGACCCGGCGTTCGTGGCGGCACACGCCCATGGTCGTCGGCCCGAGGACACCCTCGGGGATGTCGCGCCGCATCTCGACCCCGCCGAGGAGCGGCGACTGCTCGACGAACTCGTGGCAGCCCGTCTTGACGAGATCGGGCCGGCGGCCGGAGCCGCGGCTCTGCTCGCGGCCCTGGGGCGCACGCCATGGGCCATCGTGAGCTCCGGCAGCAGGTGGTTTACCCGGCGATGCTTTCAGGCGGCCCTGATGCCCTTTCCCGCCGTCGCCGTGTTCGGCGAGGACGTGCGGCAGGGCAAGCCGTCTCCTGACGGGTATCTCGCCGCGGCGCGGATGCTGTGCGTGCCGCCGGCCGAGTGCGTGGCCATCGAGGATTCGCCAGCCGGCATCGCCGCGGCGCGGAGCGCGGGGTGCGCCGTGGTCGCGCTGGCCACCACGCACCCCCCGGCCCTGCTCGGGGACGCCGATGTCCTCCTGCCCACCCTGGCCGCCTCGGCTGAGCTGCTGCTTGAAACCGTCAGGGAAGAGGGACGCCGATGAACGTGCCCCAGCCCGTGCTGACTGTGCGGGGGCTCCGCAAATCCTATAAAGGCAGGATCGCGCTCGACCGCGTCGATCTGAGCATCGCCCAGGGCGAGCGTGTCGCGCTGGTCGGGCCCAACGGGGCCGGCAAGACCACGACGCTGATGTCGTGCCTGGGGATGATCGAGCCGGACGCCGGCACGGTCGAACTGCTGGGCGCCGCGACCAGCCGGGCGCGCCGGACCAGGCTGGCGCGAGTCGGGTTCGCCGCGGGCTACCTTCCGCTGCCGCCGCACATCCGCGTCGTTGAGTACCTGATCCTGTTCGGCCGCCTCTACGGCTCCGCCGATCCGGGCGGCCAGGCACTCGCCGGCCTGCGCCGCTTCGGCATCGAGCATCTGGCCCGGCGAATTGGCGCCGAGCTGTCCAGCGGACAGCGCACCCTTGTCGGCATTGTCAAGGCAACGATGCATGCTCCCGCCTTGCTGATTCTCGACGAGCCCACCTCATCGCTCGATCCTGAAATCGCGCAGCGGGCACGCCGGGGGCTGCTCGAGCAATGCGAGCGAGACAGCGCGGCATTGCTGATCACAAGCCACAACATGACCGAGGTGGAGCAGCTCGCACAGCGCGCGGTCTTCCTGCTGGGCGGCCGGGTGGTTCTCGACGGCGCTATCGGCGAGATCGCGGCGCAATTCGGTCACCGCAACCTGGAAGACACCTATCTCCAGCTCAGCGATTCGCATCGGCAATCCGCAGCTGCCCCCGGAGCGTGAATCTGATGGCCATCATCTCGCCGGCGGACTCGCCCGCCCTCGCGCTCCGCCGGATCATCGCGGTGGCCGTCCGCCATGCGCATGTCATCCGGCGTAGCCCGCATCGCATCTTCGATATCGCCGTCTGGCCGGTCGTAGATAGTATCCTGTACGGCTCCATCGCCATGTACATGCGCGAAACCACGGGCTCGGTCAGATCTGCCCGGATCGCATTGCTGATCGTCTCCGGAATCATCATGTGGCACGTGGTCTATCAGGCGCAGATCGCGGTTTCGACGAGCTTCTTTGAGGAAAGCTACTCGCGGCAGCTACCCAGCCTGTTCGCCACGCCGCTGCGGCCGATCGAGTGGGTGCTCGGCGCCGCTCTGCAGGGGATGTTCAAGGTCGTGACGGGGGTCACCGCCGTCGCCGTCGCGGTCGCGTTGCTTTACCGCTTCGACATCGTCAACGCCGGTCCTGGCATCGTTCCTGTGATGGCCCTGCTGCTGCTGACCGGATGGGCGCTCGCAGTGCTTGTCGTCGGTCTCGTGCTCTTCCTCGGCTCGGGTTCTGAGGCACTGACCTGGGGTCTCCTTTTCGTGATCCTCCCGCTGTCCGGTGCGCTTTATCCGGTCTCCGCGCTTCCTGCCGCGGTCCGCCCGCTGTCTGCTGTCCTGCCCACCACCCACACCTTCAATGCGGCACGCACGGTCGCCATGGGCGCGGCTACGCCATGGGGACAGATCGGCATAGCCGCCATGGGCACAGCGGCGCTCATGGCAGCGGCGCTTGCCTTCGCCGCGACCGCGCTGCGTGCCTTCCGGCGGCGCGGCTTCGTCAGCCGGTACCTGTAGCCGCGGGAGAGCGATGAACACGACTGTCAGCGCCTACCTCGGAGCGCGGCCTGATCCGCGAGCCGGCGCGTTCCGTGCCTCGCCCGCGTGTGCCGACGACATGGGAGTCACCGCCCTCGTGCCGACCTACACGGCCGCGGACGGGGACCGCTCCGCGAGCCTCAGGCTGTGCGTCGGGGCGGCGCGCGCGGCGGCACGCCAGGCAGGTGACATGCCGCTCGCGCTGCTCGTGGTCGACAACGGGCTGTCCCCGGCGGCGGCCCGCCGCCTCGGGGAACTGCTGAGCACCTCTGGCTGCGCTTATCACGTCCTGCCCGCGCCCGGCCCGGTCGGTCAGCGCTACGCTGCCGCCCAGGCCCGCAATGCCGGCCTCGCATTTCTCGGTGAGCTGCCGGCCGATTCACCACTGCGGCACCGGTATCTGCTCTTTCTCGACGACGACACCGCCCCGGCGCCGGACAGCCTTGCCCTGCTCCGCGAGGCGCTTGACGCACGCGATCACGCGATCGCCGCGTGCCCGCGTGTCGTCCCTGTCGCCGACCTGGCCCACTGGCTCGGCACCGCCGGCCAGCCGGCCAGGACGGCCAGGACGGCCGGCCGGGCGCCCGCTGATCAGCCGCGGAGGCTGGCTGGCCCGCTGACCGAGGCCGGATACGACCTGCTGTCGGTGACCTCACACGGCAGCCTGGTTACCGGCCGGACCGTCGGGCTGCTCGTCCGCCTGGATCCGGTCCTTGACCTGATACGCGCGCACGGGCCATTGTTCTACGAGCACACCCCGTACGGCAGCAGTGAAGACATGCTCGTCATGGCCGTGCTTTCGCGGCTTGGCGAGCTGTGGCGGGTGCCTGGCGCCACCGTCGCCGACGAGGCACGCAGCACACCAGGCTCCACGCTGAGACAGCAGTTCGCATGGGGATACGACCACGCGTGGCTGGCCCGCGCCCTCGCCGAGGCGAACCTGCTCGACGCCGGCGTCCATGTGCTTGGCTGGCGCCCCGGAACAGGCTGGGAGCACACGCACGCGGACTGGGGCGCCTGCAACGGGTTCCTCATCAACCCGGCCGAGCTGCGGCTCGCTCACCGGCTGCTGACCGCGATCGGTGATGATCAGGGCGTAGCGGCGGAGATGTTCGGCGCCACCGCACCCCGGGTTGCCGCCGGAACTCACCTGCTTGGCAGGGTACTCGCGCGCTGGCAGGCAGGCGCTGACCCGGAGTGCCGGGAGGGCCCGGCCTTGCGCCGGATCCGGACGGACCTGCCGCCGCTCGGCAGCCGTGACTGGGCCAGCATGCGCGACGGGATGGACGCCCTCATCGGCCATGTGGCAGGCAATGCGGTGGGCAGCCTGGACAACTGCACGGATCCAGCCGCGCTACCACCGTTTTTCCTCTATGGCGCGCGCCAGCCTGCCGCCCCGCCACCGGCATAAGTCGAAGGGAGCACGTCATGGTTTATCGGATCGGCATCGTCGGCGCTGGATTCCTCACCCGGTACGCCCTTGCCCCAGCGCTCATGGGCGAGCAGGACCTGCGGCTCGCCGCGGTGCTCGATTCCCGGCCCGAGGCACTGCGGGACATTGCCCGCGGCTGCCCTGACACCCTGCTGACATCCGACGAGGAGGAGTTCTTCGACACCCCGCTTGACGCGGTTCACGTGGCGACTCCCAACTACCTGCACGAGCACTTCGCCTGCCGGGCGCTCGACCGCGCAATCACCACGCTGGTCGACAAGCCGCTGGCGCACACGGTCGCGTCGGGCCACCGGATCGTCCAGGCCGCGACCGCGGCGGACGCCATCGCCATCATCGGATACATGGCCAAGCACAACGTGTACAACCGGGAGGCCCGGCGGCTCATCGCCGCCGGAGCGATCGGCACCCCGGTCGCCATGACCGCGGCCCGGCTCGGCTACCGCCGGCTGGGCGGCGACTGGCGGCGCCCGCCCATTACCAGCGGGCTGGGCTGCCTGGCCGATCTGGGCATCTACCCGGTGCTCACCGCCGTGGACATATTCGGCACTGATCCGGTGCGATGCCAGGCAACGGCGTGGCCGGTAGGGGATCCTGACGAGACCGACATCTACGCACAGGCCACCGTCTGGTTCGACGACCATCGCTACCTGCACTTCGAGGCGTCCGCCGCGATCGATCTGCGGAAAGCACCGCCTGGGGATATCGACCTGGAGCAACCCAATACCGAAGTGTGTACCTACACCATCGTCGGTGACCAGGGCATCATTCAGGTGGATGATTCCTGGCAGATGAACGGATTCGGATCGCTCGCGCTGTGCGATTCCGCAGGCTGGCGATCCATCGATCTTATCCCGGTCAACCCCTACCTGAGCCAGTACCGCCTGCTCGCCGCCTGCTCCTCGGGCGCGGAAGTCCCTCAAGAGGTAAGCCTCGACCGGGGCCTGACGGACCTCAAGATCCTTTATGCGGTCGCGGATAACGCCGCTGCCGCGTCGGGGGCAGCTCCGATCGACCTCAGCCGCGCTCCTATTCCCCAGCCCGCCAGAATGGGATGATCACATGCTCACCGTACTGCACAGTTATTCCTTCCGCAATTACCCGCTTGACCACATCCTGCGGTTCGCGCAGCTCGACGGGTGGCCTGCCGTCGAGCTTTCCGGCTGGCATTTCGATGCGGACAATGCGCATCGTGACATCGGCGAGGCGGTGACGACCGGGCGGCGCCGCGGCGTCGCCATCTACTGCACCGGCTATTATGGCGATTTCGTCACCGCGGACGAATCAGCGCGGCGTGATGCAATAGACCGAGTCCGCCGCGTGATAGACGCCAGCGCAGCACACGGCGTGACGCTTGTCAATGGCTTCGGCGGCTGGTTCCAGGGCGACAACGGCGACGACTGGGCCCAGAACGGCAGCAAGCTTGCCTCTGACGAGCACTTCAGGCGGGCGGCCGACGCATATCATCAGCTAGCCGCCCACGCGGCCGACCGCGGCGTGCGAGTGGCGATCGAAGTGCATCCGAACACCATTCATGACACGGTGTCCACCACGGCCCGGCTGATCAAGCTGGCAGACCATGACAACATCACCGTGACCGTCGATCCCGCCAACGCAGCGGTGATAAACAGCCAGGACCGCGACCCTGATGTAATCGGCCTAGTAGCCGAGAGCACCTCGTACTTTCATCTCAAGAACTGCCTGATCCGCGACGGCCTCACCGACCTCACGGTCGGCACGACAGACGGAATCATCGATAATTATCGCTGGCTGGAAAAGATCACCACGATGCCGGATATCGGTGCGGTATGTCTCGAATACTGCGGAGACGGAGATCCGCATCCGCGGCTGCGGGCGGCCCGTAACTATCTGAACGCGACCCTGCAGCTCATCGCGGCCACCCGGGGATGACCGCCGGCCGCGATCGCTTCTCGTCCCGCGGGCGCTTCAGGATGTGTCTGCGTGCGCCCTGGTGGCGCCATTGACAAGCATGAGGATCAGGCCGATCACGAGCACCGCGAGGATAAACGTGTGATACGTCACGTTCGCCGCCTTATCCGGACCATGGCCGCTGGCCATCAGCGACAGGCCGTAGATCACACCGAGGAGCGCGAAACACGTCGTCCCGATCGCCGTCCCCCACGCTCGGGCGGGAACCATGAACACCGCTGCGGCTCCCGCGAGGAGAACGAGGGCGATGATCAGTTCGGGGATAGCCGCGTTACGGTCCGTGGCGCCCTTGATCACGCCGAAGTGCAGGATCGACGCGATCACCAGCGTCAGGGCTTCGAACGCCATGAGGAACCCGAACCATGGGCGGACCCTGTAACGGCGATCCCCTCGCCTGGGCGGCACCTTGATCGCTTGCTTCTCGGGGCTGGTCACGAGGCACCACCTTTTCCGCGCACCTTGTGGTGCTCGATCCACCGTAACGAGGAGGCTCCCGTACGTCATCAGCCGCTCGGAGATACTGCCCTACGCGATCCGGGCCGTACAGGCCGGCCCCCTGTACGCCAGCCGAAGTAGAGGCCACGCCCACATCCCGTACCGCCGAGCACGCCGGCCTACGACGCGAGCGCGCCAGCTCCCGGCATTAAAGACCAGGACACTTATCCCGAACGGGAAGTGGTGGCACTTACCAGCATCACGCGAGGCGAACCGGCGGTCCCCGTGGCGTCCCGCCACCATGATCACGGCGGAACCCCGGGCGACGAGGCCTCATGGCTAGCCTGCGCTAGTGAGGACGTCGCGGATGGCGGCGGTAAGCGCTGCCGGGACGTCTTCGATGAACAGGTGCCGTCCGTCCCTGACCACGTCCCGGCCGCCGACCACCACATGCCGGACGTCGGCAGCCGTCGCCGCGAAGAGGACCGAATCAAGCACCTTAGCCGACCCGGTGCCTGCCAGTCCGGTGCCTGCCAGCCTGGGACTGTCAAGGGCGACGGTCACCAGGTCGGCGAGCGCGCCTGGCGCGATCTCTCCCGCGCCGGGCCAGCCGAGACAGGCATGCCCGTCCACGGTCGCCGCGCGCGCCAGCTCGTCCGTGCTGAACAGGCCCCGCTGTCCCGTCGCCAGCCGCTGTGACAATTCTATCCCGCGCGCCTCAGCGAACACGTCCACCACGGCATGGCTGTCGCTTCCGACGGCCAGCGGGCAGCCCGCCGACGCGAGCGCGCGGGCCGGCCCTATTCCGTCTCCCAGGTCGGCCTCTGTCGTGGGGCAGAGGCAGGCGAACGTATGGCTTTCACCGAGCAGCCCTGTGTCACCTTCGGCCAGGTGGGTGGCATGCACCACGGTGGTGCGCGGGCCGAGCGCCCCTGCCTCGTAGAGCACCCGCGCGGGAGAGGTCCCGTAAGCGGCCTGGCACGCCTGGTTCTCTGCGCGCTGCTCGGACAGGTGCGTATGCAACGGCGCACCGTACCTATGCGACCAGGCGAGTACCGGATGCATCTGGCCGGGAGGTACCGCGCGCACGGAGTGGATGGCAGCCCCCGCCCGCGCGTACGGCGTGAGCATTCCGCGGGAGTCAGCGCCGAGCGCTTCGGCCCGCGCCGCCCACCTGTCCGCGTCGCCGTCGCCGAACCGCAGCTGCACGCCGGACAGCGGCTCCTGCCTGCCGCCTGCCGACAGGCCGCCCGCGAGGTAGCAGGTGTCAAGCAACGTGATCCGTATGCCAGCCTCGGCGGCCGCCCGGAGCAGCGCCCTGCCCATCTCGTTCGGGTCAGCGTACCGCGTGCCGCCCGGCCCGTGATGCAGGTAGTGGAACTCGCCGACGCAGGTCACCCCGGCAAGAGCCATCTCCGCGTAGACCGCGCGGGCGAGCGCCTGGTACTTCTGCGGGTCGAGTCCCTCGGCGACCCGGTACATCCACTCCCGCCAGCTCCAGAACGTGCCCTGGCTGACCGGGCCGACGCCGCGAAGCGCGCGGTGGAATGCGTGCGAGTGCGCGTTCGCCAGGCCAGGCAAGGTGAGCCCGGCCAGCCGGACGGTGCCGTACGGTACGTCGCCGACGGTGACACCTTCCCTGACAGCCGTGAAGCGCTCCCCTGCCGCCTCGATGAGCACGTCGCCGCGGACGCCGTGCCCGGGAGACCAGGCGAACTCGGCATGCCAGCGGCGCGGCCCAGTCATCGGCCCAGTCATCGGCCCAGTCATCGGCACGGTCATCGGGACGTGAGGTCTTCGAGCACCGCGGCGAGCGCGGCGACGCCAGCCGCGCAGTCCGCCAGGTCGGCGTGCTCGGCGGGTGCGTGCGAGACGCCGGTCGGGTTGCGGACGAAGAGCATCGCTGTCGGCAGGCGGCCGGCGAGCACCCCGGCGTCGTGCCCCGCGCCGGTACGGAGCACGGGGGGCTCCTTGCCTTGGGCAGTACTAGCCTGGGTGGGCGACCCCCCAATACCCCCCGCAGCACTAGCCCGGGGGGACGACCCCCCAATACCCCCCGCAGCGATCACGGCGGACAGGCGGTCGCGCAGGTCAGGATCGAAGGCCACAGCCGGGCTGAACGACTCCTGCCACATTCTCACCGTCACCCCGTGCTCCGCCGCGAATCGGTGCGCGGCGGAGCGGATAGCGGCGACCAGATTCGCGAGCGGCTCCTCCTCCGGTGCCCGCGCGTCCAGCCAGGCCCGGACGGCCGAGCAGACGGCGTTCGCGCCGCCCGGCTCCACGATCATTTTCCCGAACGTGGCAAGCCCGCCGTGACGCATCGCGGCCTGCCGCGCCTCGAGCACGGTGGCGGCGAACGGCAGCGTCGGATCGCTGCGATCCGCCAGCATGGCCGTGCCCGCGTGGTCGGCCCGCCCGAGGAAGTCGAGTCGCCAGCGGCCGTGCGGCCAGATTCCCTCCCCGATCCCGAGGGGGGCGCCAGGCTCGTCAGCAAGGGCACGGCCCTGCTCGATGTGCAGCTCGATGAATGCGCCGATCCGGGCGAGCAGCTCCTCATCCGGTCCGATCAGATCCGGATCATGCCTGGCGGCGGCCATGGCCGCCGCCAGGCTCACGCCATCCGCGTCCCGCAGCCCGGCTGCCTGCGACGGGGTGATCGCCCCGGTCAGCAGCTTGCTGCCGAGGCACGCCACCCCGAACCTGGCGCCCTCCTCCTCCGCGAACGCGACGACAGCGATCGGCCGCGCGGGAACGAACCCGCGCTCGCGGAGCAGATCGATCGCGGCGAACGCGGACACCACGCCGAGCGCGCCATCGAAGCCACCCCCATCGGGCACCGAGTCAAGATGGCTCCCGGTCGCAATAGCACTATGTCCTGAAATATCCGGATATGGGATGGGAGGGTTTGTCTGTGGGGCCGGAGTTGCGTGTGGGGCGGCAACGGTAAGCACGGCTGGGGGTGGGAGTGAGGCCACAGTCTTAAGTTGTGCGTGTGGGGCCGGAGTTGCGTGTGGGGCGGCAACGGTAAGCACGGCTGGGGGTGGGAGTGAGGCCACAGTCTTAAGTGGGGCGGTTACCCTGGTGGATGGCGGGTTCCACCACGCCCAGAGGTTCCCGTTGTGGTCAGATGTGCCATTCAGCTCCCGTTCGGTAGCTGCTTGGAAGAACCAGGCACGGCAGGCGATATCCGTCTGCGTCCAGGAGAAGCGCCGGTAACCGCCGGTCCGCTCATCCCGCCCGATAAGACAGAGCGACTCCCACAGCCCAGCGAAAGTCATGGCGGCGCCATCGGGACCCGGACGCCTCGTTCGGCGGCGACGGCCTGGGCCCGCGGATAGCCGGCGTCGGCGTGGCGGATCACGCCCATGCCGGGGTCATTGGTCAGCACCCGTTCGAGCTTGCGCGCGGCCAGCTCGGTGCCATCGGCGACGCAGACCTGGCCGGCGTGGATGGACCGTCCCATGCCGACCCCGCCGCCGTGGTGAACGCTCACCCACGACGCGCCTGAGGCGGCGGCGACGAGGGCGTTCAGTATCGGCCAGTCGGCGATCGCGTCCGAGCCGTCCGCCATGGCCTCCGTCTCGCGGTAGGGCGACGCCACCGAGCCGCAGTCGAGGTGGTCGCGGCCGATCACGATCGGCGCCGCTACCTCGCCGCGCGCGACGAGCTCGTTGAACCGCAGGCCAGCGCGATGCCGCTCGCCGTAGCCGAGCCAGCAGATCCTGGCGGGCAGTCCCTGGAAGCGGACCTTCTCGCGAGCCAGCCTGATCCACCGCGCCAGCGGCTCGTTGTCAGGGAACTCCGCCAGGATCGCGGCGTCGGTGGCCGCTATGTCCGCCGGATCACCGGACAGCGCGGCCCAGCGGAACGGCCCCTTGCCCTCGCAGAACAGTGGCCTGATGTAGGCGGGGACGAAGCCAGGGAAATCGAACGCCCGGCCGTATCCGGCCAGCTGTGCCTCACCGCGGATCGAATTGCCGTAGTCGAACACCTCCGCGCCCGCGTCGAGGAAGCCGACCATCGCCGCCACATGCGCGGCCATCGAGTCACGGGCCCGCTGGGTGAACCCGCCGGGATCTTCGGCCCGGAGGGCTGCCATGTCCTCGAGCGCGACGCCGCGCGGCAGGTACGTCAGCGGGTCATGCGCGGAGGTCTGGTCCGTGACGATATCGATGGGGGCACCCATGGCGAGCAGCCTCGGCACCACGTCCGCCGCGTTTCCTAGTATTCCGAACGAGAGCGGGGTGCCGGCATCACGGGCCGCGACTGCCCGGCGGACCGCGTCCTCGACATCGTCGGCCGCCGCGTCGAGGTACCCATGCTCGATCCTGCGGGCGATCCTGGACGGGTCGCACTCCACGCAGATCGCCACGCCGCCGTTCATGGTCACGGCCAGGGGCTGCGCACCGCCCATGCCGCCGAGCCCCGCGGTCAGCGTGATCGTCCCGGCCAGCGAGCCGCCGAACCGCTTGGCCGCGATGGCGGCGAACGTCTCGTAGGTGCCCTGCAGGATGCCCTGCGTGCCGATGTAGATCCACGAGCCCGCGGTCATCTGGCCGAACATCGTCAGGCCAAGTGCCTCGAGCCGCCTGAACTCATCCCAGGTCGCCCATTGCGGCACGAGCAGGGAGTTCGCGATGAGCACGCGCGGCGCCCACTCGTGGGTCCGCAGCACGCCTACCGGCTTGCCGGACTGGACCAGCAGGGTCTCGTCGTCCGCCAGGCCGGTGAGCGCGGCGACGATCGCGTCGTAGGCCGCCCAGCTGCGCGCCGCGCGCCCTGAGCCACCGTAAACGATCAGCTGGTCGGGATGCTCGGCCACCTCGGGGTCGAGGTTGTTCATGAGCATCCGCATGGCGGCCTCCTGCGGCCAGCCCTTGCAGGTGAGGGCCGCGCCGCGGGGAGCCCGGACGGGACGCGGCCCCGAGCCCCCCGCGGTGCTTGCCTGGGGGGACGACCCCCCGAAGCCCCCCGCGGTGCTTGCCTGGGGGGACGACCCCCCGAAGCCCCCCGCGGTGCTTGCCTGGGGGGACGACCCCCCAAAGCCCCCCGCAAGCCCGCTAGTCATCTCAGCCCAGGCCCTCCGCCGACAGGAACCCGCCCGCGACGGCCGCGTAGCTGGCGTGCTGCACGCTGAGCGCCGTGTTCATCTGCAGCAGGGCGGTCGTCGACAGCTTGGCGGAGATCGCGTTCAGGGTACTGATGATGGTCGGGTTGACGCCCGCCTTGTACACCAGCGGCACGACGTTCTGCGCGGCGAAGAGGTTCTTGGGGTCCTGCAGCACGACGAAGTTGTCGATCTGGATCTGCGGGGTGGTGGTGAACACGTCAGCCGCCAGCACCTTGCCGCTCTGCAGCGCCGCGAAGGTGATCGGTCCCGCCTCATCGAGCGGGTCGAACGACTTGAACGTCAGCCCGTAGACATTCTTCAGGCCGATGATGCCGTCGGCCCGCGTCCTGAACTCCGGCGGGCCGCCGATCACGGCGTTCTTGGCGTACGGCGCCAGGTCGGAGATCGAGGTCAGGTGATCCTTCTGGGCCGTGGCGCTGGTGACCGTGATCGAGTCCTTGTCCTGCGCCGAAGACGTGCTGAGGATCTCCACGGAACTCGGCAGCTTGGCGGTGAGGGCCGCGTTCACGTCCGCGGTGCTCGCCGCCTTGCTCGTCGGGTCCACCGAGGTGGTGAGCAGCGCACCGTTGTACTCCGGGATGATCGTGATCGAGCCCTTCACCACCTGCGGATAGTAAACCTCGCGCGCGCCGATGTTGAACTTGCGGGTGACCTTGACACCCTTGGCCGTGAGCGCCTCGGCGTAGATCTCGCCGATCAGCTCGCTCTCCGGGAAGTTGGCCGAGCCGATGACCACCGAGGAACCGCCGGAGGCGCTGGCGCTACTACTCGGGCTGAGCGGATTGCTGCTACCGCTGCCGCAGGCAGCGAGTGTCAGGCTGGCGGTAGCGGCCAGGCCGAGGACGGCACCGCGCCTCAGCCAGGCTGGTTCTCTCCGGGTCAATGTGATCTTGCCCTGCGGGATCCCGCGCTGCGCGATCCGGTGCGGCGCGATCCGGGGCTGGGTGAGTCGGGACATGGGAGTCTTCCCTTCTATTCTGATCGGAAAAGCTATCAGGAAGCGCGTGCCTGCTTCCGCAGGCCAGCCGGGACGATCAGGCGCCGCAGGATGACGAAGACGGCCTGGACAGCGAGCGCGAGCAGCACGACCAGGGCGGCGCCCCCGGCAACCTCCGCGTATATGTCACTTGCCAGGCCATCGATGATGTAACGCCCCAGGCCCCCGAGACCTATGTAGGCGGCGATCGTCGCGGTGGCCACGACCTGGATCGCGGCGGTGCGCAAGCCGAGCAGGATGAGCGGGAGGGCGACGGGCACCTCCACCTTGAACAGGACCTGCGAGGCGGTCATCCCCATCCCGCGGGCCGCGTCCTTGAGATCGGGATCGACGCCGAGCACGCCTTCGTAGGCGTTTACCAGGATCGGCGGGATGGCGAGCGCCGCGAGCGGGATCAGCCAGGCGACCGACCAGAAGGTCAGGATGTACACCAGCACGAGCAGCCCGAGCGTAGGCAATGCCCGCCCGAAGTTGGCCAGGCTGACCACGACGAACCCGCCACGGCCGGTGTGCCCGATCGCTACGCCGAGCGGCAGCGCGATCACGGCCGCGAGCGCCAGGGCGAGGCCGGTGTACCCGAGGTGCTCGGCGAGCCTGGCCGGGATGCCGGACGGCCCGTGCCACTGCTGGGCCTGCGTGAGCCAGTGCCAGGCGATCCTGAAGTAACTCACGTCGCGCCTCCGCGGGTTCGCTGCCACGGGGTCAGCCACCTGCGCGCCAGCACGAGCACCGTGTCCGCGGCGAGCGCGAGGATGACGATGAGCGCGATCCCGGCATAGATCTCCGTCGGGAAATTCCGCTGCTCTCCGTCGGTGAACAGGTACCCGAGGCCGCCGATGCCGATGAGCTGGCCGACACTGACGAGGCTGATGTTCGACACCGTCGCCACCCTGAGCCCCGCGATCACCACCGGGATCGCGATGGGCAGCTCCACCCGCACCAGGCGGCGCAGCGTGCCGAAGCCCATGGCCGTCGCGGCCTGCCGCACCGGCTCGGGAACCGAACGGAGCCCGTCTACCACGTTCGGCACCAGCACCGCCAGCGAGAACAGGGTGAGCGGGATGACCACCGTCGTGTCCGTCAGGCCGGTGTAGTCGATCAGGACGAGGAACAGCGCCAGCGAGGGCAGCGCGTAGAAGACGCTGGTGATGCTTAGTACCGGCGGGTACGTCCATCTCCAGCGCACGCACGCGATCCCGAGCGGCACGGCGATAACGATGCCGAACAGGATCGGCATCAGCGCGAGGAACAGGTGCTGGCCGGTGTAATGCGCGATCAGCCCTAGGTTGCCCGATACCCAGGCCCAGTCCACTAGGCCGGGTTCCCGTTCTCGTCAGCCGCCTGGATGGCCGCGCGCAGCAGCTCGAAGGACGTGACGCCCACGACGCGGCCGTGGGCGTCCACCCCGGCCGCCCGGCCCGTGCGCGAGAGCACGGTGGCGTCGAGCGCGGCGCGCAGCGAATCGGTGCCTACCCGGAAGGTGTGGCCGTATCTGGCGAGCGGGACGTCGGCAAGCGCCGTCTCCCCGTCGATCATCTCGAGCTGAGCAGCGGACACCCAGCCGCGCGGCAGCCGTTGCGCATCCATGACGAGCAGCCACGGCTCGCCGGAATCCTTCGCCTGCCGCCTCGCCGCGGTCACCGTCGTATCCGCGGCGACCAAGGCGTGGACGTCGAGCTCGAGGCCGGCGGCGGCAAAGAAAGACAGCCTGCGGATGCCCCTGTCGAAGCCGAGGAAGCCTTCCACGTAGTCGTCGGCGGGCTCGCCGAGCAGCCGCTCGGGCGGGGCGACCTGGGCGAGCTTCCCGCCGGGGCGGAACACCGCTACCGTGTCCCCTACCTTGATCGCTTCCTCTACGTCGTGGGTGACGAGGACGATGGTCTTGTGAAGTTCTGCCTGGATCCTGAGCAGCTCGTCCTGGAGGCTGGCCCGCACGATCGGGTCGACGGCGCTGAACGGCTCGTCCATCAGCAGCACCGGCGGATCGGCTGCGAGTGCGCGCGCGACGCCCACCCGCTGCTGCTGGCCGCCGGACAGCTGGTGCGGATAACGGCGCGTCATCGCCTCGTCCAGCCCGACCAGGTTCATCAGCTCGCGTGCGCGGCCCCTGGCCTTCGCCCTGGACCAGCCGGTGAGCATCGGGACCGTCGCGATGTTGTCCTCAACGGTCCGGTGCGGGAACAGGCCGGACTGCTGGATCACGTAGCCGATGCCGCGGCGGAGCGCGGCGGGGGCGGCCTGCCGGATATCACGGCCATCGAGCAGGATCCGGCCTTCCGTCGGCTCGACCATCCTGTTGATCATGCGGAGCGAGGTGGTCTTGCCGCAGCCGCTCGGGCCGACAAGTACCATCGTCTTCCCTGCTGGGATCTCCAGGTCGAGGCCGTCTACAGCAACGGTGCCCCCGGGGTACCGTTTGGTCACGCCCTCAAAGCTGATCAAAACAGGGCCTCCCTCACCAAGAAACCAAGATTAGCGGGAGTTCCAGGCCACAGGGCAGCCGCGGCCCGCCGGGAGCGCGGGCACAACAAGGAATACGTAAGGGCAATCCATCGTGACAGTGTGGCCAGGGGGGACGACCCCCCAAGACCCCCACGTAAAAACGGAGGGGCAGGACATCCAAGCCGAGGCGCACGGCCATAAGCACCGGGATGTCACTGGCGGATGGCTGCGCCCTGCGGTGTTCGGCGCCATGGACGGCCTCGTTACCAACGTATCCCTGATCTCGGGAATGGGCGGCGGCGGCGCCTCGGCCCATACCCTGATCCTGACTGGCCTGGCCGGGCTTACGGCCGGCGCGTTCTCCATGGCGACAGGGGAGTTCGTCTCTGTTTCCTCACAGAACGAGCTCGTCGAAGCGGAGGTTCGCAAGGAAAAGCTCGAGCTGGAGAGCAACCCCGCCGCGGAGCAGCGCGAGCTGGCGGCGATGTTTCGCCAGCGGGGCGTGGAAGCCGACGTTGCCCGCACGGTGGCGGCCCAGATCTCCGCTCATCCCAGGCATGCGCTGAACGTGCACGTCCGTGAGGAACTCGGGGTTGACCCGCATGACCTGCCCTCGCCGCTGACCGCGGCGGGCGCCTCGCTTGTCTCCTTCGCGGTCGGGGCGCTCGTGCCGCTCATTCCCTATCTGGCCAGGTTCAGCGTGCCGGGACTCGGGACGCTTGGCATAGCCCTCGCCTTCGCCGCGCTGACCGCATTCACCGGTGGCGGGATCGTGTCACGGCTGACTGGCAGGCTCTTCCTGCGCGGCGCCCTGCGGCAGCTCGTACTCGGCGCTGTCGCCGCCAGCGTTACCTATGGAATCGGGAGCCTGGTGGGAGCCGGGGTCTCGTGACCGCTGGCCAATTCCCGCTCGAGCTGCCTGTATGCGTCGCGGATGGGCAGCCAGTGCATCGGGTCCTGCACGTGCGGCGCGTAGAACGAGATGCCGTGAGCCAGGTCCGCGAAGCGCTCATGGAGTTTCGCCGCGACCTCTGCTGGCTCGCCGACGACCGCGAACGTGTCAAGTATCTTGTCGTCGATCGCCGCGATCATGTCGTCCATCCGATCCTGGGCGAAGAGCCGCTGCAGTTCCTCACGAAGATCGCTCATTCCATGCACCTCGAGGGCCTTGGCATAGCTGGGCGTCGCCAGGAAGAACGCTATATCTCGCCTGGCCTTCGAGGTTGCCGCGTTGAACTCGGCTTCGGTGCTGCCGGTCGCGACGATGGGCGAGAGATAGACCTTGAAGCCGTCCATCGTCAGGCCAGCCTTCTCCCGGCCACGGCGCACCGCGGGAAGCGTGACTTCCTCCAGGTAGCGCCGGGTGCTTATGAGATGCGGAACGACAGCGTCGGCGACTTCTCCCGCCACTTCCGTCATGAGTTCGCCAAGCGCAGCGACCAGAATCTGCGGATTGCCGTACGGGTTCGGGCCGGGGTTGAAGTAATCGCTCATCAGCGTGTGCCGGTAAAACTCGCCACGGAAGCGCAGCCTGCCACCGGTCTCGAAGCAATCCCAGATGGCACGCATCGCGAGGACATATTCCCGCATCCGCGCCGCCGGATGAGACCAGGGCATCCCGAACCGCCTGATGATGTGCGACTTGAGCTGGGATCCAAGCCCGATGGCGAACCTGCCTCCCGATACGAGCTGCATGTCGTTCGCCAGCATGGCCGTGGACATCGGGTTACGGGCGAATGCGACGGCTATTGCGGCCCGCAGCGCGATGTGGTCGGTGGCCTGTGTCGCCGCGGCAAGCCCGATGAACGGGTCGTGGCTGGTCTCGGACATCCACAGGCCATCGTAGCCCACCTGCTCGGACACCCGTGCCACGTCGATAAACGCGTCCGGAGGAACGGTGATCGCACTGAAGGAAATTTCCATGTGCGTTCCTCTTCTCATTGACCGGAATTTCTGGCGAGTGCAGGTCCATGCGGCCGGTCCGGCCGGGAGCATCTCCCGCCCGTCCGCGCCACAACGTCTCATGCAATGGAAGCACCGGCCGACCCCGCTGACCATTCCACCTACGACGAAGGGCATACCACCTCGGGCACATCCGGCCGCCGGAGAAGGCGCGGGTAGCCTGGGGCGCAGGGATACCCGTGAGGGAGGATTAGGACTGCGCCGCCGCCGGCTCATTTACGGCCAGGAGCGTACCCGCCAGCCGGTGCAGGACGGCACGATCTTCCGCCGCGATGGCGCTGAAGAATTCTTCTTCTGCCGCGTCGATCACGGTTGCGCTGTCGCGCAGCAGCGCACGGCCCGCGTCGGTGACTACCACGACGTGCCTGCGGCGGTCATCCGGGTTGCGCTGCCGCGCGGCCAGCCCAAGGTGCTCCAGATCGTCCACCAGGCCGACCATCACGTTGGGGTCGAGGCCGAGTGCCCGGCTTACATCCAGCTGAGACTGCGGATCCTGGGTAGCGAGAGTGAGCAGCACGTCGAAGTGCCTTGGCCGCAGCCCGAGAGGTGCCAGCGCATGCTTGGCCGCGACCTTCAGGCACTCACCTAGCCGGATCAGCCGGTAGCCGGTCCGAGATCCCAGCACCGCGTTGAAGGGCAGCTCGTGATCACCTGAGTCATCAGTCAGTTCACTTGACACACCCTGACGATAACAGAGGTTTACCATATGCATGTTATTTTATATGGTTAGCGGATCGCTCAGCTTTACAACGTTAACTACGACCGGACCGTTGCCCCGCGGGGATCCCGGCGTCGCGCGCCGACGGGGCCTCCATGATCGTGGGGATTTCCCCGGGCAAATGCTGCGGGAAAATCCCCACGATGACGAACGTCCTTGCCCGGGGGACCGCCCCCCGGACTCCGGAGGCCTTTCGACGCAGTGGCGAGCCGGTAACGGAGCGGGATCCTTCCCGGTGCGGTCACCCAGCTTCCACCGCGCTGCCGTCCGGCTGCCCCTTGCGGACAACGAGACAGCCCACGTTGCGATCCAGGCCAACCGAGGTGACCATCGCGACCCGGGGACTCTCGGAGGATTCGCGGGACCAGAGCGCAAGCAGCGCCGCGAGCTGCAATGCGGCGCTCGCGCTGTAACATTCGCCGAGTGCGTCGGCGACCTGAACCTGCGCCGGGACCCTGCCGAGCACCCGGCGGACGGCTCGTCGCTCCGCGGCACCGAGGCCGCTGTGCTTTGTCGTCCCGAGCGAGACCGTATCAACGTCGTCCGGACGCACGCCGCTACGCGTAAGTGCTCGCTCGATACACGACGCCAGGCCGTCCGTAAGCGCGGCCGACAAGGGCCCCGGCGCGCTGCAGTAGCGCGCCTCGCACGCGTAGATCTCGGCGAGCGCTGCCCGGCCGCGCTCTGCGGCCGCCGCGGCATCCTCGACCACGAACATCGCGCAGCCTTCACCAAGGGCAGTGTTCTCCGGCAGGGCTTTGCTGTGGTGCCAGGCCCACGCCAGCTGGGGGCTGAGTTCCTCCACACCGCCGACGAGGAGCCGGGCCGCACGGCCGTGGCTGATCGCCGTCCGCGCATAGCGCACCGCGTGCAGGCTGGACAGACGCCCCGCGGCCACGGTCGCGTTCACACCGCGCAGTGAATTCCAGATCGCGATCTGGCCCGCGCACGCGTTCATGACCGTGTTCGGAAACTGAGACGGGTTCAGCAGATAGGGCCGCGCTTCAGTCAAGGTCTCGCGCCCAAGCTCGCTGGTCGTGCGGATGCTCCCCGTGCTCGTGCCGAGCACGACGCCGGTACGTGACTGCTCCTCCTCGTCAACAAGCGCGCGCGTCCCGGCCAGCGCCAGCTTGCACGCGACGAGCCCGAACGCCGTCATCCGGTCAAGGTGCCGCGTCCCCTTGCGACCGACGTGATCCGCGAGCCGCAGCTCCGATACGCCGCGGATATCGACCGGGGGGAACTGCGCCGCCTCGTCCCCGTAGGGGAGCGAGTCGGCGGCCAGTCCTTCAGTGAGCAGTTCTCCTAGCCGGGAGAGACCCAGCCCGGCCGCCGTTACGACCCCGCATCCCGTGATCGCGAGCGGAGTGACGGTACTTTCCTGAGGGGAGGACCCCCCAACACCCCCCGCGGTACCAGCCTTGGGGGACGACCCCCCAATACCCCCCGCGGTCATCGTCGATGTCATGTCACTCTTCCCAGGATGGTGACGACGTTGTTGCCGCCGAAGGCGAACCCGTTGTTCTGGACGATGTTCAGCTGGGCCGGCCGCGCCTGCCCTGGCACGCAGTCCAGGCCCGGGCCAAGCGCTTCATCTACCTCATCGACGTTCGCGGTCGGTGGCAGGAAGCCCTCGTGCAGTGCCTTGCAGCAGGCCACCGCGCCAAAGCCGCTCGCGGCCCCCATGGTGTGACCGATCATGGATTTGATCGAGCTGATCGGCGGCAGCCGTTCGCCGAACACGGCACGTGTGGCCCTGATCTCGGTGGCGTCGTTGGTCTGCGTTCCGGTGCCGTGTGCGCAGATGTAGTCGATCTGATCCGGCGTGACGCCCGCGGAGCGGTGAGCGATACGGATGCACTCCGCGATACCCGCGGCATCGGGATTGACCATGTGCCGGGCATCGCAATTCATCCCGTACCCGAGCATCTCGGCATAGATGCGCGCGCCGCGCTCCTTGGCATGCTCCAGCGGCTCCAGGAGCAGGACCGCACCACCCTCACCGGTCAGGATGCCCGGTCGATTGGCGGCGAAGGGACGGCACACCTCCTCCGCCAGCGCGCCCAGCCGGTAGAACCCCGCGTGAGTCAGCCGGTTGACCGCGTCGGCACCGCCCGCCAGCATGAAATCCGCTTCACCCGCTTGCATCAGGTCATAGGCATAGCCAAGCGCGCAGTTGCTCGCGGAGCATGCCGTCGGAACGGTGAGGGTGTCACCGCTGAGCGCGAGTTCCTGACTCACCGCGTTCGCGATCTGGCTGGCAGGCGCCTGCGGCACCAGGAGGGGATCAAGCTCCGCCAGCCCGCCCGCTACCCACTGCTCGCATAGTTGCTGAGCCACAACCGCCTCGCCGCCGGTGGTCCCCATGATCGAGCCAGTGCGCGCGCGGGACAGCAGCTCCGGGTCGATGGCCGCGTCCTCGACCGCAAGCCGCGCCGCGGAGGCCGCGAGCAGGCTGCTCCGGCCCCATTCCCCGGGAACCAGCTTCTCGAGAATACGGTCGGCGCGGAAGTCCTTCAGCTCTCCGGCCGCCGTATACGGAAACCCCGTCGTGTCGAAGCTCGAGATCTGAGAGATACCGTTCTTCCCCACCCGGATCGCGGCCGAGAAATCATCAGCGCCGATACCGATGCTACTCAGCGCGCCGAGGCCTGTAACCGCAATGCGCCGCGGCCGCTCACTAGGCATGCAGCGACTCCGCGTCCTGGTACTTCTCGAGCACGGCGAAGACGTTCGTCAGGTTGGTCATCTCATTCCACTCGCTGTTGGGCACGGTGATACCCAGCTCCTTCTCTATCCTCGCGGCGACCGTAATCAGAGTGAGGGAATCAGCGTCATAATCATCCAGGAAGTGCCCCGTGTCGGTAAGCTCGGCGGGCTGCATCTCGAGTTCTACCGCTACAATTTCGCGGACCTTCTGGTGCAGCGCGGTCGACATCTCTGCAGTCTCTTGAGCCATTTGACTTCCCCTTTTCCTCTTACCTGGCAGGACTCATGCAGAAAGAGCTCATCCGGAAACAAACCCCATTGAGCGGCACCGTGCTAGCGGCACTGAACTGATAGTATCTAGGGCTTTGGAGACCGGGCAAGGCATGATTTCCCAAAGGAGTAGCCATAGATCCGGAAGTAGTATAGACATGCCACTTTAGTACAGATTACGAGACACGGCCTAGATCTCCGGAAGCTGGACCGTGTCCCGGCATCCATCGGCAGCCGGCAGTTTTATGGAGTCTTGATAAGGGTTCGACCCCGCCATGGGATTGTAGAGCTTGTTCATGAAGCGTGCGGACACGGGAAGCGAGTAATGACAAGTACTGTCGGGCCTGCGGGCCAGCATGATCAGCTGGCTGAGCTAAGCTTCGGGCGCACCGTCGATCGTTCCAGGGTTCACCGGGCCGCTGTCGCAGAAGTCTTCATCACGGATATCCGGCGTACTGGCGACACCAGGGCTCTCGCCGGAGCGCAGCTGCCGCTGACCCATGGCTACTACAGCGACCATGTCCAGCATCCCATGCTTTTCGATCCGCTCCTGCTTATCGAGTGTGGCCGTCAGGCAGCGATCTGCGGAGCGCATATAGGCGATGTTCCGCTCAGCACGGCGATGCTCGTAAGCACCTTCTCTTTGCGGCTCACGAACCTCGATGTCCTCATCGCAGGAAGAATTCCCGGGGAACTCACGATAGACGGCGTCTTCACCCCCGAATACACGAAGACGGGCCGGACGCGGAAGGCATCGGTGGTCCAGGAACTGTACATGGCGGGCCAGCAGATCGGTACGCACAGCATGGAGGTGCTGCTGCTGACGCCGCACAGACACGAGGCCGTGCGGCAGCTGCAGCGGGGAACCCCGGCGCCCTCGACAGCCGATCTGGACGACGTGCCCGCTGAGCATCAGGCCGAGCCGCGTCTGGTGGGCCGGGTGCATCCGCTGAACGTCGTCCTGTCCGACGTCACGCGGGCCAACGGGACGGTGTCCGCCAGGGTGACGCCCCGATTCGGCAACCGGGCACTGTTCGACCACGACTACGATCACCTGCCCGCCATGGCCCTCACCGAGGCAGCTCGCCAGCTGGCCTTGATAGCGGCCGACGATGGCACGGGGGCCGTGATCGAGCGGACGCATGTGGCCGGAGTGACGGCGGAGTTCCGGAGGTTCGCCGAACTCGACGCACCCCTGATGGCGAGCACCACTGTCCCGGGACCCGATGCCCGCTCCGGCGCTGCCTGCCAGGGGGGACGACGCTCCGCACCCCCCCATGCCTCCCCGCGAGGGCACACGCTGAGCATTGCCTTTACCCAGGAAGGCCAGACCATCGCCGAAGCCGGGCTGACTCTAGTGCCCGCACGCTGACCGGGGAACGCTGATCAGGAACTGACACAGTGTCTTATCCACAACCTCGAAGGTCTTATCCACAACCTCGAAGCCAATCATCTCGATCTTGCTAACTCTCCTCACATTGCCGTCCGCACATAGCCGCGCCTGGGCCGGTGGTCGTGAATAAGCGATGCGGTCGTGGCCTTGTTCACAGCGTCGATGCGGGACACCGCGTCGAGCTTACCGAAGACGTTCTGCAGATGACGCTTGACCGTTCCCTCGGTGATTGACAACTGAACCGCGATCTGCCTGTTGCTCAGCGCCTGGGCGACGAGGGTGAGGATCTGCCTTTCCCGGTGGGAAAGCAGACGTGGCTGCCGGTCGTCCGACCGCACGGCCGTCTCACGGGATACGGACACCGTGACGCGGTTGTCCTCGTGCTGCACACCACGGATCGCGCCCACCAGATCATGTCGGCTGACGTTCTTGTGGAGATATCCGCATGCCCCGATGGTCAACATTTCGTTGACCAGCCAGGCATCATCGTGCATGCTCAGGATGATCACCTTGGAGGCTGGCGATGCGCGCTGTAGCCGCCGCATCGTCGAGGCTGGCTGACTCTTCGGCATCTCGACGTCAAGGAGTACGATGTCCGGACGGAGTTCGGCTGCGAGCGATACGGTTCCATCCCCGTCCCGCGCGGCGCCGACGACGTGGAAATCCTCTTCCGCCACCAGCACCTCACACAATGCTTCCCTGAGCAAGGTGTGATCGTCGGCGACCAGGATCCTAATTTTGTCCATGCCAGTCATAATTATCCTCCTGAAGAGGCAGAAAGAACTCGATACGAGTGCCGTGCGGCACGCAGTTGGATATGGTTATTTCACCACCGAGAAGCTCGGTCCGCTCCCTCATCGAAGCGAGCCCGTGTGCGTTGCGTGACAGCGGATTTACCTCTGCGCCGAGGCCGGTACCATCATCTTCGATCACGGCGGAAACCTTATCCAGCGCAATCTGCAGAAGCACTGTGACCCGATGCGCATGGGCGTGCGTAAAAATATTGCGAAGGGCTTCCCGCATGATCAGGAAAAGCTCATTCCGGTACTCTCCTGGAAGTCGCGCCTCATCACCTTGCAGTGACACATTGAAAACCATATCGCTTGCGTCGAAGATATGGACGAAGGTTTTAAGTGCGTACTCCAGGCTGGCTGTCGGAGGCTCCACTCGCATGTTCGAAGCCATGGCGCGTATCCCGTGCATTACATCTGCCATGACCTCCCTGACTTTGACTATATTGTTGGCCGCTTGCGCCTTATCGCCGTCTCTGTACATGTCATAAAGGTCGAGATAGCGGATCGCCAGGCCAATTTCGTTGCCAATGCTATCGTGAATATCCCGCGCCATTCGCCGTCGGTCCGCGCGCTGTATCTCCCTGGTCCTGTCGAGCAGAATCAGGTCATGCCACTCCGATATCAGCTTGGCACGTTCTGAGGTGCTTCGGTTCAAGGCACGGATGGCCGCAGTCCACAGCCGAAGATAGTCCGGGTCCGCCGAGATAACGTTCATATTATGCTCGACGCCCTCAGCCAGCACATCGAAGATCGCCTCGACGATCTCCGACCCTGCGCCCAGGAACTCGATGGGACTGATATTCCTCGCCAGCAGCAATGAACCCAGTGCCCTAGCCTCGGCTATGCTATCCTCGTTTATGACAACGACGCCTTGCCGCAAGCTTTCTAGGAGATCATCAACGACCCCGCTCACTTGCCGCTCGTACGCGTCCGAGATTTCGCGGTCAGCAGTGACCGGGCTATTCAGGCTACTAAGCCTGGACTGGCATTTATGCAGCATTTTCCTCTTCAGTAACCCGATCTTGTCTTCGGTGATCAGCGGCGTGCCTGACCCAGCTCTCGGTTTCGAATCCCCCACGATTTACCTCCACGTCGGACTCCTACCACATCCAGGCGGCGGCGAGGCCACCTTAATGTTTACTTGAGGACGGCGAGGCCGTCCTGATACTTGTCTGAACATTACAAGTGGCGAATGTGCGATGTCTAGTGCTTATCTGACAAGCCGTGCTCACCTGACAGGCCATGGTAATGTTAAGAGTAAGTAAATAACACATTAGTAAGGGGTCGGCTACGATCCGGATCCAGTCCTGCGATTTCGCGGACTGCAGTCTCACCGTGATCGACGGGCTAGGTAATGCGACCAAGCTTCAGGCATTAATCAGAGCAGGTCTCTTCAGTCCCTCTCCTAGGTGCCCAGTCTCCTAGCTGCGCTGTCAGCGTGCCGGGCCGCCACACGGCGAAGTCTACCCTCGGGCATGAAGCGAGTGATCATTCTCTTCGCTGAAGATCACAACCGCTCAAGCCCTACTGGGTAGACAGCAGTAATCCCATCAGTCCCCCTATCCCACCCCCTGATTGCCAGCCGGATATCACGATGATCATAAGCGATGCCCAGTCCCCACCAGTTGCTCGCTGCGCCACCGACTGCCATGTCCTAACAAGAGCAGTATAGCGGATCGCTCTTATCCACGCGAGGGCTGCCGCATCGGTCGGTTACGGTGACTTCGATTCACCACAACCAATCGGAGCGAGTCGGTAACCGTGCGTACCGAGCACGTGAAGATGCGCTGGTCGCAAGATACGGATTGGCGGCCGGCAGCCACCGGAGCATAGATTGCTACACTTCTTTTCCGCTTTAGCTGCGTTTTATGGCAATCAACAGTCGAGCGTAACTGTATTCGTTTACGAGGACGATCTACGAAGCTACGCACGAGGGCATCACGAAAAGGCGGAGCCGGTCAGTTGTTCTACTGCCAGATGCCGCAAGCCAGCGGCGTTGGCTCAGCTCACCGGCTTGGCCAGCAACCCGTGTTCGTGATACCAGGCAGCTTCATCCTGAAGGGTCTCCTCGAGCGGACGGGACGCGATCCCGAACTCCTTTTCCGCCCGCGCCGAGGAGACCCGCCGACGGTTGCCCTCGATCAATGCGCGTACGCCTGTGCGGGTTGCCGTCGGCTGGCGCCCGCGCAGCCGGGCCTGGAACTCCATGACGGTGACCGCCGATAGCGCGACCCGCATCGGGACCACGCGGGGCGGCGGGACTCCGGTGGCTCGCGCGACAGCGAAGCAGATTTCAGGGAGAGACCGCCATACGCCGCCGACAATGTACCGGCCGGTGCAGCCGTCAACGGCCGCCCGCACGCAGGCCGCGGCGACGTCCCTGGCGTCAACCATGTGGTTGCCAGCATCCGGAATCGCACGCAGCTGCCGACGAGCGATCGACAGGAAAAGGCGCCCGGCCGAGGTCGGCCCGGCGTCACCCGGGCCCCACATCCAGCCCGGGACGATGACAGGCACCCGCATCGCGTGGTCTTCCCGAAACGCGCGCACTAGATCCTCGGCCTGGACCTTGCTCGCGGTATAGCCATTTCTGGCATGGGCAAGCAGCGGCGTGTCCTCCGTGGCCGCGACGCCGCCTGGCGGCGGATCGATGGCTGAACTCGAGCTGATATGCACGACTGTCGGTACGCCCGCCCCGCTAGCGGCGCGCAGCAACTCACCGACCGCGTCGACATTGATGCGGCGGAGCAGCGCCAGGTCCCGCGTTGGCTGGTAGTACTCACGGAAGTACGCGGCGGTGTGGAAGACCGCATCCACCCCGCGCAACGCGGATGCGAAGCCCTCCACCTGCCTCATGTCGCCCGCGAGCAATCGCAGGCCATCGGCCCTGGGCAGAAGCTGACGGGCACGCTCAGGGTCGCGGACGATCGCGGTTACCTCGCCGCCGCCGGCCAGCAGCGCGCGCACGATGTTGCTGCCGAGCAGTCCGGTGGCACCCGTCACCACCGCGAGCCGCGGGACCTTACCTGTTGAGTCGTTCACAGCTCGATACCGCCGACCGGCTGGCCTGACGCCGACCGGGCGCCGTTTTCGGCCGAGCTTGCCTGGGGGGACGACCCCCCAAGGCCCCCCGCAGTCGCTCCCGGCGTTACGTGAACTCGGTCCGCCGGCTCCGCGGCGCGCTCCGCTGGCTCCTCCCGCAGGCCGAACCGTCGCTGGAAGCGGGCGAGCGGGCCCGGCGCCCACCAGGTGGCCCGGCCGGTGAGCGTCATCACCGAGGGTACGAGCAGGCACCGGACGATCAGGGCGTCAACTAGCACGGCCAGCGCGGTGCCGAGCCCGAGCATCTTGATGTTGGTGATGCGCGAGCTACCGACCGCGACAAGCACGATAGCGAGAATTACCGCTGCCGCGGTGATGATGCCGCCTGTCCGCTCGACTCCGAACATGATCGCCGACCGGTTCTCCCCGCGGCGGTCGTACTCCTCCTTGATCCGGGAGAGCAGGAAGACGGTGTAGTCCATGGAGAGGCCGAAAGCGACACAGAACATCAGCACCGGCAGGGTGATGTCGATGAAACCCGTGGCGGTGAAGCCGAGCAGCCCGCTGCCGTGGCCGTCCTGGAACACCCAGACCACCGCACCGAACATCGCGGTCAGGCTGAGCCCGCTGAGCACCACGGCCAGGAGCGGGATGAGCAGGCTGCCGGTGAGGAGGAAGATGAGGATCAGCGTTGCCGCCGCGATAATTCCGAGCGCGTAGGCGAGCCGGGTGCCGATCGCGTGCTCAGAATCGACCACGGTGGCCGCGTTCCCCGCGACGAGCGTGGGGAACGGGGTGCTCAGCGCACGGATGTCCCTGACCAGGTTCTCGCTCTGCGTCGAAATGTCTGGCACATTGAGCGCGGCCGACAGGTAGCCGTAACCGCCGCTGACCCGGGCGGCGTCGGCAGCCGACGCGGGGGCGACCTGCTGCCCGCCGCGGAACGTGCCGACGGGGCTGGACACCGCGGTGACGCCGGCAAGACTCGACACCTGCGCCGCATAGCGGGTGAGCGAGCCCGGGTCGATGGTCCCGCTGGCCTGGCCGGCCAGCACTTCGATCACCGCGCTCGGATTGCTGGTGAAGTCGTCGAGGATCAGCTGCTGCACGGTGCGGGACTCGGCGCTGGCCGACAGCTGCCGGTAGTCGGCGGTGCCGAATTTGACACCGAAGAACGGCAGGCCGAGCACGGCGAGCAGTGCCACGGTGGCGACGGCGACGATGGGCGCCCTGCGCATGACGGAACCGGTCAGCCGCCGCCAGCCGGAACCACCCGATGGCTGGGCGCCAGCACTGCTTACAGGGGAGGCGCCGCGCGCTCCGCGCCGCCCGCGGACGAAGAGGCGGCGCAGGTTCCATGCCTCGATCCGGCCGCCAAGCAGGACGAGCAGGGCCGGCAGCACGGTCAGCGCGGCAACCGCGGCGAAGATCACCACCGAGATGCCCGCATAGGCGAAGGACCGCAGGAAGAACTGGGGGAAGACCAGCATGGCAGACAGCGAGACGGCGACCGTGCACGCGGAGAACACGACCGTGCGGCCCGCCGTGCGCAGCGTGACAGCGATCGCTTCACGGGGCTCGAGCCCTTGCCGCTGCTCCTCGCGGAACCGCCGCACGATGAACAGGGCATAGTCGATCGCCAGGCCCAGGCCGAGCGCTGTGGTCAGGTTCTGCGAGAAGATGGAAACGCTGGTGAACTGGGTGATCAGCTTGAGCACGGCCTCGGTGCCGAGGATCGAGATGATGCCGACCGCCAGCGGCAGCAGCGCCGCCACCACGCTGCCAAAGACCAGTATCAGGATGATCAGCGTGACAGGGAAGACCACGACCTCGGCACGCTTGAGATCCGATGAGATCGTCGATCGCACGTCGTGCGAGACCGCCGCCTGGCCGCCCAGCTGGACGACCGCGTCACCGTGTGCTCCGTCGTACTTGGTGGCCAGGCTCTTGTAGGTCTTGTCAACCTGAGTGTCGTCGCCCGTGATGTGGGCCAGGATGAGCGCGTAGCCGCCGTTGGTGGAGCGCAGCGAGGGAACCCTGGCCTGCCAGTAGGACTGGACACCGACCACGCCGCTCTCTCCAGCCAGCTGCTGGGCCAGCTGCTGCCCCTGCTGGCTGACCGCGGGGGCATCCACCGTCTGGCCTGCTTGTCCGGGACGGACGAGCAGGACCAGGTTGGCTATGCTCGCGGGGAACCTCTCGTTGAGGGTCGTGACGGCGCGGGACGACTGTGCCGACGGATCCTCGCTGCCGCCGCTGAGGAGCCGGGCGCTTGCTCCATGGCCGAGCACGGCGAGTCCAAGCAGCATGAGAAAGGCGATAACGAGCACCATCCGCGGCCGCAAGGCCACCCTGGCCAGCGAGTCAAACATCTGCAAACCTCTTCCTTAGCGCGGCTGCGAACAGCGAGATCAGCGCACTCGGTGTTGAGCTGACCGCCCCGATCAAGACCACCGTCACATATATAATATGGATAACCTATCATCCGCCAGAGAGATAAACTATCCCCTATACGGTCTGGCTGAGCCGACCGCAGGAGTGACCGAAACCGCGGCTGCCGCTGGGCAGCGCCTGCGCGGGGCGACGCTTCGCGCCCCAACCCCCCGCAGCATGGCGCGCGCCCAGCCTCAACGGGCCCGGCCCGATCCGGAAAACCAGCCTTGAACAGGCTCTTCAGCGGAGCACGATGCTGACTGGGCTCGGCGTGACGGCCGGGCCAGCGAGCGGGGTCAGCAACCCGGTGCCCCGGTTCACCAGGAATTCGGCAACCGTCATTCCCACTGTGTCGGCCGCATAGAGGAACCGGCCGGTTGGGTCCAGGACGAGGTCGTACGGCTGTATGTTGCCGAACGGCAGGGCTCCGATCGGCTGCTGGGCCAGCGACCGCAAGGTCCGGCCGCCGTGTTCCACTGCGAAGATCGCGATCGAGTCCAGGCCCCTGTTCGCCACGTAGGCAAACCGTGCGTCAGCGGAAAGCCGGATACCGGAGGGAGCATTGCGCGGGTCGGTACCGGGCGGCACCGTGGACACCGTGTGCACCGGCCGCAAGGCCCCGCTGCCCGGGTCATAGCGAAAGACCGTCACGCTGGAAGAGAGTTCACCGACGAGGTAAATGTGCCGTCCGGACGGGTGGAACACCAGGTGACGCGGGCCAGTGCCGGGTGCCATGCGGACCTGGCTCTCCTGGGTGAGCTGGCCCGTGGCGAGGTCGAACGCGTAGACGTAGACGCTGTCGTTACCCTTGTCAGGCACGAGGACCCGCCGGCCGGTCGGATCGGTAACCGTCTGGTGGGGATGCGGTCCCTGCTGCTGGCCAGGGACGGGGCCGGAGCCGGTGTGCTGCACCAGGTCGGTCACCGGGCCAAGGCCGCCGTCCCGCCGGATGGGGTTCACGACGACGCTGCCCGAGTCATAGTTCGCGGTGAGCAGGTACCGGCCGCTCGGATGGACGCTGAGGTAGATCGCTCCCGCCCCTTCGGTTGACTGGTCGTTGATCGGCTCCAGGCTGCCCTCCGCGGCTATCCGCAGCGCGTAGACGCGCCCGCCCGGGACGTCGCTCACCGCGTACAGCACGTTGCGGTCAGCGGAAAGGGCGAGATAGAAGGAATTTGCCACCCCGGGGTAGTAGCCATCCACCGTGAGCTGCCCGGTCACCGGGTCGATGCCAGCCAGCCCGATGCCGGGAGCGGCCACTCCGGTAAGCGTGTCCGCCGCCACGGTGTAGCCGCCGATGAAGGCCCGCCGCGGCGGGCCCGCACAGGAGGGGCGCCGCGGCGAGGCGATCGCATGGGGCGTGAGGACACTGGCACCCGCAGCCGCTCCGGCGATCCCAAGGAACCGGCGACGACCAATTGAGGCGTCGTTCATTCGGTCACTCCTTAATCGTATTATCATTTCTCACATAGACGGCTGGACAGGATGCGGAGGCAGGATAGGCCGAGATCAATTCTGCAGGTCGGCTCGCTGGCAGGACCCAGCTCGCCCGACGCCCGCTATAACCGCGCCGGAACCCCCTATGGCACATGGGAAGTATGGTAGCCGGGATGCCGTCGGCTACAGCCAAAACGAATGTGCTACTTAGGCAGCAGCGCGATCCCCTTTGGTGGCACCTGCTTCCACCTTAGGAGCAGTACAGTTGCCCGCGGACCAGGCAGGTTGTATGAAGGCGGTGACATAGCAATGGGACTGGACCTCGAGAGCAGGACGTCAGGAGCCATGACTCGAACCATCCTAAGAGCGCCTGCGGCGGCCGACGCCCGGGCGTACGCCGCAGAAATAATGACGGAATCCGGGGGAAATAAAGTGACTCGTTTTGGTATTCTCGGCCCAGTCGAGCTTCGTTCGAACCAGCGGATCTACGTGCCTCGTGGCCCGAAGGTCCGGAAAATCTTTGCCTTGATGCTGCTACGGCCTAACCAGGACGTAGATTTCGACACGCTGGCCGAAGAACTATGGGACGAAGCACCACCCAGCACTGCTATCACTACTATCCGTACCCACATCTATCACCTGCGCAGGATGCTGGAGCGTGAGAGCGACGTGCCCACCGCCGCTGCGGCGGTGCTCACCGGGCAGTCCGGATATCAGCTCAGCGTCGAGCCGGACCAGTTGGACGCGAGCGTCTTCACGCGACTGGTCGGCCAAGGTCGCGCGCTGCTCGACGAAGGGCGCAACGCGGACGCGGCAGCCATGCTGCGCCGGGCGCTTGCCATGTGGCGAGGCCCCACGCTGGCCAACGTGATCCACGGCCCCGTGCTGTCCCGGCTTATCGTGCCACTCAACGAGATGCGGCTACGGGCGTCCGAACTACGCATCGAGGCCGACCTGCGGCTGGGCAACCATCGCGAGCTGGTTCCTGAGCTTCGCGGCCTGGTCGCCGCGCACCCGCTCAACGAATGGTTCCACGCCAGGCTCATCGACACGCTCCACCGGTCAGGCCGACGCAGCGAGGCACTGACCGCCTTCCACGACCTGCGCACGCTGCTTGACGTTGAGCTTGGGCTCGAGCCCTCCGCCGAGGCGCGGCGGCTGCAGTATGAGATTCTGACCGCGAGCGCCCGGCCAAGCGCGAGCGCCCGGCCAAGCGCGAGGATCTTCCCAAGCGTGGCGTCAAGCCAAGCGCGAGCGCCCGGCCGGCCCGTGCCAACGCGGGCGGCATCCTGATCCGGGCGTCGGCCTGCTGCGATCCGGTGAGGGCCGCCACGCCCTGTGGTGTCCATCCAGGCCGCAGTCCGTACCTCAGTCCTCCAGGGTGCAGAGCACCGCGCCGCCGGTCACGATCCCGCCCACGGCAACGTCCAGGCCAGTGACGGTGCCCGCCCGGTGCGCGGTGACCGGCTGCTCCAGCTTCATCGCCTCGAGGACGAGGATCAGGTCACCCGCTGCGATCCGCTGGTCGTTGACCACCTCCAGCTTGACAACCGTGCCCTGCATCGGGCTGATGACCGCCTTGCCGTCGGAGGTCAGCGAGGACGACCGACGGGCCGGCTCCTGCCGCCTGGCGATCCGCCCGTCGGTCCGGGCGGTGCCGCCCTGGGCGGACACGGTGCCTCCCAGGACGGTGCCTCCCCGCACGGTGCCTTCCCGCGGGATGCCCCCGGACCCGGGGGGCCCCGCCGACGGAGCACGCAGGCTGGCCGGCAAGGTGATCTCCACCCGGCGGCGGTTGACCTCCACCACCACCACCTCCTGCCCCGGCGAATCGCCAGGCCCGGTTGGCGGCGGTGCTGAGGATGGCGTGAACGGCTCGATGTCAGCCGCGAACTCGCTCTCGATCCACTGGGTGTGCACGGCAAACGCGCCGCCCTGCGCCGTGAACGCCGGATCGGTGACCACCGCACGGTGGAACGGGAGCACCGTCGCCACACCGCCGACCTCGAACTCGCCAAGCGCCCGGCGAGCCCGCTCGAGCACCTGGCGCCGGTCACGGCCGGTCACGATCAGCTTGGCCAGGAGGGAGTCGAAGGCCATGCCGAGAACGCTGCCCTCCTCTACCCCGGAATCCAGCCGTACGCCGGGTCCGGACGGTGGCCGCCACCGCGTAATGGCGCCTGGAACCGGCAGGAAGTGCCGTCCGGCATCCTCGCCGTTGATCCGGAACTCCATGGAGTGCCCGCGAACCTCCGGATCGCCATAGCCCAGGGCCTGGTCGTCGGCGATCCGGAACATCTCCCGTACCAGGTCCAGGCCGGTGACCTCCTCGCTGACCGGGTGCTCGACCTGGAGCCGGGTGTTGACCTCGAGGAACGAAATGGTGCCGTCCTGGCCAATCAGGTACTCGCAGGTCCCGGCGCCGACGTAACCCGCTTCGGCGAGAATGGCCTTGGCCGAGGCGTACAGCATGGTGTGCTGCGCCTCGGTGAGGAAAGGCGCGGGCGCCTCCTCGACCAGCTTCTGGTGGCGGCGCTGCAGTGAGCAGTCACGCGTGGAGACCACCACCACATTGCCGTAGCGGTCCGCCAGGCACTGGGTCTCGACGTGCCGGGGCCTTTCGAGATAGCGCTCGACGTAACATTCCCCCCGGCCGAAGGCCGTGACCGCCTCGCGGACCGCGGACTCGTACCGTTCGGCAATCTCGTCAAGCGCCCACGCCACCTTGAGCCCGCGTCCGCCGCCGCCGAAGGCCGCTTTGATGGCGACCGGAAGGCCATGGCGCTTTGCGAAGCCGGCAACCTCGCTCGCCGAGCCGACCGGATCCGGCGTGCCAGGCGCGAGCGGGGCCCCTGTGCGGTGCGCGATGCTACGGGCCGCGACCTTGTCGCCGAGCTGGCGGATCACCTGCGGCGGCGGCCCGATCCAGGTCAGCCCGTCCTCGATCACCGCCTGAGCGAAGTCGCCGTTCTCGGCGAGGAAACCCCAGCCGGGGTGCACAGCGTCGGCCCGGGACCTCCGGCAGCAGTCGAGGATCCCGGCCGGGTCGAGATACCCGGCCGACGGCGACGGACCATCCAGCGCGAAGGCCTCGTCGGCCATGCGAACATGCAGGGCTTCGCGGTCAGCCTCGGTGTAGACAGCCACGCTGGCAAGACCAGCGTCCCTGCAGGCTCGCGCGATCCGGACAGCTACCTCGCCGCGGTTCGCGATGAGAACCTTCCGCACGATCCACCGCCCTCTTCCCTAATGAGAGCTGGCCGGATACGCCGACCACGAGCCCGGCGCCCGGTAATGCGCCGCGTAATGTGCCCTGTAGTGAGCACAGCAATGGGCTCCGCGCGTCCAGCCGGGCTTCAGCCGGCGTGGGGCCTGCTCACCTGCTCCGGCGGAGGCTCGCTGCTGCCCCAGCGCGTAGAGGACCGCGGCGAGGGCGGCCAGCTCCTCCTCGGGCGGCGCGCCTCGCAGAACCTGGAACCACACCTCGGAAGAGGAGCCAGGCATGCCTGGCGCACCGGTCATCTCGGTGCTAGTGATATCTGTGCTAGTCATATCGGTCCAGTCATATCGGGCTGCTCATATCGGGGGATTGCCGTGCTTGCGGGAGACCATCGGCGTGTGCTTTGCCCTGAGCATCGCCAGCGACCTCGCGATGGTCGACCGGGTGTCCCGCGGGTCGATCACGTCATCGACGAGACCTCGCTCGGCGGCGTAGTACGGGTGCATGAGCTGCTGCTTGTACTGGCCGATGAGCTCGGCGCGGGTCGCGGCTGGATCGGCGGAAGCCGCGATCTCCTTGCGGAAGATCACATTCGCCGCCGCGTCCGTGCCCATCACCGCGATCTCGTTGATCGGCCAGGCGAACGACAGGTCCGCCCCGATCGATCGTGAGTCCATGACGATGTAGGAGCCGCCGTATGCCTTACGCACGATGACCTGGATCCGCGGCACCGTCGCGGCACAGTACGCATAGAGCAGCTTGGCGCCGTGCCGGATGATGCCGCCGTGCTCCTGCGCGGTTCCTGGCAGGAAGCCCGGGACGTCCACGAAGGTGACAAGCGGGATGTTGAAGGCGTCACAGGTCTGGACGAACCGCGCGCCCTTGGACGACGCGCCGATGTCCAGCGCGCCGACGAGCGCGAGCGGCTGGTTCGCGACGATGCCCACCACGGCGCCGCCGATACGCGCCAGGGCGCAGATGAGGTTCGGCGCCCACTGCTCATGGAGTTCGTACAGCTCTCCGTGATCGACTACCTCGGCGAGCACAGCCCGCATGTCGTAGGCCCGGTTGGGGTCGGCAGGGACCAGGTCGAACAGCGCATCGTTACGCCGGTCGATCGGGTCGGACACGGGAGCGGCCGGCGGCAGCTCCTGATTGTTCGCCGGCAGCATCGACAAGAGATACCTGACGTCCTCCAGGCACGACGCCTCGTCACCGTGGACGAACGTCGCTACCCCGGAGGTCGTGGCGTGCATGTCCGCGCCGCCGAGCTGCTCGTGGGTGACGCTCTCCCCCGTCACCGCCTGGACCACTTCAGGCCCTGTGATGAACATCTGAGACGTCTTACTGACCATGAACACGAAGTCGGTCAGCGCCGGCGCGTAGGTAGCCCCTCCCGCGCACGGCCCGAGCATGACGCTGATCTGCGGGATAACGCCGGAAGCACGCACGCTGCGCTGGAAGATCCCGCCGTAGCCCGCCAGCCCCGTGACACCCTCCTGGATCCGCGCGCCCGCCCCGTCGTTGAGGCCGACCAGGGGGGCACCCGCTGCCTCAGCCAGGTCCATGATCTTGTGGATCTTCTGCGCGTGGGCTTCGCCGAGCGAGCCTCCGAAGGCCCGGAAATCGTGTGCGTAGACAAAGATGGTGCGCCCGTCGACCGTCCCCCATCCCGTCACCACGCCATCCCCGGCGGGACGTCGATCCTCCATCCCGAAACCGGTTGCCCGGTGCCGGCGGAATCCTTCGACCTCGACGAACGAGTCGTGGTCGAGGAGGAGCTCGAGTCGCTCCCGCACGGTCAGCTTGCCGCGGCCGTGCTGTGCCTCGGTGGCCTGCGCGCTCGGACCGCGGTGGGCTTCCTCCCTGAGCCTCAGCAGCTCGCCGACCTGGCCGCGGATGGAACCCTGATCGCCGTCAGCCCCGCTCACCTCAGGGAACGGGTCAGCCGCCAGGTCAACCGCGCCGCCGCGAGGCGCGCCAGGGTCAGCGTCTCGCTCATCGATAGCCGTCATTCCCGGGCTCCTCTCTTGTTCCCCCACGGTCCAGGCGCCGGCCGTATCGGGCGGCGGGAGCCCGGTACGGCCGGCGCCGGCTTGGGCCGGCCAGCTACGTTCCCGCGATCAGCCCTCGTCGTGCGGGACCGAGAAGGCGTAGACCGTGGTGCTGCCCTTGCCTTCATGGAAATTGCTATAGCCGTTGCCCCAGTACACGACGCCGTTCACCACTGACGGGCCGGCGTTCGAGGCACCTATGCCCTGGAAGCTCCAGAGGACCGCACCGGTAGCCGCGTCCATCGCGTACATGTGACCGTCCATGGACCCGCCGTAGAGGACGCCATTGGCGACGCTGAGCGCGCCCTGGTCCTCGCTGCCGGTCGGGTCGGCGGTCTGCCAGAGGATCTTCCCGGTGCCCGGGTCGACCGCGGTGAACGAACCCGAGGTGATGGTCTGGCCGTTGAGCAGCTTGTACGGCTGCTTTTCCGAGTTGGTGATGGCGGCGTAGATCCGCTTGCCGTCCGTGGCCGTGCCCCACTCGACGCCTCCGTGCAGGCCGCCCGCGCCGACGGCGGCGCTCCAGACGATCTTGCCGGTGGCCGCGTCGAGCAGCCAGTACACGCCGGTCTTCTGCCCGGCCCCGACGACTTCCTCGCGGTGCCCGTCGGCTCCGTGGATGTAGAAGAGATGGGCGCCGTCAGCGAAATCCGCGTCATTGCCCGGATTGGGCGGGCAGTTGTTCGGCGGGAACCCGGGCAGGCATGCCGCCGTCCAGCTGTCGAAGCTGAAGCCCCCGGTTGACCACTTGATCGCGCCGGTACGACTGTCCATCGCGATGATGGAATCGGGGCGGTTGTCAGGGGCGAAGCACACCGAGGTGGGGTTGCCGGCGTTCTGGCAGTCGACCACGCTCTGCGGAACTGTATGGTTGTTACCAGTCGTGATGTAGAGCGTGTGGGTGGCCGGATCCAGCGCGGGGGTACCGCCCCAGACGGGGTTTCCACTGTAGCCGCCGGGCACCCCGCCGTTTTCCGGCACTACATAGGTCCTCCAGAGGATCGTGCCAGTGGCCGCGTCCAGCGCCACCACGTTGCCGCGGAATGTGCAGCAGGGATAAGACGGCAGCGTTGCCAGGGGCTCCTCACGGGAGGAGACCCCTATGTAAACCACACCGTCGTGGACGACTGGCGACTCCGTGATAGCCGCGGCGAACTGGTCGTCTACGGTAGCGATCCAGATCAGCGCGCCCGTGCGGGTGTCGATGGCCATCATGTGCGTGCCCACTCCGCCGGCCGGCCCGTTCTGGTCGCTGATGTAGACGACGTTGCCGACCACCGCCGGGCTGGTCCGCGAGAAGCTGCCCGTGATCCCGTTGTAGGACGAAACAGGGAAGGACCAGATGATGGCGCCGGTGCGGGCGTCGATCTTGGAGAAATAGCCGCCCCAGTCGGGGATATAGACGGCCCCGCCAACCACGGCGGGCGTCGCGGAGGTATCGCCGTGCACCGTGGCGGTCCACTTGACCGTGAGATTCTGCGCATTCCACGGGCCGATGGTCTTCTCGAAGGGATTCGACCGGGTGTCAGACAGGTTCTGCCCGCCAGAGGGCCACTGAGCGCCGAAGTGCGCCGACGCACGGCCCTGCTCCGCGGCCGCGGCCGCGCCGGGGATAACGACCGCCGCACACGCACCGGCCAGCGCGAGCGTGCTGAGTCTTCGCATCGTGCGTCGTTGCCGATGATGGATCAAGAGCATTTACATTCCTCCTAGCAATCACGTATAATCAAGGGCCGCCTAGATCCGATCCGGACCACGGGCTATATCTGAGGGTCGATCCTGGGAGCGCAGGCTCTGAATAATTCTTAATGCGCCGCTGCCCGGGGCGCATACGCGCCCGCGGTGACCGGCGCCGTCCCCTGGACGACAAACGCGCCAAGCTGGGTCAGCAGGTCCAGGTCGTCCCGGCCTCCCCAGTGCTCGGCCGCCTTCCCGTTGGCGATTCGGTAAAGATGCAGGTGCTGGATGTTGATTTCCCTGCCGGTGGGCGGTACTCCGAGGAATTCGCCAGTGTGCCGCCCGGAGAACCGCAGGCGCACCGCGAACTTGTCCCCGACGGCGAAGAAGTCCTCCGGCTGCCACTTGGCATCGGAGAACGTGTCACGCATGTACCTGGCAGTCGCGAGGTAGCCCTCCGGGCCGCCTGGTGATCCCGCTGGTGCCTCGTGGTCGACGAAGTCCTGTGCCACGTACGAGCGAGCCGCCTCCTCATCACCAAGATTGAAGATCCGGCCCATCGCCAGGGCGATCTCGGCAACCTCTACGGACAATCCGGCGGACTGGGCCGCCGCCTGGACGAGCTCGTCCGGCACTCCCGCGTCCTTGGCCGCCTTGATCAGATCTTCGGGGACACTCTCAGGTTCTGTAGCTGTCAGCTCTGGCATGCGCCAATGTCCTTTCTTCGGTCGCAAATATGCATCAATGCCCCATCCCAAGGCCGCCAGTTACCGGGACAAGAGCGCCAGTGACATAACTGGCTGCGTCGCTGGCCAGGAAGCGCACCATCCCGGTCACCTCTTCGACCGACCCGATCCGGCGCAGCGGAATCTGGCTGATCAGGCTCTCGCGACGCTTGTCGGTGATCACCCTTGTCATGTCGGTATCGATGTAGCCTGGATAGACCACGTTCACGGTGATATTGCGCCCGCCAAGCTCCCAGGCCAGCGATCGTGCCACGCCCATGAGAGCGGCTTTGGTGGCGGCGTAGTTCGACTGGGCGGGTGATCCGGAGAAGCCCACCGTTGAGGAAATGAAGATCAATCTTCCCCAGCGCTTTCGCACCATGTCTTCCATCGCCTGCTTCACGCAGCGGACGGCGCCCATCAGGTTAGTGTCAACGACATCGTAGAAATCCTGCTCGCTCATGCCGAGGAGCAGCCCTTCTCGGTTGATCCCGGCGTTGGCGACCAGCACCTCGACGGGACCGTATTCGGCTCGCACTTCTTCGAAAGCTGCCTTCACCGAGTCCGTGTCGGTTACATCGCACCGCACCGCGAACAATCCCTCCGGCGGCTCGCCTGTGCGGTAGGACACGGCGACCTTATCCCCGGTTTCGGCAAACGCCCGGGCAACCCCGAGGCCGATTCCTCTGTTGCCACCGGTGATGAACACAGTACGAGACACTTCACTCCTCCTTCTGTCCGCAAACCCGTTGTCCGGAATGATCGACTGTGAGCGTTATTCAAAACCGACTAGCGAGTGCAGGCACGGAGGGCTTGCGCGAGCGGTCGGCCCAGGTCAGGACTTCGGTGACCTTGGCGGATAATTTTGAATAATGCGGCTTTTGATACGACACCGTCAATCCGCGGAGCCCGGATCCGCACCGAGGATGGCCTCGAGTTGTGCGGCGGCAGTTGCGGCGTCAAGGAAATGAACCGCTCGCCATCCCGCGGCAGCGGCGCCGGCGCAGTTCTTGCTGCTGTCGTCGATCAGCACGCACTCGCCGGGGGCGAGCGCTGCCCGGCGGGCGGCAAGGTCGAAGATCTCCCGCGCCGGCTTGCGGACGCCGACCTCGAAGGAGAGCACCACGTCGTCGAAGATCTTCTCGACCGGGACCATCCGCCGCCAGTGCTCGTCCCAGGACGGCACCATGTTCGAGAGCATCCCGACGAACAGCCCTCGTGCCTTGACCCGTTCGAGTTGCTCCAGCCACTCGCGATTGGTCTCCCTGCCGTCGAACCAGGCGTCGGCGAGGCTGTCGAGCTGGCCGACGATGCCATAGTCATCCCGCAGCACATCCGCGACCTGGCGGAGCCAGTCCTCCTCGGAGACGAGAGGCGTGTCGAGCGGCATCATGATGTCGTCGGTGTCATAGGTCGCGGTGACCTTGAGCACTGCGTTCATCACCGGCTCGGGCTCGACCTGCTGTGACCGGCAGAAATTCATGAACGTGTGAGTGATCGGCGGGGTCAGGACGCCGCCGAAATCCGTCCACACCGCCATCACCTTAACTGGCCCGCTCACGGGGTCACGCGAAATGATCATGCCAGGTTCCCGATCGATACCGGAGAGGGAGGGGTGACATGGCCCCCACGATCACCGTCGCGGCCAGTCAGCCCAGGACATTGCCCATCAGAAGCTTCATGTCAGAGCCTGGCAGCCCGCGATAAAAGCGCCGTCGATCGGTAATCAAAAACAACCGTGCGGCGCCCCGCACAAGGGGTGGCGCAGGGTCCCTCCGTCCCGTCATCACGGAGGGGTTATTCAAAAGTAGTTTCTGATGAAGATCAGCACCCTGGCGACCCTCGCCACGGCCGACAGCGAACTACAGCAATGGTCCATTCACGCAGTCTGGTGTGTATGAATGGACCACTGCTGTAGTTGCGGCGAGGCGACGCCGGGCCGGGGCGGCCTGGCAAGATCACGGGGTGAAGGCTCTGAATAGCCTTCCCGGGGAGCCTCGGGCCTGCGGCCCCAGGCTCTCCGGGATCATGGAAGGGACGGAAACACGCCTACCAGGCGTCCGGACCGAACGCCTCGGCGGCGGCGCCGCCGGGCGTCGAGAGCAGCTTCAGATCGGACTCGACCATCATGGCGACCAGCTCGTCAAACTGGACCTTCGGCTCCCAGCCCAGCCGTTCCTTTGCCTTGGCGGGGTTGGAGCAGAGCAGGTCAACCTCGGCCGGGCGGATGAACGCGGTGTCCATGACCACGTGCTCGCGCCAGTCCAGCCCGACGGCCTTGAATGCCAGCTCGACGAGATCCTGCACAGAATGCGTCGTGCCGGTACCCACCACGTAGTCTTCTGGCTCGTCCTGGCCGAGCATCAGGTGCATCGCACGCACGTAATCCCCGGCGAAGCCCCAGTCCCGCCTGGCCGAGAGGTTGCCGAGCCGCAGCTGCTGCTCCATGCCGAGCTTGATCCTGGCAACGCCGAGCGTCACCTTCCGCGTGACGAACTCGGCGCCGCGCCGCGGAGACTCGTGATTGAACAGGATTCCCGAGACGGCATACATGCCATATGACTCGCGGTAATTCTGGGTGAGGTGGTGCCCGTATGCCTTGGCCACCCCGTAGGGGCTGCGCGGGTGGAACGAGGTCGTCTCGGTCTGCGGCGACTCACGCACCTTGCCGAACATCTCGGACGAGGATGCCTGGTAAAACCGGATCTGGCCGCCGTCCGCGCCGCGGGAGCCACTGATCCCGCTGCACACCCTGATCGCCTCGAGCACCCTCAGAACCCCAAGGCCAGTGACCTCGCCAGTGAGCTCGGCCTGCTGCCAGGACATCGGCACGTAGGAAATCGCGCCCAGGTTGTACACCTCGTCCGGCTGGACCTTCTCGACCGCGGAGATCAGGCTGGCCTGATCGAGCAGATCGCCCCGGACCAGCCGCACATCGCGCAGCAGCTCCCTGATGCGGGGCACGCGCGGGTTCGACTGTCCCCGTACCAGCCCCCATACCTCATAGCCTGCGTCAAGCAAGTGCTCAGCCAGATACGACCCGTCCTGACCGGTGATACCCGTGATTAGTGTGCGTCGGGCCACTGATGCCTCCTCGTATTCAGTGGCGCCGCAGGGCGGCGCCTCGCGGGGGATGTCAGGGGGTCGCCCCCCCTGGGCAGTACCGCGGGGTTGTTAGGGGTCACCCCCGGGTCAGTACCGCGGGGGTTGTCAGGGGATTCGCCCCCCGGGCAGTACCGCACATCCAGTGGATCTTCTCATGCTCCGTTCGCCATCTTCGCATCAACTAATGGGCGCGAGATGGTCAAAGCGCAGACGGCCCGGCATGCCCGGAAACGTCCGTAACGGATGTGATACGCGGAACCGGTGAGATCGATCAGCGCGGAAGTACCCGGTGGTAAGGTTCGCAGCCTAGGAGGCACGGACGAGGATGGTGAGCCAGCGTGACCGCCTCAGACCGCCCGCTCCGCATCGCGCTCCTCTCCTACCGGAGCAAGCCGCACGTCGGCGGCCAGGGCATCTACATCAGGCACCTCAGCCGCGAGCTCGTCGCGCTCGGCCACCGGGTTGACGTCTTCTCCGGCCAGCCCTATCCCGAGCTCGATCCTGGGTCGGTCCTGCGCAAGATCCCGAGCCTGGACCTGTATCGCGACGAAGACCCGTTTCGCACGCCGCGCCTGCGCGAATACCGCGACTGGATCGACGTGCTCGAAACCGCCGCGATGTGGACCGGCGCCTTCCCCGAGCCGCTGACGTTCAGCATCAGGGCGCTGCGCGAGCTGAGCCGGCGACGTGACGACTTCGACATCGTTCATGACAACCAGGTGCTCGGCTACGGGCTGCTCGGCGTCCGCCGCCTCGGCCTGCCCCTGCTGACGAGCATCCACCACCCGATAAGCGTGGACAGGCGCATCGAGCTCGCCGCCGCCCGGGGCTTTTCCAGGCTGTCCAAGCGGCGCTGGTACGCATTCGTGCGGATGCAGGCGCGCGTCGCGCGCAGAGCCGGGCCTATCATCACCGTCTCCGAGTCATCCCGCCAGGACATATGCAGGGATTTCAAGGTCCCGCTCGAGAACGTGGGGGTCGTCCCGCTCGGCGTGGACATCCGGCTCTTCCACCCCCGCGCCCCGCAGCGCGTGCCTGGCAGGATCGTCGCGGTGGCAAGCGCGGACTCACCGATGAAGGGCATCGCTACCCTGTTGCGGGCGGTCGCCAAGGTCGTCACGGAAAGGGATGTGCACCTGACGGTGGTCGGCAAGCCCACTCCGGGCGGAGACACGCTGCGGCTCACGGCGGAGCTGTCGCTCGCGGGAAACGTCACGTTCGTGCACGGGATCAGCGACACGGACATGGCGGAGCTGCTGGCCAGTGCCGAGATCGCGGTCGTGCCCTCGCTCTACGAAGGATTCTCGCTTCCGGCAGTGGAGCACATGGCCTCTGGCACCCCCCTGGTGGCCAGCCGGACCGGGGCACTGCCTGAGGTGGCCGGTGAGGCCGCCGTGCTCGTCAGCCCCGGGGACGCGGAGGAACTCGCCGCGGCCCTGCGGCGCCTGCACGACTCACCGGAGCAGCGCGCACGCCTCGGGGAGCAGGCGTGGCAGCGGGTCCAGCGGCTCTATGCCTGGCCGGCCGTCGCCAGGGCCACCGTCGAGCACTACCTGGCAGCTATTTCCGCTGCGGGGGGCCTTGGGGGGCGCGAAGCGTCGGCCCCCCAGGACGGTACAGCGGGGAGCCTCGAAGCGTCGGCCCCCCAGGACGGCACCGCGGGGAGCCTCGGGGGGGCGTCCCCCCAGGACGGCACCCCGGCACGGCCCGGAGGGCCGACAGCGCGGCCCGGAAGGCGGCAGGAGCAGCAGGAGGCAGCGTCGCCCGGTAGCCGTTCGATATCTGAATGGGACAAAGTCGACGGGTCGGGAGGAACTGGGTCGTGCTGACCGTGGACTTTGGCCGCCTTCCCATCAGCCCCGGTGATCATGTACTCGACCTCGGCTGCGGCGCCGGGCGCCACGCGTTCGAGGCATACAGGCGCGGCGCACAGGTGGTCGCGTTCGACCGGGATGCCGCCGAGCTCCGCCAGGTCGCCGAGATGTTCGCCGCGATGCGAGCGGCAGGGGAGGTCCCGGCGGCGGCCAGCGCACGCAGCGCGGGCGGCGATGCCACCGAGATGCCGTTCGCCGACGGCGCGTTCGACAAGATTATCGCCGCGGAGGTGCTCGAGCACATCCTCGATGACCAGGGCGCGATGAACGAGCTCGCACGTGTACTGCGGCCGGGCGGCATCGTCGCGGTCACCGTGCCGCGCTGGCTGCCCGAATGGATCTGCTGGTCGCTCTCCGAGGACTACCACAACGTGCCAGGCGGCCACGTGCGCATCTACACCCGGGCGGAGCTCGAAGCCAAGCTCAAGCGGGCCGGCCTGAAAGTGGGCATCCACCACCACGCACACGGACTGCACTCCCCGTACTGGTGGCTCAAGTGCGCCGTTGGGGTCGGCAACGACAGGCACCCGCTGGCAAAGGCGTACCACCGGCTGCTCGTGTGGGACATCGTCAAGCGGCCCGCTGCCACCCGGCTGGCCGAGCGCGCGCTCAACCCTCTCATAGGGAAAAGCCTCGTCGTATACGCGACAAAGCAGATATCTAACGGGAGCGGTCCCGCGGGGGGCCTTGGGGGGTCGTCCCCCCAGGACGGCACCGCGGGGGGCCTTGGGGGGTCGTCCCCCCAGGACGGCACCGCGGGCCGGCCGGAGAAGGCGCATGCCACGGCATGACATTGCCTCGGGGAGCCTCGACGGGCCGATCCCCAGGGCGAGCGCCTTCAGCGTGCCTGCTGTCCCAGGTGTGCTGACTGCGGACGAGGTTCTCGCGACCGGCCGCAGCCTCGTGCGCACGCAGGAGGCATCAGGCGCGATCGGGTGGCCAGACGGTCACGTCGATGCGTGGAACCACGTCGAGTGCGCGATGGCGCTCAGCGTGTGCGGGCTGGCCGAACCGGCAAGGCGGGCCTACGATTGGCTACGGCGGTCCCAGCGGGCCGACGGGTCGTGGCCGAGGAAGACCCTGGGCGGCATGGTCACCGACCCGGCCGCTGATAGCAATCAGGCAGCGTATGTCGCGGTCGGGGTGTGGCATGAGTTCCTGGTGACAGGCGACGAGGCCTTCGCGGCGGCGATGTGGCCCACGGTGCGCCGCGCCATCGGGTTCGTGCTCAGGCTGCAGGCGGCGCGCGGCGAGATCCGCTGGAAGCGGGAGGCGGACGGCACTCCGGCGGAGTACGCACTGCTGACCGGCTGCTCGAGCGTTCACCAGAGCCTGCGCAGCGCCGTCGCGCTCGCCGAGCACATGGGCGAGCCACAGCCCGACTGGGAGCTAGCCGCGGACCAGCTAGAACACGTGGTGGCCTGCCATCCGGAGGCGTTCGCCGACAAGAGCGAGTTCGCGATGGACTGGTACTACCCGGTGCTCGGCGGCCCGGTCCGAGGCGACGCCGCGACCGCGCGGCTCGCCGCTCAATGGCATGACTTCGTCGTGCCAGGCCTCGGCGTCCGCTGCGTGACCGAAGAGCCGTGGGTCACCGGTGCGGAGACGTGCGAGCTCGTGCTCGTCCTTGACGCGATCGGCGAACGGTCAAGGGCGGTGGACCTCTATGCGGCGGTCCAGCACCTGCGCGACCACGACGGCGCCTACTGGACCGGCTGGCAGTTCGCCAACAAGGCGCACTACCCGAACGAACGAAGCAGCTGGACCGCCGCCGCGGTGATCCTCGCCGCGGACGCCCTGGCGAGCGCGAGCGACGGTGCCGGGCTGTTCAGGGAGGCTGGCGTAAGGGCGCGGGCAGCCCGCATCGCGGACCCCGCCGCCTGCGGCTGCTCCGCGTCAGGCCCCGTCGGCCAGCGTAGGCCCGCCGATCCGCCTTCAGCCACCGATCCGCCGTAGGCCCCCGCCCAAGAGCGACCGTAGCCCCGCCAAGAGCGACCGCATCGCCGCATCGCCGCAACTACAGCAATGGTCCATTCACACACACCAGACTGCGTGAATGGACCATTGCTGTAGTTCGCTGTCGGCCGTGGCGAGGATCGCCAGGCTGCTGATCTTCATCAGAGACTACTTTTGAATAACCCTCTCGGTGCCGAGTGCCGCAGGAGAGCTGCCGACAAGGAAAAGGTCAGCCGATGCCCTCGCCGGTTCGCTCGAGTACCCGCAGCGAACCTTCGGCGCGGACCTCGGTGAACGCGCCGGACCGCATCGCCCGCAGGTAAACCTCGTAAGGTGCCTGGCCGCCGTCTGCCGGATCGGGGAACACGTCGTGAATGGCGAGTGCGCCGGCCGCCGCCAGCCACGGCGCCCAGCCCTCGTAGTCAGCCTGCGCCGCGGCGTCGGTGTGACCGCCGTCGATGAACAGCATGCCGAGCGGCGCGCGCCACAGCCTGGCCACGTCCGCGGACCTGCCCACGACCGCGATCACATGATCCTCCAGGTCCGCGCCCGCGAGCGCGGACCTGAGGTGCGGAAGCGTGTCAAGGCGGCCGGTGCCGGGATCCACAAGCGCTGAGTCGTGATACTCCCAGCCGGGCTGGTTCTCCTCAGAACCGCGATGATGATCCACGGTGATCACCACCTGGCGGGCGTCTCGCGCGGCCGACGCGAGGTAGATCGTTGACTTGCCGCAGTAGGTGCCGATTTCCAGTATCGGTCCGACGCGCGCGTACGCGACCGCGGTCTCGTGCAGGGCGATGCCCTCGGCACGCGGCATGAAGCCACGGGTCGCCTCGGCGGCACTCACCAGTTCGGCCTCCATGCCATCCTGTCCTTCCGTGCGCAGATTGCGGGATCCCCGTGCCATGGGGAGACTAGCGGGCACCAGTACCGATAGCACGCAGGGACAGGGAGACTGGAATCATGAAAGTGAAGGTCGACTATGACCTCTGCGAGGCCAATGCCGTATGCGCCGGACTCGTTCCTGAGGTCTTCGAGGTCGACGACGAGGACAACCTGTTCATCCTGACCCCCGACATCCCGGCCGAGCTGGCCGAACGGGTCCGGCATGCGGTCCGGTCCTGCCCGAAGACTGCCCTGCGCCTAGAGGAGTGAATGGCCTGCGAGCCGCGCCGTACCCAGGCTCGATGAGCCGCCGGGCTATTTTCACACGATCCTCCTCGTCACGCCGCAGAAGGAGCCGAGGCGGGCGGTAAGTCCGCCCCTTGCATCAAGCGTTCAGGTGCGGGGTTTCAGCCGGGCCAGCCGGGAGAGCGCCTCGCCGAGGACCTCCGCTCGCTTGCAGAACGCGAACCGCACCTGAGTCCTGGCCGCCGAGGGGTCGTCGTAGAACACTGCACTCGGGATGGCGACCACGCCGGCCCGCCGCGGCAGATTCCGGCAGAACTCGACGCCGTCTTTCTCTCCGAGCGGCCTGATGTCCGTCGTGACGAAATACGTGCCGTCCGGCGGATACACGTCGAAGCCCGCATCAGAGAGGCCCGCGCAGAGCAGATCACGCTTGTCCCGCAGGTCGTCCCGCAGATTGGTGAAGTAAGCGTCGGGAAGGCCCAGCGCGTCGGCCACCGCATACTGGAATGGGCCGCCGCTGACATACGTGAGGAACTGCTTCGCGGTGCGGACCGCGGTCACCAGCTCGGGTGTGGCCATCACCCAGCCGATCTTCCAGCCCGTGAACGAGAAGGTCTTCCCCGCGGAACTGATGGACACCGCGCGCTCGCGCATGCCGGGCAGGGATGCGATGGGCACGTGCTCTCCCGCGTAGACCAGGTGCTCGTATACCTCATCGGTGACCACGAGCAGGTCATGCTCGCAGGCCAGGCAGGCGATCGCGGATATCTCGGCCCGGCTGAACACGGATCCCGTCGGATTGTGCGGCGAGTTGAGCAGGATGAGCCTGGTGCGCGGTGTGATGGCGGCGCGGAGAGCCTCGATGTCGGGCCGGAACGCGGGCGGCCGCAGGGTGACAGGTATCCGGACGCCGCCTGCCATCGCGATACACGCGGCATAGGAGTCGTAGTACGGCTCGAACGCGATGACTTCGTCCCCAGCCTCTACCAGCGCCAGCAGCGCCGCGGCGATCGCCTCAGTCGCACCCGCCGTGACGAGCACTTCAGCGTCCGGGTCATAGTCGAGCCCGTAGAAACGCCGCTGATGCTCGGCGATCGCGTGCCGTAGCACGGGAATGCCTGGCCCAGGCGGATACTGATTGCCTTGGCCAGCGAGGATGGCATCGGAGGCGGCCTTGGCGATCTCGCGTGGCCCATCGGTGTCGGGGAATCCCTGGCCGAGGTTGACGGAGCCAGTCGCTACCGCGAGCGCCGACATCTCAGCGAAGATCGTCGTTCCCATCCCGGCGAGCCGCTGACTGAGCAGTGGTCGTCTCACAGTGCCATGACATCATGCCCGCACTCCGCCCGCCCGCTCCGCTGACGAGGCACAGCCCGATGTGTCAGCAGGAATTTATCCCGAACGGGAGCGTCGTGGCAGTCATCCACAGCTCACTTCTAATCCCGGGACCGCACCCGTCCCCCCTGTGAAGGGCACCTTCACCCAGCCAGAACCGCACAAGGGCACCTTCACACGCCGCAAACCACCGGCCCCACCAGATGAAGGGCGCCTTCACCCAGCCAGAACCGCACAAGGGCACCTTCACGTGCCGGGCCTGCCGGGCCAGGAGCCGTCCGTCCCGACGAAGGGCACCTTCACGCGGCCGGAACTACAGCAGTGGTCCATTCACGCAGTCAGGTGTCGGTGAATGGACCATTGCTGTAGTTACGCAGGCCCGTCCGGCGGAGCCGTGGCGCCCGGGACAACGATGTCACAAAGGAAGCTGCTGACAGAACCGCACAAGGGCACCTTCACACGCCGCAAACCACCGGCCCCACCAGATGAGGGGCACCTTCACCCCTCAGCTGGGGATCCCGGTGACCTTCATCTCGGCCAGCCGGGGCCGGTCGGTGTGGCTGTCGGGGAGGGGCTGCTTTACGCTGCCCGCATGCGCATCGCACTGTGCCAGATTCCGGTCAGCGCCGATCCCAAGATCAACTTCGCCCGGGTCCGGACGGCGCTGGCCGAGGCGGCCGGGCAGGACGCCGACGTGGCCGTGTTTCCCGAGGCGACGCAGGCCCGCTTCGGCAGCGATCTCCGCAGCCTGGCAGAGCCGCTGGACGGGTCGTTCGGCACAGGTCTCGCGGCTGCGGCGAGGGAAACGGGGGTCGCGGTCGTCGCGGGGGTGTTCGAGCCCGCCCCGGACGGGCGGGTGTACAACACGGCCGTCGCGTACGACGGCGACGGCAGCCTGGTGTCGGCTTACCGCAAGATCCACTTGTTCGACGCGCTCGGCCAGCGTGAGTCGGATCTTGTGGCTCCCGGAGCCGAGCCAGTCGTGACTGACCTCGCGGGGCTGCGTGTCGGATTCCTCACCTGCTACGACATCCGGTTCCCGGAGCTTGCCCGCGTCCTCGTGGACCGAGGCGCGGAGCTCATCGTGGTCCCCGCGGCCTGGGGAGCGGGGTTGTTCAAGGAGGAACACTGGGTCACGCTCACCCGCGCCCGCGCGATCGAGAACACCGTGTGGGTGGCGACCGCCGACCAGGTCCCCGATCCGGCCGAGCCGTCCACCCGCGCCCCGACCGGTATCGGCCGCAGCATGCTGATCGATCCGATGGGCACCGTCAGGGTGGATCTCGGCCCGTACCCCGGTGTAGCGGTGGCCGACGTAGACACAAAACTGACCGCGCAGGTCAGGACATCGCTACCCTGCCTTGAGCACCGGCGAGAAGACGTATTCGGCCCACTCCCCCCGCAAGCGCCTCGTTTCCCGGATTGACGTCGACACAGCGACTTTCTACATGTTCCGCGACTACATTTCGGGCATACCGGATGCGATCATGGTCGGAGCGTGTAGTAAGTGGCGGTCCTGGCCCTTGCTCAGCCGGTGCGATCCGCGTTGCTCATGGCCGGGCGCCGATCTGGCCTGGCCGGTCCGGTCCGGTCTAGACCGGCGATCCTTGCGGCGTCGTTTCCTGGACCGATGTTGTTGCAGCCACTCCGATCCGGAAACGAGGCGGCCTGAGTGCACGCGCTGTGACATGGCTCAATCTCTGCCGGTCTAGACCAGACTAGAGAACACCACCAGAATTCCGGCACGGAGCGGTGTAAATGATTATCAAACTTCCCAAATCGGCCGCACCCTCAGCCGTGATCGCGGCGGCAATGCTCGCGGTCCTCATGCTCGCGGTCGCGACGCTCGCGTTCGCACTCGCGGCGGTGCTCCCGTGACGGGCACGGTGATCGGCGGCTGGGCTAGCGTCCTGCCGCGCATCGCGACCCCGACACCATCGCGGACCTACAGCGCCGCATTCCCTGGGACACCGGACCAGGTCGCGCAAGCCCGGTCGTTCATGCGCCACATCCTGCACGGCTGCCCGGTGGCTGATGACGCGGTGCTGCTCTGCTCAGGGAGCTATGCGCCAACGCGATCATGTACAGCGACTCCCGCGCACCAGGCGGGCTGTTCAGCGTGCACGTCAAAGCACATGAGGGCTTCTGAGTATGGGCAGGGGTCGAGGACGAGGGCGGCAAGTGGACGAAACGCCCCCGCGACACCGCGCGGATGCACGGCCTGGACATTGTCCGCACGCTGGCGGGCGGCGACGCCTGGGGGATCGTCGAGGAGACCGGCGGGCGGCTCGTGTGGTACCGGCTCGGCTGGGCTGGCCCGGCCGACGCTGCCATCGCGATGCACTCAGCTTCATGACCTGCGCTGCCGCGTGGCCGGGTGGAGGGCCCAGGCAGCGCGGCAGCGCAGCACCACGCACGGCGGGGGCCCGGATCGAGCCGCGACCGGGAACGCAGGACTCTCCCCGCCCCCACCGTGTGCGACACAGCGCCAGACGTGACCCGCGCCCTGGCGCGGCAGGGCACCGGCGCCTCGTTTGCCCGGCGCAGCCGCGCGGCCATGCCTCGGTGCAGGGGGAGGGTAATTCCCTCTTCGCGCGGTTACAGTCGTCGTTGTGACCAGCAATCTCAGGCGGCAACGAGGGGACCACGGCATCCGGACGTCCTGACCCCGGCTGAATGACGGACCGTGCACGCGCTGCGACACGGCATGAGCACACGGCGCATCGCCGAACGCGGCGGGATGAGCGAGGATGCCGTCAAGTTCCACGTCGCCAACGTGCTGGCCAAGCTCGGCCTGCCGGACCGGGCGAGGCTGCGGACCTGGCGCGGCGTGCCTGCGGACAGCGCCCTGAGGAAAGGAACTGCCTTATGGACACCAAGGTGCAGCTGGGCCCCATCGGCCAGATATCCCGCCACGTACGCGACCTCGAATCCGCGGTCGATTGGTACGGCACGGTGCTCGGCCTGCCGCATCTCTACACGTTCGGTGATCTAGCGTTCTTCGACTGCGCCGGTACCCGGTTGTTTCTTAGCCCGGCGCAGTCGGGCACCGAGCCCGAAGCGCCGTCCGTGCTGTATTTCCGCGTGCAGGATATCCAGGAGGCATATGACGAGCTGGCCGCCCGGGGGATCGAGTCTCCGGCGCTCCACACTTGATCCACCGGCACGAATCGGGCATGGAAGAGTGGATGGCATTCTTCAACGACCCCGAAGGGCACCCACTCGCGATCATGGCCCAGGTTGAACCGTAAAGCCGTTCAGCCCTTGATCGGGCTGCGGCACAACAACCAGCAAGGTACGCACCGCTGAGCGGTTCGTACAGGAGCGCCAGCACCGCCATAACCTGCCTGATATAGAAGTCGTCGTGCTGGACAGCGCATCCCGTGAGGAGCTTGGGAGGCTCACTCACGCTACTTCTACTCCGTAGTTGATCTGCTCGGCATCGCCTCGGCTCACTAGCGGGCGGAGCCGGGTCGGCACATAAGATCCCTGACCTGGTTCTTAGCCGGTCAGGGCTTTCCAGAGGGTGGGCTGCTCGCCTAGCGGGGTGGCGGTGAAGCCGACGCCGGTCAGCGCGGCACCGGACGCGGTCAGCGCGGTGATCTCCTGGACACCCGGGCCCGACAGTCCTGTACCCGACGGCGTCGACGCCTTCCATACGTTCCCGTCCGCCGACGACCACAGGACCACATCCGCGTTACCCGCCGACCCGGACGTCCCCGCCATGGTGAAACCGCCACCCGCCGCCGCGACCGCCGTCACGCTCACCGGGCCACCCGCCGCGCCGCCGCCGGGCACGCCGAGCACCGCCGCCCGCCACGTCGCCCCGCCATCACCCGACACCACGGCAAACGGCACCGGCCCCGCCGCCGTCACCGCCGACCCCGCCGCCACCGCCCGGCTCCCCTTCACCGCCACCACCTGCAGCACACCGCTGCCCACCCCGGCAGGCAACGGCACGCTCACCGCCCGCCACCGCCGACCATCCGCCGACGTCCACGCCGCCGGGCGACCGCCGACCGACCCCACCGCCACGAACCCCCCGCTGGACGCCGTGACAGCCAGCATCTGCCGTCCGCCCGCCCCGTCTAGATCACCGCTGCCAGCATCACTCCCCCGCGCCCACCCGGACAACCCCGCCGACCACCACGCGGCCGCGACCGTCCGGCCCTGAATGACCTGCTTGCGCTTGTGCGAGATCCTTGTGCGCGCGGGAATGACCTGCTCCCCGACGATGACATAACCAGACGGTCCCGCCGCCGCGGCAGCGGTATACGTGCCCGGCGCGGAGAACGCCCCTTCCCCGTCGGCAGCCTGCCAGTTCAGTCCGCCAGCCGACGTCACCACCACCGGGTGCGGCGCCGCCGCGCCGGTCACCCCGCCGACCGCCAGCCACCCGGCCTGGCCGTGCACCACGCCACTCAGCCCCTGCAAGCCAGGCCGCCGCAGCACCCCTGGCGTCACCCCGCTCCCCCGCGACCACCCCCCAGCGCTCCCCGTGGTCGACCAGATAGCCGGGTAACCCTCCGCGCTGCCGACCGCGACCAGCCGACTACCAGCGGCAGCGATCCCGGTGACCGCGACCGCAGGCCCGGTCGCACCCACGATGCTGCCAACGTCGATGTTCACCATGCTGCGCTGTGCACCGGTCAGCGCAAGGAACGGCCGCTGGCTCACCGGATCTCCGGTGCTCGCTCCCGCCGCGATGACCGTCCCCCCGGGCGCGACCGTCGCCCCGGACACCGACTCCGCCGACGCGCTGCCGAGCACCGCCGTCGGCTGCCACGACCTGCCGTCCTGGCTGACATACGCCACCAGGTTCCCGCTCGCGACGCGCCCGCTCGCGACGACTCCGGCGTCGCTGCCCGCGACCCCGGTTATCGCGAGGTTCGCCGTCCTGGCCGCGGTGATCATTCCACCGTATGTCCAGGCGGAGCCGTTAGCGGAGACAAACGCCACGCCCGCCCGACCGGAGCCACTGGTCGTCGCGGGCCTGATGACAACAAACCCTGATCCGCTCGCGGCCAGGCCATCGATCCAGTTGGACGCTCCGTTGCTAACGGGGACGGTCACGGGCGCCCAGGCGGTCCCGCCGCTCGCGGACCGCCATACGCCGACCGAGTAGGTGGTGACGTGCTGCTTCTTCTTCCCTATCTGCTTTACCGAGGTTGCGGCGATCACGCCGCCGATCACGGCGGCGCCCCCGTGCGATGCGGCGAAGCTGATCCGCAGCACCCGGCCGCCGCCCGCAGCGAGGCGAAGCTGCCCGGCACCTAGCCGCTGCCAGCTCAGCCCGTCCGGCGAGGTCCAGAGCACAGGACTGCTCGCGACCTTCCCTCCTGGCGCGTTCTCCCCAGCGGCGATGAAGCCGTTGCCCGTCCTCGCCAGGGCGAGCACCTGGTCGCCCGCCTGCATCGGGACTATCCCCTGGCTGGATGAGAGCATCCACGACTGGCCGTCCTTACTGGTCCAGACCGCGTCGGGGCCAACCGCGACCCATGCGCCCTGGCCGCCGGCGACCAGCCGCGCCGCGTGGCCAGGCGGCGGCTCGCCGCCGCCTGGGCCCTGCACAGGGGCGAGGTGCCAGCTGTGGCCGCCATCGGCCGACACGAAAAACTGGGCTCGCGCGATACGCGCCCCGGCCTGCGAGCCGACAGCGACGACCGTGCTACCCGAGCTGGCCACCCCCCCGATGGGCTGGTAGATCGCACGTGCCGACTCGCCCGCGTCGGTAGTGAAGTCCACGTTGGCCAGGCTGGCCGGCGGGAACCCGGGAGCGAGTGAGGACACCGCGCCAGGCGAGGTGGTGCCACCCCCTCCGAGCATGACGACGGCGGCGACGCCCACGGCGACCGCGGTCACCACCCCGGCGGCCACCCAGGCGACTCTCCCGCCGCCGCCAGCCCGGCTACCGCCACGGGAGCGTGTCCTGGCTGTTCTGGGTGCGCTCGCTGCCTTAGCTGCTCCTGGTGCCTTAGGTGGTCTGGGTGCTCGGCTCCAGCGCTGCCTGCCCGTCCCAGTCCCCGCCTGGATGCGGTTCCACTCTTCCTCCGCGCCTTCCCAGTCGGTCACAGGGCGCTGCCACTCGATACCGGAATCCCGCCAGGCGACCTGCGACTGCTGCCAGGCCGACCGGCTGCTCAGCTCGTGCGGCTTGCGCTCGGCCAGGGCCCCTCCCGTGGCGCCACCCCGTACCTCGATGCCGGCGCCGCCCGGCTGCCCGCGCAGGGCGGGGGTGGGGCCGACGATAAGTGCAGGTGGCTCGCCCGCGGGAGTGCCGTACTGATAGCCCCCCGTGGTGTCATAACCCTGAGCCGAGGCGCCACCGGGAAGGGACGTGGCCGGGCCGGCCGCGTACTCCGCGGCACCGCCAGTCCCGGCCGGGTCGCCATATCCGTAGCCGCCGCCGTCCCCGGGACCGCCGTACCCCGGCCCGTACCCGTAGCCACCGGCGGTGGGGCCGTACTCGTAAGCACGTTCACTGCCCGGGGGGCCATAGCCGTAGGCGCTCTCATCCCCGGGGTCCCCGTATCCGTACGCGCTCCCGTCGCCAACGGCGGGCTCACGCCCTCCGGCACCGCGGGCGTGATTGCCGTAGCCGCCGCCAGCGCCTGGATCGCCCTGGCCCGGCCCGTACCCCAAATCACCAGCACCACCCTGCCCGCTCGTCCCGTAACCCCCGCTATCGCCCGGGTCGCCCTGGCCCGGCCCGTACCCCAAACCACCAGCACCACCCTGCCCGCTCCCGTAGCCCGCCGCGGAGGTGCCGTATTCGTAGGTGCCTTCGGCGCCGGGGTCGCCGTACCGGTAGTCGGCCTCGTAACCTGGCCCACCGTATTCCGGCCGGTATCCCTCGTCCTGCTGGCCTGGAGGGGCGGCCCCCCACGACCCCCCGCCGTGCTGGCCTGGGGGGGCGGCCCCCCACGGTCCCCCGATGCCCGAGGCGCGGTCGGCGTAGCCGTAATCATCCCCTGGATCACCAGGAGGCGGCCCATACCCCAGCCCGTCCTCCGCGTAGCCACGGGGATCTGTTGGGGCGACGGGGGCGCCGAAGGGGGCACTTCCGTAGGGATGCTCGGATCCCCAGGCCGCTCTCCCGGCATCCGGCGGAGCCTGAGGACGTCCGGGCTCACGCCGCCCGCTGTCGCCGTCCTCAGGGTTGCCCGTCGTGCTCACCGCTGCCTTCAGCCGTAGTCCGGGGTGCACGCCAGGGGCTCAGTACCTGGCTGGAAGTCCCGTGCCCCGCTCGGCGGCGCGCAGACGGCGCCATAACAGAGGCGCCATAACCAGACAGCGCCATAGTCGCCACTTGGGACGAACGAGGGCTTCCGAGACAACCACTCAAGCGGTCGCGTGACCCTTACCTCGCCGATCGTACCCGCGGAGCAGGTCCGGCGGCCCCAAGAGCGGCGACAACGCGACACGTGCCGCCCGGCCCGACGGGGTTCCAGGGCCCGGCCCAGAGAGCATCGCGGGCCACAGGGAAGCTGGCCAGAGGCCAGCGAACAGTGTCAGCCGCCTCCGGGGGGACCCCCCCCGGGCAGGCATCGCGGGCCACGGCGAAAACGGCCGGAGGCCGGTGAGCACAGCTGCCCGCCCCGGCCAGCACGTCAGGTCGGGGAATGCGCACAGCAGGCGGGAAACGCGTCCCGCAGGCAGCCCTTGTCCTCATCGCTGACGCGCTCGAGGAACCACCGCATGGTGGTACTCCGGTCGCCGCCTGAGTAAAGCACCTCCGCCATGAGACGGGCATCGTGCTCCTCACGAGCCTCGGCGGGCCAGTACTGCCAGGCCCGGCCGTACTTCTCACGGCAGAGGACACCCTTGCGGAAGAGGATGCTCATCACCGTCATCACGGTCGTGTAGGCGACCGGGCGAGCGTAGCGCATGCGCTCGCGCACCTCACGGACGACATACCGATCGTCCGCCGCCCACATGACTTCCATGATCGCGCTCTCGAGCTCGCCGAATTCTCGCACCCAGAAACCACCTCCCGCGCCTCCCGCCCCTGTGGTGGTGCGCCCTCGCCCCTGCGTGGCCCCGGTGCCGGGCCGACCCCTTACTCATGCATCCCGCACCGGTACCACGCACTTCGCTTGCTGCGCGCCCATGCTAAACACAGCTGGCCGATCACACCGAGGCCGTTGTCAGCCAACCGGACGAGAAATCTCCACCCCAACGCTGCTTATTTACCCCACAAGCCTGCTTTTCGTTTCCGGGCGAGCGGCTCGCCGCCCTGACAGCCCGGCTGCCCAGCCCGGCTGCCCAGCCGATCGCCCGGCCGGCCGGCCGCCCAGCCCGACGTCAGAGCCCGGCCTCAGCCGCCAGCGTGGCGAGCAGCACAGGCCAGCGCCTCGCCGTGATCACGAATTGATGACTTTCCCCGATCTCGCGAGCCGACCGGACATGAGACTTACACTGCTCCTTTGGCCAGAGCGTTTGGGCATCGCTGACCATCGGACGCTGAACAATGACCTACCGCGTCATCCAGTGGGAGACCGGCGTACTTGGCCGGTGCGGACTGCGCACCTTAATAGCGCGCCCGGACTTCGAGCTCGTCGGCATCTACACCACGGATCCAGCGGAGGCCGGGCGGGACGCAGGAGAGATCGTCGGGGTCGCGCCGACGGGCGTCATCGCCACCAGCGATGTCGAGCAGGTCATGACGCTCAAAGCAGACTGTGTCGCGTACCTGGCAGCGCCCGCGGTGCTCCGCGGCAGGGATCCGGGATTCGACGTCTCGACCATTACCCGGTTTCTCGCGTCGGGCAAGAACGTCGTCACCACGGCGGGCTTCATCAACCCGAAGGCACGCGACCCCGGCCTTGCCGCGACGCTCGAGGACGCGTGCCAGGCAGGCAGCTCGTCGCTGCACGGCACCTGGATCAACCCAGGCTTCATGACGGCAGCCCTGCCCCTCACGCTCTCTGGCCTGTCGGCCCAGATCGACCACATCTATGTACGTGAGTGCGCTGACCTATCCACTCACCCTTCCCGGTGGATCGTGGTCGATCTCGTGGGCTTTACAAGAGAACCCGCTGACCACGCTCGCACGGTCCGGCCATACCGCGGCTACCTCCACGGGCTCTTCACCGAGTGCATGCACCTGGTGGCGGACGGCATCGGCGTGAAACTCGAGGGGATCGAGGAGAGCTATGAACACGAAGTCGCCGCCCAGGCATACGAGATAGCCGCGGGAACCATGCCGGCCGGCGGTGTCAGCGGTGCGAGGTGGCTTTTCGCCGGCGTGGCAGGCGGCCGACCTTTCATCACGTTCGAGTTCATCAAGCTGGCTGACCCGTCGCTGGTCAGCAGCTGGCCGTCGCCAGGAGTCACGCTGCGGATCACCGGGCAGCCGTCACTCTCAGTTATCGTGGACGAGGTAACCAGCGACCTGACGGCCGCGACCGCGCATGCCGTCAACTCGATCCCAGGGGTGTGTGCCGCCCCTCCGGGTATCCGCACCATCCTGGATCTCCCGAACGTCATCGGCAGGGGAGCGGCGCAGATCGCCTGATCTTTCGCCGTGGCAACGACGATTCCCCACCAGTTACTCCAGCAGCTGGGGCACCAGGATGAACTCCGGCGCGGGGCAGGTTTCCTGCGGGTAGCCTTATCGGCGGATAGCGATCGGCGTTCAAGCTGCGGAAGAGGGCGATGTCCCCCGTGTCTGCTGAGTCACCGCGAGCCGCTGCGGATCTCACCGAGCAAGCACACGACCGTCCCCGGACACCGGGGTCGAGGCAGGATGAGGAGGGCCAGGGCGATACGGGGCTGCCCAGGTCCGGCCGCCGCCTGGGAGCCGCCGACTTCGGCCCGAACGAATGGCTGGTCAATGAGCTCTACCAGCGGTACCTGACCGACCCTGGCTCAGTGGACAAGGCATGGTGGAGCTTCTTCGCTGACTACCGCCCCCCCCTGGGATCGGCCGATGAGCACGCGTCACACCAGCCTCAGGGACCGGCGCAGGGCGCGCTGACGCAGGCCAGTCCCATCCGGAACGGCCCAGTCCAGGCCAGCTCGATACAGGACGGAACCGGGCAGGACGACCCTGCCCGGGGCAGCGCGGCGCACTCGGCCGCCGCTCCCGCCCCGGTCACCTCCCCGGCACCGCGCCCCTCTCCAGCCTCGCCCGCTCCCTCCGCCGCCACGGCGCCGCAGGCTCCCGCACACGGCGAGCGGAGCCGGCTGCGCGGCGCGGCGGCGAGGACCGCCGTGAACATGGCGGCCAGCCTCGAGGTTCCTACCGCGACGAGCGTGCGCGCGGTGCCGGCCAAGCTGCTCATCGACAACCGCATCGTCATCAACAACCACCTCAAGCGCGGCCGGGGCGGCAAGGTCTCGTTTACCCATCTCATCGGCTTCGCGGTCGTCAGGGCTCTTGCCGCGGCGCCCGCGATGAACGACTCCTTTGCCGAGGAGGACGGCAGGCCAGCGCTCATCCGGCCGGATCATGTCAACCTGGGCCTCGCGATCGATGTGCGCAAGGATGACGGCACCCGCCAGCTCCTGGTGCCGAACATCAAGGCCGCGCAGACCTTGAATTTCCGCCAGTTCTGGATGGCGTACGAGGACGTGGTCCGCAAGGCGAGGACAGGCAAGCTGGCGGTGGACGACTTCGCCGGCACCACGATCAGCCTGACCAACCCAGGGACCATCGGGACCGAGCATTCAGTGCCGAGGCTCATGCCCGGGCAGGGCTGCATCATCGGCGTCGGTGCGATGGAGTACCCGGCCGCCTACCAGGGTGCCTCCGAGGAGACCCTGTCCAGGCTGGCGATCAGCAAAGCTGTCACGCTGACATCCACCTATGATCACCGGATCATCCAGGGCGCGCAGTCCGGTGAATTCCTGCGAGCGATCCACGAGCTGCTACTCGGCGAGAGCGGCTTCTACGACGACGTCTTCGGCGCCCTGCAGATCCCGTACGAGCCTGTCCGCTGGGTACAGGACATCGCGGCCGGTCACGAGGACGACATCACCAAGTCCGCGCGGGTGCACGAGCTGATCCACGCCTACCGGGTGCGGGGCCACCTGATGGCGGACACCGACCCGCTGGAGTACCGGCAGCGCAAGCATCCCGACCTCGACATCAACCAGCACGGCCTCACCCTGTGGGATCTCGAGCGGGTGTTCGCCACGGGAGGCTTCGGCGGCAAGCCGCTGATGAGGCTCCGCGACATCCTCGGCGTGCTGCGCGACTCGTACTGCCGCACCGTGGGCATCGAGTACATGCACATCCAGGAGCCAGACGAGCGTGCCTGGCTGCAGGAACGCGTCGAGCGGCCGCACGAGCGCCCCGACCATGACGAGCAGATCCGCATCCTGTCCCGGCTCAACGTGGCCGAGGCGTTCGAGATGTTCCTGCAGACGAAATTCGTGGGGCAGCGCAGGTTCTCGCTCGAGGGCGCGGAGTCGCTCATCCCGCTCCTCGACGCCGTGCTCACGGAGGCGGCCGGGCAGCACCTCGACGAGGCCGTGATCGGCATGGCCCACCGCGGGCGGCTGAACGTGCTCGCCAACATTGTCGGCAAGTCCTACTCGCAGATCTTCAAAGAGTTCGAGGGCAACCTGGACCCGCGCACCACGCAGGGCTCCGGAGACGTGAAGTATCACCTCGGCGCGGACGGCGTCTTCGTCACCGCGGACGGCGGGAAGATCGACACGTCGCTCGTCGCCAACCCCAGCCACCTCGAGGCTGTGGACCCGGTACTCGAGGGAGTCGTCCGGGCCAAGCAGGACCTGATCGACAAGGGCGAGCCCGGCTTCACCGTGCTGCCTGTGCTCTTGCACGGTGATGCCGCGTTCGCCGGGCAGGGGGTGGTAGCCGAGACCCTCAACCTGTCGCAGCTGCGCGGCTACCGGACTGGCGGCACCGTGCACATCGTCGTGAACAACCAGGTGGGCTTCACCACCGCGCCTCAGCACTCGAGGTCGAGCGTGTACTGCACGGACGTCGCGCGCATGATCCAGGCACCGATCTTCCACGTCAACGGCGACGATCCGGAGGCGGTGGTGCGGATCGGGCGGCTCGCCTTCGCCTACCGTCAGGAGTTCAGGAAAGACGTGGTCATCGACCTCGTGTGCTACCGCAGACGCGGTCACAACGAGGCGGACAACCCATCGTTTACCCAGCCGCTGATGTACGACCTCATCGACGCCAAGCGATCCACCAGAAAGCTGTACACCGAGGCGCTGATCGGCCGCGGGGACATCACCATGGAAGAGGCCGAGGAAGCGCTGCGCCACTACCAGGAGCAGCTTGAGCGCGCGTTCACCGAGACACGCGAGGCGACGAGGCGGCCGGCCGAGCCAGGCGCCGTGGTGAAGCCGCAGCCCGAGGAACGGCCGGTCAACCACCGGGCCGTCCGCACCCCGATCACCGACGAGGTCATCAAGCAGGTGATCGACACCCAGCTCAGCCTGCCGGAAGGGTTCACGCCGCACCCTCGGCTGCAGCCGCTGCTGCAGCGCCGCGCCACGATGGTCGCCGAGAACGCGATCGACTGGGCGACCGGGGAACTGCTCGCGTTCGGATCGCTGCTCATCGATGGCCACCCCGTGCGGCTGGTCGGGCAGGATACCCGCCGTGGCACGTTCGGCCAGCGGCACGCCGTGCTGGTGGACAAGCTGACCGGCGAGGAGCACTCCCCGCTCAAGCGGTTCAACACGGGTACCACGAAGTTCTACGTGCACGACTCCCTCCTTTCTGAATTCGCCGCGATGGGTTTCGAGTACGGCTACTCGGTCGCGCGTCCCGATGCCCTTGTCTGCTGGGAGGCACAGTTCGGGGACTTCGTCAACGGGGCGCAGGTGATCGTGGACGAGTTCATCAGCTCGGGGGAGCAGAAGTGGGGCCAGCGCGCCGGTGTCACGCTGCTGTTGCCGCACGGGTACGAGGGACAGGGGCCCGACCACTCCTCGGCGAGGATCGAGCGTTTCCTCAGCCTGTGCGCGCAGGACAACATGACCGTGGCGATCCCCACCACCCCGGCCAATTACTTCCACCTGCTTCGCTGGCAGGTCATGTCAGGACGCCGCAAGCCCCTGATCGTCTTCACTCCGAAGTCGATGCTCAGGCTCAAGAACGCGACGTCAGCAGTCGCCGAATTCACCTCAGGATCCTTCCTCCCGCTGATCGGCGAGCCAGCCGGATTCGACACCGCCGCCGTCAGGAGGGTCGTGCTGTGCACCGGCAAGGTGTATTACGACCTGGCGGAGCGGCGGCGCGGCGGCGGCACGCCGCGGACGGCGATCGTGCGCGTCGAGCGGCTCCACCCGCTCCCCGTTGACGAGCTCGAGGCCGAGCTGGCCCGATACCCGGACGCTGAAGAGCTCGTATGGGCGCAGGAGGAGCCGGCCAACATGGGGGCCTGGCCGCGCATGGCGCTGAAGCTGCCAGAGCTTCTCGGACGGCCGCTCAGCCTGGTGTCTCTTCCGGCGAGTTCGGCGCCGGCGGCGGGCTCGACGGCTAAGCACAACTCCGGGCACAAGGCGCTGATCGAGGCGGCACTTGGCCAATGGACGGACTCCGAGCCGGCAGAGTCAGGGCCGCCATCGTCCGGGCGGGCGGAGTCAGCGCTAGCCACGGGAGAGCCCGCAAGGCCGTCCCGTGGGGCAGCACTGGGCATCGGCAGCTGATGTACTTCACCGATCGCGGCATAGAGGAACTCACGGACCGGCGCGGCGGCGAACAGGTCACCCTGGACTGGCTGGCCCAGCGGCTGAGGGACTTCGTAGACCTCAACCCCGGATTCGAGGCTCCGGTCGACCGGCTCGCCAGCTGGCTCGCCCGGCTGGACGAGGACGAGGACGCCTAGGACGCCCGGCGGCGGACTTTCTCCGCACTGGTGGCCGGCCGCCACGGTGCTGGCCTGGGGAGACAACCCCCCAAGACCCTCCGCACCGGTGGCCGACCGCCACCACGCTCCCGTTCGGAATCCTGTCCTTAGTTTGTACGCGGCAGAATGGGCGCGCGCGGGCGCGTACGGGCAGGGGCAGCGCCGGAGGCCGCGGCCAGACGAGGGCTTCTCGCGATACATCTTGACTTTCGGCCAACACGATATATCGTATGCATCGCAAGCTGATTGAGCAGCGTCCGGCCGCGGCCCGCAGGAGTGCGCGGCTGGCGCCCCGCAGGAAAGGAAGCGCGCGATGCCGCGCTGGACCATCGATGGCCCCATGACCCTCGACTTCGACGGCGTGGCGGCGCTGCGCGTCAGGGTCATCTCGGGCTCCGTCGCCGTTCTCGCCACTGCCGACAAGCCGTGCCTTGACGTCGCCCGTGTGCAGGGCCAGCCGCTGCTCGTGACTCACGAGGCGGGGATACTGACAGTGAGCTACGAAAACCTTACCTGGGACGGCCTGCTCGGATGGCTCCGCCCGCAGCGGCACTCGGCGGCCATCACCATCACCGTGCCGAGGGACTGCCCCACTCAGCTCGGCGTGGTGACCGCGAGCGCGATCGTGTCCGGGATCACGGCGAAGACCTCCATCAGGAGCGTCTCGGGAGACATCACCCTGGACGGCGTGACGGGCAGCGTGGACGCGAACACTCTCTCGGGGGACATCGAAGCGCAGTCGATCGACGGCAGCATCACGTTCCACTCGGTCTCAGGCGACCTGACCCTGGCCGGGGGCTCGGTGGGCCGGGTTGACGCGAACACGGTGAGCGGCCGGATCACCGCCGACATCGATCTCGACGACGCGGGCGACATGCGTGTCGCGACGGTCTCCGGGGAGGTCGCCGTCCGGCTGCCCGCGCAGACCGATGCCCGCGTCGATCTGCGGTCTACGGCGGGCAAGGTGCGGAGCGGGTTCGATAGCCTGAGCTGCTCCCGCAACCCTGGCTCGAACGCGGTCACCGGTACCCTCGGCGCCGGCTCTGGCCGCCTGTCCGTTACCACCATGTCCGGGTCCGTCACGCTGCTCCAGCGGAACCACCGAGGTGCGCCGCCGCGCGCCAGTGATACGCGGGGCGACGCCACGCCAGAAAGTACGGAGGGCGAGGTCCGATGAGCCCGGTGTTCCGCCACGGCAGGCTCCGGCTCTACTTGCTGAAGCTGCTCGACGAGGCGCCGCGGCACGGATACGAGGTGATCCGGCTGCTGCAGGACCGGTTCATGGGCGTGTACGCGCCGTCGCCTGGCACGATTTACCCTCGGCTTGCCCGGCTGGAGGAGGAAGGACTCGTCACCCACGATGAGGTAGATGGCCGCAAGGTCTACCGCATCACGGACAAGGGTCGCGAAGAGATTCACGGGCGGCTCGACGAACTCGAGGACCTCGAACGCGAACTCACCGAGTCCGTCCGCGACATCGCGCGGGAGGTCAAGGAGGATGTCCGCGAGACCGTGCGCAGCCTGCGCGAAGAGCTGACCTGGGCGGCCAGGGACGTGCACAGGGAGGAAAGAAGGCAGTCCCGTGAGGACGCCAGCCAGGAAGCGCACCGGGTCCGTGATGAGGCTCACGATGATCCCGAACGGGAGCGAGATGACGGTCATGAGCAGGCGGAGGGGGCACGTGAGGAAACCCAGACCCGCCGGGCGCGTGACGATCCGCGATGGAAGGGTGCGGACCCCCGCGAACGCGCCCGGCCTGAGCGTGATGCCCCGCCGGGCGCACGGCGCGGGCCGCATGAGGCTCGCGCGCACTTCCGCTCGGAGCGCGAACAGTCAAAGCGAGGCTGGGCGGACTGGCCGGGCTGGCGGGACTGGTCAGGATGGACGGACTGGACAGACTGGACGGGCCGACGCGGCTGGCCTGGGCAGCCGGAGCCGACCGCCTTCCGCGACCTGGAGCGGCTGGCCAGGGACTTCGCGGCGGAGCTTGGCCGGCTGGCATCGCACGCAAGCGCTGTCGGCGAAGATGCCGTCGGCGACCTGCGAGGCATCCTCGACGAGGCCCTGACCAGGATCAGGGACGAGATCTTCAAGTCGGAGGCCACTCGCCGCGAACGGCATGGCGGCGCCAAAGAACCCGACCCCGACGAGGGCGAAAACTGAGCCTTGCCAGGTGCGTCAGCGGGTGAGGACGATCTTGCCGAAGAGGTCACCTGCGATCATCGCGGCGAAGCCGTCCGGTGCGTCCGTCATGGGTATGGCGCGGTCGATCAGAGGCCGCACCCCGGTCTGCTCGCAGAACCGGATGAGGCGGCCGAGCTGATCACGGCTGCCCATGGTCGAGCCGGTCACGGACAGCTGCAGGAAGAACACCCGGTTCAGGTCGGCGGGCGGCGCGGCGCCGCTGGTTGCCCCCGAGACGACGATACGGCCGCCGGGCCGCAGCGCGCGGAGTGAATGTGCCCAGGTGGCCTGGCCGACCGTCTCCATCACCGCATCGACCCGCTCGGGCAGCCTGGCCCCCGCGGGGAACACCTGGTCGGCACCTAGCCGGGCGGCGCGTTCGAGCTTGGCCTCGCTCCGGCTCGTCGCCCAGATCCGGTAGCCCGCGGCGCTGCCGAGCAGGATGAGCGCCGTCGCCACGCCGCCGCCCGCGCCCTGCACGAGTACGGTCGCGCCAGGCTCGAGTCCCGCCTTGACGAACAGCATCCGGTAGGCGGTCAGGTACGCGGTCGGCAGGCAGGCAGCCTCTTCGAAGGACAGGCTGGCCGGCTTAGGGAGCAGGTTGCGCCCTGGCACCGCGACCTTGTCGGCGAACACGCCGTCGTAGCGCTCGGACAGCAGTGAGCGGCCGGGATCGAGGGTTTCGTCACCACCGCCTGCGTCCGGGTCACCGATCACCGCGTGCACGACGACCTCGTTGCCATCCTCGTCGATACCGGCGGCGTCGCAGCCGAGCACGATGGGCAGCCGGTCCGCCGAGATCCCCACGCCGCGCAGTGTCCAGACGTCGTGGTGATTGAGCGCGGCAGCCTTCACCGTGACGGTCGTCCAGCCCGCCGCCAGCGACGGATCGGGGCGCTCGCCGAGCCGCAGGCCGCTCAGCGGGTCGTCGGGGTCGATGCGCACAGCAGTGACAGCGAACATGATCCGCACCCTAGCTTCCTCGGCGGCGGGGCGCGGTCGTGACCAGGACAACGGCACCCGGATGGCGCGAAACCAACACGCAGGGCAGTGAAGCACTGCCACCCCTCGCTTACCTGTGTAATACTCAGTACAGGCATCGGCCTCTTACAGCTTTCCTTCACAGCGCCAGCCCGGGGGTCGCCCCCCGGGCCCCGCAGTGCCAGTCCGGGGGGAGACCCGCGGATCCCGCAGACAAGCCCGGGGGCGACCCCCGGGAACCCCCGCAGGTTAAGGAACGGGAGTGGACCTCACCTCCTATGCCGAGCTGGCGGTGCGCCTGGTGAACACCGCGAGCGCCGGAGACCCGAACGGCGACGGACTCGACACGCTGGACGGGCTTCGCGCCCTGGTAGCGGACCGTCAGCACCTGAATACGCGGGTGACGCGTAACGACCTAGACGCGCTGCGGGCGCTGCGTGCCGAGTTCAGGAAGATCTTCGGCGCGTGCGCGGAAGGCGATGGCGAGGATGCGGCTGACCGGCTCAACGCCCTCCTCATCCAGCATCCCATCCACCCGCAGATCTCCGGGCACGACGGGCAGCGCTGGCATGTGCACCTCACGGAGAGCGGTTCGGTCGCGGACAGGTACGCCGCAGGAGCGGTGATGGGCCTCGCCGTGCGGATCTCGGAAATCGGGACCGAGCGGCTCGGCGTCTGTCAGGCCGCATCCTGCCAGGGCGTGTTCATCGACACGAGCACCAACCGGTCCAGGCGCTATTGCTCCGACCGCTGCGCGACCCGGGCAAACGTGACGGCCTTCCGCGCCCGAAGGCGGGGCGAGGACACCGGCCCCGCGCCGAGCGTCGCGGGCTGACGAGGCTGTGCAAATGCACGCTTTGCCGTTATATCGCTATGTAACGCCCGGATGGCGGCACGATGTCGTGGCTGCTACCAGGAACGCTGAGGCACCAGCCGCGGAACAAGCCTGTGACCCGCGTTATCGAAACGACGCCGAGTGACCACTTCTCAGGCGAAGTAACGATCCCTACGATGATCTCACTCGATACACACGAGATGCTCAGTCGCCGGTGTGAGGAGTTCAGGCGGGTGAGCAGCAGCCCATAGGGCACGATCGGAAAAGGGATCCATCATGGCAACTGAGTCTGTATCGGTGGTTTCCAGACCGGCGGACGTCGGCCTTAAACGGGAGATGGGCCTCATCGGCGCCATGTGGGCGTCAGAGACCTCGATCATCGGCTCTGGCTGGCTGTTCGGGGTCTTGGCAGCGCAAACGCTGGGTGCGGCGGCGATACTCGCGTGGGTCATCGGCGGCGTCGCCGTCATCTTTCTGGCGCTCGTCCACTCCGAACTGGGCGCCATGTACCCGGTGGCCGGCGGGACGGCGCGATTCCCGCACCTCGCGTTCGGCAGCGTCGCGGGGACCTCGTTCGGCTTCTTCTCCTGGCTGCAGGCGGTCACGGTCGCGCCGATCGAGTGCTTCGCGGTGATGCAATACGGGCAGTACTGGTTCGACGCACACAACGTCCACATATACAACCCGGCCAAGCACGTCACCACCGGGTTCGGCTTCGTGCTGACCATCGTCCTGCTGGCGATCTTCACAGCGGTGAACTTCCTGGCCATGCGCCTCTTCAACCGGGTCAACAGCGCCCTCACCTACTGGAAGGTCGCGATCCCGGTCGTGATCATCATAGTCCTGCTGTTCAAGTTCCACACGGGTAACTTCAGCGCCGGCGGCGGCTTCTTCCCCAAGGGAGTTGGCGCCCAGGCCTTGTTCTCGGCGATTCCGTCAGCGGGCATAGTCTTCGCGTATCTCGGGTTCGAGCAAGCCGACCAGCTGGCTGGCGAGATCAAGGATCCGCAGAGGAACCTGCCCCGCGCCATCATCGGCGCCATCCTCATCGGCACGGTCATCTACATCCTGCTCCAGGTCGTGTGGATCGGCGCGGTGCCCAGCCATCTCCTCGGCGCCAGCGGTTTCGCGGGCCTATCGGCGACCAGCCCGATCATCGTCGCGCCGTTCGCGGGGGTGGCCGGCGCGGCCGGATTTAGCTTCCTGGCGCACGTCGTGCGCGTCGACGCCTTCATCTCCCCCGCTGGCACCGGCCTGATGTACCAGACCTCGACCTCGCGCGTCGGCTACGGCCTCGCCAGGAACAGGTACTTCCCGCAGGTCTTCGCCAGGACCGACGCCAACGGCGTGCCCTGGGTCAGCCTGGTCGTCTCGTTCCTGCTCGGCCTGCTCTTCCTGCTGCCCTTCCCGAGCTGGAGGGCCCTGGTCGGCCTGGTCACGGGAGCGTCGGTGCTGATGTACGCCGGCGCGCCGCTCGCGCTGGGTGCGTTCCGCCGTCAGGTTCCTGAGGCGAGCCGGCCTTACCGCATGCCTGGCGCGTCAGTTCTCTCGCCGCTCGCGTTCGTCATCGCCACCATGCTCATCTACTGGTCGGGCCTTGAGGTGGTGTGGAAGCTCGGTGTCTGCATCGTGATCGGATACGTGGTGATCGGCGTCTCGATGGCGTTCGACAACGAACGGCCGCCGCTCGACTGGAAGTCCGCGCAGTGGCTGCCGGCCTACCTGATCGGGCTGGGCATCCTCTCCTGGCAGGGCCAGTACAGCGGGGGTGCCACAGCGGCACCTGTCAACACCGGCAACCTGCCGTTCTGGTGGGACATGCTGGTCGTCACCGCGTTCAGCCTGGCGATCTACTACTGGGCAATGTTCACCCGGCTGCCCAGGGAAGAGGTGCTGGAACTCATCGCCAAGCAGTCAGCAGAGCCTGAGCAGGCCGCCAGCTAACCTCCCAGGCGATTCTCCCGGCAGCAAGCAAGGCGGAGGCCCCATCCTGACAAGCCAGGTGGGGCCTCCGGGGCATTCAGGGCTCCGCTCGCCGGCCACGCCGGTAGCGCACGAGCAGCGTTCCGACGATCAGCCCCGGGACCACCGCGCCGAACCGGCGGCTGTCCACGGCGCCGGCCTGGAGGGACGACGCTTCGCGCCCCCCAAGACCCCCCGCAGTGCTGGCCTGGGGGGACGACCCCCCAAGACCCCCCGCGAGGGGCATCCCGTTCGGATTATCTGATTCAAGCCACCAGCCGCTGCCATCCTGCCGTACAGCGCGCTTGACGAGCAGCATGGCGGGCCTGCCCGGATGCCTGGCCAGCACGATCTGGCCGGCGCGGACCCGCCTGGTCCGCCGGATGAGCAGCCAGTCGCCCGGCCGCAGCGCGGGCTCCATGGAGTGTTCGGCCACGGCCACCCGCAGCAAGGGCCAGCGGGGGGCTTTGGGGGGGTGTCCCCCCAAGCGAGTACTGCGGGGGGCTTTGGGGGGGTGTCCCCCCAGGCCATGCCCTCTGCGGGGGGCTTTGGGGGGTAGTCCCCCCAGGCGAGCACTGCGCATGCGTCCCTCCTCACGCCGCGCTGACGGCGGCAGAGTAATGTCGGGTGCCGATACTCATGATCCGACACGAGGGAAGGAAGTCGATGAGGCTGCTCTCACGTCTCCTCGAGCCTAACGTCACCGCGTACGCGCACTGCGACCTGCCCTGCGGGGTCTACGACCCGGCGCAGGCGCGGATCGAGGCCGAGTCCGTCAAGGCCATCAGCGAGAAGTACCAGCAGAACCAGGACCCGGCGTTCCGTACCCGGGCGATTCAGATCAAGGAAGAGCGGTCCGACCTCGTCAAGCACCACCTGTGGGTGCTGTGGACGGACTACTTCAAGCCGCCGCACTTCGCGAAGTACCCGCAGCTCAACCAGCTGTTCAACGAGGCCACCAAGCTGGCGGGCGCGGGCGGCACCAAGGGCAGCACCGACGTCGCCAAGGCCGACGAGCTGCTCGCCAAGATCGACGAGATCGCGAAGATCTTCTGGGAGACCAAGCAGGTCTGACAGGCACTACCTTGGGCCACGACAGGGGCCGCGCGGATGCCGGACCGCGCGGCCTCTCGCGTCCGCGGGCTGGCCCCCGGCTGGCCGGCCCGGCCGGCTGGCGCTGCTGCCCGTTGCTGCCGGGGCTGCCGCGCGGCGCGTCAGCGTCACTGCACGTGGACGGTAGGTTGCATGCAAGAGCGATGCCAAAGGAGAGACGTGACCGAAGAGACCGCCGCGACCGCGGCCGTGCCCGTCCCGGGCATGGTCCCGATCACCCGCGAGGCGCTAGACCAGGTGAAGGTGCGCATGCCCGCCGAGGGCGCGTACCTCTCCGTGCTGCGCACGGCGACGGCCGGCCTGGCCGCGCGCCTCGACTTTACCCTTGATGAGATCGAGGATTTGCGCATCGCCGTGGACGAGGCATGCGCCATGCTGCTGAGTCAGGCGGTGCCGGGCACGAGCCTGGAATGCGACTTCGAACTGGGCGCGGACATGATGACGATCACCGTTACGGTGTTCTCCGCGCAGGGACGCCTCCCTGCCAGGGACACCTTCGCCTGGACGGTGCTCTCCGCGCTCGCGGGAGGCGTCGATTCCCGTGTCGGGCCGGACGACAGGGTGACCATCGTCCTGCAGAAGCGCCGCGGATCGTCGAGGCGCGGGTGACCGGGGAGTCCGAGGCCCGGGTGACCGGGGAGATCGAGGTCAGGGTGACCGAGGAGAAGGTCACCGTGACCGAGAAGATCGAGCACGCGGTTCCGGACCGGATGCGAGCCAGGGAACTGTTCGAGCGGCTTGCCGCGATGCCCGCAGATGATCCGGAGCGCGTGCGGATCCGAGGCTCACTCGTCGAGCTGCACCTGCCCCTTGTCGAGTACCTCGCCAGGAGATTCCGCAACCGCGGAGAATGGCTGGACGACCTGACGCAGGTCGCCACGATCGGGCTGATCAAATCCATCGACCGGTTCGACCTGGCCAGGGGCGTCGAGTTTTCCACCTACGCCACGCCGACCATCGTGGGCGAGATAAAGCGGCACTTCCGTGACAAGGGCTGGGCCGTGCGGGTGCCGCGCCGCCTGCAGGAACTCAAGCTGTCGCTCACCAAGGCCATCGGCGACCTTGCCCAGCGCGAGGGGCGCGCGCCCACGGTCAGCGAGCTGGCGGCGCACCTGCAGATGAGCGAGGAGGAGGTGCTCGAGGGGCTGGAGTCGGCCAACGCGTACTCGACGGTGTCTCTCGACGCCCCGGACTCAGGTGATGAGGACGCGCCCGCGGTCGCGGACTCGCTCGGAATGGTCGACGACGCGCTCGAAGGCGTGGAGTACAGGGAATCCCTCAAGCCGCTGCTCGAGCGGCTGCCGCCGCGGGAGAAGCGGATCCTGCTGCTACGGTTCTTCGGGAACATGACCCAGTCGCAGATCGCCGTTGAGCTCGGTATCTCCCAGATGCATGTATCACGGCTGCTGGCCAGGACGCTGACCCAGCTCCGCGAGGGCCTCACCGCAGAGGACTAAGAGCCCATTTATACCGAACGGAAGCGCCGTGACTGTACCCCCGGTGCTCACCGCGTCGGCCGGGCGGCCTAGTCGCTGCCGGTGAGCGCGCGCAGGCTGGGCGGCAGGAGGAGCGCGACGAAGGCCGCCACGGCAAGCAGCACCGCGGGCACGCCCCAGTCGTACCTGTGCCCGTCGAGCAGGTAGACACCCACGCCGCCGGCGAACAGCTGAGTAAGCAGCGCAGGAGTCCGGCTCCATCGCCGTAGCCCGGCAACCCCGGCCGCGACCACGGCAAGCCCGGCGGCTGTGACGAGCGCGATCACGGTGAGCGCTATGCCGCTGCCAGCCTGGTAGGACCGCCCGGCCGCGGTGTCGATTCCGGCGAACACGGCAGCGGCACACAAGCCGGCCGACTCGGCCGCCTGCACGGCCGCGGCACCCAGCAGGGCCAGCGGGCGTTCCTGCATGTCCTGCACTCCTCCTGGCGTCGCTACCCTGAAGCGCGTGCATGCGCTCCTGATCGTCAATCCTCGCGCCACCTCGGCGACCCGGGTCAGCCGGGACGTCATAGTGCGCGCGCTGGCCGCTGAGGTCGAACTCAAGGTCGTGGAGACACGCTACCGGGGGCACGCGGCCAGTCTCGCCGCGGGTGCGGCAGCCGACGGCTACCTGCTGGTGCTGACGCTCGGCGGCGATGGCACGCTCAACGAGGCGGTCAACGGGCTCGTCCGCGGCTCGGCAGCCGGCGACAGGCCCGCGATCGCGCCCATCCCGGGTGGCGGCGCGAACGTCTTCGCCCGCTCCCTGGGATATCCCGTGGACCCTGTCGACGCGACCAACCGCATTCTCGCCCGGCTCCGCGAGGGAAGGAAGCGCAGCATAGGGCTGGGCCTCGCGGGAAGCCGCTACTTCACCTTCAACGCGGGGCTCGGGTGGGACGCCGAGGTGGTAGGCGCGGTCGAAGGACTGCGCGCCCGCGGCCGCCGCGAATCCCCCGCGCTGTACCTGTGGAGGGCGCTCCGCCAGTTCTACGGTGTCACCGACCGGCGACACCCCGCCCTCACCCTGGAGCGGACCGGATACCCGCCCGTCGGGAACATTTTCATGACTATCATTTCCAACACCTCACCGTGGACCTACCTTGGTAATCGCCCGGTCAACCCGACGCCCCAGGCGCGCTTTGAAAGCGGCCTCGACGTATTCGCGCTCCGGCAGCTGGACACGCTCACCACGCTGAACTCCCTTCGCCAGATGCTGGACTCGAAGGATCGTCCGCCAACCGGCCGACACGTCCTCAACCTGCACGACGAGCCCGAGCTCACGCTCCGATCACGTCGGCCCATCGCTTTCCAGGTCGACGGAGAGTACGTGGGCGAGGTGGAGTGCGTTACCTTTAAGTCAGTACCTGATGCACTGCACGTAATCGCATGATCCGGTATCTTGATCTGCGCAGCGCGCGTTTCACGTCCGTGGTATATCGGCATTTGAAATGCTATTCTGCGTAAGATCGGATCCACTCAGCGTGCGCTTCGCCCCGCAGGACGTGTGCGGGGACAAAATGTGACCCATCTGACACTGAAATTATCTCGAAGCTTTGGCGTTGTCCCTTGCGCCCGATCCGCAGGCTTGAGATCCTGATAACGATGCCTGGCGAGGGGCATGCCACGTGTACGGGTGACAGCCTCACTGCCAGGACTCAGGGGCTCGCCCAGGACTCCTAGGAGCCTGGGCACGTGATTCGTGAGCTTCACAAATCCGGGAACCGGAGCGGGTACCCGACATATGGCATAGCTCGTGAAATCGTTCACAAGCGCTCGAGAACGCAACGGAGCCGACTGCGGCTGCGCTGTGACGAAGGAGTGGACCGCATGGACTGGCGCCACCACGCCGCCTGCCGTGACGTGGACCCTGAACTGTTCTTCCCGATCGGCAACACCGGTCCCGCGCTGCTCCAGATCGATGAGGCCAAACAGGTCTGCCGACGTTGCCCGGTGATGGAATCGTGTCTGCACTGGGCGATCGAGACCGGGCAGGATGCGGGCGTCTGGGGCGGCCTGAGTGAGGATGAACGCCGGGCCCTCAAGCGGCACGCGACCCGCGTCAGGGCACGCGCCCACGTCTGAGCCTGGACTTATGCCGCAATTACTGCATTTGTACGGGCAGGTCTACGAGGACCTGGGTGCCGCCGCCGGGGCGGGGGGTGATCCGGAGGTGGCCGCCGAGTTCTCCTACCACGAGCGTACGGACGATCTGCAGGCCAAGGCTGGCAGTCGAGTCGAGATCGAATCCTTCCGGCAGCCCCACGCCGCTGTCCGCGACGATGACGGTGAGTTTCTCGGGCTGCCGGTCCGCCGTCACTTCCAGGGTTCCCTCTGGCTTCGCGTGAGCACACCGGACGCCGGGCGAGGCGGCGAAGCCGTGCTGCAGCGCGTTCTGCAGCAGCTCGGTGAGCACCATCGCGAGCGGCGTCGCGACCGAGGCCGACAGCAGGCCGAACGTTCCCGTCAGCCGGGGGGTCACCCGGGCCTCTGGGGAAGACACCTCCCCCGACATCATGGCGACCCGGCCGGCGACCTCGTCGAAGTCCACGATCTCCTCGGGCGCGTGCGACAGCGTCTCGTGCACGAGCGCGATCGATCCCACCCGGCGGACCGCCTCGTCTAGCGCCGCCCGTGCCTCAGGCGCGCGGAGCCTGCGCGCTTGCAGGCGAAGGAGCGCGGCAACGGTCTGCAGGTTGTTCTTGACCCTGTGGTGGATTTCCCTGATCGTGGCGTCCTTCGTCATCAGCTCGCGCTCCCTGCGGCGCAGCTCTGTCACGTCGCGCACGAGCACGAGCGCGCCGGTACGGGTGCCGCCGACGACCAGCGGAATCGCGCGCAGCTGGACGACCGACCCGTTTCCCTCCACCTCGGTCTCCCGCGGCGCCCTGCCGCTCGCGACAACCATGATGGAATCATCGACGGGCTCGTCAGGGGCGCACAGCCGCGCCGTCAGCGGCCCGAGTTCCGCACCCGCGAGGTCAGCGGCGAGGCCGAGCCTGCGATACGCCGAGAGGGCATTCGGGCTGGCATACGTGACCCTGCCCGCCTGGCCGAGCCTGAACAGCCCGTCACCAACCCGGGGAGACCTGACGAGCGTCGGCTCCTGCCCGGGAAACGGGAACGTCCCCTCCGCCACCATCCGCGCGAGATCATCCGCGGCCTGCAGATACGTCAGTTCGAGGGGGCTCGGGGTACGCGCGGAGTTCAGGTTCGTGCTCCGCTCGATCACGGCGATCACGTGGTCGGCGCGCGTGACGGGGATCGTCTCAGCGCGGACCGGCACTCCGCTCGTCCAGTCCGGGTCACCCTCCCGGCAGATCCGGCGCTGGGCCCTCGCGGCGTCGAGCAGCGGCCGTTCTCCCGCGGAAATGACGGATCCGACGACGTCATCGTGGAATGAGGTCGGGCCGGTCGTCGGGCGCATCTGTGCCATCGCCAGCCAGCTGCCGGAGTCCTGCAGCGGCACCCAGAGCATCAGGTCGGCAAAGGACAGGTCCGCGAGCAGCTGCCAGTCGGAGACCAGGAAGTGCAGCCACTCGAGGTCGGCTTCTGTGAGCTGTGTATGGCGTTTGGCCACATCGGTTAGCGTGGGCACGTCGTCATCATCGCACTTGCCGGTCCCTCGCTCTATTGCCGGACGCTCTTACCTGGCAAGATGCGCACATGTTCGACGCGCATTCGGCACTGGCACGGCTGCGGCAGGCCACTGCGGCCCGGGAGTCGGCCGGGCTGCGACGCGTGCTGCGGCCGCGCGGCCCGGATCACGATGGGCTGACTGACCTGGCGTCGAACGACTACCTCGGGCTGTGCGGGGATCACCGCGTGACGGCAGGGGCGGTCGCGGCAGCCAGGGAGTGGGGAACCGGTGCCACGAGCTCGCGCCTGGTGGCGGGAAGCACGACGCTGCATGCCCAGCTGGAGCAGGCGCTGGCCGAGTTCGCCAGAGCGCCCGCCGCGCTCGTGTTCTCGTCCGGATACATGGCCAACCTTGCCACCGTGACCGCGCTGGCTGCCGCCCTGTGCCGGCCGGCCACGCAGGCCGCCGCCGACAGCAGCAGCAGCAGCGTCCTGGTGGTTTCGGACGCGGCCAACCACGCCTCTCTGATCGACGCCTGCCGACTTTCGCGCGCCCGTGTCGAGGTCACCCCGCACCGCGACGTCGCTGCGGTGCGGGGCGCGCTCGCGGCGCGCGGCGAGCCAGCCGCGCTCGTGGTGACCGATGGAGTGTTCTCTGTCGACGGCGACATCGCCCCGCTCGGCGCCCTGCACCAGGTAGCGCGGGCGCATCAAGCCCTGCTCGTGATCGACGAGGCGCACAGCATAGGGGTGATCGGCCCGGGCGGGAGGGGGGCCGCGGCTGCCGCGGGGATCGCCGCCGAGCTCGATGTCGTCCGCACGCTGACGCTGTCGAAGTCCCTGGCCGCCCAGGGGGGTGCCGTGCTCGGCGCCGCCGAGGTGATCGAAACGCTGGTCGACACCGGGCGCACGTTCATGTTCGACACCGGGCTGGCGCCCCCGTGCGCGGGCGCCGCACTCGCGGCACTCGGCGTGCTCCGCGCGGATCCCGGCCTGCCGGGCCGCGCGCTTGCCAACGCGAGGCGAATCGCGGACACCGCCGCGGGCATTGGCCTGCGGGCATCCCGGCCGGACGCGGCGGTAGTCAGCGTGCTCCTCGGCGAGCCGGGGGCGGCCGTGGCCGCGCAGCGGGTCTGTGCCGACCATGGCGTGCGGGCCGGCTGCTTCCGGCCGCCGTCTGTGCCGGCCGGGCGCTCCTGCCTGCGGCTTACCGCCCGCGCCGACCTGGCCGAGCATGACTTCACCACCGTGGCGCGAGCACTGGCCGCGGTAAGAGATCATGTCCGGATAACCGCATCGGCGGGAAGGAAGTGACGTGACCGCCTCCCCAGTCCACCCGGAAGATGCCAGCAGCCCGCCCAGCGGACCGGCGGCGCCTGAGCAGGGGGTCGTGATACCCGGGCCCGGGCCCAGGCTCCCCAAGTACTACGGGGTAAAGCGGAGACTGCTTGAACTCACCGCCGCGATGACTCCGGGAAGCCCTGTCCCTCCCGAGCGCGAGCTCGCGCAGCTGTACGGCACCTCACGCACCACGGTGAGGCAGGCCCTCGCCGAGCTTGTCGTCGAGGGACGGCTGCTGCGCATGCAGGGCAAGGGCACGTTCGTGGCCAAGCCAAAGGTCGCTCAGGTGCTCGAGCTTGCCAGCTATACCGAGGGCATGAGGGCACACGGCCTGCACCCGGAGACCAGGATCCTGGAGATCGGGTATGTCACGGCGGACGAGCAGCTTGCCGTGCTCCTCGGCATCCGGCCAGGCGGCCGGGCACTCCGCATCCACCGGCTCCGGCTGGCCGACGGCGAGCCGATGTCGATCGACACCTCGCACTTGCCGGCGCGGCGCTTCCCGGGGCTGCGCAAGGAGCTCGAGCGGCATGCGTCCCTCTATGAGGCACTCGCCGCCGCCTACGGTGTCCAGCTGGCCGAGGCGGAGGAGACGATCGAGACGGTGCTTGCCGACCCGCACGACGCTGGGCTGCTCGCGGTGGATGTCAGCCTGCCGCTGCTGCTGCTGTCGAGGCATGCGTTCGACGTAACGGGCAGCCCCGTCGAGTGGGCGCAGTCCTGGTACCGCGGTGACAGGTACAAGTTCGTGACCCGCCTCCGCCGGCCGGGCACCGGCCGTTCGAGCGCACCGCCTCCGGCTGCACCGCCTCCGGGAGCATCGCCCCAAGGATCTGAATGAGGCATTCAGTCACACAGAACCGCACAAGGACACCTTCACACCATCGAAAAGTCCCCCCGCCCCGCCCGCTCCCTATGAAGGGCACCTTCACCCCGCCAGCACTACACCCAGGTCACATTCACACACCCCTGACACCGTTCCGGGAACACCGTCCCCGTGCGGCGGCTTCGCTGGGGCCGGCCGACGGAGGCAACAGGATGAACATGCTTATCGTCAGCGGGACAGGCACTGGCGTGGGCAAGACGGTTGTCACGGCCGCGCTCGCCGCGCTCGCCCGCGCACGGGGCGAGGCCGTGGCGGTGATCAAACCTGCCCAGACCGGTGCGCGACCCGGCGAGGCAGGCGATCTCGACGAAGTCCGCCGCCTGGCGGGCGTGGCGGACCTGCACGAGCTTGCCCGCTTCCCCGACCCGCTGTCCCCTGAGGCCGCCGCGCTCGTCGCCGGCCTCCCGCCAGCTGACCTGCGGCGCGCGGCGGATTATCTCGGCGAGCTGTCGGCGGCCCGCGACCAGGTGCTCGTCGAGGGCGCGGGCGGCCTGCTCGTCCGGTACGACGATTCAGGCACCACCATCGCCGACCTGGCCATGGCGCTCGGCGCACCGGTGCTCGTCGTGGCCGCGGCGGCCCTTGGCACGCTCAACCACACGGCGCTCACGCTGGAGGCACTTGCCGCACGGCGGCTGCGCTGCGCCGGCGTGGTCATCGGCTGCTGGCCGCGAGAGCCCGGCCTGGCCGAGCGCAGCAACCTGGCCGGCCTGGAAGCGGTCATCGGACGGCCCGTCGCGGGGGCTCTGCCGGAGGGCGCTGGCAGCCTCACCCAGGAAGCCTTCCTCGACGCCACCCGCGCGGGCCTGTCCCCCGCGCTCGGCGGCGACTTCGACCCGGCAGTGTTTCAGGATGAACTCGGTGCCCCTCGCGCGTCGCACCCGCCGGTCAAAGCCCTGCCCTCAACCCCAGGGCCAATCCAATATCGCTCAATGTGAGCGTTACATAACTAAACGTAGCTTGACGGCTGAGGCCCCCCGGTTCAGCGGAACCTGGCTGTGGGCTATTTCGCCTGAACGGGGGCGGGCTGCATCAAGAAAGCCGGAAAGTACCTGCCGGGATCGAAGTCGAGCCGCCCCATACGAGTTACCCATCGTGACCTCCTAGCGCGTGGAGTGAACGTGGATTGGCCCTGCCTCAACCCTCCGCTGATCTCGCCGTTCTTGTGAATAACGCTCATTCATCCCCATTTACGGAAATTTCAGGAAATAGCAGTAATCGTGATCAGGTAACGACTCCCTGCACGCTACGACGATGAGGATTATTCAAACCTTCATGCCGTAATCTTGCCAGGCCGCGCGGTCGGCCCGGCCCCGGCGCCGCACCGCCGCAACTACAGCAGTGGTCCATTCACACACACCAGACTGCGTGAATGGACCACTGCTGTAGTTCTCTGCTGGCCGTGGCGAGGATCGCCAGGCTGCTGATCTTCATCAGAAACTAATTTTGAATAATCCTCCATGATCACGACCGTAATGTCCAGATATGGTCGCGAAACGTGGAGAGAGCCGCAGCGAGCACGGGGCTAACGCCGGACCAGGCGATACCTGCGACTCCAGCCGCACTACCAGCACATTACCGATCTGTCATGTTGCGGCCATTGCCGGCAATGAGAGATCGGCGCAACATTGACGTAACCCGCGTGGCGTCCGGCACAGCCGCGGCCGACTCTGGGAGCGGGCAGGTTTCGCGGCCGTGACCGGGCCTGGCGCGCGGGCACGCGCGGCCGGGTTTCCCCCCGGGCGCGCACCGGACGGACTCTCATCCACGCGAGAGGACATGATGGGCCAGCCCAACGCAAGAACCAGAAACCCGCTCACCTTGACCATCGCCGGCCTGCTGCTGCTTGTCTCGGTCATCGGGACCTTCTGGGTGCCGATATACGCGCGTTCCACTCCCAAGCTCGGAGACTTCCCGTTCTTCTACTGGTATCAGCTGATCTGGCTGTTCGTGGTGGCGGCCGCGTGCTGGATCGCCTATCTGCTGACCAGGACGGGCCGCCCCGCAAGGGCAAGCGCGGGATCGCCGGGCGCCGAAGGCAGCGCCCGCGGAGAAAGTGCCCGCGAAGACAGCGGGGGGGCGCAATGAGTCACGTCAACGTCGTCTCGTTCACCATCCTCGTCGTCCTGTTCGTCGTCGTCGCGCTGACCGGCTTCGCCGCGGCGCGCTGGCGCCGGGCAGAGAACCTGCTCCAGCTCAACGAGTGGGGCCTCGGCGGACGCGGCTTCGGCACGTTCGTCACGTGGTTCCTGCTCGGCGGCGACCTGTACACCGCCTACACGTTCATCGCCGTGCCAGCGGTGGTCTACGCCACAGGCGCGGCCGGGTTCTTCGCGCTTTCCTACACGATCATGGTCTTCCCGATCGTGTTCGTCTTCGCCCCGCGTCTCTGGTCGGTGGCCCGGGTGCACGGCTACGTCACCCCGGCCGACTTCGTCCGTGGCAGGTACGGCTCACGCGGCCTCTCGCTCGCGATCGCCCTCACCGGGATCCTCGCGACCATGCCCTACATCGCGCTCCAGCTCGTGGGCATCAGGTCGGTGCTCACCGTGATGGGGGTCGGCGGTACCTCGACGAACTCGTTCGTCAAGGACCTGCCGCTGCTGATTGCCTTTGTCATCCTCGCCGCCTACACCTACGTGTCCGGACTGCGGGCCCCCGCGCTCACCGCCTTCATCAAGGACACGCTGGTCTACGTGATGGTCATCGTCGCGATCATCTACATCCCGACCAGGCTCGGCGGATGGAGCCACATTTTCTCCGCCGCGCAGACGCACCTGAAGACGATCAATCCGAAGACCAGGAAACCGTTCGGCTCGTTCATCACGCAGCCGGCCGGCGAATGGGCCTACGCCACGCTCGCGCTTGGCTCCGCCCTTGCGCTTTTCATGTACCCGCACGCCGTCACGGGCGTGTTCGCCGCCAAGCGGCGCGACGTCATCAGGCGCAACATGGCGATCCTTCCCGCCTACTCCCTGGTGCTCGGCCTAGTCGCGCTGCTCGGCTACATGGCGCTCGCCTCGCCAGCCGTCACAGCCGGGGTCAAGGCCGCCAACAACGCCCAACTGTCCGTGCCGCTGCTGTTCGAGCACATGTTCCCGAGCTGGTTCGCCGGGATCGGCTACTCCGCGATCGTCATCGGCGCCCTCGTCCCTGCCGCCATCATGTCGATAGCGGCCGCGAACCTTTTCACCCGCAACGTCTACAAGGAGTTCTTCAAGCCGGACGCGAGCCAGGCACACGAGACCAGGGTCGCCCAGTTCGTCTCACTCATCATCAAGGCGGGCGCCCTGCTCTTCGTGCTCGCGTTCAGCAACACGTTCTCCATCAACCTGCAGCTGCTCGGCGGGATCTGGATACTGCAGACCTTCCCCGCGATCGTGGCCGGCCTGTACACCCGCTGGTTCCACCGCTGGGCACTAGTCATCGGGTGGGCGACGGCCATGGTGTACGGCACCATCCAGGCATACCGGGTGCCCGTAGCGGGCCAGGCACATTCACACCTCGGCGGCTCCACCGCTCCTGTGCTCGGCCACACCATGTATATCGCCATCGCCGCGTTCGTGATCAACGTGGTTATAGCAGTGGTGCTCACCCTCGTCTTCCGCGCCGCCCGGCTGCCAGCCGGGGCAGACGAGACCCAGCCCGCCCACTACACCGCCGACCCCGAACCCCCCGCCCCCTCCCCCTCCCGCCGCTCCCTAGCTAAAAACGAATAACGGTTCGAGTTTTACGTGCTATATAGCACGTAAAACTCGAACCGTTAGCGCACCCGCCGCGCAACAGGGGGCGCGGCGCGGTGGTCCAGCGGACCGGTATGGCGGACCGGTTTCCCGGCAGATCACAGCGTTGCCAGCGGAGAGTCTGGCACGGCGCCAGGCAAGGAGGAAAGGGGCATACCAGGATGTCCCGGCGCCACCCGTCCCAGCCTACGGCGCCCCGGCCGACGGCCGCAGGGCAAGCGAGGGCGGCAGGAGGCGACGTAGCTGCGAAGCCCGTTAAGTAGCTGTGCGGGAGAAGCTAGGTGACTCGCTGGTAACGTCGCCTGCATGGGCGAGGGCGAACGGCTTTCCGGCCACGGCGGCGTACACGCGGTCGCCGCTGCGCGCCGCCACGGCATCACGACGATGTTCACGCTTTCGGGCGGACATGTCTTCCCGTTGTATGACGGCGCGGTCAAGGCGCAGCCGCCGATGCGCCTGGTAGACGTCCGTCATGAGCAGACCGCGGTGTTCGCCGCTGAGGCGACGGCCAGGCTGACAAGGACACCGGGCCTCGCCGTGCTCACCGCGGGCCCCGGGGTAACGAACGGCATGAGCGCGGTCGCCACCGCGCACTTCAACGGTGCTCCCGTCGTCATCCTCGCCGGCCGCGCCCCTGACTACCGCTGGGGGTCGGGGAGCCTGCAGGAAATCGACCACCCGCCGCTGCTCGCGCCGGTCACCAAGAGGGCCAGCACCGAGCACGAGACCGCGAAGATCGCGACGGCGGTTGACGAGGCGTTCTGGCTCGCCACGGCACGGCACCGCGGGCCTGTGTTTCTCGACATCTCGCTGGATGCCCTGTACGGACAGGCCGAGGCCGCATTCCCGCGCGCGGACTTCCAGGCATATACCGAACGGGATGCCCTGGCGGGGGGGTCTGGGGGGGCGCGAAGCGTCGTCCCCCCTGGCCATGCCCTCGCGGGGGGGTCTGGGGGGGTCGTCCCCCCTGGCCAGCACAGCGGCGCAGATCCCGGATCGATCAGCCAGATCGCGGGGTTGCTCGCGGAAGCGCGCCGGCCCGTGCTCGTCCTCGGCTCGGATGTGTGGCTGGACGGCGCGGACGAGGCGGCGCGGCAGGCGGCCGAGGAGCTCAGGCTGCCTGTGATCACGAACGGGCAGGGGCGGGGGGTGCTCCCGGCCGGCCACGAGCTTCTTGTCACGCGGGCGAGGTCCGTCGCGTTCCGCGAGGCGGATCTTGTCATCGTGGCAGGGACACCACTCGACTTCCGGCTGGGGTACGGGGAGTTCGGCGGTGCTGGCTCTGGTGCTGGCGGCGAGGGCCCGCGGGCGCAGGTGGTGCACGTGGCGGACGCGCCCGGTCAGGTGGCGCGGCACTGCCCGCTGGCGGGATCGGCGGCCGGTGACCTGAACGCGTTCTTCACCGGGCTCGCCAATGCGGCCTCCACCGCCCGTGCGGGCACTGCTGACGCCGCGTGGCTCGGCCGCCTTCAGGACACGGTCAAGGCGGCCGTCGCAGCGGATGCCGAACTGCTGGCGAGCGACGCCAATCCGGTTCATCCCCTGCGCGTCTACGGCGAGCTTGGCCGGCTGCTCGCCGACGACGCGGTGGTCATCGGCGATGGCGGGGACTTCGTGTCGTACGCGGGCAAGTACATCGAGCCGAAGCGCCCTGGCGGATGGCTCGATCCCGGCCCGTTCGGCTGCCTGGGCACCGGGCTCGGCTACGGGATCGCGGCCAGGATCGCCCGCCCTTCCGCCCAGGTGGTGCTGCTGCTCGGGGACGGCGCGGCGGGGTTCTCGCTGATGGACGCGGACACGCTGGTGAGACACGGGCTGCCTGTGGTCATGGTCTGCGGCAACAACGGCGGGTGGGGCCTCGAGAAGCACCCGATGCGGTTCCTCTACGGGTACGACGTCGCCGCTGATCTGCAGCCGCAGTGCAGGTACGACGAGGTGGTGCGCGCGCTCGGCGGAGCGGGAGAGCTGGTCACGGAACCTGGGCAGATCGCTCCGGCGCTCCAGCGTGCCTTCGACGCTGGCGTCCCGTACCTCGTCAATGTCGTGACGGATCCGGAGATCGCCTACCCGCGCTCCACGACAGGCATCTGAATCGCTCCCGGCCGCCAACCTTTACGACTGGCACCTGGCGGGCCGCGACGGCCGTCGTACTCTTAGGGGGTGGCTTCGCGGACCGCTGCCGTGACAACCGCGCAACCGAGCCGGGCACCGGAACGGGAAATGCTCCACGGCTACCCGCCGCCCGCGCTCCCTGCCGGGTCCCTCGCCGTCGCCTACTGCGGCGCTTTCATGATCGTTCGCGGGGAAGCATCGCCCGCGCCTCCGCTCGATACCTGCCCAGAGTGCATGGAAATCTGGAACCGGCTGCGTCACATTGCCTGAACCGCCATCCGGTTCCTCGGGCCGCGCTATTCCCTGGCGCTTCAGGCGCCGAAATCAGGCGAGGACATGGTGAACCGCGCCTCGACCTGTGCGCCTACCGTTTGCATGGCCGGCTCGAAGTCGAAGTGCGGTAGCTCGGGCTGCGTCCTGCTCCGGAGCGACGCGTGCATAGTCACAGCGCCTGGCGCGGGCTGGACGCCCTCGGCCAGCAAGCCGGTGTCGGCCACCTCAACCAGACCGGTTACCTTGCCGCCGAACGCCGCGGCGTACTCGTGGGCACGCCGCATAGCGTCCTGCACCGCTTCCATGCGCGCCTTCCTGTACACCTGGCTATCGCGGCGCAGGTGCCACGACGGCCCTGAGATGGTGGCCATCTCCTGGTCGGCGAGGGCTGCCACCAGGTCACCCAGAATGATGAAATCCCTGACAGTGATGGTGAAACCGCCAGTGGCCAGGTAACCAGCGATACGCTCCCTGGCCTTGTCGTCCTTGAGCTCGGGACGGACGCGGGCTGGCTGGCTTTCCGTCTTCTCCACCGCTTCGCCCTGCTGCCGCAGCAGGGCCGCCACCTGCTCGCCGCGCTTGGCGAGCAGCTCGAGCGCATGGCGCCGGTCCCTGTCACGGGCCGTGATCCAGACGCTGATGACAGCAATCTCAGGTTCAACCTCAAGCGTGGCCTGACCGCGAACCGAGATGAGCGGCTGACTGGCCATGCGCCCTTCCTCTGTTGTCATCAGGGCAGCTCCTCAACCTCGACGCCTTCTACGTCCCGGTAGATTCCAGGCTCGGTGGTGATGATGGCCCAGCTCCTGCGCCGCGCGATCACCACCGCGTGGGCGGCGGCCGCGAACGCCGCGGCGCACATTCCGTGCGCATCCTCCGCGCCAGGGTCCTCCCGGCCGAGCTGGCGCATCACGTCACCCGCCGTCAGTGAATCCGGATGGCTCAGCTCTTCGACGACGTAAATCGACATCTGCAGCGCCCGGCCCGCCACCCGGGGCAGCTCATTCTGCAGCAACTGGGCAGCGACGGCGGGAACGGCGAACGTGATGCCGTGCCGCACCGCGCGCCGGGCGAGCACCCGTGCGTAGATGCTCTGCGCGGAGGCGACATGCCGCAGTGCGCCAGCGTCGAACACACGGCCGGTCAGGCTGTCTGGCGGCATCACCGCCGGATGCCGAGCACGCGGTCAGCCCACTGGATGTGCTCGCCGGTGATGCCTTCCCGCCAGTCCGGCCCCCAGAGCTCGTCGAGGATGTGCTCGTCATGCTCCCGGCAGAGCTTGTCCTGCACTGCCTGGGTGACGAACGCCGACCTGTTCGGCAGGTGATCGAGCTTGTCCGCGATCTCCGCTGGCACCGTGACGGTGATCTTCCGCGTTGCCATACCAGGTAGCCTAACCTGGTTATACCCGCCGGGGATCCAGGATGGGGACGGACGACCAGGGGACCGCCGTCAGTCGATCACGGCGATGAGGTCGCCTTCCTGTATCACGTCTCCCTCGGCCACGTGCAGCTTCGCCAGGGTGCCCGAGTTCTCGGCGAGCACGGGGATCTCCATCTTCATCGATTCGAGGATCACGAGGGTGTCGCCATCCTTGATGTAGTCGCCCTCGGCGGCGACCACCTTCCACACGTTCGCGACCATCTCCGCGCGGACCTCCGCCACCAGGTGCTCCCTTCTGCCGACTCAGTGCTTGTCCAGCTCTAGCATTGTCCAGCTCTGGGCTTGCCCTGGGCTTGTCCAGCTCTGGCATTGTCCGGCTCTGGTTATCAGGGGCGCAATCGGGCGACCAGCGACGTGTCGTATGATCCGCCTGCGAATTCGGTGCTCGCAAGCAGCTCGGCGTGGAACGGCAGGTTCGTCTTCAGCCCGGCGATACGGAACGCGGCCACCGCATCCCGGGCCAGGCCGAGCGCCTCGTCCCTGCTGGCCCCGTATACGCATAGCTTTGCGAGCAACGGATCATAGAACGGCGTGACCGTGTTTCCCTCCATATAGCCGGAATCCACCCGGATGCCCTCTCCGGACGGCTCACCCCATCCGGTGATCCTGCCAGGACTGGGCAGGAACCGCACCGGGTCCTCAGCGTAGATCCGCAGCTCGAGCGCGTGCCCATTATTCCTAACGGCTACCGCGTTAAATGACACTTCCCGCCCCGCCGCGATCAGGAACTGTTGTTCCACGAGGTCGATCCCGGTAACGAGCTCGGTAACCGGGTGCTCGACCTGAAGCCGGGTGTTCATCTCGAGGAAGACGAATTCCTGCGCACGAGGGTCGACGAGGCACTCGACCGTGCCCGCGCCCTGGTATCCAACGGCCTCGCCGGCCCGGACGGCGGCCGCGAGCATCCGCTCGCGCAGCGCCGCGGTAACGCCGGGAGACGGCGATTCCTCCGCGATCTTCTGGTGCCGGCGCTGCACCGAGCAGTCGCGCTCGCCTAGCGCGACCACCCCACGGCCGGCGAGCCCGAGGATCTGTACCTCGACGTGGCGTGCCCGCTCGATGTAGCGCTCGATCAGGATGGAAGGGCTGCCGAAGAACCGCTCGGCCCTGGAGCGTGCGGTGTCGAACGCGGCGCGGAGTGCGCCGGCGTCGGCGGCGACACTCATCCCGATTCCGCCGCCGCCGCCAGCCGCCTTGACCATCACGGGATACCCGATGCGGTCCGCCTCGGTGATGGCAGCCGCGACATCGGTGACCGGTTCCCTGCTTCCGGCCGAGACCGGCACGCCCGCCTTCTCCATGAGGTTGCGGGCGTTGATCTTGTCGCCCATCTGATCGATGGCGGCGGGCGGCGGCCCGACCCAGGTCAGGCCCTCGGCGATGACCCGCCGCGCGAAATCGGCGCGCTCGGCGAGGAATCCGTATCCGGGATGGACCGCCTGCGCCCCGGTCCGGCGCGCCGCGCCGATGACGGCCTCGATGTCGAGGTAGCTGCGGGCCGGCGGCGCGGGACCGATGGGCACCGCCTCGTCGGCCTCGCGCACATGAGGGAGGTCCGTGTCGGCATCGGAGTAGACAGCGATCGCCCTGATCCCCATGCGCCGGGCAGTGCGGATCACCCGTCTGGCGATCTCGCCGCGATTAGCGATAAGGACGGAGTCGAACACCGGGGTAGCTTACCTGCGGCTGACAGTTCTGCGGCTGACCACCTTGCTGAGCGCCTCGACGACCCTCGGGTCATACTCGGTGGCGGTGTCCAGCCGGAGCCGCTCGAGTGCCGCGGCGCCGCGATCGGAGTCCGTGGAGCTGCCTACCAGGTCGTCGAAGGCGTTGCCTGCCCTGATAATCCTGCTGCCGAGCGGAGGCCCTGGATCCGCGCCGCGGCCCTGCGGGGGCGCGGAGCGTCGTCCCCCCTGGCTATGTCCCGCCGGGGCGGTCTGGGGGGGCGCGGAGCATCGTCCCCCCGAACTAGTACTGAGTCCCCCCTGGTTGTAAGGCTCGCTCTGGCGCCGCACGATGTCGGCGACCTGACCGAGGATTCCGGCCTGCTCGATCACCTCGGCGCCCAGCTCGGCAATGCGCCGCTGATCGTCCGGGGAGACGAGAACCGTTGCCCCGCCAGGAATCGGATCCTGCAGCGATAGCTGCCCTATGTCATGCATGAGCGCCGCGTACTCGAGCTCGAGGAGCTGGGGCTCGGTCATGCCGAGGTCCCGCCCGATGGCGACGGCGAGGCTGCTCACCCGGTACGAGTGCCCGTTCTCCACATATCCCCCGACCTCGGTCACCCTGGCGAGCGCACGGACCGTCTGCAGGTAGGTGGCGCGTATCCCGGCATATCTGCGGTACGCGACCTGGGTGACAAGCAGCGGGGCCATGAAGACGGCAACCGCGGCAAGCCCCATGACCTCGGCCGCGAACGCGATGAACACGGCGGAGGCGCTGACCGCCACGCCGAGCGGCAACTGCACGCGCAGCTCATCTCGCAGCGCCACCCCGAACCTGGAGCGCAGCTCATCCGCCCTGATCAGAGCGCAGATGAGGGCATCCGCCAGCCACGCGACCGCGACGAGCAGCGTCATCACGGCGAGCGCCAGCCACCAGTGATTCTCGATGACCGGGCTTCTCGCGAGCGGACGGAAGACGAAGGCCACGCACGCGACCGCCAGGAGGCGTGAGGCCATCGCCGCAAGCCCGGCGGGACGGCCGACCGCCACGTGCGGCAGCACGCCGACGGTCATGCCGATCGCGGTGATCGCGATGACCTGCGGGGCCGAAGGCATCGCGGGGCGATCCCCGACGCGGAGCAGCAGGGCGTAGGCGAGCGCGCCGGCCGTCGCGATCGGAGCTGACTCCCTGTTGCCAGGCAGGTTCAGCCGGAGCAGCTCGCCGAAGGCGACGAGCGCACCAAAGGCGAAAGCATCCCTGGTCTCGACCATGCCGACCGTGGCCATCTGGGCGATCGCGGCGGCGACGAGCGTCCCGGCCGCGACCACGAGGAGCAGCTGGCCGGAGTCAATGGCCTGCCAGGATGACCCCCGCATTTCGGGTTGCCGCGATATCACCGCGTATTCCGCCGCCGGCTCAACGGCTCTCGACGACCCGCAGCGGCGCGGTCGGATCGTCGTGGTCTTGAGCTGTCAGCTCGGCCCCGTGGCCGGGCAGCGGGACGGCTACCCCAGGCTGCTGCCAGCCATCGAGCCGCAGTGCCGTGACAAACGCGTCCACCAGGGCGGGGTCGAACTGGGTGCCAGACCACCTGCGGAGCTCGGAGATGGCCTCGTCCATTGTCCGCGCACCGCGGTATGAGCGGTTCGAGGTCATCGAGTCGAACGCGTCCGCGACCGCGATGACCCTGGCGAACTCCGGGATCTCGTCACCGGCCAGCCCCATCGGGTAGCCGCGGCCATCAATCCGCTCATGGTGGTGCATGATCCCGGCCAGCGCCTCGTCGAGGAAGCCGATCTCCCTGACGATCTCGAGACCGCGCATGGGGTGTAGCTGAATCGCCGCGTACTCCTCCTCGGTGAGTGCGCCGGATTTCTGCAGCACCTTGGTCGGCACGCCCAGTTTGCCGACATCGTGCAGCATGCCCGCGTACCTGATCGCTTCCACGCGTTCCAGCCGCATACCGATCTCGCGGGCGATCATGACAGATCCCCTGGATACCCGTTCGCTGTGACCGCGGGTGTAGAAATCCTTGGTCTCGACGGCCTGGCAGAGCGCGGCCATCGTCGCCTCGTAGGCACGCTGCTGGGCGGCGAACTGCCCGATCGCCCAGCGGGCGACGAACAACGGTATGAGCACGAGAACCGCCGCAAATGCCCCTACCACCCGCCAGAGCGCGGCGATCAGCAGGCCGATCACCGCGTAGCCCAGGTCGGAGAGCAGCAGCGGCAGATCCATCCCTGTGCCGGTCTTGCGAGGCGGCCCCTCAGAATGGTGGGTCAGCCGGAGTATGCCGGCAAGCAGGCCATGATTGACAATCACATGCACGACAGCCGCGGCCGCGAACGGCCCGATGATGGCCGGAAAGGAGCGGTTATCCGGCAGGGCGACCCGGCCGCCTAGCGCAAGGAACGCCCATCCGGCGGCATAGGCGCTGAGCGCGTACATGGCGCCGTTGAAAGCTCGCTGCACGACGTGCAGGCCGCGGCGCACCCTGAACAGGGTGATGGCCCCCACCATCGCGGCCCCAGCCGGACCGATCAGCACCACGGCCGCGAGTGTCGCCGCATAGCTCGGGGACCAGGCGGCCCGCGGCGGCATCTGCGGCATCAACGGAGTAGGACTGGAGTCGCAGACGAGAAAGAGGAGCGCCAGGGCGGCAAAAGAGGACCAGCGGATGTCCGCGAAGGGGCCGCGAAGTACTAGGACGACAGCCGCGACGACGACTGTGCCTATGTAAAGCCACGCGATCCGAGAGAGCCTGCCCAATGACCCCCCTCGGAGTCGGTATCGGGACGAGTCAGTGCGGGGGCGTGATCAGCCCCAGGTAACGCCCTGAGGCAAGGGTGCGCCGCCGTCATCTGCCACGACCGCGCGCCGCGTGGGCAGGAGTGCACCAGGCGAGAACATGCGCGGCAACCTCCTTAGAGCAACACGCTCGGGCGGCAGCCTGCCGGGGTTGCCACCCGGCACTTAGGGTAACGCGATCGCCAAGATTCGCGTAGGCCCAAAAACCCATCGTGAGCGAATTGTGAACAACAATATACTTTCCGTGATCGTCCGTGCACATCAGCGTAGCGCAGCGGGTCGGCCGGGGCCGGACTGCGACATAAGCGGGCCTGGCTGCGACATAAGGCTGGCTGAGGCACCCACCGGGACCCCAGCCGACGGCAGCCGCCGGATCGCCGGAAAGTCGCGTAGCCCCGCGCCTGCACGGTCAGTGACATTCAGAACTCCTGTTGCCCGCGGGGGGACCGGAGTCCCCCGGGCTGGCACCGCGGGGGGCCCTGGGGGATTGCCCCCCGGGCTGGCATCGCCGGGGGCGTTCACGGGCCGCCCCCGGGGTGAACCCCGGCGCTCATTCCACCCGGAACTCGGTCAGCTCGATTTCAGCGCGGACCCGGCGGATGCGGCCGAGCACCTTTTCGCGCAGCTCCCCGGGCACGGGCTCGCAGCCGCAGTGCTTGTGCACCAGGCGCTTCACTGCCTCTTCGAGCCCATACTCCCGCAGGCACGGGCCGCACTCGTCGAGGTGCTGGTGGACCTTCGCGCAGTCGGCGTCGTCAATCTCGCCGTCAAGGTAGACGTAGACCCGCGCGAGTACCTCGCTACACGGCACATCATGAGGCTTGCCGCAGCTCATCGCGCGTCCTTCCCAGCCTCGTTCGCCGAAGGCGTCCTGACGAGGCCGCGCTCGGCCGCATAGTCCTGGAGCATCTCGCGCAGCTGGCGCCGGCCTCGGTGCAGGCGTGACATCACGGTGCCAATCGGCGTACCCATGATGTCGGCGATCTCCTTGTAGGCGAAGCCCTCCACATCAGCCAGGTATACCGCGATCCTGAATTCCTCGGGGAGGGCTTGCAGTGCCTGCTTGATATCCGAGTCGGGCAGCCGCTCCAGGGCCTCGGCCTCGGCCGACTTCAGCCCCGTGGAGGTATGCGCCGCCGACCTGGCGAGCTGCCAGTCCTCGACCTCCTCGGCACCGGAACGCTGCGGCTCACGCTGCCTCTTGCGGTACGTGTTGATGAAGGTGTTGGTCAGGATCCGGAACAGCCACGCCTTCAGGTTCGTGCCGGGCTGGAACTGGTGAAACGACGCGTACGCCTTAGCGAACGTCTCCTGCACCAGATCCTCGGCATCCGCCGCGTTGCGGGTCATCCGCATCGCGGCCGAGTACAGCTGATCCAGATATGGCAGCACATCGTGCTCGAACCGCTCGCTGCGCTGCTCGAGTGTCTCCGGGACGGGACCCACCCCCTCGAGGAACTCCGTGTCCGGCCTCCTGGCACGGCGACCGTCTCGGCGGGAGGATACCTCCCCCCGGCCTCGTGGGCCGAGTCCCCCCCGGGTAGGCATCACCTGGCGTGCCGATTCCCCCGCGCGGGGCGGTCCGGGGCTGTCGAGGGCACGGCGTTGGCCTCCGGGAGGCGCTGTGCCCCCCCTAGCCAGCAGGTTGCCTGAGGGTAGCGAACGGCGAACTACTTGCATGGGGGGTGAAACACGGCAAGCTACGGCGTCATTCCGGCACGCGAGCGCGAGCCAGCAGGATGACGCAAGTAGGTGACGAACGTCCCGTACCGGGGAAGATGTCCGGATAGGTCGCGCGGGCCAGCTGACGCCGCCGTTCCACCCGGTTCGGCAACTCCTGGCGTCGGCGCGGCGAACCTATTTCCGCATCGTGTGGCAGGAGTCACCGTGGTGGCATCTGCGACCAGTGTCATGGCCGTCGGCGAGTCCGGTCCGCTCGCGAGCTACTGGCGGTTCCTCGAGGCGGTCGCCGAGGCGCAGCTAGCCGCCTGGCTGCCGGGGGGAAACACGCTGATCGTCGATATCTCCGGCCCGCGAGCGCACTGTGCGGCACACGCCGCCGCCGCGGGTCACTCCGTGCTGCGGATCGTTGACGACATGAACATGACGTCGGCCAGGGACACAGCTTCGCGTCACCCCTTCGGCAGGCCCTCCCGCGAAGGCGGCCGCGGCGGAGGGCGAGGCAGCGTGACGACGATTGCCGCTGAGCCGGGAAACCTCTCCTTCCTTGCCGACAGCCGCGTCGACGGGGTAATCGCTGACGATCGGACACTGTCCAGATACCTGATGGCGGAGGACCTGGTCGCCGAGATAGCCAGGGTGCTGCGCCCGGATGGCCAGGTGCTCGCCTGTGTCGACTCCCTCGTGCTCGGCATGGCCATCCTCGCCGAGCAGCACCACTGGGCAGAACTCGTCGACCTGCCGTGCGCCGAGGTCGTGCTCGTGCCGTGGCCGGACGGCATGATCACCCGCTGCTTCGGCGTCGAGCAACTCCGCGAGATGTTCACGGACGCAGGCCTGGATGTGATCTCGATACGTCCCCGCACGGTGCTCTCGCCATCTACGGTCGCACACCTGCTGAACCACAACCCTGCCAGGCTCACCCGGCTTGTCCAGGCGGAACTGTCGGCAGGGCCCGACGAGTCCGTCGGCATCCAGCTGGTGATCTCTGCCGTAAAGCTCGGGGCCTGACTAGCCCTCTAGTATCGATGCCGGTCGCGGGCGGCCTGGCAGTTCACGCACCGGGCGGCCTCCGGCCGTGCTTCAAGGCGCCCTTCGGGTACCGGGCGCCCGCAATCGACGCACATACCGTAGTTGCCCTGCTCGACGCGGCGCAGCGCGTCGAGCACCTGGCCGCGCTGACGTCGCGCGGCCTCGAGGACCGCTTGCGTGCGGTCCGCCTCGGAGAGGTTGGCTCCCGCGTCAGCGGGATCCGGAGAGTAGCCAGAGGCTCTCCCCGTCCCCGGGTGCTCCCCCTGGAGCACCCCGATCGACCGGTCGAGGTCAGCACAGATTTCCTCGAGGCGCTTGCGAGCGGTGGCAGTATCCACGGAAGTCCTTGCCTCCTGTCCGCATGTGGTCCGGCAGCGCGGCAATCCGGCATCGCCGCCCGGCCGTTCCGCTGGCTCAGAACAACGTGCCAGGAGATTTGCCGGAAATGCCCTCGGATTGCCCCGTACTGGATAGCCCGGTGCCGGCTGGCTCAGGCACGGATGGCTTTGGCCTATCAGGAGGGTGCGGGTGCCCTGCGGGCAAAACGTCTGGGGTCAGTGCCCCTGAGGTTAGGGGCGTGATGAGCTCAGGCCCGTTGTTGCGCACGGAGTTGACCGCCATTGAGACGGGATACGACGCCAGGCCGCCCGATACGGCGGGTTGCAGCAGGTGCTGCAGCTCACCGGGATCGGTCATCGCTGGATCAAGCCAATCCGTCCATCCGGCGGGCTCGATCACCATCGGCATCCGGTCATGTATCCGGCCCACGTCATCCGTCGCCGAGGTCGTGATGATGGTGGCCGTCCACAGCCAGGCATCCGGATGATCATCGGGAAACGCGGCATCCCGCCACAGCTCATAGACACCTGCGAAAGCAAGGCCGCCACCGTCCGGGCGATGGATGTAGTAAGGCTGCTTGGCGGCACGGCCCTGATCCGTCACAGCAAGCCACTCGTAGAAGCCGTCGGCGGGAAGGAGGCAGCGGCGGCGGGCGAACGCCCGCTTGAAGCTCGGCTTAACCGCAACCGTCTCCGCGCGGGCGTTGATGAGGCGGCTGCCGATGGACGTGTCCTTTGCCCATGAAGGCACCAGTCCCCAGCGCAGCACGCGCAGCTCCCGCGCCTCGCGGCCGTCATCACCGGATTGCGGCGCGCCGCGCCCCGTGCTCGCTGGAGACGGGTCTCCCGGGGAAGAACCTGCCGGGTGAGGCTCCTGCTTAGCGGCCGATTTGGCCGCCCGGGTGAGCACCGCGTAGACCTTCTTGGTCGGGGCAACGTTGTAGTCAGGTTCCAGGGACTCGGTTACCCGGTCACGCTGCACGCGGAACTCCTCGAGGAGCTCGAGACGCTTACGCGCAGAAGCAAACCGGCCACACATGTCCTCGTCCTGATGGATCACGCGGCGCCCTGGAAGAGCGCGGATTGTGCCAGTTAATAGCCTGAATCGTGGTTTGCCAAACCCCTAACGGCGTCCCAGGGCGGAATCCGCCCCGAGAATCTAGTGGCTTGCCCCTTTCTCCGGCCACGGTCACCACACTCCACCAGCCACATTCACATCCGCACACCGGCGCTGGAAGCGGATACGCTCGCTGCATGCACGAGGCTGAGCTGGAGGACCGGGGGATGCGCCGCCTTGCCGCGAGGATGGCCACATGACCCGCGCGGACACGGCCCAGACGGACACGGCCGGGGGGGAGACGGCCCGGCGAGGCGCGGCACTATTCAGGGGACGCCATCCCGCAGCGTCCGTTCGCTGGCAGGCACCGGCCGCTGACGGTCCGATCCGTGCCGGGCGGCTGCCCAGCTCGAACTCGATGACCAGCAGAGTGCTGATCCTCGCCGTATGCACCAATCTGTGGGCCAGGATGCCTGGGCAGGCAAGCTGACCAGGCAACACGGCCAGGATGGCCACGGCGCCACCCCGGGGGGCAATCCCGCCGGGGGCGATATGGCGTGCCCCGCGGCCCAGCGGGGCACCGACCCCCGATGGCCCGGGGCTCCCCCGGCGGGCCATGGACCCCCCTGGCCGCATCGGCAGACCCCCCCGCGGTACAGCCAGGGGGGACGACCCCCCCAGACCCCCCCGCAGTACAGCCAGGGAGGACGACCCCCCCAGACCCCCCCGCGGGCCGGCCATGCCGATCTTGACGAGGATGACGTCCGGATACGCCCGGGCCGCGGATCCAGGCCGCGCACCCGGCGGCGGCCCGCCCACGAGGACGCGGCGGGGGGGTTCGTGACGACCGTCGACCGCGGGAGGTACGGCTGCCTGGTCGACGAGCGGATGGTCACAGCTATGAAGGCTCGCGAGCTGGGCCGCAGGAGCGTGGTCGTCGGCGACCGGGTAGCCCTCGCTGGCGACACCTCGGGCGCGGAAGGCACGCTGGCGCGGATCGTGCAAGTCCGGCCCCGTACCTCGGTGCTGCGCCGGTCCGCGGACGACACCGATCCGGTGGAACGGGTCATCGTCGCGAACGCGGAGCAACTGGTGATCGTCTGTTCCCTGGCGGAGCCACCACCCCGGCTCAGGTTCATAGACCGGTGCCTAGTGGCCGCCTACGACGGCGGGCTCAGCCCGCTGCTCTGCCTGACGAAGGCGGACCTCGCGCCTCCCGACCAGGTGCTCGCCGCCTACGAGCCGCTCGGACTGCCCTGCCTGGTCACCCGCCAGCCGCCGCCGGGGGCCCCGTCAGCCTTTGCCGACCCGGACCCCGACGGCCC
>WNFD01000071.1_pt1 | contig 113268 bp, 99 predicted proteins | sample 5400491 | NCBI WGS metagenome assembly WNFD01 (sample SAMN13153343, study PRJNA577476) | soil metagenome | isolation source: 120 cm saprolite under Douglas fir tree site 2 hole 2 replicate 2 | place: USA:California | collected 2015-04-18 | reverse complement strand
CCCGCGCCCTGCACACCAGCACCGCACGCAGGCGCGCAGCCCGCGCCACCAGCCTCGGAACCATCACCTACAAGATCACCATCGCGGCCAGGCCAGGCACCCCCGGCCAGCCAGGGCCTTAAGTACGCGGCATTGAGTTACAGCTACGCCAGCGCGGCATCCACACCATTGCCTGGCCGGGACTCGCGCGTACGGGAGGGCGTCATCACGCTTCCGTTCGGCATCCAGTTCTTTAACGGGCGGGTCCGCTGAGGCCTCGCGAGCGTCAGGAGTGTCGCCGCTCGCCGCCTGGCTTCCACAGGACGTCGCCGATCTGCGCGTTTGCCCCGCGTGCGAGGATGAACAGCAGGTCGGAGAGCCTGTTGAGGTACCGGGCGGTGAGCGGGTTCACCGAGTCTGGGTGGGTGGCCATGGCCACCCAGGCGCTGCGCTCGGCCCGCCGGACGACCGTCCGTGCGGTGTGCAGCAGGGCGGCCCCCGCCGTGCCGCCTGGCAGCACGAAGCTGCGCAGCGTCGGGAGCTCCTCGTTGTGCTTGTCGCACGCCTGTTCGAGTGCGGTGACGTAGCCTTCGTCGATGCGCAGCGGGGGATAGGGCGGATTCTCCGTCACGGGGTTGCACAGGTCCGCACCGACGTCGAAGAGCTCGTTCTGGATGAGCGTGAGCAGCTCGGTCACGTCATCGCCGAGCTGGCCGAGAGCGACGGCGACCCCGATCGCGCAGTTGGCCTCGTCGACGTCCGCGTACGCGACCAGCCGCGGATCCGTCTTGGGCACGCGGCTCGCATCGCCGAGTGCCGTCGTGCCGTCGTCCCCGGTACGGGTGTAGATGCGAGACAGCACCACCGGCGTGTCCCTGCGGTCGCGTGCCATGAAGCCCACGATAGCCGCCGGGCGGTTCGCGCACGGGGGCTGACAGCCCGGAGAGTCCTGGCAGTGCGAGGAAAGCTGCGGCGGCCCTCCCCGCGGGGAGGGCCGCCGGAAGGGGTGTCAGGGTGAGCCGATCCTGAGCTGGGGAGCGGGGCCGGATGGGATCACTCCGCACGTCAGCGGGGCGCCGGCGGGCACCAGGCCGATCGCGTCAGCGGCCACGTTCGGCGAGGGCCAGGCCGCGCCCGCCAGCCGGCCATCCGCTTCGCCCGGCAGGCCGAGCCAGCCCGCGCGCGGGCTGGCTCGCCCCGGTTCATGATCGTGGGGAGTTCCCCAGGCGGAAAACTCCCCACGATCACGAATGCGCGACACGCCGGGCGCTCAGGCGCCGAGTGTCTTGCCGGTCTCCAGCAGGGTCTTGAGGTCGCTGAAGATGAAGCTCCACCCGCCGCCGGCGTCGGGGGACTCGCCGCTGACCATCACCGCCGTCTTCGGCGCGCCGTCGAGCTTGTGGGTCACCGTGAGCTTCGTGACGCCGCCCTCGCCCCCCTCGATCTCCCAGGTGAGGCGCTGTGCGGGTTCCGCTGTCATGTCCGGGCTGAAGAGGGCATGCCAGGTCTGCACGAGCTTGCGCGGCGGGTCCGCCTCGATGACCTCACCATCGATGATGACCTCTGGGGAGCCCTGTGCCCGCATCCCCTCGTTGGCGAGAACCCGGTACGCGCCGCCGGGCCGCAGGTCGTACTCGCTCGGGCACTGGTAGCCGTACTTCTGGTTCCACCCGGGATCGGTGATCGCTTCCCAGATCGCCTCCGGGGTCGCCTTGATGAACACCCGGTAGACCTGGGTGGTCACGCTGGTCTCCGCCATGGTTGTCATGCGTTGTCCTCCAGCTCGCTTTTGAGATCGGCTAGCGCCGAAACCCGGCGCTCCGTGTACTTGTCGATCCACCGGTCGTGAATCAGGCGGATCGGCACCGGGTTCAGGAAGTGGAGCTTCTCCCGGCCTGACCGCTGGGTGACCACGAGGCCCGCGTCTTCGAGTACGCGCAGGTGCTTCATGACGCCGAAGCGCGTCATCTCCAGCCCGGACTCCAGCTCGGTGAGCGTGCGGCCGTCGCGCTCAAAGAGCAGGTCGAGCAGGAACCGGCGGGTGGGGTCGGCGAGCGCCTTGAACACGTGGTCGTCGTCGGTCATTTCCCGCTCAATATATGTGACCAATGGGTCACATGTCAACAAGCACGGGAGCGGCGTCGCCACAGCGCAGCCCCGCGCACCCCAGCGCTCTCATCCGCCCAGGTCGTGGCCGACGCCTGCCTGGCCGCCGGGCAGGCATTTCTTCCGCTGGGCACGGGTCGCCGGGTGCGTCAGGCCGGGCTGGCTACGGGACGGTCGCAGGCCGGTCCGCTGGCCTGGTGCGGGGACCGGAGAGCTACCTGCCGGTGATGCGGGCGGCCAGCTGGCGCAGCCGCAGGATCTCGGTGTCCCGCGCCTGCAGCACCGGCTCGATGACGTTCATGGCGGCATGGACGGCGGCCTGGGGATCCCCGGGAATCCCATGGCGCAGGAAACTGCGGGCCAGCGCCCGCCGGAGCCGCTGCGCAGTGATGGCCAGCAGATCCGCCGGGTCGTTACCCGGCCTGGACTCCCCCCTCACGCCCCCGCGGCCGGTGCGGCCTGCAGGAGGGCGCGAGCTGGGGCGCCGGCCGCGCCCGGACGGGCGCGCCCGGCGCCCGGGTGAGAGGGCCGGGCCGGGCCCGTCGCCGACGGGCAGCGGGGTCACCACCTGCGGCTGGGGCAGGGCCGGTGCGGTGGCTGGCGGCTTTGGTAGGGTCGGTTCAGGGAGCATTGGCGTGACCTTCCTGTCCAGGATTGTCTTCACAGCGCTAATGCTCCCCCTTTGATGCTGTCACGTCACAGATGTCCAGGTCACACGGCGTGTCATCAGTGCTTCACAGCGTCCCTCCATTGCTTCCCGCAAGGAACGTCGCGGTTGTCACCGCGAACTGGTCAGCGTCATCGAGCCATGGATAGTGGCCTGCTTCTGGCTGAATGACGAGCTCGGCGTTCGGGAACAGCCCGGCGAATTCGGCCACGACGCCCGGAATCGTGTTCAGGTCAACCTCTCCGGCAAGCAGTAGCACCGGTGCGTCGAATGCGGCGAGTGCCGCGCGGGTGGCCTGCGGATCGAATGCGCCCTCAGCGCCGTAGGCGGCTGCGGCTTCTGTGTTCCGCTGGGTGTCATCGGCCGCCTGGTGGGCTTGTGCCGCAGCGTCCCATCGGCCGTAGAAGAAGGGCGCGATGGCCTTCCAGCTGTCGTCGGTGGCATTGCCGGCAACGATTGCCTCAAGAGCTGCGAAGGCCGCCGCGAACCAGGGCTCGTCCTTGCGGAGCAGCGCGATCTCACGCCGGGTCTCCCCGGTTGCCTCGATGCCGACGGCCCTGGTGCTCGGAGTGATCAGAACGAGCTTGCCGACGCGTTCTGGGTGCCGGGCCACATACAGCGCCGCGAGGCTGGCGGCAGCGGAGTGCGCGAGCAGGTCGAACCGGTCAAGACCACGATGCTCCCGCAGAGCCTCGACATCATCGACAAGCCGGTCACAGCGGTAGGAGGCGGCATCCTCAGGTATCGCGGACTGGCCGGTGCCCCGAAGGTCTGCCACGGTCAGCTGCCGATGCGCCGACAGGCCGCCGAGTTCACCGAGGTAGACCGAGTCCCGCATCGGACCGCCCGGCAGGCAGATCACCGGGATGCCCTCCCCGAATACGTGGTAAGCGAGGTCGGTTCCATCATGTGCGGAGAAGCGGGGCATGGCGAAGATCCTTTCAGCGGTATTGCGGCCAAGGCAACCGGTTATCCCGGCGGTTCTTCGACTCCTACATCACGGATCTGATCACACGGGACGTCCGTCAGATCTCCGATATCGAGCGGTCGGCCGAGATGCGCAGGCTGCTCAGCGTGGTGGCGGCGCGGATGGGGACCGGCATAGGGGGCCCTCTGGACCCTCGGCCCCCATCTACGATGACCTTGACGGCGCGAGCAACTCGGCCGACAGGGTGGGAGTCGGTGCTGCCGGGGCCTGCGCGCGCGGTGCGCAAAATTCTTCCTTTTCGCGCAGGGGCCGGTCGCAGCCTGTCAGGCTAGAATTGATTCACACACCGTCAGGCTTCCGTTCCAGGAGTTCCGGAAGCCATAGCCCAGGCGACCAGTGGCAGGTGACTTCTCATGGCCTTATCCAGGAAACAGCCGGAAGTCGACGGTTTGCTTCAGCGGTTCCAGGAGGTCGAGGATGCGGACGAGGCCGCGGAACTGCAGGACGAACTCGTGCGGCAGCTCCAGGCGGCCATCGATCTCCAGCGGCTCCAGCTTGAGAGGTACAACTATATCAACAACGTGTTCCCAGGGCATCTGGCAGAATACTGTGCGCTGAAATCAAGCCTAAATGATCTTTACGAAAGGGTAGAAGCGGATGACGGCGAAGATCATGAGGAGGAGCTTGAGATAGCCGACGGCCTGTCCGCCGCCGAGCAGAGCCTCAAGGATCTCGACGGGGATATTGACGAGATTCACTCCTGGCTGCGCGAGCAGGATCAGAACGACGATACGCTGGCTCATATCCTGGATAAATATGACAAGATAAAGGATTATATCGACACAATGCGAGAGATTGTCGAAAAATCCATAGATGCCTACGATGAGTTGCGGTCCGACGATGAATCGCAGGCCGTAGACGAGAATCTACGTGTGGCAGAAGCCGAAGAACAGGCGGCAGACGAGGAACTGCGGCGCCGCGAAGAGGACCAGCGGCTGATCAATCTAGGAATCGGCACTCCGGGCGAAGACGACTAGCCCTCAGATCGACATAGGTGCACACCAGCGCTCGGAGCACGCGGCTCGTTACCGGATCTCGTCCGGGGCTGGCGTGGCGGCGGTGACGAGGCCGGACTGGTAGGCGAAGATGACGAGCTGGATGCGATCGCGGGCGCCGAGCTTGGCCAGGAGGTGGCCTACGTGGGTTTTCGCGGTCGCCGCGCTGATGCACAGCTGGCGGGCGATCTCGGTGTTGGACAGGCCGCGGGCCACCAGCGTCAGGACCTCGTGCTCCCGTGCCGTGATCGCGTCGAGCGCGTCACCCGCGGGGTGGGCGGGCGAGGAGGCGCCAGGTAGCCGGGCGAATTCCTCGATGAGGCGGCGGGTGACGCTCGGGGCGAGCAGGGCATCGCCCGCCGCGATGACCCGGATGGCACTGAGCAGCTCGGCCGGCAGGGTGCTCTTGAGCAGGAAGCCGCTGGCACCGGCGCGCAGCGCCGCGTACACGTAGTCGTCCAGGTCGAAGGTGGTCAGGATCAGCACGCGCACGCCGCTTGTCGCGGCCGAGCCGGTGATCAGGCGGGTGGCTTCGATGCCGTCCATGACCGGCATGCGGATGTCCATGAGGACGACGTCCGGCCTGGTCTTCCCTGCCACGTCGACCGCCTCGGCGCCGGTTCCCGCCTCGCCGACCACGGTGAAACCGGGAGTGGCGGCGACGATCCCGCGGAATCCGGCGCGCACCAGGGCCTGGTCGTCCGCGACGACCACCCGCAGCGTCACGGCGCCCCATCAAGCAGCGGCAGGCGCGCGGCCACGCGGAAGCCCCGCTCGGGAAGCGGCGCCGCGCTGAACTGGCCGCCGTAGAGGCTCACCCGCTCCCGCATCCCGATGATGCCGTGGCCGCCGCAGCCCTGGAAACTCCCGGCGTCCGATGCCGCGGCCACACGGGAGGACTCGCGGCTGGCTCCCTCGCCGCGGGGACCGGGGCTGACCGTGACCAGGCCGCCCGGGCCATCGTCGGTGACCTCGATGGCAAGGCCGTCCGCCAGGTAATCGATGGTGACCCGGCACGAGGGCACGGCGGCATGCTTGACCACATTGGTGAGCGCTTCCTGCACGATGCGGAACGCGGACAGGTCAACCCCGGCTGGCAGTTCCCTGCGGCTGCCGCGCACGCGCAGGTCGACCAGGACGCCGGCGTGCGCGATCCGTGCCACCAGCCGGTCCAGGTCGGCAAGGCCGGGCGCGGGCCGCAGCGGCGGGGCGGGCAGCGGCCGGCCGCCCCGGGTGGCGTCATCCTCGTGCTGGCTGGCTGCCATCGCGCTCCCGTTAGGCTCACTGCTTGTTGTTCTTGCTCGTCCAGGGGGCGGCTGGCGCAGCACGCCGAGCATGCGCCGCATCTCGTCGAGCGCCTCGCGGCTCGTGGCCTGGATGGCGCCAAGGGCCGCCCGCGCGTCCGCGGGCTGGGTGTCGATGACGTACTCGCCGAAGCCGGCCTGCACCGCGATCACGGTCATGCTGTGCGCGACCACGTCGTGCAGCTCCCTCGCCATGCGCAGCCGCTCCTCGGTGACCGCGCTGCTCGCCGCCTGCTGCTGCAGCCGGGTGGCATAGGCGCGGCGCTGCCGCACCGCGTACCCGATGGTCCAGGCGATGACCACGACCAGGCTGATGGAGACAGCGTCGCCGGCGGCGAACCCGTGCGCGACCATGGACCGCACCATCAGCATGGCCAGCACGGTCGCGAGCGCGGCGCCCCCGACCCTGCGGCTACGGGAGACCGCCACCGTGTACAGGACGTAGGCGACCGGCAGGAAGAACAGGGGGGCCGCCACGATATGGGCCGCCGTCGCCAGCGCTGTCGCCGCGACAACTACCGCGATGAGGGCTGCGACGGGACGGTGGCGGCGCAACGCCACGGGAACGGACATGGCCACGGCGACCACCAGGGCCAGCAACGGGCCGGTCTTCCACGCCAGGAATAGGCCGTCCCCCTTGCCGATCTTCCTAAGCAGCGCGAACAAGAACAAGCCACACACAGCCGCGGCGAGATAATCGAGCGCGACCCAGTGGCGCGGGTGCAGGCGTTTGGTCAGCGGCGGGCGTATCCTGGCGGGCGGCGAGTCAGGCTCCTGGCGCACGATACTCACCGTAACCCGTATCCGGCTGCCGCCACGTCGTCCTGCCGGTGTAGGCTGCCCGGCCGATGCCTGGCCCGGCGCCGCGCCGGGATCGGGCTGCGAGCGGGGAGAAAATTCACTCTGCGGGCTGACGACAGCGGGCACGGTCGACCGGCACCGTTAGTGCCCATGGAAACCGCAGAGGCCGTCATCGAGACGGCCGCGCTCACGAAACGCTATCCGGGCGAGGTGACCGCGCTGGACGGACTCACCGTCACTGTCGCGCCCGGCATCACGGGACTGATCGGCGCGAACGGCGCGGGCAAGTCCACCTTCATCAAGATCTTGCTGGGTCTCCTCGAGCCGACGAAGGGGCGGGCGGGGGTATTCGGCCACGACTGCACGCGGGAGGGCGAGCGGATAAGGACGCTGATCGGCTACATGCCGGAGCACGACTGCCTGCCCCCTGATGTCACCGCTACCGAGTTCGTCACCCACCTGGGCCGGATGTCCGGCCTGCCGCCGACCGCGGCGAAGGAGCGGGCGGCGGAATCGCTGCGCCACGTCGGGCTGCACGAGGAGCGGTACCGGCAGATCGGTACCTACTCGACCGGCATGAAGCAGCGGGTGAAGCTGGCCCAGGCGCTGGTCGGGGACCCGCGGCTGCTGCTGCTCGACGAGCCGACCAACGGGCTCGACCCGGCGGGGCGCGGCGCGATGCTCGAGCTGATCAGCCGGATCGGCGCCGAGTTCGGCATCTCCATCGTCGTCGCCTCGCACCTGCTCGGCGAGATCGAGCAGATCTGCGACCACCTCGTGGCGATCGAGGCGGGGAAGCTGCTGCGTGCCGACACGATGACGAGCTTCACCCAGGTGAGCCAGGTCCTGGTGATCGGAGTCGAGGAGGGCACCGAGTCCCTGCGGGAAGAGCTCGCCCGCCGCGGCCTCGAGCCTCGCCCGCACCAGCGGACGCTGCTCGTCCCGATCGCCGGGGACGAGACCTACGACGCGGTCCGCGACGCCGTCGCGGACCTCGGGCTGCCACTGTCCCGGATAGAACAGCGGCGGCACCGCGTCGAGGAGCTCTTCCGCGACGAGCTCCCCGCCAGCGCAACAATGGAGGCGTCCGATGTCCGCTGACAGCACGTACCCGGCGGCCAGCCCCCTGACCCCGGGGATAAGCCCCCGGCCCCCCGGCGGGGTCATTCACGACCTCGGCTACCGCCGCTACGAGGGGCAGCGGCTCGGCCGCATCCAGATCACCCGCGCCCTGTACTGGCATAGCCTCCGGTCCGCGGCCGGCATCGGCAGGGGCGCCAAGGCCAAGATCATTCCGGTTGTGGCGTTCGTCATCATGTGCCTGCCGGCCGTCGTGAACGCCGTCGCCGTCGCGCGCGGCAGCACTCGTGCGATCAACTACGACACCTACACGTTCCAGCTGCGGGTCATCATCATGATCGTCTTCGTCGCGGCGCAGGCGCCCGAGCTCGTCTCCCGCGACCTGCGCAGCCACGTCCTGCCGCTCTATTTCTCCAGGCCGCTGCGCCGTGGCGACTACCCGCTCGCCAAGTACGCGGCGTTCACGACCGCCTGCCTGGTGATCATCGAGGTCCCGCTGCTGCTGCTCTACCTGGGCACGATCGCATCCGCGAGCGGCGGCAGCGCCGTCTGGAGCGAGACGAGGGCGCTGATTCCCGGACTGCTCGTCGGGGTGATGTGGGCGGTCCTGCTCGCGGCGATCGGGCTCGTGCTCGCATCGCTGAGCGGGCGGCGGGCCTACGCGACCGGCATTGTCGCGATCTTCTACTTCCTCACCTTCACGCTCGCCGGGATCATCTACGCGGTGTCCCGCCAGGGCGGCGGCGGCCCCGGCGGCGGCCCCGGCGGGCCCGGCGGCCCGATCCTGGTCGGCACGCCGCCGGCCGCGCAGCGCCTGGCGGGCCTGATCAGCCCGTTCACCGTGATCGACGGGGTCAGGCAGTGGCTCGGCGGTACCTCGCCCGGCCCGATCACCGACGCGGGCAGCTACGGCCTCGCCTACGGGCTCGTGTTCCTCGCCCTGCTCGCGGCCAGCCTCGGGGGCCTGGCCGTCCGCTACAGGAAGGCCGGTGTGGCATGACCACGATCGAGCTGCGCAACGTCTCCCGCTGGTACGGCAACGTCGTCGCGGTCAACGACATCACGATGACCATCGGCCAGGGAGTCACCGGCCTGCTCGGCCCGAACGGCGCGGGAAAGTCGACGATCCTGCACCTCATCGCCGGATTCCTCGAGCCATCCCGCGGTGAGCTGACCGTCGGTGGCGCGCCGAGCTGGCGCAATCCTGACATCTACCGCACCCTCGGCCTGATCCCGGAACGCGATTCCGTCTATGCCTTCCTCACCGGCGCTGAGTTCGTCCAGGCGAGCGCCAGGCTGCACAGGCTCAGCGACACCGGCGTCGCCACCCGCCGCGCGATCGAGATGGTGGACATGGGCGACGCGCGGGACCGCCGGATCTCTACGTACTCCAAGGGCATGCGGCAGCGGATCAAGGTGGCCGCGGCGCTCGTCCACGATCCCGGGATACTCCTGCTCGACGAGCCGTTCAACGGCATGGACCCGCGGCAGCGGCTGCACATGATGGATCTGCTCGACAAGCTCGGCGCGGAAGGGCGCACGATCCTCTTCAGCTCGCACATCCTCGAAGAGGTGGAGCGCCTGTCCGGGACCATCCAGGTGGTCATCGCCGGGCGGCTCGCCGCGTCCGGTGACTTCCGCGCGATCAGGCGGCTGATGACCAGCAGGCCTCATGTCTTCCTGGTGCGCTCCTCCGACGACCGGCTGCTCGCCGCCACCCTGATCGGCAGCCCCGCGGTGACCGCCGTGGAGCTGACCCCGAAGGGCCTGCAGGTGAGAGCGTCCGACTACGGCGCCTTCAGCCGCCAAATCGCGGTGCTCACCCGTGCCAACGGCATCCGGCTCCGTGAGCTGCTGCCCTCCGACGAGTCGCTCGAAAGCGTCTTCGCCTACCTTGTCGCATCCTGAGTTCCGATCCGGGAGGGATGACCGCCCCGGAATCCAGCAGTGCTAGCCCGGGGGGGGTGACCCCCCGGATCCCCCCACAGAAAGGCAGTGATTCTCATATGTCAGGCGTGTTCAACGGGACCGTCGCCTCGATCACGCTGCGGGCGACGATGGGCCGTAAGCGGGCGTTCCTCTTCGCGGTCCCTTCGCTGATCCTGATCCTTGTCGCGACCGCGCTGAAGATCGGCAATCCCGGGCTGGTCACCTGGCCGAGCCGTGTGCTCGGCGACTTCGGGTTCTCCGTCGTGCTCCCGCTCACCGCGCTCATCATCGGCACGAGCGTCCTCGGCGCGGAGATCGACGATGGCAGCGTCATCCACCTGCTCGCGACGCCGGTACGGCGCTCATCGGTCATCATGACCAAGTTCGCGGTCGCGGCCGGGCTCACCATGGCCTTCGCCGCCGTGCCAGAGCTGCTCGCAGGGCTGATCGCGACCGGAGGCGTCACCAAGCTCGCGTTCGGTATATTCATCGGCGCGCTGGCCGGATCGGTGATCTACAACGCGCTGTTCGTCATGATCTCCGTCGTGACGACGCGGGCGATGGCGGTGGGGCTGCTCTACGTGCTGATCTGGGAGGGGCTGCTCGCCAACTTCGTCAGCGGCGCGCGGGAGCTGTCGGTCGGCCAGTACTCGCTCGGCGTGGCCAACTCGATCGCCCACGACGCCGCGCTTAACGCGGGGCTCCGGCTGCCGACAGCGCTCATCCTCGGCTCCATCGTGACGGTCGGCACGCTGGCCTTCGCCACCCGCCGGCTGTCGTCCTTCTCACTCAAGGGCGAGTCGGCGTGACGCGACTTCGAATAAAACACAGAGAACAAGCACAATCATGATTCCGAACGGGAGCGGGATGGCTGCCCGGCACTAGGGTCAGCCATCCCGGCGGGGCGGCCGGCGGGATGGTCGGCGCGGCGATCAGCCCGGCTGGCTACCGTGGCCGTCGCCGCGATGAGCGTCCTGGCCGTCGCCGCCCGCTGGCAGCTCCGCGGCGCTCCCCGCGCCCACCGCGGCGTGCTCGCCGTCAGCGTGCCCGTTCCCGTGCCCGTCTTCATCGGGCTCGGGGAGCGGGATGGACTCCGTGAGGACCTTGTTGAGCCCGATCCGCAGCCGGCCGATGGCGCGGCGCGTGCCGGGAGCGGGCACGCCGTTCCCGTCATCGGCGCCGGGCCCGGCGACCGGGACCGGGACCGGGTCGTCCTGCCTGGCGGTCAGCACGGCGAGTTTCTCCTCGGAGACGGGACGGGTCTCCTCGATGTACTCGCCGCCCGGCAGCTGCCTGATGACGCCGGTCTCGACCCCGTGCTCGAGCAGCTCGCGGTCCTTGCGCTGCAGCCCGAGGCAGATCCGCTTGGTCGCGAAGTAGGCGATGGCCGGTCCGAGGAAGACCGCGTACCGCGCGATCACGGTGATGGTGTACAGCGGGATGTCGAGGTGGCTGGCGACGACGTCGTTCGCGCCCTCGAGCAGGAGCACACCGTAGAAGGTCACCGCGGCGATTCCGATCGCCGTACGGGTCGGCGCGTCGCGTGGCCGCTGGTTGACGTGGTGATTCCTGTGGTCGCCGGTCACCCAGCGTTCGAGGAACGGCCAGATCGCGGCGCCAGTGAAGATGAGGCCGATCGGCACCAGGGCCGGGAAGACAACGTTCCAGCTGATCGTGTGGCCGAAGAAGTTCCACTCCCAGCTCGGCATGACGCGCAGCGCGCCTTCGAGTATGCCCATATAGAAGTCGGGCTGCGAGCCCGCCGAGATACTCGCGGGGTCATACGGGCCGTACAGCCAGATCGGGTTGACCTGCGCGAACGTGGCCAGCAGGGCGAGTGCCCCGAAGATGAACAGGAAGAACGCACCGGTCTTGGCCATGAAGTACGGGTACATCGGCGCGCCCACCTGGTTCTGGTTGGTGCGCCCCTTGCCCGACATCTGGGTGTGCTTCTGGTGAAACATGATGAACAGGTGCGCGAGCACCAGGCCGAGGAGGAGCCCCGGGATCAGCAGCACATGGATGATGTACAGCCGCGGGACGATGTCCTGTCCGGGGAATGGGCCGCCGAAGAGGAAGAATGTCAGGTAGGTGCCGACGACCGGGATGGACAGCAGCACGCCTTCGAGGATGCGCAGCCCGGTCCCCGACAGCAGGTCGTCGGGCAGCGAGTAGCCGAACAGCCCCTCCAGCATGCCCAGCGTGAACATGACGATGCCGATCAGCCAGTTGATGTCGCGTGGCTTGCGATAGGAGCCGGTGAAGAAATGCCGGAGCATATGCGCCATGATCGCGGCCATGAACAGGTCGGCGGCCCAGTGGTGGATCTGCCGCATCAGCAGGCCGCCGCGTACATCAAAGCTGATATTCAGCGTCGAGGCGTACGCCTCGCTCATCCGGACGCCGTTCAGCTTGCTATAGGAGCCGTGATAGATGACGTCGGTCATGCTGGGCTTGAAGAACAGCGTCAGGAACGTGCCGGTAAGCAGCAGGATGACGAACGAGTAGAGGGCGATCTCACCGAGCATGAACGACCAGTGGTCGGGGAAGATCTTTCGCAGGAAATTGCGCAGCGGCCTGGCGCCGCGCAATCTGTCGTCGAGGTAGACGCCGAGGCCCGTCAGGGATTTAGGGGCCTCCAGCTTATCGTCAGCTACGGGAGTCCCGCTCGTCGTCTTCATCCCCGCTCCCAGAAGCTCGGGCCGACCGGTTCGTGGAAGTCGCTCTGCGCGACCAGGTACCCCTGCGCATCGGTGGTGATCGGCAGTTGCGGCAGCCGCCTGGCCGCCGGGCCGAAGATCACCGTCGCACCGCGCCTCGCGTCGAAGGTGGACTGATGGCAGGGACACAGGATGTGGTGGGTGGTCTGCTCGTACAGCGCGACCGGGCAGCCGACGTGCGTACAGATCTTGGAGTAGGCGACGATGCCGTCCACCGTCCAGTTCAGCACGGTCGGCGGCTGCAACTCCTCAGGCCTGAACTTGATGATGATCACCGCAGCCTTGGCTAGCGCATCGAGATCGTCCTGGTATCCCTCCGGAACCACGGTAATCATTCCGCCCGGCGAATCAAAGTCCAAGGAGGTGAGTGGGGTGTTGCTGCCGTAGACGAGCAGCCGCATGCCCTGGCGCCACACGGTGTGCCTGAGGCTGGTGCCGGGCAGCGGGCCCAAGTCGCGCAGCAGCACGAGGGGCGCGAGGCCGAGCGGCAGGGTGGCCGCGATCAGGCTGCGCCGGAGCAGCGGGCGCTTGACGAACTGGCTTGCGCCCGCGCCTTCCGAGAACGTCTCGGCGAACGCCTGCCTTTCCTGTGTGCCCGAGGCGAGCGGCTTGCGCTGCTCGGTGAGCCGCACGTACGGCATCAGATGGCGGACCCAGATCGTGGCGCCCGCGGCGATGCCGAGGAGCGCCACCGACATGGCCAGGCCGAGCGCCAGGTTCGAGCGCGCCACCCGGTCAAGCGTGTGCACCGGCAGGCCGATGTACGCGGCGATGAACCCGATGCCGGCGACCATGGAGAGGGCGTAGAGGAACACGACGACCCGCTCGGCCTTCTTGGCATGGACCAGGTCCGCTGGCTCGCTCGGGAGCTCACGTGGCGTGAGGCGCTGGCCGTCACCGTCACCGTCACCGTTGCCGTCACCGTCGCCGCTGAGCAGGGTGCGGCTGGACGGTGGCGTGCCGATCACGCGCGGCGCGCGCGGCTCCGCCCCGCCGCTGGGGGCGGCGGCGGCGCTTTCCGTGCCTTCTGCCTGCGGGGTGCCTGGGCTGTTGTCGTTGTCAGTCATGATTCTTCGCTTATGTTCTGCGGGGGCTCGCGATGCCTCGCGGTGAGCCACATGGCGGCTAGGACGATGAACCCGATGCCGCCCAGCCAGATCACGAGGCCTTCTGTGACCGGTCCGACCCGGCCGAGGCTGAACCCGCCCGGGTTGGTCTCGGCCCGGGTTTGCGTGACGTAGGCGATGATGTCGCGCTTCTGCGCGGGGGTCACCGTGGTGTCGTTGAACACGGGCATGGCCTCCGGGCCGGTCAGCATCGCCTCGTAGATCTGCGTCGGTGTCGCGGCTGTGAGCGCGGGCGCGTACTTGCCATAGGTCAGCGCGCCGCCGGCGCCGGCGAAATTATGGCACTGGGCACAGTTCGCCAGGAAGAGCTGCTGGCCGAGCCCCGTGTTCGCGCCCGCCGAGCTCACCTGGTCCACGGACGGGATGGCCGGTCCGCCGCCGAGAGAAGCGATGTACGCGGCGAGCTGATGAATCTGCGCCTCGGTGAACGTCACCGGCTTGCGGTCCATCTCCGCGCCGGGCTCCTTGGCCGGCATGCGGCCGGTGCTCACCTGGAAATCGACGGCGGCGGCGCCGGCGCCGATCAGGCTGGGCCCGTTCGAGGTGCCCTGGGCGCCGTCCCCGTGGCAGCTCGCGCAGGTGACGGCGAACAGCGCCTTGCCCCCGGCGATCTCCTGCTGCGACGGGCCCGGGGCGGACGCTGCCGCCGGGGTTCCGTATCCCGTGAAGACCGTATAAAGCACGCCGATCATCACGAGACCTCCCGCGACGACGGCGTACCCGGCAGCCGGGCGCCTTCGCCGCGCGGTGATCCAGCTCACTGCTGTCCTCGGTTTCCGGTCAGTGGATGAATATGTGTCTGCGGGCTTCCCGTCAGTGGATGAGGTAGATGGTGGCGAAGAGGCCGATCCATACGACATCGACGAAATGCCAGTAGTAGGAGACGACGATCGCGCTGACTTGCTGCTCGTGGGTGAAGCGCTTCGCGGCGAACGTGCGGCCGAGCAGGAAGGTGAACGCGACAAGCCCCCCCGCCACGTGCAGGCCGTGGAACCCGGTGGGGATGTAGAAGACCGAGCCGTAGGCGCTGGAGGAAAGGGTCAGGTGCTCATGCCTGATCAGGCTGAGGTACTCGTATCCCTGGCCCGCGAGGAAGTACCCCCCCATCAGGAAGGACAGCACGTACCACTCGCGCAGGCCCCACCTGGGGAAGTTCCAGATGCTGGCCAGGCGCCTGATCTGGCCGCGCTCGACCGCGAACACGCCCATCTGGCAGGTGATGCTCGAGAGCAGCAGGACGGTCGTGTTGGTCGCCCCGAGCAGGAGGTTCAGGTGGGCGCCGGGCCAGTGGATGCCCTCGCCCTTGTCGACCGAGCGGATGGTGAAGTACATCGCGAACAGCGCCGCGAAGAACATCAGCTCAGAGGACAGCCAGATGATCGTGCCCACGCTGACAAGATTCGGCCGGCTGGTCGGCGTGCGGGGTGCTGACCCGGTCGCGGTTGCTGTCGCCACGAGGGCCATTATTACGACACCCCGTAGGCGGACGCAGAGCGACCCCCCGGGTCGGTACCATCCAGTCCATGAAGGTCGTTGTGTACAGCCATGACGCTGATGTGCGGGCCCAGGTGCGGCTTGCCGTCGGGCACCGTCCCGCGCCCGACGCGCCTGACGCCGAGATCATCGAGTGCGCCACGGAACCCGCGCTGTTCAGGCTGCTCGACGGGGGCGGCGCGGAGGTGATGGTGCTCGACGGCGAGGCACAGCCCGCGGGCGGCATGGGGGTCTGCCGCCAGGCCAAGGACGAGATCTACAACTGTCCTCCGGTGCTGCTGATCACCGGCAGGCCCGACGACGGGTGGCTGGCCACCTGGTCGCGGGCCGATGCGGTGATCAGCCACCCCATCGATCCTGCCGCGCTCGCGACGGCGCTCGCCAAGCTGATGCGGCATCGCGCCGACGGAACCACCGCGGCCACGGCCTGATCCATGGACGCACGGACGAGCTGGCCCGCGATGATCGGCGCGCTCATCAAGGGGGAATCGCTCACCTCGGATGAGACGGCGTGGGCGATGAACGAGATCATGGACGGCGCGGCGACGCCCGCCCAGATCGCCGGATTCGGCGTGGCGCTGCGCGTCAAGGGGGAGACGGTCGGCGAGCTGAGCGGCCTGGCCCAGGCCATGCTTGATCACGCGACGCCGATCCAGGTGCCGGGACGCCTCGTGGATCTGGTGGGGACCGGGGGCGACGGCGCGCGCACGGTCAACATCTCGACGATGGGGACGATCGTCGCCGCCGCCGCCGGCGCCATGATGGTGAAGCACGGGAACAGGGCGGCCTCCTCCGCATGCGGGGCCGCTGACGTGCTCGAGACGCTGGGGGTGAAGATCGACCTGCCGCCAGCTGCCACCGCCCGCCTGGCCGCGGAGACCGGGGTCGCCTTCCTCTTCGCGCCGCTGTACCACCCGGCGTTCCGGCACACGGCGGTGCCGCGCCGCGAGCTCGGCGTGCCGACCGTGTTCAACGTCCTCGGCCCGGTGGCGAACCCGGCCCGGCCGCGGGCGCAGGCCGTGGGCGTGGCCGACGCGCGGATGGGCGAGATCATCGCCGGCGTGCTGGCCGGGCGGGGCTGCTCCGCGCTCGTCTTCCGCGGGGACGACGGCCTGGACGAGCTGACCACGACGACGACCTCCACGGTGTGGGTCGTGCATGGCGCGGCCGTGACCAGGGCGGCGTTCGACCCGGCCGCGCTCGGGCTCGGCCGGTCGAAGCCGGAGGACCTGCGCGGCGGCGATGCGGGGCACAACGCGGCCGTCGTCCGCTCCGTGCTCGCCGGGGAGCCCGGTCCGGTGCGGGACACCGTGCTGCTCAACGCGGCGGCGGCGCTGGCCGCGGACGTCGGCGTGCCACGTCCGGAGGATCTCGTCCCGTCCCTGGCCCTCGGCTACGCCCGCGCCGCCGAGGCTGTCGACTCGGGCGCGGCCGAGACACTCCTGCTCAGCTGGGCGAAGGCAAGCCACCGCCTAGCCTCCTCCGCCCCCTGAAGCCCGGCCCGCTGCCTCCTGAGGGGGGTCGCTCGGCCGCGGGGTACCGCCGTTGTCCCAGCCGTCGGCGCCGCGGTTCCACGGCTCGGCGTCCAGCTGGCCAAGGGTGCGCACGCCGCGCTGGGCGAGACGGCCGGTCAGCCCGTGCAGCACGGCAGCCGTGGCGCGGGCGTCGGCCAGCGCGCGGTGGCACGGGGAGGTAGCCGCGCCGAAGAAGTCGGCCAGGGTGCCGAGCTTGCAGCTGGGAACCTCGGCCGGGCTGAGCACGTGCTTTGCCAGCATGACGGTGTCGAGCACGGTGAAGCCTGGCCAGGCAAGGCCGCATGCCTCGCATGCCGCGATGAGGAAGCCGATATCGAACGGCGCGTTGTGTGCCGCGAGCACGCGGTCGCGCGCGAAGGCGAGGAAGCCGCGCAGTGCGGTCCCGATCGGCGGCGCTGAGGCCACCATCGCGTCGGTAATGCCAGTGAGGACCGAAATGTCAGGCGGAACCGGCCGGCCCGGGTTGACGAGGGTGGCGAACTCGCGGCGCACCTGGCCTGCGACTACCGCGACCGCGCCGATCTCGGTGATCCGCTCGTCGGCCGCACACCAGCCGGTCGTCTCGAGATCGACGATGACGAACTCCGTCTCGGCAAGCGGGCAGGCAAGCGCCCCGGAGCCCGGAGCCCGGAGTCCGACGAGCAGGGTCGGCTGGGCCGGGGGGCCAGGGGAATGGTCCTCGAGGGCGGGGGCCGCGGGCCCTGGCGAAGGCGGCCAGAGCCCGCAGGGCGGCGCTGGCTGCCTCCTTGCCGACGTGGCCGTGTCCGGAGCCGTCATGGAGGCCACGGTAAGGCGCGGTACCGACACTTCCCGTCAGGCGCGCCGGGCTTGTCCATGCCGGGACCACCGGAACGCCGGATCCTCCGTCACCGTGCCTCGTATCACATCAAAACTGTCATTGCCCTGCTATTGAGGGGATAAATCATGTCAAAATAAAATGCAGAAGTGGCCGATCTCGAGGTAGCAGTGGTCGGGGCGGGCATTTCTGGCCTCGTGACGGCGTATCGTCTCGGTCAGCTCGGCCATCGGGTCGAGGTGTTCGAGGCGGACGGCGTCGCCGGTGGCCGGATGCGCTGCGGCCGGATTGACGGCTACGTCATCGACCGGGGTGCCGAGACGCTGGCACCGCATGGATATCCCGCGACCTGGGAGATGATCCGCGAACTCGGGCTCGAGAGCTCGGGTGCCGTTCACCGGATCAGGCACCCGGTTGCGCTGTGGCGTGATGGCCGCTCGTTTCCGTGGATGGGTCATCCGTTTTCCGTGGTCGGGAGAGCGGGCCTGTCCCGCCGGGGCTGGTACCACATGCTGCGGCTCATGGGCCCGGGGACGCTCAGGCCGGGACTCGTCGATCCGGAATGGCCCGAGCAGAGCCCGTTCGGGACCCTGACGCTGTCCGGCCTCGGGGAGCGCTATGGCACCGAGATACTCGATCGGATGCTGGACCCTATCTCGGCTTCGGCATTCGGATGGATTCCAGAGAGATCCTGCGCCGCACCATTGATGGCTATTATCCTGGGCACTCGCGGTATCGTGCGCTGGCGGACATATCGTGATGGCCAGGACACGATGGCCCGTGTCCTGGCGGAACGCGTAACCGTCCGTCTCTCGCGGGAAGTCACGGAGATCAAGGACGAGGGAAAAGGTGTTCGCCTGACCCTGGCTGACGGGAGCTGCGTGTCGGCTCGTGCCGTTGTCATCACACTGCCATCACCGCAGATCAGCCATATATACCCGGATATGCCCGCTGATGAGCGGGCTTTCCTGCGTGCGAGCACCTTCACCTCCGTGATGCGGGTGGCGTGCATGCTTGATCGTCCCCTGGAACCACGACGCCGGCGGTTCCAGCCGCGGCTGTACGCGGCACTCCTGGCTACCGGCGAGAATCCTCTGCTGGTGGGCTGCACCGTCGAGCACAACAAGTGTGCCGCCCGGGCGCCGCAAGGCAAGGGGCTGGTCTCCCTGCTCATCTCGCCGCGGCGAGTGCCGGAATTCTTCAGCGCACCTGACGAGGATGTGGTGGCAGCGGTACTCGAAGAGGGAGGCAAGCTCATCGAGGGCTTGCGGGAAGCGTGTGTCGGCACGGATGTCGTCCGCTGGCGGCATGCACTTCCGGAGGCGCCACCGGAAGCGATGCGGCTGCGCGGGGCTTTCGTGCGCCGCGAACCGCGGGCCGTCGAGTACGCCGGCGACTGGCTCTACCTACGGCCGAGCAGCGAGGCGGCAATTGCGTCCGCCCGGCTGGCCGTGCCCAGGGTGCGTGCGGTTCTTGGTTCCTGACATAACCGCACTCAGCGAATGGAGGTATCGGATGCCGAGGAGAACGGCCTCGTCGACAGCCCCCGGGCATGCGGTGGTCCTCGGATCGAGCCTGGCTGGTCTCTTCGCTGCGGTCGCATTGGCGCGTCACGTGGATACGGTCACCATTGTGGAGCGTGACCGGCTGCCCGAAGGCCCGGAATGGCGCCGCGGTGTTCCGCAGGCCCGGCATGCCCACAACCTGATGACCGCGGGTCACCGGGCCATGGAGGAACTGCTGCCCGGGATCTACCGGGAGCTCGTGGACGCGGGAATGGTCGAGGTCTCCATGTCGGCGGATCTTCTCCTCCTCTCGGCAGGCGGCTGGATGCCCCGGTTCAGCACCGGTCTGGTGATGCTGACCGGTAGCCGCGATGTCATCGACTGGGCGGTGCGCCAGCGAGTCCGGGCGGACCCGAGGATCAGCCTCCTCACGGAGACCGAGGCCATCGGGCTCGTCGGCGACGAGCGCGACGGCGACACGGTCGTGCGCGGCGTGGCGGTCCGGCCGAGGGATCCGGCGGCACCCGGCGGCTGGGGCGATGAGCGCACCATTCACGCGGACTTCGTGATCGACGCGACGGGCAGGACCTCACGCGCTCCCGAGTGGCTCAGGGCGCTGGGGTTCCGGCCTCCAGCCGAGACCGTGGTCGACGCGCAGACCGCGTACTCGACCTGTGTCTTCGATCCCCCGGCCGGACACGCGGCCGACTGGAAATGCCTCCTGCTCCAGTACTCGCCTCAGAAGCCAGTCCAGGGCATCCTTAATCCCATCGAGCATGGACGCTGGATGGTCTCGCTGGCAGCCCTGGGCGGCAGGCAGCCACCCGCCGACAGCGAAGGCTTCCTCGCGTTCGCCCGCGACCTGAGGTCGCCCGTGCTGTATGACGTGCTCCGCGACGCCCGGCCCGTGACGCCGATCCACCGATCGGGCCGCACGGAGAACAGGCGCAGGCACTATGAGAAGCTGCGCCGCTGGCCCGACCGGTTCCTGGTGCTCGGAGATGCCGCGGGAGCGCTCAATCCCTCTTATGGGCAAGGCATGTCGGTGGCCGCGTGCAGCGCGCTGGCCGTGGAGGCCGCACTGAGTTCCGCGGGCTCCCTCGAGGGAATCGCATCAGGGCTGCGGCGCGATGTGGCCCGCTGCATCAACCTGGCCTGGTCCATCTCGGCAACCGCGGACCTCGCCTACCCGTGGGCCGCGGACGGTGCCGGCCTGGCGACCCGGATGCTGCTTCGCTACCTCTACCGGGTGATAGCAGCCAGCCCCACCAGCCGCGCGGCCTCCCGGGCAATGCTCGACATCAATCAGATGGTCGCCCCGCCGCAAGCCGTGCTCAGACCGCGGGTGCTTGCCGCGGCGATCCGCGGTACCCGGCGTCCGCCAGTGGCGGGGGCGCCCCCAGCCCCATCCGGTGCCTCGTCGCATCAGTCCCTGGGCAGTTCCCTGGCCGGTGAACAGGGCACGGCTTCGGCCCAGATGACGCCGGGTACCGACGCGGCCGTTACCTGGAGGAACCGTCCATGACATCAAGCAGCGAGTCGGCCGGCCGGAGCCCCGGGGCACAGGCCGAGTCCGGCACGGCGGCATCAGGCACGCCCGTCCACTTCGAGATTCCGTCTCCCGCCGATGACGGGTCCCGCTGGCGGATTGAGGGCGAGCTCAGGATTCCTGCCGGACAGGGCCCGCGCACCCCCGCTACCGTGCAGGTCCTCATCCCCGGTCTCACGTACGACCGGCGATACTGGACCGCGCCAGGACCACACGACTACGCCGGGCACATGACGCGAGCGGGCTACGCTGTCCTGGCTTTCGACCGGCTGGGTACAGGGGCGAGCAGCCATCCCCCGGCGGATCAGGTCACGGCCGACGCGCATGTGGCGGTGTTGCACCACATCATCCAGGCCCTGCGGACCGGCGACCACCAGTTTGAACAGGTGATCACAGTCGGGCACTCCTTCGGTTCCGGGATCGCCATCATGGAGGCCGCACGGCACCATGACGCCGATGGCGTCCTGGTAAGCGGGATGCTGCACGCCTTCACGACCCTCTATGACCAGGTCACCGAGTTCTTCCACCCCGCGGTCGAAGATCCCGTCATCGCCTCGGCTGATCTCCCGGAGTGGTACATGACGCAGCGGCCCGGCCGACGCGCCACGATGCTAGAGTACCCGGATGGTATTGACTCAGAATTGTCGGCGCATAACGAGTTTATCAAGTCTACGGCAACTCTTGGCGAAGGGCTTTCACTTCCTGAAACTTATAAGGACGAGTACTCCTCGGCAATTGACGTGCCTGTTCTCATCGTGGTGGGCCAGCACGATGCCCTATTCTGCGGCGAGGCTGTCGGCTTCGGAGCTGACGAGGCCGTCGTGCATGCCTACGAGGAGGCCTTCTACAAGTCGGCGGAATCCGTGGAGACCCGGGTCATTCCTAATACCGGGCATGCTCTTAACCTTCACCGCAGCGCTGGGGAGTGGTTCGGCGTCGCGCAAAGCTGGGCCGATCGCCACATGTGGGCGGGGTCGGCGGACAGTGTGCCCCAGGGCTGCGCTAAAGTCGTGTGACCTCGGTGTGCCCTCGCGGGTCCTCTTCGATGGTCGGAGGGATTGTGGCGCACTCGCCGGTGCCGCGCGCGCGAGTCCGTGCCGTCCGCGGACGGCAGCGACCGCGCACGATGATCGCCCCGAGTTCCTGGCCATACGATAGAGAGTACTGGGAGATACGCAATGCTAGACAGGTTGGCGAGCCTAGTCATTCGTCGGCCCAAAGCCGTGCTCATAATCACGCTCCTGGTATTTGTTGTCGGGGGAGCGCTCTCGGCAGGGTTGTCAAAGAAGGTGACTGCCGGTGGTTACACGCAGAGCGGGACCCAGTCCCAGCAGGCGGCGGCGGAGCTTCAGCAAACTTTCGGCCAGGCCGATCCCGACCTGGTCGTCCTGATCTCGGCGGATCGCGGTGCCGACGACCCGTCGGTCGTGAGCGCCGGACAGGACCTGACCGCGAAGCTGGCCGCCGAGCCGGGAGTCTCCCATGTCGTTTCCTACTGGTCGAGTGGCAGGCCAGGGACCCTGCGCAGCAAGAACGGTGATCAGGCATTGATCCTGGGCCAGATCGGCGGGAATTTCGACGCCTCCATCAAGCGCGCCGATCAGCTGCGGGCCAAATACGCGGGAGAGTTCGAGGGGATACGCGTCACCCTGGGTGGAAGCGCGCTGACCTGGTCGGAGAATGTGACCGCGGCGAAGAAGGACGCGACCAAGGCTGACGAGCTGGTCTTCCCGATCCTCCTGGTCGTCCTGATCCTGGTCTTCGGTGGCCTGGTGGCCGCGGCGGTTCCGATGGCGGTGGCCGCGGTGGCCATCGTCGTAGCCATGGCCTTGATGTACGTGCTGACCCTCTTTACCACCATGTCGAACTTCGTGGTCAATGTCACGAGCTTCGTCGGCCTCGGGCTTTCCCTCGATTACACCCTGCTGATGGTCACCCGCTATCGTGAGCAGCTTGCCCGCGGGCAAGCGAGAGACGCGGCCATCCGGGCGGCGGTACGCACTTCCGGCCGTACCGTGCTCTTCTCGGCCGTGACGCTCGTGGTTGCCTTCACCGCGCTGCTGGTGTTCCCGTTTACCTTCTTCACCTCGCTGTCGGTGGCGGCGATCGCCACGGCGCTGACCGCCGCGATCACCTCGGTCGTCGTGGTCCCGGCGCTGCTCGTCGTCCTCGGCGGGCGGATCGAGAAGTTCAAGCTGATCGGGCGGAAGTCCGGCGCGCGGAGCCTGGACCGAAGCCTGTGGCGTTCCCTGGCGATATTCGTCATGCGCTGGCCTGTGCCGGTGATCGTGGCATCGCTCGGGCTCGTGGTATTTCTCGGGTTCCCGCTGAGTCATCTGAAGATGCGGCTCCCGGACGAGCAGGTGCTGCCGACCTCCGCGCAGGCCGCGCAAGTGGCCCAGGCCGTGCGCCAGAACTTCGACACTCGCGAGGACAATGCGATCAGCATCGTGGCCGCGAACGTGCCGGACGCCGCGGGCCGCATCCCGGACATCGCCGCCTACGCCGCGCACATCTCGACGCTGCCCGATGTCGCCCGGGTGGACTCGGCGGCCGGAAGCTACGCAGGGGGAAGGCAGGTATCAGCGCCTACCGCGGCCAGTGCGCATTTCGCGGCCGCCAGCGCCACGTACCTGAGCGCTATTCCTGCCTCGGATCCTTATTCATCATCGGCCACTCAGCTCGTCCGTGACCTGCGTAGTATGCGCGGGCCTTTCCCGGTGATTGTCGGCGGTAATACGGCGGCTCTGGTCGATACATTCAGCACTCTCACCCAGCGGTTGCCGATCGGAATAGCGATCCTTGTGATCGGGATGTTCGTGCTGCTCTACCTGATCTCCGGGAGTGTCGTCATCCCGGTCAAGGGAATCCTGCTTTCCGCGCTGAGCCTGAGCGCGACTCTGGGCGCAATAGTCTTTATCTTCCAGGAAGGCCATCTCCAGTCACTGACCGGCCCCTTCGTGGTTACTGGCCAGATCACGTGGACCATTCCGATTGTGATCTTCGCCATGGCCTTCGGCCTTTCGATGGATTATCAGGTGTTCATGCTCGCCAGGATCAAGGAAGAGTACGACAGGACCGGTGACAACGCCACCGCGGTGGTGAACGGTATTGCCAGAACTGGCCGCGTCGTCACCAGCGCGGCGATCCTCATTTCCATCGTCTGCGTCGTGTGGATCTCGTCCGGTATCAGTTATATGAAAGCGTTCGGCATCGGGCTCCCGCTGGCGATCCTCATGGATGCCACCGTGATCCGAGGCTTCCTGCTCCCGGCACTCATGCGTCTGCTTGGCCGGGCGAACTGGTGGGCTCCAGGGCCCTTGCGACGGCTCCACGCGGCGTTCGGGTTCAGTGAGCAGGACGATTCCGTAGCTGACGTCTTCCCGTCGGTCGAGTCATTGAATTGATGGAGGCACGCCCCGCCCGGTCGCCCGGCCCGCCGGGCCCGGGCCGCCTGCCCGCCGGTCTAGGTCCAGCGTCCGCTGCCCAGCTTCTCCTTGGTGCCGAGAACCTGCTCACGCAGGTCGAGACGACGGACCTTCCAGGTCGCGGTCCGGGGAATCCGGTCCCATGGCACCAGCAAGGGCTCGTCAAGTTCCGGGAGCCCACGGATGGCGCGCTGCCAGTCGGCCGGATCAAGGCGATCGTTGTCCATGCAGACCACCGGAACAGGCGGCCTTCCTGGCACGCCAAGCACCGTCACCTCGGAGGCGCCTGCCAGCCGGTCAAGCAGAACGCTCTCCAGGTCGACGCTGCTGGCTCCGGGAATCTCATCGACTTCACGATCGATCAGCCGCAGCCGGCCGAACCAGCCCCGCACGCCGAGGTCTCCGGTATTCCACCATTCACCCGAGATCTTCATGCGGTGGCGGTCCGCTTCAGCGAGGTAGGTCAGGCACAGGGACGGCGAGGAGACCATCAACAGCCCCTGTGTGCCACGTGCCTGCTTGCGACCGGTCTGTGAATCGACGACACGGACGCGAACGAGCCCTGGGAAGGGCCAGCCGATGACAGTTGTCGCGGCGGTCGCGTCCGATCGCGCCCGTACCCCCCGCCGGGTGAACATCGTCGCGCAAATCGGCCCGACCTCGCTTTGACCCCAGCTTTGCCCCCACACCGGCATCCGGCGCCGGGAGGCAGCCAGGAACTTGCGGACGGTACGCGGGTGAATGACGTCGAAGGTGCCGGCGTACAGACGCACGTTCGCGAACAGTTCCGGATGGGTCTCGGTCAGTTCCTCCCAGCGCAGGTAAATGTTCGGGGAGGCCTCAAGAAGCGTGGGACGGTGCTCGGTCAGCATCCGCACCGTGTTCTCCGGCGAAGGATCGGTGATGACGACCACGGACCGGGGAGCCATCGTGATCTGCCCGGCGGTGTACGACAGGATCCGCGCATGGTTGTAGGCGATCGCCGACGCGACGGTATCCGTGTGCTTGGGCCCGAAGATCGGATAGCGGATCAATTCCGCCCGGCTCTTAGCGCGAATCGTGTCCGCCGAGTGAACGACGAGCTTGGGCACGCCAGTGGTTCCAGAGGTGTGCGTGATTGTCATGGGCTCGCTGTCCGAGCGTATCTGCAGCGGCGGCTCGGCCACGTTCCGCAGATCGTCCAGGACGACCACGTTAGGCGCGGGCTCGGCGAGAGGTGGACCGAGGGCGACGACACGGACCGTGGAGTCGGCAAGACGGTGACCGTCGGTAGCGGCCCGGGTCAGCAGGCGCGTGCTCGCGACTAGGACGCGCGGCTCGATCCGGCCGAGCATCGTGCTCAGGGATTCAAGTGAGGTGTTCTCCGCGATCATCGCCGGCAGGGCGCCGAGTCTCGCCGAGGCTGCCGCGATCAGCATGATGTCGAAGTGGTTCTGCTTAACGATGGCAACCCGGTCGCCACGGCCGAGGCCCGCGGCATGCAGCCAGCCAGAGATCTCCCGAACCGTCCGCGCGAGTGCGGCGGCATCGTAGTGCACGCCGCTATCCGGCGCTACGTCGAACGGACGATCCAGGTGCACGATCGTCTGCCGCGGCGATTCCGCGTGCCAGTCGAAGAACAAACCTATATTCCTGGGGGGGCGATGACGCGGCATGAGCGTTCTCCCAACTCTAAGAGACCTTGAACTCCAGTTCACCGGATTCCGGCCTTTCGGGTCCCGAGATCGTGGAGCGGCTCGCTGGCGGCGGCCAGGATGACGGGCGGTCGGCTGACGACCCAGGGAGACGCTCCCTCCGAGCGGATCTGCCGGTAGAGAAGTCGTATGTAAACGAGATCAAACGCCAGCACGGTAACAGCCAGGAGGGAGAGCAGCAGCCGTCCGGGAAACATTACGAAGAACATCACCCCGACCGTCGCGGATCCGATGCATTTGGAGATTGCGACGTGCATCGACTGGCCCGCTGACGACTTGCGGCGCCTGAGCATGGCGATGAACGCATAGCTCATGTACGCATTGACGCCAAATGACCCATATATGCCGTAGTAGTCCGCAAACTCATACCCAGCCGCCAGCTGGAGCAATGTTCCGTACGCTACCAAGCTCAGCAGGGCCGCCGGGAACGCCCGAGCCGGGAATGACAGGTAATCTTTGCGCCCGTATTTTAGCGCCTGGACGAGAATGAGCGTATCGAGGCCCACCCACGCTACGTCGACCATTTTCTGGGTCGGCGGGTTGGGCAGGATAAAAGCGAACACGAACTCCCAGCCGTAGTTTAGCCCGAGCGCGACCACTGGCATTCCGACGAATTTATCAACGGCTGCGCGCTGGATCAGCATAATATAGGCGTAGATCCAGAAGATGCCTTGAGGAATCTCTAGTATCCAGTACAGGGCTCCGTGTATGGTGTGGACCTTCGCTACCACCGGCGCGATCGCCGGCAGATGTATCAGAACTGGCCAGTTCATAGGATTCAGTAATTCCCCTCGTGAGCCTGCCCGAAGGTTCCGATGTCACGAATAATTCGTTCCGATCCCAGTGAGGGAAAGACGTACGATCGCGTCAATGTATTCGGCAGGAGCCGGCTCGCCGCGGACAAGCAGCATGAACCAGAACGGCGCGAAGGTCAGGTCGATGGCCACATCGATGTCGATCCCGCGGCGCAGCGCGCCGTCCTCCTGAGCCTTGACGAATCGTTGCCGCGCTGCCATGCGGTTGGGCGTGAACACGAGCGCCCGGAATTCCTCGGCTACCACCGGGTCGGCTTGCGCCAGGCCGAGGATCGCCGCGAGGTACGGCCCGGTCTGAGGATCTGCGAACAGGCGTGCGATCGCGGCGAGCTGTGTCGTGAGGTCCGCGGTGAAGTCTCCCGTGTCGGGATAGGCCAGGTCTGACGCGAGGGCGGCGCGGAACGCTTCGATGACGAGTCCGCTGTCCGTAGGCCACCAGGCGCGGACGCTCTCCCTCTCCACCCCGGCCGCCTGGGCGATCCGCTCGATGTCGAGATCAGCGATGCCTCTCGCGCGGACAGCGCGGACAACGGCGCCAAAGATGGCCTGCCGCGTCTCCCTGCCGGGCCTGGCAACAGTCGATATGCTGCTAGAGTTCTCCATTATCTCTCCCACGTTTCGTGGATTATCCCCGTCCAGGCTGCCTGGACATGACAGGAATCTGTCGGTCCAGCTGTTAAATCGGATCAATGTCCAGGAGCGACGCCCGATTTGCGGGCGGCATCGAGCGCTGCGACCGTGGGTGGGAGACCCTCGGCGACTGTCGGGTAACTGGGGCTCCAGCCGAGCTGATCCCGGGCCTTGGCGTTAGCTAGCCGGCAGGACGTTATCAGCGATGCTACGACGGGACGGCCGGCGACCAGACCTGTGATGACGGGAGGGAGCCCGCCCGCCCGGGGTTTACCCATCGCCGCGCAAATCCGGTCTACGAACTCCCGCAACGGCAGCGGATGATTGTCGCTGAGGTTGTACACCTCACCCGAATCTCCGTGTTCCAGCATTGCCAGGAAGCCGGACGCGGCATCGTCGACATGGAGACAGCTCCAGTGGTTGGCTCCGGAGCCGATACAGCGCATTCTGTTCTTCATGGCCATGTCGTAGAAGGCTGTCTTGAAGGTACCTCCGGGGCCATAGACGAATGCGAGGCATGCGATCACTACGTCGAGCGGCGTGTCCCACCCGCGAAGCCGGCTGACCTGGACGGCATGGTAGGCGCCGAGCGGTGACGGGGTGACGGTGGTCTCCTCGGTGATCCACTCATCTGGGTGATCGCCATAGATGAAGCAGCCACTCGTGTAGAGGAACCGCTTCTCCTGGGCCGAGCAGGCGCGCGCGAGTGCGGACGTCATAACCTCGTCCGCCGCTGCCATTCGCCTCACCCGGCCGGCACTGATCGGTCTGCGGATCTTCAGCTGGGCGGCGTGCACCACGGCATCAGCCTGCGCGACAAGGGACTCGAATGTCTCCGGGCTCCGCATATCGGCTTCGGCTACGCGTGCGCCCAGGCGGTCGAGCTCACGTGCCCGGCCGGGATTGTGTGCGAGCCCTATCACCTGGTATCCGCTAGCCAGGAGAAGCCTGGTGACGGCACCGCCGATGAATCCGGTGGCGCCAGTGACCAGAATGGTCTGTCCCGGCTTGGTGGTCGGCATCGTCTCGTCCTCTCTCGTGAATCCGCGCGCGGGCCTGCGGGGGTTTACGAGCAGGCCATCAGGTCCAGCGACCGGTGCCGAACGTGTCGGTAGTGGAGAGCAGGCGCTCACGCAGCGTGTACCTGCGGACCTTCCAGGTCCCGGTACGCGGGAAGTCCTCCCAGTCGATCAGGACGGGGTCGCTGAGCGGAGGGAGATGCTCGGTCGCCTTTTTCCATGCCTCCTGACCGAGCGCGCCGTCCGCAGTGGAGATCACCGGCAGCGGATCTCGCCCGGGGACGCCGAGCACGATAACCTCGGTGGCGGAGTCGAGGCGCTCGAGCAGCAGGCTCTCCAGCTCGATTCCGCTCATGCCGGGAATGATGTCGACCTCACGGTCGATGATGCGGATGCGTCCGAGCCGGCTTTGCAGGCCGATATCGCCGGTGTTCCACCAGCCGTCCCAGACCTTCTCCGTGTACCGGTCGTCCTCACCGATGTAAGCAAGGCACCGGCCCTTCGTCTTGACCGTGACCAGGCCCGCCTTGCCGCGGCGGACCGGCCGGCGGATCTGCGGGTCGAAGACGCGCACCCGGGTCACGAGCGGGATTGGCCAGCCCACAGTGTTGGTCACGGCGCGATTCCCGCCGCAGGCGCGACGGATCATGCCCCTGGTGTAGATGCCCATGCTGACCGGCCCGACCTCGCTCTGTCCCCAGACCTGGCCCCAGACGACGGCGCGCCGGCGCGACGCTTCCTGGAACTTGCGCACGGTACTTGGATGGATGGCGTCGAAGGTGTTGATGTATGCGCGGACACCGGCGAACAAGTGCGGATGCGTGGCTGTCAGTCCCTCCCAGCGCTGGAAGATATTCGGGCATGCCTCCAGCGTCGTGGGCGGGTTCAGGCTCAGGGAAGCGATGGCGTTATGCGGACTGGAGTCGGAGATGATGACGACCTTGGCCGGAGGCAGCACGAGCTGGGCCATCGCCCATGTGATGGCGCGCCCGTGGACGAAGGCGATAGAGGATGCGATCACGTCGTCGCGCCGTGTCGACAAGAAGGGGATTCGCAGGGTCTCCAGCTTCCCGAGCACGCCGAGTAGCGTGTCGGCGGAGTGCACCACCAGCTTCGGCACTCCCGTTGTGCCCGAGGTATGCGTGCTGATCATTGGCTCATGGCTGGGTCGCGGTGAGGCAGGGGGGATCTCGGCTCCGCGGAAGTCCTCGAAGGTCGAGGAGCCAGTGATCTGGGGGCCTCGTCCCGTGGCGATGACGACCACGCCAGGTTCGGTGAGATCGCAGCCGACCTCGGCTGCGGCCAGCAGGACCGCGGGGGCCGCCACGAGCACCGAGGGCTTCAGCCGGTCCATCATCTTGCGGAGGGATTCCGGCTCGATGGTCGAGGAGATCATCGCCGGAAGCGCGCCGATCCGGGCCGCCGCGGCTGCGAGCAGCACCACATCGAAGTGATTCTCCTTGATGATGGCCAGCCGGTTCCCGGGGCGAAGCCCGGCCGCGTACAGCGCAGCCGACGTGGTGCGTACCAGGTTGGCGAGATCCCGCGCGGAGTAGGTGATACCCCCATCCGGGGCGATGTCGAACGGCCGGTCCAGATGGAAACCAGGACGCTTCGCGTCCGCATAATGCTCGAAGATCATGCCGATGTTCTTTGGTGGCTTTGATCTGATTCCCATGGTAGTCGGTACCTCCGATGACAGCGAAGACTGGTTCCCGCGGTTAGCGGGCGATGATCAGATTGATGAGCAGCACGCTGACAACGCCAAGACGGTGCGCCTGGATGCCCAGCTTCCTAGCTGATAGCGGATCATTTGAGATGAATCCGACCCAGAGCTGCCGCATCCGTGTCAGCAGAAGGGGCAGCATGAATACGGGGAACCAGCGCGGCGCCATCCCGGCAGCGGCCAGGGCGAGCACGAGGCCGATCTCCGTGCAGCTCAGCGCGGTGACGATCGCCCGGTAAACCCGTGGCGGACATAGCACAGCGAGATTGCGGCGCCCGGCGGCCCGATCGCCCTCCACGTCATTGATGTTGGAGTAAACCGATACCAGGAGGCTCCACAAGCCGAACAGGTAGGACTCGGCGATCACCATCCCGGTCGCCTGCCCGGTGAGCAACCCATAGGGTATGAGAACGGTCAGGCCAGTGCTCATGAGCAGCAGTAGTTCCTGACCGCCACGGTAACTGAGCCGGAGTCCCGCGGAGTACTGCACGCTCGTGACGACGACCAGCGCTGCCGCTGCCAGGGTCCAGCCGGGCCGGTACATCGCGACAAGCGCCGCCGCGGTCACCAGCGCCAGGGCCCAGAGGACGGCGCCGTACCCGAAGGCGACGGCCTGTGCGGGGCTCAGCCCGCCGCCGAGCAGCGGCTTGCGCCTGAGGTCCCGCATGGCGCCCGATTCGGGTGTGTAGTTCTGCCGGTCGCTGCCGTCAAGGAAACCCCGGACGTCGTCAAAGGTGACGGTTGCCGCCACGACACCGACCCAGCCGAGCGTGAGCAGCACGAGAGTCGATATGGCGCGAACGCGGAACTGCTGCGCAGGCGCTAGCAGGGTCCAGGCGACTAGCGCCGATAGGTAGTAGTCGTAGAAAGACAGTTTCGCCAGGCGAGCGTACAAGACGATCCGGGTCGGCCTGGACTGGCCGGAGAGAGCAACTGTCATCGTTACTCACCCGTGGCGGGTATCGCTGGCGCGCGTCCGACCACCGAAATCATTACCTGGCTCAGCCAGCGATTCACCGGATCGGACATCTGGGCCAGTGCTTCGTTGATCCGCGCATCGTCAAGTAGCCCGGCATCAACGATCCGCGGTCGCATGAACTCGAGCCAGAGCATGTAGTGCCTTGCCTGCGGTGAGCCCCCTTGCACCATGACGACGCGGCCCTCGGCCTGGACGTCGAGCAGACCGCAGCCCAGCATGAGTTCCACGTCGAAGTGGCCACCGCGCGGCTCGTGCCCGGACTCGCGCATGAGGCCGTAACCGGCGGCCTTCACGTCGGCGAGGAAGTTCTCCGAGTGCGAGCTGCGGAACAGCGGCAGCGAATCGGTATCCTCCAGGTAGAGGATGCCTCCGGGCCTGAGCGCACGGATGAGCCGCCGCACGGCCGCCGCCCGGTCGGGCAGATGCTGGACGAGCATCCGGGCATGGACCAGGTCGAAGGCGCCTGCGGGGAAATCGTCCGTGCGCAGATCGTGCGGCCAGATTTCCACGCCGTGCTCAGCGAGTCGCTGAAGCCGCCTGGTTTCCAGGTCGGCCGCGACAACCCGCCGTGACCGGGAGGCCAGCCATTGGGCGGCCGACCCGTGTCCTGCGCCGATCTCCAGGCACGCCCAGTGGGCGCCGACGCCAAGCCGTTCGAAGCGTTCGAAGGTCCCCGGGTCCCAGATCGCCTCGTTGGTGCGCAATCGCTCGGTCTCATGTTCCCAGGTGGGGTTGAAGACATACTCACCAGGACGCGCGTCCGGCGCTGTGGGCACCTTCCCGGTGCCAGCAGGGGCCGGTTCCGTTCTGGCCAGGCTCGCGGTCATCGGATCGCCTCTCTCGCAGGATTTCGAGGAAGCACGCGGGGGTTATGCGAAGAACTCACAGACCGTATTGGCGATATATTCGACGTCGGCGTCGGTCAGGTGCGGCCAGATCGGGATGGCGAGGTTCCGCCTGCTCACCTGCTCTGCCTTGGTCCACCGGCGGCCTGCCGGGGCGAAGCGTGCGAAGGCCGGCTGCCCCGGCAGCGGTACCGGGTAGTAGATATGGCTGCCGATCTTGCGTTCCAGCAGATAGGCACGCAGGTCCTCACGTCGATCGACCAGCAGAGCGTAGACGTAGTAGCAGCGTCCGTTACGGCCTGCTGGCGGCGCCAGGACCCCGAGATCGTGCAGTGGCTCGAAGCGCTGGGTGTAGTAGTCAGCGATCTGGGCCCGGCGCTCCAGCCGTTCCGCGAAGCCAGCGAAGCGGTGTAGCTGGAAGGCCGCGATCACCTCGTCGAAGCGGCTGTTGTGGCCGATTCTGTGATGCAGGAACCGGTGGACACCGTCTTGGCCGTGGTTGCGCAGCATCCTGACCCGCCCGGCGATGTCCTGATCGTCGGTGAGGACCATTCCGCCCTCGCCTGCCGTCCCGAAGGCCTTTACCTGGAAGAAGGAGAACACTCCGATGTCCCCCCAGCATCCGGCGGGAGCACCGTCGAGTACGGCGCCCTGGGCAACGGCAGCGTCCTCGATCACCTTCACGCCGTGGTCCCCGCCGATCCGCATCATGGCCGGCATGTCCGCCATGATCGAGAAGACGTGAGCGGGCATGATGGCCCGCGTGCGCCCGGTGATGCAGCGCTCGGTGTCCTGCGGATCCATCACCATCGTCCAGGGATCTACATCGGCGAAGACCGGGGTCGCGCCGGCGTTCGCGACGCTGCTGGCGACGGGCTGGCAGCAGAAGGCCGGCACCACCACCTCGTCACCGGGACCGATCTCCAGGGCGCTGACGGCAAGGTTGAGCGCGCCCGTGCCGCTGCCGCAGGCGATCACGTCACCCGCGCCGGTAGCGGCCTTCAGCGCGTCTTCGAGTTCTGCCGTCCGCCTGCCGAGGATGAATCGCTGCTCGGGGTCGCAGCCGACCTCGTACACGAGATCGAGAAGCGCCTCGCGATCCGCCTCGAACAGATCCGGGGGGAAGAAGGGGAGCGTCATGACCTGCTCCCCGAGTAGAAGGCCCGGATGGCGTCACAGACGCGCTCGAGGAGGTCGTAGCTGAGATCCGGATAGAAGGGCAGCGACACCGTATGCTCGCAGGCGGCCTCCGCGCGCGGGAAGTCGCCGCGGGCGTGACCCATATCTCGGAAGCACGGCTGCAGATGCAGCGGGATGGGGTAATAGACCTCGGTGCCGATGCCCTGGCCGCTCAGATAGTCAGCCAGCGCGTCGCGGCCTTCGACTTCCACTACGTAGGTGTAGTAGACGGGATTGGTGTCAGCGGCGCGCTGGGCGATCGTCGGCAGTCTCCGGATTCCGCTGATGCCCTGAAGTCGCTCGGTATATGCCTTCGCGAGGTCGGCGCGCAGGGCGATGTCCCGGTCGAGACGACCGAGCTTGGCCATCAGGATGGCTGCTTGCAGGTCATCCATCTTGCTGTTGGTGCCAGAGATTCCCGACAGGTTCGATATGCCTGCCATATGGTCGATCGTCTTGCCCATCCGCCCGTGGTGACGCAGGACGCTCGCTTGCTGGGCTACGGCCCGGTCGTTGGTGAGGATCATCCCCGCGTCGCCGAGGGCTCCGAGAGTCTTGGTCGGGAAGAAGGACAGGACCCCGCCGGCGCCCAGGACCCCGGCGTGCGTGCCGTCCCACCGCATGCCGATCGCCTCGGCACTGTCCTCAACGAGGATCAGGTCGTGCTTCTTGGCTACCGAGGAAATCGCCGCCATGTCAGCCATCTGGCAGAACAGGTGTACCGGCATCACCGCACGGGTCTTAGGGGTGATCACAGCATCCAGTGACGCGGGATCGAGGGTGTAAGTCTCTGCCTCGATGTCCGCGAAGAGAGGGCGACCGCGGGCTAGGCAGACCGACGTGGCAGTCGCGGCGAAGGTGAAGGCGGGCACGACGACTTCATCGCCTGGCTGGAGACCCACGGCACGCAGCAGGAGGACAAGCGCATCGGTCCCGCTGTTCACCGCGATCGTGTGCTGAATTCCGGTATACGCGGCGATCGCCTGCTCGAACTCGCCAACCAGCTTGCCGTGAGAATACTTGCCCCGGTCCATGACCTCGTGGATGTTGCGGGCGATTTCCGGCCACAGCTCCTTGAATCCCGCGACCTGCGAGAAGAAGGGTACGTGGTCGAGTTTGGCGGCCTGGGCCCCGGCCGTCTGCCTGTCGGCCACGATTCTCACGTTGCTTCCCTTCGATTCGGATAGGTGTCGCCCATCGTCAACAGCTCGCGAGACAGCTAATGAAATGCCCGAACCGGTGGCAGGGCTGAAAGCTAGGCTAGGAGTCCAGGGGCCGCCCCGCCATAGCAGTGATGCGGCAATCCTCTGGAACGCGGTGTAGCAGCTTCCTGTCTGCGGCTGCAGATGACTCCCGAATCCTGCGGTTCAGCCATACAAGTAGCAGTTGACGCGGACAGTCCGAGTCATTAAAGATGAGATCGGCAATCCTGCGGCGCGGCGTTGCCCGATGACATGCACAAGCGGCGATCTTGGATGGAGGATCTCGACTTCGCCCTGCTCTCCAGCATCAGCGGAAAGACCCGGAGGCAGCCTGATTCTGGTTCTCTGAAGTCAACGCGGGTCGCCAGGCCGCATGCGCCCTGCGCAGGATCTGACCGTGATGCCGATGAGGTGACCAAGAGAGTGGGGGATCTTCGATGGCCATTGACTCTTCTACGCTGACCGACAGGATAGTTCTGCGAGAGGTCCGCGGTCGGATCTTGCGCGACGCAGAAGAGCTCATGTTCCGAGTTCTTTGCGAACAGCGGGCATTGTGGGCAACGGTGAATCCCCGCGGCGTTGTGCCTGTGGATGGGGTCGCAGGCCTCGTCGGCGCGGGCGGGAAGCGGCTGCGGCCGTCGTTCTGCGCGGTCGGTTTCCTGGCTGCGGGTGGTAATCCAGAGGATCCGGCCATCGTCCACGCCTGCGCGGCCCTTGAGTTCCTCCATGCGTTCGCGCTCATCCATGACGATGTGCTGGATGATTCGGCACTACGGCGCGGCGTTCCGACCATCCACGTCCGCCACGCAGCCGAGCACGGACGTCATCATTGGAGGGGAGAAGCACGGCGTTTCGGCGAGGGCGTGGCAATCCTGGTCGGCGATCTCGCTTACGCCTACGCGGGACAGCTCACCGGGTCGCTGCCGCCCCCGGCCCGGATGATCTGGGATGAACTGATTACCGAGATGATCATCGGTCAGTATCTTGATGTCGCAGTCGCGGCCGAGGCGATCGTCGACGCGGGCCTTGCCCACTGGATCGCAGTTGGCAAGTCCGGTCGCTACAGCATCCACCGTCCTCTTGTGCTGGGAGCTGCGATCGCCGGCCGTTCGGATCTCGGTACCGTCTTCGAGCACTTCGGCGCCGCCGCCGGGGAGGCATTTCAGCTTCGTGACGACTTGATCGACGCGTACGGAGATAGCGCAACGGCGGGGAAACTGGTAGGCCAGGATCTCGAGCAGCACAAGATGACGCTCCTGCTGACCCTGGCCGCGCAACGGGACGAGCATGTGCGGAAGCTGATCGCTATGCAGGAGTGGGACGTGCCGGCGTTGCGGGCGGCGCTCGATGCGACCGGCGTGCGCCAGGAGATCGAGACCTATATCAATCAGCTCGTCAATAAGGCACGCCACAGCATTGCTCTGGCTCCAATCAACGAGGTCTGGCAGCAGGAACTGGCGGAGATGGCGGCCATGGTCGCCTATCGAGACCGTTGAGCAACTGAGGAGTGACCGCTATGCCCAAAACGCTGATCGTGGGACTCGGCAGATCGGGACTTGGCCTCCACTGGCACGTGATCAGGAAGTTGCAGGAGACGAATCTGGGTGAATGGATCCGGCGGCCGGTGCTTGCTTGGGATATCCGTGATATCGGGGAGATCGCTCGCAAGAACGGGCTCACGCCCGTAGCGTCGCTGGCTGAGGCTCGCAGCCTTATGGATCCGGGACAGGCCATCGTCCACCTGTGCACCCCGCCTGATATACGGCTCCAGATGGTCAGGGAGCTGGCGGGCCTGGGCTTCCGGCGCATGATCGTCGAGAAGCCGCTGGCGTTGAACGGCGTCGCCGCCAGGGAGATTGAATCGTTCGCGAAGGCACAAGGACTACAGCTGGTCGTCGTGGCCCACTGGCTCGACAGCGAACTGACTCATCGCTTGATCGACTTGACCGACTCTCAGGAAATGGGACGATTGCGCGCCATCACCTTCGTCCAGCGCAAGCCCCGGCTCGAGATGACACTGCGCTCCGCCGCCCACCTTACCTCCTTCGACGTCGAGGTGCCGCATTCGCTGGGTGTAGTGCTGCGCCTCGCGGGTGCCGCTGAATTGACTGAGGCCAGCTGGACCGGTGTGCGCATTGACAGCCGGGTAGTCTCATCCATGGCCACAGCGCGCCTGATGCTCCGCCATCCGGGCGGGCAATCGACCGAGATCTTTTCCGATCTTGCCTCCCCTATCCGGGAACGCCGCGTTGAGCTTGAATTTGACGATGGCCGGGCGGTCGGTTATTACCCGAGCAGCCAAAGCGACTCTTTCGCGCATCTACGACTGGTCAGGGGCAAATCGGAGGAGGGCATGGTCTTCGCTGATGACTCCCTGACCCGGTTCATGTACCGCGTCTACGAGCAGTTCGCCAGCGATCAGATCTCCGGGGAGGAGTTCGAGCTCAACGTCCGTGCGGCCGAGCTCCTCGGTGAAGCGAAGGACCTGGCACTGGATTCCGGGCTGATTGACGATAATCTCCTTGTCACGGAGGAGACGCTTCGTGTCCACTGAACCGGACGGGATCCTGCGGCCGGGTGGCGAGGCAGCCGCCAACGTCACTTACTCAGGAGTCACTGACGAGGCAGGATCCACGATCGGGGCACAGATCGCCGCTGCCCGAGCTCTGGGATGGAATTCGATCGAGCTGAGAAGCGTCGGCGGAGCCCCGATCGCGGCGCTCGCGGACGAGGAATTCGACCGCCTGCTCGCTGCCCTTGCCGAGGCCGAGATCTCGGTGTGCTGCGTCGATTCCGCGATTGCCAACTGGGCTAGGCCGATCACCGGGTCGTTCGACGAGGATCTCGCGGAGCTCAAGGTTCTCGAGCGACGCTGCGCCGCGCTCGGGACCCGCTATGTGCGAGTGATGTCGTATCCGAATGACGGCCTGCCAGAGGAGGAGTGGGGAGCACAGGTCCGTGAGCGTATGGGCGTGCTCGCGCGGCGCAGCGAGTCGGCGGGATTGGTTCTCCTGCACGAGAACTGCGCCGGCTGGGCGGGCACGAGCGCTAGCCGCATGCTGGATCTGCTCAGTTCCGTCAATAGCCCGGCGCTCAGGCTGCTCTTCGACACGGGCAATGGGGTCGCGTACGGTTATGATTCCCTCACATTGCTAAACGGGATCATCGGCTACGTCAAGCATGTCCAGATCAAGGACGCGGTGGGCGACGAGACCTCAGCCACGTACACGATGCCCGGCGAGGGAGACTGCCGGGTCGCAGAATGCCTTCGCCTCCTGATCTGCAACGGCTACTCAGGCGTCTGGTCGATTGAACCCCATATGTCCGTGCGCCCGCACGAGCGTCAGCTTCCCGGCGACGGGAGCGAGCAGTTCGATCAGTTTGTCTCATACGGTGAACGGCTCATGCGGCTGGTCCGCGAGGACGTGCTTTCCCGGCCAGACAGCAGGGAACGATGAACGGCGATGTCCGGATCCTTACAGGACCGGCGCCAGCTGCCGCTCTCACCGCCCGCGAGCGGGATCTGCTCCTGCATCTGCTGGAACTGCCCACCGCGGGGTACCTGGAGACGAGGAACGAGGAACCCGCGGCGCTGTGGGGGGCGCAGCGGGCGTACGCGGAGTCCGCGATCGAGTCGGGGCTGGTTGTGCTGCGGCACGCTGCGGCTGACGCGAGCGTGCTGCGAGATGAGAAGGTCCCCCGGCTGGTGCTTGACGCCATGGAAGCCCTTCCCGCCTTCCTGGAGTCCCAGCCCAGCCTGGTGCTGCGGCTGGGCCCGCAGCGTCCGCGTGAGTCGACCCTGATGTTCAACGTGCATCTGGACACGGTCGCCGGACACGAGCCTGTGAGCTTCGACGGCCGGTGTTTCCGCGGCCGGGGCGCCATTGACGCTAAGGGTCCCGCGGTCGCCTTGCTCGCCGGGATCCGGGCCGCCCGGGAGATCGAGCCGACGGTGGGGACGAGCATCAGCGTTCTCGTGCAGGCCGTGTCAGGCGAGGAGGGCGGCGCACTAGGCGTCTTCGGGACTCGCCCCCTGGTGGAGCTGGGCTATGTCGGCTGTCTCAACGTGTTCTGCGAACCCACCGGTCTTCGCGTACTGCGCCGCTCGACGGCCTCTATGACGGCCTGCGTCGAGGTGAGCGGCCGCGACGCCGTTGATGACGAGCCCGCACGCGGTCACAACGCGACTGTGCTGCTCGGCTTCCTCGCCCAGCACCTGGCCGCCGAGCTGCCGTCCCGCGACGGCGATGGCCAGGTGTGCGTGGCCGGGCTGCACACGGGATCGATGCATAACAAGGTCTACGGCTCGGGCAGGCTGCTGATGAATCTCTCCTACGGTTCGCCGGAGAGCGCCGAACGTCTAGAGCTTGCGCTGACACGGGCCTATACGGATGGGCTGGCGCGATTCCGTGAGCGCTTCGGATCGATGCCCCCGTTCGAGAAGACTGCCGCGGAGGCCGCGGAGGTCACCCGGCTCGAGTGGCTCAAGCGCGGCCTTCCTGCACTTTGCGAGAACCGGGAAGCAAGCCAGTCGGCGATGAGCGCATTCCTCTTCGACCGGGTCGGGCTGTCTCCCTGGCCGGATTGCCTGCCGGCCTTCACATGCGACGCGATCTGGATGCAGGGCGTTCCAGGCGCTGCCACGGTGATCTACGGACCAGGTGAACTCGGCGTGAACAACGCGCACGGGCCAGGTGAGTTCGCTGACCTGGCCGAGCTCGAAGCATTCGCGCAAGGCGTGGCGCGGCTGCTCGTCTGCTTTGCACGCGAGCGCGTCCAGCAGGGAGAGACATGACCAGGATCACTTTGATCGACGCTGATGTTGTCCGGCTGCCCTATGACGAGATTGTCGGCTTCGTCGGTGAAGTTTTCCGGATTCTCGGTATACCGGACAAACGGGCCGCGACATCCGCTGAGGCACTATGCTACGGCGAGCTCACCGGAATGACCACACACGGCCTGGTCAATCTGACCCGGATCTATCTGCGGCTCTTCGAATCCGGCCGTATCGATCCGCACGCCGAGCCGCTGATTACCAGTGACGCCGGAGCGGCTGTGCATCTCGATGCGGGGCGTGCACTGGGCCTGTGGATGGCCGCTGAAGCGATGGATCTCGCAGCCGAGCGTGCCGAGCAGTTCGGCATCGGCATGGTTTCTGTGCGTAATAGCACGCATGTCGGATGTACGGGATTTCATGCTTCCCGAGCCGTAGAGCGGCAGATGATTGGCCTTGTCCTATCCAACTGTGGCCGGCAGCGCATCGCCAGGCCGCCGGGCGGGAAATTGGCCATGCTCGGGACCAACCCGCTGGCGCTGGCCGCTCCGGCCGGCTCGCAGCACCCGTTCGTCCTCGACATGAGCACGACCGTGGTCCCGACTGGCCGGATCCGGGCCGCGGCCCGGGGCTGCGAGCGGATTCCGGTCGGCTGGCTGGAGGACGATCGGGGGAATCCAGTTACCGACGCCGCGGCGTTCGATCGCGGCGAGGCGCGTCTGCGCTGGCTCGGCGGCGATCCGGCTACTGGCGCCTACAAGGGTTACGGACTCGGGCTGCTTGTAGAGGTGCTCGGCGCGCTGCTGCCCGGCGCCGGCCTTGGCCCCGAGCCGGATTCTATGAAGGGCGACGGGAACCCGTCGGGTCGTGACGACGACATCGGCTTTCTCGCCCTGGCGATCGATCCAGGCAAGCTCCGTCCTGCCGCGGCGTTCCTGGCTGATGCGGACACGCTCTTCCGCACCCTGTGCGCGTGCCCGCCAGCAGACGGCGTCACCGGGGTCCGTTACCCGGGATGGCACGAGGCCGAGCGAGCCGCGGCCAACCGCCGTTTCGGTGTTGCCGTACCGCTGTGGCTGTGCGAGGAGCTGAGGCATGTCGGGGATGACCTCGGTCTCGAGTTCTCGATATCCATGGGAGGACCAGCGTGATAAAACTTCGCATCGGCGCCATTGGACTCGGCGTTATCTCCAGATTCTATCTAGCTGCGATCGACGCGCTTACCTCGGTCGAGCTGGCCGCGGTCTGCGACGTGCGCGAGGCAGCGCTCGAGCCGTTCACAGGAACAGTCAAGACCTACCGCGATCATCGGGAGCTCCTCGCCAGGGCGGATGTGGACGCCGTCATCATTAGCGTCCCCAACGACGCTCATGCTCAGGTGTGCCGTGACTCGCTCCTGGCCGGAGTTGGAGCCTGCGTGGAAAAACCCCTGGCGATCCGGCTTGCCGACGCCCATGAGCTGGCCCAGCTCGCCGATGATCGGGGCGTCGCTCTATTCACAGCCTTCCACCGACGCTACAACGAGAACATCATCGCATTGCGTCGGCGCCTTCCCGAGGCGACCGCGGTCACGTCGATGACCGTGCGCTACCTGGAGCGTATCGAGGAGCATGTCGGAGCAGACGGCTGGTACCTGGACCTGGAACGCTGCGGCGGGGGCTGCGTCGCGGACAACGGCCCCAATGCCTTCGACCTCGTACGGTACTTCCTTGGTGACGTCAGCGTCAGCGAGGTGGAGATCCACCGTGACTCCCGCGGCCTGGACCGGCAGGCCGTCATAGTCCTGGCCACGGCCTGCGGGGCGAGCGCCCTCGTGGAGCTTGACTGGTCCTACCCCGGCGAACGTAAGGACGTCGACATCATGCTCGCTGACGGTACGGCTCACCACGCCGGCATGCTCCTGGGCTATCCGGAGTTCAAGGGCTCGCTGTGGCACGAGTACATCGGCATCCTCAAGGATTTCGAAGAGGCCGTCCGCACCGGCGGGAACGTTTCTCGTGATGGCGTCGCGGCCGTGGAAATCGTCGATAGGGTCTATGCCGCAGAACGGGTCGGCCCTGACACCGCGGTGGCGTCGCTGTGAGCCCGCGGACTGGGGTTGCGCAGAGCGCGCCCTCGCTGGCCGTGGCGGCACCGGCCGTCGCCACGCCCATTCGGGAGGACGGCGCCAAGCTCCCCGTCACCGGCGAGATCGTCAAGGTCCTGATCCACCGCAGGGATGACCGTGGCATGTGCCTCGAGCCCTTCGCCAGCCGGTGCGTGCAACAGGGTGAGGTCCATGAGCTCGTCACAACCGACCAGCGAGAGACGGAGCCGGGCGCCCGCATCGACCGCGTCGGTTTCCTCGGCTTTGCCAGGATCGGTCCTGCGGGCGTGCTCGACCGAGGCGATGAGCTGTGGATCGAGGAGAGGCGCATCGGCGTCATCCTCGGCTTCGACGGGTGCCACCTGCCTAATCACTACAACATCCTGGTCGCCACCGAGACCACGCTGACCGGCCCCGACGTAAGCCTGGTGCCTGGCGCGAGGATCCTGTTCCGGCAGGTGCTACCCGATGCGTAGCCAGGAGCCGCCCGCCGGGCCTCCTGATGGACGCCGCAGGGCACCGGAGCAGCCCCGCTCGGAAGCGCTGACGCTCAGGTCGCCCCGTCGCCTTCTCATGTCGCCCAGGATTCGCGCTTTCCGGAGTCAGTTGTCTGCCGGGCCATCCAATTGGCGACATGGACCCGGGACGAGCACTCTAGCTTTCGCATGATCTTGCGCATGTGATTGACAACCGTCCACTCGGCTATGCCCAGGCGCCGGGCGATCTCGCGGTTCGTCAGTCCGGTGGCCACGAGCTGGGCGACCTCGTATTCGCGCGCGGTCATCCCACGCCTCTCAGCGTTCGCCAGCTGCGGATCGACAGGGACGGCGACCGGGGCCAGAGCATCCGATATCGCTGAGATCACCGAGAGTTCCTGGCCTGCCCTCCACAAGTCGGCGAATGTCTGATCGCCAAGCCGCAGCCGTGCCTCGTCAGCGAGTGCCCGGGTAGCTTCGCGTTCATACTTCGAGGGAACCACGCCGGTGTCGGCGAGCAAGCGCCTCACTGCGGCCATGCTCCGGCAGGCCCGGCGCCACGCCTCGGTCACCCGCCCGTAGCGGGTAGTGATCAGCGACGCCGCGATCCGCAGTCCGACAGCAATCGCCCGCTGGTCACCGATTTCCTGGGCCAGGCGCAGGGCTTCACGGCATACGTCCTCGGCCCGGTCCACATCCCCCGCGGCGAGTATCACGTCGGCGAGCACGCAACGAGCAAGCGATTTGGAGCGGCAGTCCCCGAGGGCGTCCGATCGGCGTACCGCCTCCCTGGCGAGCTCGTCAGCCGCTCCATGCTCGCCGATGAAGTGGTGACTGTACGCCAGGTCCCGGAGGATCGCGGCGTGGTTGTAATCGTCGTCGACTACGCGGGCACCGGATTCGGCTTGCCTGAGCAACCGTATCGCGGTGACCATTTCACCCTGATGCGCGGTGAGTCTCCCCAGGTACCCCGTGCAGGCCATCGCACCGCGGTTGTCGTGTGCTCGCAGGTAATGGTCCCGGGCACGAGTGAGGCACTCATGTGCCCGTGACTGCTTACCCATCTCGATCAGAGCCGCACCGAGCATCTCCATGCCCTCGGCGGCACACGCGCCGGATCGTTCGCCGGCTTCCACGGCCAGCTCGAGCAGCCGCACGCATTCCCGGAGAGGACCACGGACGATCCAGTATATGCGCAGGCGCGTTACCAGGTGCGTTGCGGCGGTCACCTCACCGGCGTCGAGCAGGAAGCGGAATGCGGGCTCGATATCGGCATAGTGATCACGTGTGTTGTCCAGCCACCAGGCCTGTCGCGGCCCCGCCGAGCCCGACTCGGCCGCGTCGACAAACGAGATGACGTGGCTGGCGTGGCGCCGCTTGGTCTCCGCGAGATCGTCGCTGCGGTGCAATCGCTCAAGGGCGTAGTTACGGATCAGACGCAGGAGCCGAAAGCCGACCTCGCCATCGGACCGCTCCTCGGCTTCCAGGATATTCTTGTCGACAAGCGACTCAAGGAGAGCCTGGACGTCATCGTCCGCATCCGGGTTCATCAGCTGGGCGGCATCGAGCCGGAACTGACCCGAGAAGACCGACAGCCGATTCAGGAATATCTGCTCCGTGGGATTTAGCCGCTTGCAACTCCATTCGATTGCCGATCGCATGCTCAAGTGCTGGGACATGGTGTCGGCAGCGGTGCCGCAGAGCAAGTCCAGATCACTGTCGAGCCGCGCGAGCAGGGTCTGAGGTGAATAGAGTTTGAGCCGGGCCGCTGCGAGCTCGATTGCGAGCGGCAGGCCGTCCAGGCGGGTACAGAGCTCAGCGACAACCTGGAGGTTTCCCCTGTTCAGGCTGAAGCCGGGGCGTACAGCCCGAGCCCGGTGAACGAACATCCGGACAGAGGGGACCTGCTCGAGTTCAGCTGGGTCGTCGGTGAGCGCCGGATCCGGTACAGGCAGCGTCGCGAGCCGGATCAGAAGTTCGCCGTAGATTCCAAGCGGCGCTACGCCGGCGATCAGTACGGTAAGCCGGGGAGACCTGCGGATGAGCGTAGTAATTAAAGGTGCCAGGGCGTCGCTGAGGTGATCACAGCCGTCCAGCGCAAGGAGGAAATGGCGCTCGCTCGGAAGCGCCTGCTCTTCCCATGAGGCCGGTTCCGGCTCGTCTTCCCATGAGGCCGGTTCCGGCTCGGGCGATGTGCCGGCACTGACGGCGGCAGCGAGCATGCACCGAAGGCGGGCGGGCTCCTCGACACTGCTGAGGTCGAGCAACTGCCCGCCGTGGGCGAAGTCGTGCCGAGCACTATCAAACGCCGCGCCGACCAGGCGGCTCTTTCCCACGCCGACGGGCCCCGTTACCGTTAGCACGTGCTCAGCCGGATCGAGGATCCTGCTAAGCGAGAAATTAAGATCGGCCTCTCGCCCCACTAGCGGGGTGGGAGCGTAAAGAGTTCTGGTCGTCATCTCGTTCAATACCTGTAGGGGCAGCGGCGTCGTAGCACCGACTCTTGAAGCACGCAAGACCGGCTCCTCATGAGTGAAGAGAATGGCAAGGCGATGTCTTCCCCGGACTTCATCGTTTGCGCGGCCGGACAAGCCCCCCTTCGGCGTCATCACGCGGCCCCGAGGCATGCTTAAACTATCTCCAGGCTACCCCGGGGTCTTATATCCGCTCCCCTAAGCCTATGCGTCATTTTGCCGTAATTGGTGTTGAGATGCAACCCTTGTCATCGGCCAGCTTTCAGCCCGGCCCTTCGGCGTGCGCGGATCGCCTCGCGGCGGCTGCGGTGCTCGCGCTCCGGGGCGACATGATTCCAGTGCGTATTGTGGGATTCGTACACTGAATAACTGGTCTTAGCGCCTGCGAAGGGCCGTGGTCATGTCCAGGTGCGGGTTTTCGCCCCGCCCTTGAGCTGGCGATCCGCACAGCGATGACCAGCCTGCCTGGCTACCTCCGAACCCGCCGCACAGGTCGGCCGGCTGGCAGACGCCGAAGTGCGTCGGCACGGCTGAGAATGTCCGCCAGCTAATCATGCCCGGCGACGGCCACCGGGGCCCTGGCTCACCGCCTGGCTCGCCGAGCTCGTTGCGGGCGACATCCCAGCGCTTGCCGCCGCCGCCAGGAGACTCCCTCTCGCCGGAGTGAAGTCCCGCGAACGGGGCAGCGCTTGCCTACTTCGAGACCAGCGCCAGGCGCATGCGGTATGCCTGGTTCCGCGACCAGGAGGCCAGCGGCCGCCGGGAGGAGACCCGGGAACGGAGCCGCACTCAGACGACCGGGGCCTGACCACCGAGCCTGCGAGTCCCTGATCCTGCTACCTGAAATCTGACAGACACCCTTCGTGTGCCTGCGGCAGACCAGAAATGTCAGTGGCTGTCCCTAGCGTGTGCCGCAGGCATCCACAGGGAGGAATCATGCTGATCGACTGTGACCGGTGCGCGATGCGCGATATCGGGTGCGGGGACTGCGTCGTCACCGCCATGATGGAGTGCGGTCCCGGGATCGGCGAAGGGGAGCGGCGGGCTCTCGGCGTGCTCGCCGACGTCGGCCTTGTCTCACCTCTTCGGCTTGCCCTGCCGGAGACCCGGGCTTCGTGATCTGTAGGTGATAGAACCGGACATAATGGCGGACAAGCGGCACATCTGCATCGTCTTCCTGACAACAGATGCGCCTCGTGATCTGGCTGTGATTGCCTCGTTATCCTCGCACGTCATGCGGGAAGTCGACCAAGATCGGGACGAGAATGAGCGAAGCGGTTGAAACCCAATGCGGGGATCACTAATGTCACCTGCGAGCCGCCTCACTCCCCAGTCGCCGCAGCGGCGACGGTGATCGGCTCCCGCCGAGTCCTCGAGGTCGGCCAGCCGAGCCGATCAGGAGCCGGGGAACCATCGGCGGAGCCCAGGGCGCTTGTCGTCCGGACGGCTCCGCAAGGGGTGAGTCGGCAAGGGCCGCACACCGGTCCGCGCCGTAGGGCGACCCTTCCCCGCCCGAACCCGTCAGCTCACCCGGTAGGCGGACAGTGGGAGAAGGAGCGTGTCACGTCCGTGGTTACACGGCCATCAGTCCGCACGTCCCGTCTCCATCGCGGTGTCGCGATCGCGGTCGGAGCCCTCGTGATCGGCATGCTTGCCGCCTATGGGGGCGCGGCGGGCGCCGCGCCCCAGCCGACGATCGCCCAGGTCCAGGCGCGGCTCAACAAGCTGAACTCGCAAGCCGACCAGGCGAACCAGCAGTATGACCAGGTCGCCGCGCAGCTGACCGCCGCCAACCAGCAGCTGGCCGCGCTGAACACCGAGGTCACGCGGGACACGAGGAGTTTCCGCTCGATGCGCAGGCAGATCGCCCAGATCGCGTCCACGTCCTACGAGAACAGCGACGAGAGCTCGATCGCCGCGCTGCTCACCGCGAATGACCCGCAGACCGTCCTCAACCAGACCTCGATCCTCTCCGAGCTGTCGAGCCAGAGGTCTGCTCAGCTGAACCAGTACGTCTCGGCCGCCCGCCGGCTGACGAACGCGCAGCAGCGGGCAACGAGCACGCAGGCCAGCATCGCCGCTCTCGACAAGCGGAAGAAGGCACACAAGCAGCACTTCGCCACGCTCGTCGCGCAGCAGAAGGCTGAGCTGGCCAACCTCACCGCACAGCAGGCGGCGGCGGCCACCGCCCAGGCCACCGCCACCACGATCGGCGCCGGCGGTTCCACGTCGGGGACCTATACCGGGCCGACTGGCACTCAGGCGGATGCGGCGGTGTCTTTCGCCTACGGACAGCTTGGCTGTCCGTACGTGTACGGTGCCACCGGCCCGTGCCCGAACGGCTACGACTGCTCAGGGCTCGTCCAGGCGGCGTGGGCGTCCGCGGGGATTTCGATCGGCCGTGACACCTACGATCAGTGGGCCACCCTCACGCACATCCCGACGTCCGAGATCCAGCCTGGCGACCTCATGTTCTACGACGGCGAGGGTCACGTGGCCTTGTACGTGGGCGGGGGCGAGATCATCGACGCTCCGCAGCCGGGCATGTCCGTGGAGAAGATCTCCATGAACGAGTCCTGGTACGCGAGCACCTTCGACGGCGCCGCCAGGCCGTAACAAACTCCGGTCTCCCCCGGCCGGACACATCAGCGCGCGGTGTCCCGCACCGGCCATATCCCGAAATTTCCGGCGCAGAAGGTCAGCGTGTCACGCGGTGTGGAACGCGGTGTGTCACCAGACCGACCGTGGGTGTCACTTTCTTGACACACTCCATGACACACTGGATCGCCGCGCCCGAAATATCCGGAAATTTCCGGTGTGAAGATCGGCGTGCTGAGGATGTGACCGTGGGCGTCACTTCTGCTGCACGCTGATCTTCACAGTGCTGGAAATGTCTGGAATGTCGATCGCGGGCGCTGGGCTTCCCCGGGTAGGGCCTACAATCGGGCGGCGATGGGCGCAACGCTGATCGTTACCAACGACTTCCCGCCGAGGCCCGGCGGGATTCAGTCGTTCGTGCACGCGCTCGCCACCCGGCTGGCGCCGGGCACGGTCACCGTGTACGCGCCATCCTGGGAGGGCGCGGCGGACTTCGACGCCCGCCAGCCGTTCCCGGTGATCCGCCACCCCACCTCGCTGATGCTGCCGGTGCCCGCCGTGACGCGCCGCGCTGTCCGCATCGCCGGCGAGCGTGGCTGCGACACCGTGCTCTTCGGCGCCGCGGCGCCACTTGGGCTGATCGCGCCAGCGCTCCGGGACGCCGGGGTGCGGCGCACCGTCGCGATCACTCATGGCCACGAGGCGGCCTGGGCAGTGCTGCCCGGCGCGCGGCGCGTGCTCCGCCGCATCGGGGACAGCGTGGATGTTCTCACCTACCTCGGTGAGTACACGAGGGTCAGGCTCGCCCGCGCGCTCTCCCCCGAGGCAGCAGCGCGGATGGCGCGGCTGACGCCCGGGGTGGACGTCGCCGCGTTCCGGCCCGGCGCGGGCGGCCCAGGTGCGGACGGCGCTGCCGTCAGGGAGCGGCTCGGCCTGGCCGGCCGGCCCGTTGTCGTGTGCGTGTCCCGGCTTGTGCCGCGCAAGGGCCAGGACACGCTCATCCGTGCCTGGCCCAGGGTGCGGGCCGCGGTCGGCGACGCCGCGCTGCTGCTCGTCGGCGGCGGTCCCTACCGCAACGACCTGGAGCGGCTCGCCGCGCGGCTCGGCGTATCAGGCTCCGTCGCGTTCACCGGCTCCGTCCCCTGGGAGGAACTACCCGCCTACTATGACGCCGGCGACGCGTTCGCGATGCCGTGCCGCACCCGCAGGCGCGGGCTCGACGTGGAGGGCCTCGGCATCGTCTACCTGGAGGCGTCCGCGACGGGGCTGCCGGTGATCGGCGGCGACTCCGGGGGAGCGCCCGACGCCATCCTGGACGGGGAGACCGGCCACGTCGTGCCCGGCCGAGACGTCGCCGCCGTCGCGGACCGGATCACGGAACTTCTCGCCGATCCGGCCAGGGCGAGGGCGATGGGGGAGAAGGGGCTGGGCTGGGTACAGCAGGAGTGGCGCTGGGAGCTAGTCGCGGCCCGCCTCGAAGCCATCCTGCACGGGTAATGCCTGTCCGTCCATAACTCCGGCGTGCCAGACGTACGCACGACGGCGCCAGCGCATGGGTGCGGTGCTGTCGCGTGAACTACAGCAGTGGTCCATTCATGCAGTCTGGTGTGTGTGAATGGACCATTGCTGTAGTTAGGCAGGCCCGCCCGGCGGAGCCGCGGCGCCCAGGATGGCGCCTGGCGCATGGGTGCGGTGCTGTCGCGTGAACTACAGCAGTGGTCCATTCACCCAGTCTGGTGACCCTGTTGGCTTATTCATGTTCAGGCGGCGGTGACCAGGTGAAGCCGCTGGAGGTGGGTGGTCCGGGTCCGGTCGAGGGGCCTGCCGGTCCACCAGGCGTCCAGCCGGATGAGGCTGACCGCGGCAGCGGCGGCGGCGTGCTCCAGCCGGGTCTTGCCGAGGCCGGGGTAGCGGGCGCGGCGGATGCCGGTGACGTGGGTGGCCTGGCGGATGGTGCCTTCTGCTCCGGCCCGGATCCTGTAGCGGTTCTTCCAGTGCTGGCTGTCCTGGCCGGCGCGGGCGGCGGCGGCGGCCTCGTGGATCTCGCGGGGGCGCAGGCACAGCTGGCGGCCGGTGCGGCTGGCGGGCGATGCGGTGGTGCAGGCGTCCCGGACCGGGCAGGCGCGGCAGGCCGGGGCGGGGAACTGGACCACGATCATGGCGGCTCCCTTCCTGGCGTGCGGGCTCCACGCGATGCTGGCGGTGCCCTGCGGGCAGGTCGCCCTGCGGTTGTCCCAGTCGATGGTGAACGCCCCCGCGTCGTATCCGGCGGGGCGCGCGCGGGAGGAGGACAGTAGCGGGCCGAGGAGGGTGATGCCCCGGGCGCGGGTGGTGACCAGGAGATCCGCGCTGGTGTAGCCGGAATCGACGGCATGCTCGCCGGGGGCCAGCCCGGCATCGGCCAGCATGTCGTGCAGCGGCCCGGTCATCGCCACATCGGGCACGCTGGCCTCGGTGGCGGCCACATTCGTGATCAGGTCCGGGGCCGGGCGGGTCCCGTCAGGCTCCGGCTCGTGGCAGGTCCCGGACAGGTGAGCCTTGTACCCCTGCCAGCCCTTCCCGCGTTTCTCCGAATACCGGGCATCAGTGTCGCAGGGGGAGATCAGCCGGGATCTGCCCGGCGGGAGGCCCTGCTCGCTGGCCTCCCGCCGGATCACCTCCTGCCCGTGCTCATCAGCGCTGCGGTAGTACTGCCGCACCCAGATCACCCGCAGCGCCCGCACCGCGGGCAGCTCCCGCAGCCAGCCCGGCGCACCCGGCGCATGCACCGCCTCGAGCAGGCAGTAGCCATCCCGGCCGTACTGCACCGCGAGCCTCGTGCGGGCGGCCTCGCCGGCGGGCAGCCGGATCTCGCCGGTCCGCTGCCCGTACACCTGCACCCAGGAGGCATCGATCACGCCAGCCAGCCAGTCCGGGGCAGCGGCCGACAGGGCCTCCAGCGCCGCCCGCACGGTCTCCCCGGCCAGCTCCAGCCGGTTCAGGGACCGGATACAGGCCAGCACATGGGCCGAATCGGTGCGCTGCCGGCCCCCGGCCCCGGCCAGCCCCCGCGTTTTCAGCCGGTCCAGCAGCAGGTCCAGGACCGCCTGCTCCAGGCCCCCGGCCACCAGCCGGGCCCGGAACTCGCTCAGCACGCTGAAATCAAAGCCCTCATCCTCCAGCGCCAGGCCCAGACAGTATTTCCAGTCCAGCCGGCCCCGCACCGCATCCGCGGCCTGCCGGTCGGTCAGGTCCTCAGTGAACTGCAGGACCGTCACCATGGCCAGCTGCGCCGGGGAGATCCCCGGCTTCCCCCGCGTCCCGTAGGCCGCAGCGAACGCGGCATCGTCATACCAGCTGCCCAGCTCGTCACGGGCCCGCATCGCCAGCGCTCCCCTGCGGAAGGCCCTCCGGGCGACCCGGGCGGTATCAGCTGGCACCTCCGGCCACGGCTGCGGTTGCACAGACATGACGACTCGATTCCGCGGCCAGGAACGGGGAACCGGGAAGGGGAAGCCAGCCGCAGAGACGATCATGGACGACTCCAGGATCACCGCACGGAGGCAGCCCGGCGTGTCGCCAGATAAGCCAACAGGGTCTCAGGTGTCTGTCAATGGACCACTGCTGTAGTTACGCAGGCCCGCCCGGCGGAGCCGCGGCGCCCAGGACAACGATGTCACAAAGAAGCGATGACGCGGCAGTAGCGATGACGCGGCAGTAGCGATGATGTCCCGGGCGGGGCGCTGTCACCGCGCTTCCGTTAGGTATCCGGTTGGTTTTACTGGGGGGACGACGAGTAGAGCGCCTCTATGTCGGCGGCGAATTCCTTGACGATGACGTTCCTGCGGATTTTCAGCGAGGGCGTCATCTGGCCGCCTTCCTCGGTGAAGTCGGTGCCGAGCACGCGGAAGCGCTTGACGGACTCGGGCCGCGAGACAGCCTTGTTCGCCTCGTCCACCGCCTTCTGGATCTCCGTGATCAGGTCGGGATCATCCTTGAGCTGGCCGGGCGTGGCGTCTTCCGGCTTACCTGTGCGCTTCTTCCAGAAGTCGAGCGCCTCCTCGTCGAGGGTCACCAGGCAAGCCACATACGGCCTGCCGTCGCCGACGACGATGCACTGGCTGATCAGCGGGTGGGCGCGGATCCTGTCCTCGAGCACCGCGGGCGCGACGTTCTTGCCCCCCGCGGTGACGATCAGCTCCTTCTTCCGCCCGGTGATCTGGAGGAACCCCTCGTCGTCGAGCTCGCCGATGTCCCCGGTGCGGATCCAGCCGCCCTCCTCGAGCACCTCGGAGGTCGCCTCGGTGTTGTGCCAGTAGCCGGGGAAGACGTTTAGCCCCCTGACGAGGATCTCGCCGTCGTCGGCGATCCTGATGGCGACGCCAGGGATCGGGAGCCCGACCGTGCCGATCTTGTTACGGCCCGGCCTGTTCACGGTGGCGGCAGCCGTGGTCTCTGTCATGCCGTACCCCTCGAGGACCGTGATGCCGGCGCCGCGGAAGAAATGGCCGAGCCGCTCGCCGAGCGCGGCGCCGCCGGAGACCGCGAAGACCACCTGGCCGCCGATGGCCGCGCGCAGCCTGCCGTAGACAAGCCTGTCGAAAAGGGCATGCCTGATCCTGAGTCCGGCGCGGCCGGCCGCCTCCGCGGCACCGCCGCCGGACGCCGCGGAATCCTGCGCGCGACTGAAGGCGATCGCGGTCTCAGCCGCGGCGCGGAAGATCCTGCTCTTCGCCGAGCTTGCCGCCGCCTGCTGCTCGGCCCCGTTGTAGACCTTCTCGAACACGCGGGGCACCGCGAGAATGAACGTCGGCCGGAACGAGCCGAAGTCGGGAAGCAGGTCGGCGATATCCGGGGAGTGGCCGAGGATGATGCCCGACTCCAGGCACCCCACCTCGATGATGCGGGCGAAGACGTGCGCGAGCGGCAGGAACAGCAGCGTGGAGCCGCCGGCCATCGCGAAGATCTCGGCGAGCGCCCCGGCGCACGCGTTGCGCACGGTGGAGAGCAGGTTCCCGTGCGTGAGCTCGCAGCCCTTCGGCCGCCCGGTGGTGCCCGAGGTGTAGATGATCGTGGCCAGCTCACCGCCGCCCGCGGCCTTCCTGCGCTGCTCGACCTGGTCGTCGCCGATGGCCGCGCCCGCGGCGGTCAGCGCGCCGATGCCTGTGCCGCCCGCCTCGCCCTGGCCGCCCTCGCTGCCTTCGCCGTCGGCCGGCGGTGTGCCCTCGATCCGCCAGATCTCCTCGAGGTGCGGCAGCCGGTCGCGGAGTTCCGTGATCGTCTGCTCATGCGCCGCCGTCTCCGCGAACACGGCCCGGGCGCCCGAATCCGTGAGTATCCACTCGACCTGCTCCGCGGAGGAGGTCTCGTAGATCGGCACCACGACCCCGCCAGCGGTCCAGACGGCGTAGTCGATCAGGGTCCACTCGTAACGAGTGCGGGACATCAGGGCGACGCGGTCGCCGGCCTCGATCCCCGCCGCGATGAGCCCCCTGGCCAGTGCCGCGACCTCGTCCCTGAACTGGCGGGCAGTGACGTCCTGCCAGCCGGACCCGGCCGGCGCGGAGCCCACCTGTCCCTGCGCCGCCCCGGTCTTACGGCGCAGCGACACCGCGTGCGGCTCTTCCGCTGCGCGCTTGAACACCACGTCGGCGAGGTTCGCGGATGCGGGGACATCCACAAGGGCCGGAGTGCTGTATTCACGCACGACGCCTCCTTGTCGGGCCGCGCCCGGTCATCGCGCGGCCGCAGTCTGATCCCGCAGGGCCAGCCCGGGGCATTCCAGCCAATCGCCGCCCGGCCGCCTGCTGCGGCACGAATGGACCGTACCGCTACTTGCTACCGATAGGTAGGCCTTACGGCCCTTACTGTCCCGCCTGGTCGTGGTCAGCGGTGAACCTGCCCTGCGGTCCTCGGCTCACCCTATGTCGTGAGAGTCCCTGTCCCCGCCGCATCTGGATCTGGATCTGGATCTGGACGCACGGCACAATTCGCCTTCTGGTCGCCTTCTGCCGCCTCCAGGGAAAAGCGCCGAGATTGCCATGTCGCGTCGTCGGCATCCTCCGCACTCCTTTTGAGGAGGTAATCTTCGTGTTCTCATGCGGGTTCACGTGGTGAGCGACGTCCATGGCAGGGCCGATGCGCTGGCGGGCGCCGCGGACGGCGCCGACGCGCTCATCTGCCTAGGCGACCTGCTCCTTTTCCTTGACTATGCCGACGACGGCCGCGGAATCTTCGCGGAGCTGTTCGGCGCCGAGCTGACGCGGGAGTTCATCGCCCTGCGCACCGCGAAACGGTTCGACGAAGCGCGGGAGATGTCGGCGGGCCTGTGGGCCACGCTCGGCGGCGACGCGGCCGCGCACATCGAGTCCGCCGTGGCCCGCCAGTACGCGGAGCTGTTCGCCGCGCTCCCCGAGCCCGCCTACCTCACCTACGGCAACGTGGACATCCCGCGCATGTGGCAGGCGAACCTGAAGGCCGGGCATCACGTGCTCGACGGGGCGCGCGCCGAGCTCGGCGGGTGGAGTTTCGGTTTCGTCGGAGGCGGGCTGCGCTCGCCATATGGCACGCCGTACGAGCTCGACGAGGACACCTACGCGGCGAAGGTCGAGGCGGTGGGGGCGGTTGACGTGCTCTGCGCACACATCCCGCCAGCCGTGCCAGAGCTGCTCTACGACACCGTCGCCAGGCGGCTGGAAACGGGCAGCGAGGCGCTGCTCGAAGCGATCAGGCGGACGCGCCCGAAGTACGCCCTGTTCGGCCACGTGCACCAGCCGCTCGCACGTCGTGTCAGGGTAGGCAGTACCGAGTGCATCAACGTCGGGCACTTCCGCGCCAGCGGCTTGCCGTATGTACTGGAGTGGTAGAACGGCCTTCCCCGCGCGGTCGCGGAACATTTCGCCGCGCGGGTAGCGGTACGCTCCGAGCATGAGGGCATAGGAGGCGACAGGTGACCGAACGCGACAGGCAGTCTGGTGACGGCGACCTGGTCGGTGACTTCCAGCGGTGGCTGATGAAGTCAGGTACGCGCGGGATCGGCAAGGGGCTGACCGGGCAGGTCCGCAAGACCCTCGGCGTGCGCGGCCCTGACCGGGCCAATGTCTGGGAGACCGCGACCACCGAGCCGCCCCCGACCGACGCATCCGACTGCGTCGCCTGGTGCCCGATATGCCGTGCGGCGCGTATGACGAAGGAATCCGGCCCTGGCGTGGCGTCGCATCTGTCGGTCGCCGGCGACGTGGTTTCCTCACTCGCGCAAGATGTCCTCTCGGCCTTCGACGCCGCCGTGACGGCATCCCCGTCGAAGGCATCCCGCGGTCCTGCCTCCCGCCCTGCGACAGGAAACGGGTCCGCGCAGGGCAAGGATTCGATGCCGAACGGGGACGTGGTGACACCTGAGCCGCCGGGAGACACGACGCGTGGGCCTGACGATCGGGGTTGACGTAGGCGGCACCAAGGTCGCTGCCGGGGTGGTCGACGAGCGGGGCCGGATCGTCGAGAAGCTGAAGCGGCCCACGCCGTCCGCCAGCCCGAAGCGGACCGCCGAGGTGATCGTCGACGTCGTGGCCGAGCTTGCCTCGCGTCATCAGGCGGAGGCGGTGGGCCTCGGCTGCGCCGGGTTCGTCGATGAGGCGCGCGCCACCGTGCGCTTCGCGCCGAACCTCGCCTGGCGCGACGAGCCGGTGAAGAGTGATGTCGAGGAGCGGGTCGGGCTGCCTGTCGTGGTCGAGAATGACGCCAACGCCACCGCCTGGGCGGAGGCCAGGTACGGCGCCGCACGCGGCCAGGACTATGTGGTGCTGCTCGCGATCGGCACCGGCATCGGGGCGGGCATCATCATCAACGGAGAGCTGTACCGGGGCAGGCACGGGATAGGCGGCGAGCCCGGGCATTACCGGGTCGTGCCGGACGGGCGCCTCTGCGGCTGCGGTAACCGCGGCTGCTGGGAACAGTACGCGAGCGGAAGCGCCCTCGTCGCGGAGGCGCGCGAGTTCGCCAGGCGCTCGCCGGGAGCGGCCGTCCGCATGCTGCAGCTGGGCGGCGGGACGCCCGAGGGGATCACCGGGGCGGTGATGGCACAGGCCGCGCGGGAGGGCGATCCTGGCGCGCTGCGGTGCTACCAGACCCTGGCGGGCTGGCTGGGCCAGGGCATGGCCGATCTCGCCGCGATCCTCGACCCCGGCTGCTATGTGATCGGCGGCGGCGTGTCAGAGGCGGGCGACCTGCTCATCGATCCGGCGCGCGCCGCGTACGAGAAGGCACTGACGGGCCGCGGCCATCGCAAGCTCGCCGAGATAAGGATCGCGGAACTCGGTCCCGATGCCGGGATGGTGGGAGCGGCGGGCCTCGCCCGCTGCCGCTGAGCAGGGGTGCGGTGCTGATCACGAAGAGTTCACTACCGTCTGGGTAGCGAAATCCTTCGTGATCACGAGGGCGGCACATCGTCAGACGACGGCGCCGTTGTCCGGGCCTGAGTCGTGCGGCGGCTCGTCGCCCATCCGCAGGACGAGGACGGCGAACCCCCCGATGAACGCGGCGACCGCGCAGAACGCGGCCCAGCCGGGTACCGTCCAGCCCACTGCCGTAGCCAGCAGCAGGTAACCGGGGCCGCCGAACATGGCCGCCCACGCGCCCTTCGTGATCGGCTCGAGCCTGGGCAGCGGAGGGGGCGGCGGCGGGACGTAGTGATCGTCGTCGTCAGCCGGCCCGGGTGCCGGCGACGCCTGCCCGGCGGGACGGATCACGCGGGCGTTGCCTGGCAGCGGGCTGGCGGGCGGCTCGGGGTCGGGGTCGGGGTTGGGGTCGGGATCGGCTGGCAGGCCGGGAGCTGGCTCCCCGGCCAGATCACCGGCGGGTTCGGCGGGCGGCGGAGCCTGGGCGGCTTCGGCGGGCGGGCCCTGGACGGGCTCGGCCTGCGGAGCGGGGACGGTCTCCGCGGCGGGATCCCGGACGGGCTCAGCGGGCGGAAGGACCCCGAGGCTCTCGCGCTCCGGCCACGGGGCGCTGCCCTCGCCGTCCGCGGGCGCGTCGTAATGGGCGATCAGATCTCGCCAGGCCGCCTCTTCGTGGCTCTCGCCGCCGGCTATGTCCCTCCCGTGCACCCCCTCACTCCTTCCCCGCGTGGCTGTGTTCCCGAACGAACTCGAGACTGCCGGTGAAGATAGCCTGCGCGTCGTTGTCGAGTGTCGCAACGTGATAACTGTCATCGCAGCTCCGCACCGTGACCCGGCCGGGCGGAAGGGAAGCGAGCAGCACCCGGAGGCTGGCCGGGCCGACGACGTGGTCGGTGGCGCTGCGGTATACCAGAACGGGCTGGGTCACCGCGTCGAGCCCGGCCTGGGTGACCCGCCACAGCTGGGGCAGCGTCGCCGCCGCCCTGACGGGAGTGCGGTCATAGGCCAGTTCGCGGGCACCCTCCTTCTTGATGTCGCTCGCGATCCCCTTGAGCGAAGGCACCAGGTATTTCAGCACGGGGGCGAGGGCGAAGAGCCGGGTGTCAGCCGCCAGCGAAGGGTTGACGAGAACGAGCCCGGCGACGTCGGCACCGCGCAGCTCGGCTATCCGCAGCGCCAGGCAGCCGCCGAGTGACAGGCCCATCACGAAGACCTCGTCGCACCGCCCGCGTAGCTCATCGAACGCGCGGTCCGCCTCCCCGAACCAGTCCTCCCACCCGGTACGCGCCATCTCCCGCCAGACCGTGCCATGGCCGGGAAGCCGCGGCAGGGACACGGTCAGGCCGGCCGCCGCCAGGTACTCAGCCCAGGGACGCAGCGACTGCGGGCTCCCGGTGAAGCCATGGCAGAGCAGCGCGCCTATCGTGCCTCCGTCGCGGACGAAGGGCTCTGCTCCTGGCATCACCGGCATCGGCTGGTTCCTTCCGGGGGGAGGCGGAGGTCGCGGGCGCGGCCCGGGGGGTGTCCCCTGGGCTGGTATTCGCCCCAGTTGATGCATCGTCGCACGCCGCCAGGGCGTGCCGCATCAGGCACCGGATCTGTGCGCGCGGGAGCGCCCCTGCTGGTCTTTCGGTGGGAATATGTGGGCGTGTTCTACTGGGTGGTCAAGGCGATACTCGCGCCCTTCCTCAAGGTCGTGTTCCGTCCGTGGGCCGAGGGCACGGAGAACGTACCGCGCGAGGGACCGGCGATCATCGCGAGCAACCACCTGTCGTTCTCCGATCACTTCTTCGGGCCACTGCCGCTGCCAAGGAAGGTCGTCTTCCTCACCAAGGCGGAGTACTTCACGGGCCGGGGCCTGAAGGGCCTGGTCAGCAGGTGGTTCATGAGCGGGGTGGGCGGGATCCCCATCGACAGGACGGGCGGCGAGGCCGGTGAGCTTGCGCTCCGCACCGGCCTGCGCGTGCTCGCGCAGGGCAAGCTGCTCGGCATCTACCCGGAGGGAACGCGTACCCCGGACGGCCGGCTGTACCGGGGCAAGACCGGGGTTGCCAGGCTGGCCCTCGAGTCCAGGGCGCTGGTGATCCCCTGTGCCATGGTAGGGACCTTCGAGTTCCAGCCGCCGGGCAAGGTGCTGCCCAGACTGCGGATTCGTCCCGGGGTGCGGTTTGGCAAGCCGCTCGACTTCTCCCGTTACTACGGCATGGAATCGGATCGTCTCGTGCTCAGGGCGGTGACCGACGAGATCATGTACGAGCTCATGCGTCTCTCCGGGCAGGAGTACGTGGACGTCTACGCGCAGCGGGCCAAGAGCGGTCTGCAGGCGGCAGCGGGAAAGGCAGCCGCTCGCGTGCACAGCGGCGTCCAGCGGGGCCGGGCGGCCCGCGAGCGCCACGCCCGCCAGGGCAGCCCCCCCGCCGACCCGCCCAGCCCCCCGAGCGATCGTGAATAGCCTGGATGCCGCGCTGGCGCAGTTCTGTCCAGTCTGTCCAGCAATATTCTTTGTGACATCGTTGTCCTGGACGCCACGGCTACGCCGGGCGGGCCTGCGTAACTACAGCAGTGGTCCATTCACCGACACCTGACTGCGTGAATGGACCACTGCTGTAGTTCTAGCCACCCCAGCGCGGCATCCATGCGATGAGCGACAGCGCCGGCGTGCGGTCTAGACCGGTCTAGACCGGTCCAGGGCGACTGGGGGGCGGGGATTAGTGTGGATGCCTCGGTAGTGCAGTTCCAGCTACCTGAACGCGGCATCCACACTAATGTCTGGCGCCTGGCCGTCGGGAGGAGTGAGGGCCGGGCGGGTTTCCGCGTGCGCCGCGATGCCCCGGGCGGCGCTGGCCGGCTCGGGGGCGGCCGGCCTGTGCGCCAGGCGGCCGGGCTCCAGGCGGCCGGGCTCCCGGCGCGGGAGCCAGCCCGCGGACGCCATCGCCCGCCGCAGTGCGCGGCCTGCCCGCTGCACGAGGAATACCAGGGCGAGCAGGAAGGCCGCGACCGCCCCGTCGAGCCAGAAGTGATTGGCGGTGACGACGACCACCAGGGTCGTGAGGGCTGGATATGCCAGGGCCAGCCAGCGCCAGCGGCTCGTTGAGACCTCAACCACCACGATGGCGACGAGCAGCGCCCAGCCGACGTGCACCGACGGCATCGCGGAGAGCTGGTCCGGATTGAACCCCGCGTGCGTACCGTAGACGGACTGTCCGTAGAGGACCGCGGTGTCGATCATGCCTGAGCCGTCGAGCATGCGCGGCGGCGCGACGGGGATCAGCTGCACGAGCAGCGACAAGCCGGTAAACAAGACCACGGTGACGCGCACCCGCGGGTAACTGCGGCGATGCCAGAAGAACAGCCAGATCAGGCAGGCGATGAGCACGACGAAGTGCAGCGACGCGTAGTAGATGTTGAACGCCTGGACCGCAAGGGGGAACGGGAGGAAGGCGTGCTGGATGGCGGTCTCGCTCGGCATGCGGAGCACCCGTTCGGCATGCCAGAGCCAGCGCCCGCGTGCCAGCGCGCCGCCTGGCCCGATGACGGAGTAGCTGCCTGCCAGCTGCCACAGCGCGAACAGGGCGAGCACCGTGCCCGTTTCCGCGGCAATCGCGGCGACCGTTGCCAGCCGTGACCGTCGTCGCAGCCGGATCGCCAGCGCGATGCCGATCAGGCAGGCGGCCGTGACCGCCGCGTCCTGCCAGGACAGCTCCAGGTTCGGCACGTCCCGCTCCCCTCAGCCTCATCTCAGGTAACAGACGAGGGCCCCGCCGTTCATCCCGTGTTCGCCGGGAATCCCGCGGCCAGATCCCTGGCCCAGCCCCTGGTGTGGCCGACGGCCGCGCGCCACCGGAGGTACGCCGCGTCGTCCCTGTCACCCGGCGTGAAGCGGCGGTCGAGCCGCCAGGTCGCGGCGAGCTCGGCCGCCGAGGACCAGACGCCTGTCGCGAGCCCGGCAAGGAAAGCCGCGCCGAGCGCCGTGGTCTCGCCGACGACCGGCCGTTCGACGGGAACCCCCAGCTGGTCGGCCTGCAACTGCATGAGCAGGTCGTTGGCGCTCGCTCCGCCGTCGGCCTTGAGCGCGCCGGGGGAGCCCCCCGCGCGCCAGGCCTCGGTGGTCATCACATCGACCACGTCCCTTACCTCGAACGCGATCGCCTCGAGCGTGGCGCGCACGAGGTGGGCCCTGGTCGTCCCCCTGGTGATGCCGAACATCGCGCCGCGCGCGTCCGGGTCCCAGTCCGGCGCGCCGAGCCCGGTGAGGGCGGGCACGAACACCACGCCGCCCGAGTCGGGCACGCTTCGCGCGAGCGCCTCGCTCTGCGCGGCGTTGTCGAGCAGGCCCAGCCCGTCCCGCAGCCACTGCACGGCCGCCCCCGTGACGAATACCGATCCTTCGAGCGCGTAGGTCATAGCCCCTGATGCGTCCATCCACGCGACCGTGCTCAGCAGCCCTCCGCCCTTCGGGCCCTCCGCCCTGACGATCGACGTGCCGGTGTTGGCGAGCACGAACGAGCCCGTCCCGTAGGTGCACTTGGCATCGCCGGGGGCGAAGCACGCCTGGCCGAACAGGGCCGCCTGCTGATCCCCCGCGATGCCGGCTACCGGCACGGACAGGCCGAGGAAGGCGGCGGGGTCCGTATACCCGGCGACCCCGCTTGACGGGACCACTTCAGGTAGCGCGGCCACAGGCACGTGCAGCAGCTCGCACAGTTCCTCCGACCACCGTCCTTCGCGGATGTCGAACAGCAGCGTGCGGGACGCGTTGGACGCGTCGGTCACGTGCCCGCGGCCGCCGGTCAGCCGGGCGACCAGATAGGAGTCAACCGTGCCGACCGCGGTGCTGCCGTCTCGTACCCCGGACCACGCGGGCGCATCGTGATCGGCGATCCAGGAAAGTTTCGTCGCCGTGAAGTACGGATCGAGCCGCAGCCCCGTCAGCTCGGTCACCCGCGGCTCATGTCCCGCTTCACGCAGCCGCGCGCACAGCGGGGCGGTCCGGCGATCCTGCCAGACGATCGCGCGGCGTGGCGAGGCCAGCGTCGCGCGGTCCCACAGCACCGCGGTTTCCCTCTGGTTGGTGACACCCACGCACCGGACGGGGCCGGCCGCCCCGCCCGTCCCCGCCCCCGTCCCCGCGGCGTCCAGCGCTTGCCCGCACGCGGAAAGGGCCGCCTGCCAGATGCCCTCCGGCAGGTGCTCGACCCAGCCTGGCTCGGGGTAGTGCTGGCGGAACTCCTGATAGCCGCGGCCGGCCAGGGTGCCATCAGGGGCGACGACCAGCGCGGTTACGCCGGTTGTGCCCGCATCGATCGCGAGGACGCTCATGGGGACTAATGTTGCCCTCATGCGAGTGGGAGTGCTCACCGGCGGCGGCGACTGCCCCGGGCTAAATGCGGTCATCCGTGCCGTGGTACGCAAGGGCGTTCAGGAGTACGGCTACGAATTCGTCGGGTTCCGTGACGGCTGGCGGGGGCCGCTGGAAGGCGACACCGCCGTGCTTGACGTCCAGGCGGTCAGGGGGATCCTGCCGCGAGGCGGGACGATCCTCGGCACGTCGCGGACCAATCCCCTCAAGGATGACGGCGGCGGGCGGCTCGGCGTGGAGCGGATCAAGGACAACCTGGCCGGCCTCGGCGTGGACGCGCTCGTCGCGATCGGCGGCGAGGACACGCTCGGCGTGGCGACCCGGCTGCACGCTGAGGGAATCAACGTCGTCGGCGTGCCCAAGACGATCGACAACGATCTCGGCGGCACCGACTACACGTTCGGCTTCGATACCGCGGTCAACATCGCGATGGAGGCCATCGACCGGCTGCACACCACCGCCGAGAGCCATCACCGGGCGCTGATCTGCGAGGTGATGGGCAGGCACGTCGGCTGGATCGCGCTGCATGCCGGGCTGGCGGGCGGCGCGAACGTGATCCTGATCCCGGAGAAGCCGTTCGACATCGAGAAGGTCTGCGCCTACGTGGAGCACCGGTTCCAGACCAGGTACTCGCCGATCGTGGTGGTCGCCGAGGCCGCGCACCCGGTCGACGGGGATCTCGCGCTCCAGGACCAGGGGCTCGACGCGTTCGGGCACGTCCGGTTCGGCGGCGTCGGCCAGCTGCTGGCGAACGAGATCGAGAAGCGGACCGGCAAGGAGGCCCGCGTCGCGGTGCTCGGCCACATCCAGCGCGGCGGCACGCCGACGGCGTTCGACCGGGTGCTCGCGACGCGGTTCGGCGTGCACGCGATCGGCGCGGTGCACGATGGCGCGTTCGGCACGATGGTCGCGCTGCGCGGCACCGACATCGTCCGGATCCCGCTGGCCGAGGCGACCAGGGAACTCAAGCTGGTCCCGCCCGAGCGGTACGCCGAGGCCGAGGTCTTCTTCGGCTGACGTCGAAATTTTATCCCGAACGGGCTCGCGCAGTGGTGGCAGCCCAGGCCGTATGACACGGTCGCCGGGATCCGTCCCGGGACGGATCCCGGGACGGATCCCGGGACGGGTCCCAGCGGTTCAGAACGGCCAGCCGGCCGGGGTGCGCGCCTCGAGCAGGCTCAGCATCGTGAACGTGGCGTCGTTCAGCCCGCCGAACTCGTGCCGGTTGCCCGTCCCGGCGCGGAGCACCGTGGCACGGTAGCCGCCGAGGTTGAATCCGTATACCGGTACCTTCGCCGGTACCGCATCCGCGGCCACCGGGCTGTACTCCACTCCGTGCAGGCGTGCCCCCGGATCGGGAAACGTCTGCATGTCCGACACGATGACGACCCGGGCGTGGCGCCGGTACGTCGCGCGCAGCGCCTCGGCGATGCGCGTGCCGTGCCCGACCTCACCGACCCGCCTGGTGAAGCGATCCACCTCCGCGAGTACCGACGCGGCGGGGGACACCGGGTGGTGGAAGACCCCGTCGGCGAACCCGTGCAGGTCAACCGCGTTGCCGCGGTTGGCCATCGTGACCCCGAACACCGCGGCCGCCTGCACCGGGGTCATCACCGAACGTCCGGACAGCGCCCGCCGGCTCATCGAGGCCGACGTGTCGACAAGCACCAGCGTGCGGCCGGGGAAGGCCGGGATGTCGGCGGTCGCCAGCTCGAGCGCCCGCTCAAGCGCGGGACCCCAGCGCAGCGACGGGGCAGCCTGGAACGCGGCGACGAACCGGTACGGGAACTGCCGCGACCTGGCGACCTCATCGGGATCGGACAGCTTCGCCGCCACCGTCTGGGCGACCGCGTCGGACACGCCCGCCTCGTCGAAGTTGCGCAGGTTCCGCAGCCGGCTCATGTACCCCATCGAGGGGATCATGACCTCCCACGCGAGGCGGTCCATCGGCCCGTCCAGCCAGCCGGACAGCGCCTCCCAGGTCATCCCGGCCTCAGCCAGCCGCCGGGCGGCCGCCGGATCCGCCGCGGCAGACTCGACAAGCGCGCGGCGCTCGCCATGCGGCATAGCCTGTAGCGCGGCATTGGCCCGCACGACCGGCAGCACCGCTGGCACCGCGATGTCGTCCCTGTCGTGCCGACGGTCGAGCAGGTACCGGAACAGCGCGGACTGGGCATCGTCCCGCGGCCTGGCGTGCGTCAGCTCGAGGACGTCAGCCATCCGCCACGCCCGGGAGAGGCCGTCGTACTTCAGCGCCGCCCGCTCGCTGTACAGCCGGCCCGCGGCGTCGGCCACGCCGCGCTTGACCGGCTGCGGCAGCGCGCGCCCATACCGGGAGGTGAAGTACGCCAGTGCCTCGGCAGGCTCGTCGGCCCGCCGCAGCGCGGAGCTGATCACCCGGCGGCCGCCGCGCCCGCCCGCCCTGACGTACTCGACCGCGGCGACAACCGACGCCGACCGCATGTTCGCCGTGCCGCGCAGCCACGGCACGAGCCGGGCGACCCAGTCCGAGTCTTCCGCGACGGCGGCGTGGATGAGGTCACGGAACCGCTCGTCCCGGTCACCGGCGGCCTCGTAGAACGTGTCCTCGCCGACCAGGTTGCTCACGGCGAGCAGGAACAGCTCACCCTTCACGTCGCGGGAGAACGCTGCCCCGCCCTCGTGGGTGGCGGCACGGCCGAGCGCGTGCACCGGGCTGGTCAGCGTCCCGCTGACACCGCCTGCCTTGCTGATCCGATCGAGCTTGCTCATCGGGGCCCTCCTTCCCTGGCGGCTGATCCTTCTGTCGCTGGCGTGCCGAGAACCTGACGGGACGGGCGGTCCAGGACTCGAACCTGGTGATCCGGAAGTAGCCCGTCCCCGCGCACCGGCACGGTGCTTTCTTCAGAAGCTCGCGTTATTCAGGCATATGCGACGGCGGGCCGCCGCAGTGACCTGTATCGGCCGCTCGCACGGGCCTGACGGCCCGTTGCCCGCCGGGGGTTATCAGGGGGTCGTCCCCCGGGGTAGCGTTGCTAGCCGATTCTGAATAACGCTCACGGCCTGCCGCGGGTCCGAGGGACAGGCCGGTCGCGGCTATCGGACATGCGCCCGACCAGCGAGGTTGCCCTCGGACTGGCTCCTGAAGTAGCCGCGTCCTTCGCACCGGACCCTTTGCGGTAAGCAGCGTGTCTATTCAAAGTCGCATTATTCAAAATTATCTGCCAAGGTAACCGAGGTCCTGACCTGGGCTGACCGCTCGTTCAAGCCCTCCGGGCCTGCACTCGCTAGTCGGTTTTGAATAACGCCCGGTGAGCGCTTTTCCTGAATATCGTCGGCATAAGGCGGGTGAGAACATGACGGCGTAGGGACAATGGCCCGGCGGGCCATCCATTGGAAGTGGAAGTACTCCACGCCTGCGCATCACCCGCGCTGCTTGCCAAGACAAACCGCCCGCCGGATGTTCCAGCGGGCGGCTTCCGGTCTCACGTTCGTGTTACCCGGAAGCCTCCCAAGGCAAGGAACTGCCCGGCTGCGCCTGACACCGATTGCGGTGCCATTTCCTGGTGCTGCCTAGCGAGCAGGTCACTGCCTTGTCCTTCCTATTTACACTTCTATTTCAAGGTACCCTTGCGAGTCGCGTCGCGCAACACTATTTCCGCGCGGCGCAGTGGCGCCGCCGCGGCTGGCAACGGCGGGTCGCCGCACTGGCTGAGTCCTAGCTAGAACCCATCTCGCGCTTCAGCCTGGCGAGATCGTCTTCCACATCTCGCGGAGCGTGCGCGGCGCGCGGCGCCTCGGTCTCCACCGGGCTAGCCTGCACCGGGCCAGTCTCCATCGCGCCGCGGGTGCGGCTCCGGTTCCTGCGCTCGATACGGTGCTGGTCCCTGCGCTCCCGCGCGATGCGGTACTGCTGGCGCGCCTTGAGGACGCCCGCGATCGCCGCAACGACGACGATGCCAATGAGGGCCCACTCCACAATGTGTATGAGCGTGGACACAACGAAAAAGACAAGCAGAACGCCCGCGCCGATGGCGAGTGCCTTGATCCAGCGCACAAGCCGCCTCCCGTCACTCCGGGGGTCCGGGGGTCGTCCCCCGGATAGATACTGCGAGCTGCGGTGAAAGTGCCCGGAGGGCACTGAACAGCCGCCGCCGCCGTGCCGCCGCTCCCGGTGAGCGGCGCACCCTTCGAATCTACTGCGTGGAGCAAGGAGGGACTACCTGCCGGGAACGCGGAGCCTGAAAGCGGTGCCCGTCTGGCGCCATACTGATGTATGGTCTGAGTATGGCTACCAAGAAGGTGACGATCACCCTCCCCGAGGAGCTGGCCGAGGCGATCGGCGTGGCCGCGCGTCAGGCAGGCGTGCCCGTCTCGCGCCTGGTCGCGAGCGCGGCAGAGCGAGAGCTGCGGCTGCTGGCAGGGCGCGCGCTGATCGCCGAGTGGCAGGCGGAGCACGGTGCGTTCACCCCGCGGGAACTGGCGGCGGCGCGAGCCGAGATGGCCGCCGCCGACGCGGCGGCGCTAGACGGCGTGGCCGGGTCGGCTGCGTGAACATCCCGTATGTGTACGACGCTGGTGTGCTCATCGCTATTGACTCCAACGACCGCCGGATGTGGGCGTTGCATCACCTGGCGCTGGAGGACGGGCGCCGGGTCATCGTTCCGGCTATCGTCGTAGGCCAGGCGTGGCGAGACGGCCGCCGCCAGGTTATGCTCGGCCGGTTCCTGCGCACCTGCGAGATCGAGCCGACGCTGCTCGAGAGCGCGAAGGCCGCCGGGGTGCTGTGCGGGAAGGCAGCCGCCAGCGATGTGGTCGACGCCGCCGTCGTGGTCACGGCGCTCACCCACGGGGCGATCGTCTTCACCAGCGACAAGGGCGACATCGCCGAGCTCGCCGCCGCTTCCGGGGCGCGGCCCGTACCCGTGATCCGTACGGTCTGCCCGTGATTCGTACGGTCTGACAGCGAAAGGGGCGATCGTGGCGGACATCGACCGCGATGTGGCACAAGGCTGGGTCGAGCGGTGGGACCGCCAGCAGGAGGACTACCTGCCCGACAGGGAGGACAGGTTCACCGCGCTGATCGACGCGGTGGAGGAGGGTACCGGGCGGCCGGACCCGCTGGTGCTCGATCTCGGCAGCGGCCCGGGGTCTCTCGCGGTCCGGCTGCTTGACCGGATGCCGGCGGCCACGGTGATCGCGGTCGATACCGATCCGATCCTGCTCGCGCTCGGTGCCGCCGCGTACGCCGGCCGTCCGGGCCTGCACTTCGCCGACGTGGACCTCCGGGTCCCGGGATGGCCGGGAAAGCTCGGCATGGACCGGCAGGCCGACGCGGCGGTGAGCACCACCGCGCTGCACTGGCTGCGGCCGCAGGAGCTCGTGACGATGTATGCCGAGCTGGCGGGCGTGCTCCGTCCGGGCGGGCTGCTGCTCGACGGTGACCACCTCAAGGTCGACGAGGCGGCTTCCCCCACGCTGGCCCGCCTGGACCGCGCGGTGCTCGAGCGCGAGGAGCGCCGCCGCTTTCCCGACGGGCACGGCGAGAGCTGGACAGGATGGTGGGAAGCGGTTGTCGCCGACCCCGCGCTGGCCGATCAGGCCGCGGAGCGAAGCCGCCGGCGCCACAGCGCCGACCATCACGGCTCCGAGTCGGCGCTGCTCGCCATCCACGTCGAGGCGCTCCGGGCAGCCGGCTTCGCCGAGATCGGCACCCTCTGGCAACGCGGCGAGAACCGCATCCTGGCCGCCGTCCTCCCCGCCTGACCGCGCCCACCCGGGCGATGCGGCCGTCACTCGTTCCGCAAGGCCGGCCGGCCACGCGACGGCTTGAGGCGGCCGGTGCGGCTCAGGAAGTGTAGCCGAGGATCACGTCATGGAACACGCCCGATTCCGGCGCGTACCGGACTAGCCGGCGAGTTCTTCCGCAGGGCCGGTCACGATATCGCCGCGTAGCGGCGCCAGCACACGTGCGATCTGGCTGATCGTCTCCCCGGGCACGCCGAGCGCTGCCAGTGTCCCGGCGAGATGCCCGACCACGGCGTCGAAGTCCGCATCGGTGATCGCCAGCCCGGCGTGCGCGGCCGCCATGTCGCGGCCCTGGTAGATCTCCGGGCCGCCGACCGCGGCGGCGATGAACGCGCGCTGATGCGCCTTGAGGTGCCGCAGGTCGATGCCGGCGAAGAACGGCGCAAGCTGCTGGTCGGACAGGACGCGCGAGTAGAAGTCATCGACCGCGGCGCGGACGGCGGCGGCGCCGCCGATGGAGTCATAGATGCTCATGAGGTGTCCTACCGGTAGATACCAGCCAGGGCACCGACGCTAGAAAGGCCCCGTTTCCTCGCCGTTAGGACCACGTAACGAGAACGGAACGTCTACGTCACACCGTGCTCGATATCCCAGCGAGATCGGCACCCTCTGGCGGCGCGGCGAGAACCGCCTCCTCCGCGCAGTCCTCGCCCGCTGACCCGCGATGGCGCGGGCCGGGAGGCAGGATGCCTCCCGGCCCGGCTCAGCCGATCATCGTCGAGCTAGCCGCCGGAGAAGGGAGTGACGTTCCAGATCTGGGTGCCGCTGCCGCCACTGTCCTGCGCGAGAAAGACCTTGCCGTGGCCATCGGCGGTCAGGAACAGCCCGGTTTCAGGGTTCACGATGGTGCCGTCGTCGTTGATCTCCCAGAGCTGGTAGGGGCTGCCGTTGCACGGGCTGGCTTTGACCGTGCCATTGACGTCGCCAGTCAGACATCCTGCCCCGGCGTTGACGATGGTGCCGTCACCCGGAATATCCCAGACCTGGTAATGGGTGTCGTTGCAGGTGAAGGTGACGATCCTGCCATCGAAAGGGTCCAGGCAGTTCCCGTTCGCCTCGTTGGCAATCGTTGCCGGACCCGTCGGAGTCTGGTCGGGGCGTGCCGCGGACGCGGCTCCGGCGGTGCGGGTCGTCGCCGCGCTCGCCGCGCCTGAGACGGTGGCCATCAGGCCCAGGGGCAGGCCCACGGCGATGAACCCGGCGACGATGAACCGTTTGATGCCTATGTGCATTGGTGTGGTTCCTCCTGTGCTGCTCGGCTCGGGCCCCGGGCCGGGACCCCGAGCCGAGTCTTCAGGCAGTCGGCACGGATCCAGCATCTTTACGTCATCGAGTAGATACTTTCCGTGATAAATATGAGAAGAAGGGCGTGCGCAGCCAGACGGTCCCGAGGTCGTGGCGCTGCTGGTCAACGGGGGAGGAAGCATGGAGTTCCGGATCCTGGGCAGCCTGGAAGCCGAGGCACAGGGTGAGTGCGTGCCGTTAGGCGGGCTGTGCACGGAGAAGGTGCTGGCGACGCTCCTGCTCGACGCGGGCAGGGTCGTTCCCGTTCCGCGGCTGGTGGACGCGCTCTGGGACGAGGATCCGCCTGCCACGGCAGCCAAGCAGGCCCGCAACGCCGCATCGCGGCTCCGCCGCCTGCTTGCGGCGTGCGGCGCACCGGACGCCATCGTGACCCACGGCGCCGGCTACCGGCTCGCGGTTCCCGATGACGGGCTCGACGCCAGGCTGTTCGAAGCGCGGGTCAGCCAGGCTGAGGCCGCGGCCTCAGCGGGCCAGCTGGCCGGGGCTGCCCAGGCTCTGCGGACCGCCCTCGGGCTGTGGCGGGGACCCGCGCTCGACGGGATACCGGGCCGGACGATCGGGACTGCCGCGAGCGTGTGGAACGAGCGGCGCTACGCGGTCCTCGAGACCTACTGCGACCACCAGCTCGCGCTCGGCCGCCACCGCGAGATACTCGGCGAGCTCGCGGCGCTGACCGCGGATCACCCGCTGCGCGAGAAGCCGGCCGGACAGCTCATGCTCGCGCTCTACCGGTGCGGCCGGCAGGCGGACGCACTGACGCTCTACGCCAGGACGCGAAAACTGCTCGCCGAGGAGATGGGACTAGACCCAGGCCCGGAACTACAACGCCTGCACCAGCAGATCCTCACCGCCGACCCCGCGCTGGCTATGCCGGACCCCGGCATAGCCAGCCGCGCAGAGCTGAGCGACGGAACGCGGACGTAACGGGAGAGACGCGGCAGGTCCCCGCTGCGGGGGACCTGCCGACCCGACAGTAGTTCGAGTTTGACGTGCTATACGGGCTGTTTCAAAATTGCGGCCTACCCGGCAGTAATGGAGGGGGTGACCCGCAGAAGCGGAGATTTTTGCCATGGAGTGGGGTGATCTTGATCTCCAGGCCACCGTCCGACCATCGGAGTGGAGATCATTTTCCCTCACCTTCGATTGTGAAACAGCCCGTATAGCACGTCAAACTCGAACTGTTATCCGGGCACGATCGCGCGGGCTAGGACGCGGATTCTGTGTACCGGTTGTCAGGCATTTACCAGCAAGGGCCTACTTGCTGGTTGATGGTCGCGCCTGTGTAGAACCAGTAGTCGGGGACCCATCCCCATCCGATCCAGTCCCAGTACGGATTTCCGCCGATGGCATTGCCGACGGCCCAGCAGCCGACGGTGGCCCATGTGTGGTAATAGAGCAAGCCCACGTGCGAGTATCCGGTGCCGGGGCCGCTGTGAACATAGAGGCCATCGGTTGCCCAGACATAGCCGTTAACCGACATGGGCTTCACTTGCCCCGGGCTCGGGGAGATGTGCGATGCGGAGGCAGTATGGCCAGCTGGGGTAGCTGTCGCGGCGCTCGCGGTGGCTGGGGCCGCGGCCTGGGCAGTGGTCGCGGCGCTTGCGGTCGTGGCTAGCAGGCCGAGGGGCAGGGTCGCGGCCAGGAGGCCGGTGAAGACGATTCGTTTTAGAGCTTTGTGCATGGTTCCTCCCGTAATGACGGCGAGTCCCGGTGTGGGGCTCGTGGTGAGTCTTCGGGGGGGCGTCATAGGTGTGTCCTTGTTTGGTCATAGGCCCGGACTTCGGCCCTGACTACGATGAGCAATCAGTCGTTGCTGACAGTTACAGTCGCGCAGCGTTGCTCATCGGGGGGCGGGATGCTAGTTCAGTTCCGGATGCTGGGGAATCTGGAGGCTGAGGCCGGAGGCAGGCGGCTGCCGCTTGGCGGGCCGTGCGAGCAGAAGGTGCTCGCGGTCCTCTTACTCGATGCCAACCGGGTGGTCCCGGTAACGCGCCTGGTCGACGCGCTGTGGGGCGACGATCCGTCGGCGACGGCCGTCAAGCAGGCGCGCAACGCCGTCTCGCGGCTCCGGCGCCTGCTGGCCGAGAGCGGGGTACCAGGTGCCATCGAGACCCGCGGTGGCGGTTACCGGCTCGCCGTGGGCGATGACGGACTCGATGCGCGGCGGTTCGAGTCCATGGCCGCCCAGGCTGAGCTCGCGGCCTCGGCGGGTCACCGTGCGGAGGCCGCGGGGTTGCTCCGGTCCGCGCTCGACCTGTGGCGCGGCCCTTTCCTCGCGGGAATGTCCGGCCGGGTCATCGAGGACGCGGCGACCGCATGGGACGAGCGGCGGAACTCCGTCTCCGAGGCGTACTACGATCATCAGCTCGCACTCGGGCGGCACCGCGAGACACTCGGTGAGCTGTCAGCGCTCGTCGCTGATCACCCCCTGCGCGAGAAACCGGCCGGGCAGCTCATGCTGGCGTTGTACGGCTGCGGGCGGCAAGCTGACGCGCTGGCGCTCTATGACAAGACCCGCAGGCTGTTCGCCGACGAGCTGGGACTAGACCTTGGCCCGGCGCTGCGGCGGCTGCACCAGCAGATCCTGACCGCCGACCCGGCCCTGGCCGCCGCGCCCGAGGCCGGCAGCGAGCAGCGCCCCGCAGTCAGCGGGACGCCGTACGGCGTGCCACGGCAGCTGCCCGCGGCGGTGCGGCACTTCGCCGGCCGGCGGGACGAGCTGACGGCCCTGACCGGCCTGCTTGACCAGGCCGCGGACCCGGGCGGCACGGTGGTGATCTCGGCGATGGACGGGACAGCCGGGATCGGCAAGACCACGCTCGCGGTGCACTGGGCGCATCAGGTCGCTGAGCGGTTCCCTGACGGGCAGCTGTATGTGAACCTGCGCGGGTTCGACCCGTCCGGATCACCTGTGCCGCCGGCGGAGGCGGTACGAGGGTTCCTTGACGCGCTCCAGGTAGCGCCGGAGCGGATCCCGGCGAGCCTGGAGGCGCAGGCGGGCCTGTATCGCAGCCTGCTGGCGGGCAGGCGGATGCTCATCGTGCTCGACAACGCCCGCGATGCCGGGCAGGTACGCCCGCTGCTGCCCGGCTCACGCGGAGCCCTGGTCCTTGTTACCAGCCGGAGCAGGCTCACCAGCCTGGTCGCCGCCGAGGGCGCCTGCCCGCTCACCCTTGACCTGCTCACCGGCGCGGAGGCGCGCGAGCTGCTTGCCGGCCGCCTCGGCCAGGAACGGATAGCGGCGCAGCCCGATGCGGCGGGCCAGCTGATCGGGCTGTGCGCGCGGCTGCCGCTGGCCCTGAGCATCGCCGCCGCGCGCGCCGCGGGCCAGCCCAGGCTCCCGCTCGCCGCGCTGGTAACAGAACTGCGGGAGGCCAGGGACCGGCTGGACTCGCTGAACGCGGGAGACAGTGCCACGGACATGAGGGCGGTCTTCTCCTGGTCCTACACGAACCTGAGCGCGCCGGCCGCGCGGATGTTCCGGCTGCTCGGGGTGCATCCAGGCCCGGACATCTCCACGCCCGCCGCTGCCAGCCTGGCCGGCATCCCCGTGACACAGGCGCGCGAGGCGCTGCTTGAGCTGACCCGCGCGCACCTGGTCACCGAGCACGTTCCTGGCCGGCTCGACTTCCACGACCTGCTGCGCGCCTACGCCGCGGGACGTGCCCTTGCCGTGGACGCCTGCGCACCGCGGCATGCGGCCATCCGGCGGGTACTCGACCACTATCTGCACACCGCGCACGCCGCCGCCATGCTGCTCAACCCGGGCCGGTCCACGGTCGATCTGGCGGCCCCGCGGCCTGGGGTGCGGCCGGAGGATCTCGCCAGCTACGGGCAGGCACTGGCCTGGCTCGACGCGGAGCACCGTGTGCTGCTCGGGGCCATCACGCTGGCCGCCGAGGCCGGGTTCGGCAGCTACCCGAGGCAGATCCCCTGGTGTCTCACGGACTTCTTCTACCGCCAGGGCCACTGGCGCGACCTGGCCGCAACCCAGCGCACCGCCCTGACCGTCGCCCGTCGGACAGGCGACCGTGGCGGGGAGGCATACGCCCGCTTCAGCCTCGCCCTCGGCCGCTTCCTGCTCGGCGACTACGACGACGCCCATACCCACCTGTCGCAGGCCCTCGACCTCTACCGGCGGCTCGGCGACCGCGCCGGCCAGGCCGGCACCCATTTCCGGTTCAGCTGGCTGTTCAGCTGTCAGGGTCGCGATGGTGAGGCGCTCGACCATGCTCAGCAGGCCCTGGAGCTCTTCCGGGGGACTGGCGACGTGCCAGGGCAGGCCGATGCTCACAACCAGGTCGGCTGGTGTCACGCCCGTGTCGGGGATTTCCCCGCAAGCCTCGCTCATAGCGAGCGTGCTCTCAGCATGCAGCACGAATTCGGCGACCGCTACGGTGAGGCCGTGGCCTTGGACAACCTCGGCTACGCCCGCCATCACCTCGGTGACTTCCCCGCAGCCATCGCCTGCTACACCCGCGCCATCGGCCTGTGCCGCGAACTCGGAATCCTCCTGACGGAAGCCGACTCCCTCACCCATCTCGGCGACACCCATTCCGCCACTGGCGATCTTGAAGCGGCCCGGGATGCCTGGCAGCAGGCCCTCTCGACGCTCCGCGACCTGCACCATCCCGACGCGGCAGAGGTCCGTGCCAAGCTCGCCAGGCTCCCCGCGATCCTGGCGGGGATGTCACCCGCGGCGGAGTGACATGAAGCGAGGCTGTCATTGCCAAGCCGCCTCCGCCTCCGCCTCCGCCTCCGCATCCTCGGCCGCGCTTGCTGGCGGCAGGCACTCGCCATCCTGGACGATCTTCGCCATCCCAGCTCAGAGAAGGTCCGCGCCAAGCTCGGCAAGCTCCCGGGGCCTGGCGGAGGTGTCACCCCGGGTGGAGTGACATCGGGCCTGGGCTGCCACTGCCGCGGAGCCCGTTAGGTATCCCTGGCTTTAAAGGACAGCGGGGCCGCGGCGATCGCGAGCGCCCGGCCGGGAGGGGGTAGGGTTCCTGGCAGACTGGGGGAGTGTCCGCCATGTCCGTAGCCGAACGCGCCGCGCAGGAGACCCTGCACGAGCCTTGCGTGCTGCTCAAGCTCGGCGAGATCGTGCTCAAGGGCAGGAACCGGCAGCAGTTCGAGCGGATGCTGCACGCCAACATCCGCGATGCCATCCGCGAGCTCGGACCGCCGCCGCGGCTGTGGCAGCGCGAGGGCGTGATCCTGGTGCGGATGCCGGACGACGCGCCGGACCGCGCCGCCGCGGCAAGCGCGGTCGCCGGGCGGCTGCGGGACGTGATGGGCGTGGCGCGGGTCTGCAGCGCGCTGCGCGTGGCCAAGGACCCTGATGCCGCCGCGGCCGCCGCTGTCGAGCTGACCAGGGGCGCGAAGGGCGCGTTCGCCGTGCGCGCCAGGCGCCGCGACAAGCGCTTCCCCATGACGTCGGCCGAGCTCGCCGCGCACATCGGCACCCGCGTGCAGGAAGCGCACGGGCTTGCCGTCCGGCTCCGCGGCCCGGACGTCGAGGTGTTCGTCGAGGTGGACCAGCAGGAGGTGTTCGTGTTCACCGAGGGCCTGCCCGGCCAGGGCGGCCTGCCCGTGGGCATGAGCGGGCGCGCGCTCGTGCTCATGTCGGGCGGCATCGACTCGCCTGTCGCCGCCTACCGCATGATGCGCCGCGGCCTGCGCTGTGCCTTCCTGCACTTCTCCGGCATGCCGCTGACCGGCCCGGAATCGGTGTACAAGGCGTACGCGCTCGCCCGCGGGCTGGACAGGTTCCAGGGGAAGACGAAGCTTTTCGTCGTTCCGTTCGGCAAGGCGCAGCTGCGGCTCGCCTCCGCGGGGGCGGGCAAGTTGCAGATCATGGCGCAGCGGCGGCTGATGCTCAAGACCGGCGAGGTACTCGCCCGGCGGCTCGGCGGCGCCGCGCTCGTCACCGGCGACTCGCTCGGGCAGGTCAGCAGCCAGACGCTCGCCAACATCACCGCGCTCGACGACGCGGTCGGGCTGCCGATCCTGCGCCCGCTGATCGGCTGGGACAAGACAGAGATCATGGCCGAGGCACGCCGCATCCGCACGCTCGCGATCTCCGAGCTGCCCGACCAGGACTGCTGCACCCTGCTGACCCCGCGCCGCGTGGAAACGCGCGCGAGGGTCGGCGACCTGCGCCGGATCGAGGGCCGCCTGGAAGCCGGGGACCTCGCGGAAGAACTCGCCGCTTCCGCGCAGGAGTACCGGCCAGACTCCGTCTTACATTTAGCCTGAACGGGCTCCGCAGCGGTGACACCGTCACCAGATGTCAGCCTGCCCGGGGCCGCGCCAGCTCAGGGGACGCGAGCCGACACGATCGTCGAGGCGCTGCCGAACTCCCGCAGCGTGTTGCCCGAGCACGTATAGCGCGTCGGGGTCAGGTCCATCGACAGCGGCCCGCCGTTGTTGTACGCCCCGTTCTCCGTCAGTTCCCAGGTGCCATGCGCCGAGACGTTGCTGACCAGCTCCATCCCGCTGCGCGTCTCTATGTGCCCGGAAAAGGTGCCGTGCAGGATCTCGGCCCACTGGTTGCCGCTGACGTCGGCCGACAGGACCATGCCGTTACCGAAGTTGCCATGGTAGGTGCCGCCGGAGTGGACGACCGTCTCGCCGAGGCCGCTCCGGCCGGTGAACTCCACGGGATTGTTGTCGATGTGCTCTAGCTGCTGGTACACCGTTGCCCGCCAGGTGCCGATCAGGCAGGAATCCAGCGCGGAAGACGGCCTCGGCCTCGGGCTTGGCGGCACGCTCGGCCGCGGGCTCGGCGGCACGCCCGGCGACGGGGGCGCGCTCGTCCTGGCGACCGGGAGTGCCTGCGGGGCGCGGTGTGAGCCCGCGGACCTGATGGCGGCGACCGCCCCGACCGACGCCCCAGCCACGAGGATGAAGACGGCCGCGGCGATCAGCGGGAGGAACAGCGGGCCATGCCCGCGTTGCGGGCGTTGCGGGGGGTTCTGGGGGGCGCGAAGCGTCGCTCCCCCGGGCCAGTACTGCGGCTGAGCTAACGGCGCGGCAGGCAAGGGCGGCGGCTGCGGCGGTCCTTGCCGCGGCGGTCCCTGCTGCTGGGGCTCCGGGGGTCCCTGGTAGGTGCGGCACGCGGTGCAGTACCCGGCCGCGTCGAGATTCGTTCCACCGCAGACTCCGCACGGCCGCATGCCGCTCTCCTCGCCCGCCGCAAAGACCCCCAACACCCGCAATCCTAGCCAACCCCGTCCGGGTCAGGCCACCGCGATCCCCGCTCCGCACGGAGGAGCGCGAGGCCCAGGCCACGGTCCCCGCCGCCTCCTGCTCCCGCATCCGGTTAGGGCTGAGCGTTTGTCAGAGGCCCGCGCTACGTTCGGTTGCATGAATGGTGCGCTACGTAATGGTAGTCATGAGCTGGCAGAGTGTATTACACTTTACAGCATGCCCAGGAACAACCCGAACGAGCGGTTCTCCGTCAGCCTTCCCTCGGATCTGGCGCAGGCGCTCAGGGACCAGGCCGACAGCCGCTATGACGGCAATCTGTCGGCCGCGCTCGCCGAGGCCGTCGGACACTTGGTGACCTACGCCACAGTGCGCGAGAGGGGACTCGCCGCCATGGACGAATACGAGGCCGAGTACGGCGCCTTCACCGAGGAGGAGCTCGCGGAGGCTCGCGTCCGGGTCGCCGCCGAGATGGGCTGGGACATCAATGATCCCCGGCTGCACGACCGGCGGTCCGCATGACGGCCTACGTGGTATATGACGCCGGTGCCTTGATCGCCGCCGACAGGAGTCAGCGGATGTTTCTTGCCGGGCATAAAATAAGGCTGAAAGCGGGTGTTGTACCGCTGCTGCCCGCGCCTGTACTTTCACAGGCGTGGGCTCCCGGGGGACAGCACGCGATGCTGCACAAGGTCGTCAAGGGCTGCCTGGTGATGCCGTTCACGGACGATCACGCCCGTGGCGTCGCGGCGCTCTGCCGGGGAGCCGGACTTACCGATGTGGTCGGCGGTTTCGTTGCCCTGACCGCGATCATGCATGACCACGCGACCGTCATCACCAGCGACGTCGACGACATCCGCAGGCTGGTAACGGCTGTGCCTAGCAGATCTCGCGTGGTCGTCTGCCGGCCGTGATCGCCGCTGTCCTACCAGGGGACGGGGCCGGTGGCGTCGAAGTAGCCGCCGGTGGGGCCGTCGGCTCCGATGGTGGCCATCCGCACGATGATCTCGGCGCCCTGCCCGACGGTCTGGGTGCCGCGGTGACCGTTGAGGTCGGTGGCGGTGTAGCCGGGGTCGACGGCGTTTATCCTGATCGCCGGGAAGGCCTTGGCGTACTGCGAGGTGAGCATGTTCAGGGCGGTCTTGGACGAGGGGTAGGCCAGGCCCACCAGGGTGGACTCGAACCGGCCTGGATCGGTGGTGACGGCCAGCGAGCCCATGCCGCTGCTCACATTCACCACGACGGGCGCGCTGCTGGCCTGCAGCAGCGGGAGGAAGGCGTGCGTGACCCGGACGACGCCGAAGACGTTGGTGTCGTACACGGACTGCATGTCAGTGCCGGTGACCTCGCCGGGCGGCCTGGCACCTCCGCCGATGCCGGCGTTGTTGACCAGGACATCGAGGTGACCGGCCTGCTCGCGGACGAGCGCCGCGGCGGCCTGGACGGAGGGCTCGCTCGTGACGTCGATCAGTACCGGCCGGGCACCGAGCGTGGCGGCCGCTTCCTTGCCGAGCCGCTCGTCACGTGCTCCGAGGTAGACGGTGTGTCCCGCGGCGACCAGGCGGCGAGCGGTCTCGAATCCCAGGCCCTTGTTCGCCCCGGTGATGAGTGTTGTTGTCATGAGATCCAGCGTCGTCCGCGGAGCGGATCACAGCTAGTGACCTGGTCTTCCTGGGACCAGCAGTACCAGCCAGCGGGGGGGCGGGGGCGGGCCGCGCCGCGCATACTGGATGAGTGAGCAATGTCAGCGAGCTCGGCCAGGCGCTGCGCGGCTGGCGTGACCGCGTCCAGCCGGCCTCGGCGGGGCTGCCAGCGGGCAGGCAGCGCCGGGCGGCGGGACTGCGGCGCGAGGAACTGGCGCTGCTGGCTGGCGTGTCGGCCGACTACATCACCCGGCTCGAGCAGGGCCGGGCCGCCAGCCCGTCGGCGCAGGTCCTCGCCGCCCTGGCGCGGGCCCTGCGGCTGTCGGAGGAAGAGCGGCGGCATCTTTTCCTGCTCGCGGGGCAGCCGCCCCCCGCGACCGGGCATATCACGGCCAGCCTCACCCCGGGTGTGCAGCGGCTGCTCGACCAGCTCGACGGCACCGCGGTCGGCGTCTACGACGCTGCCTGGACCCTCCTCGCGTGGAACCCGCTGTGGGCCGCCCTGATGGGTGACCCGTCCGCGCTGCAGGGACTCGACCGCAACGTGCTGTGGCGGCACTTCACCGGTCAGGCCATGCCCCCAGCGGGGGGTTTTGGGGGGCGTGAAGCGTCGTCCCCCCGGGCAATGCCTCCTGCGGGGGGTCTTGGGGGGCGCGAAGCGTCGTCCCCCCAGGTAAGCAGGGTCAGTCACACCCCGGAGCAGGAAGCCGCCTTCGAGGCATCCGCGGTCGCCGACCTCAGGGCGGCGACCGCCCGCTACCCCAGGGACGTCAGCCTGCGGCGGCTCGTCGCCGGCCTGCGCGCCGCAAGCACCCGGTTCGGCGAACTGTGGGATGCCCGCGCCGTCGGCACCCACGAGGCAGACCGCAAGACCATCCACCACCCGGACGTCGGCCCGCTCACCCTCGACTGCGATGTCCTCACCGTCCGCGGCAGCGACCTGCGCATCGTCGCCTATACCGCCGCACCCGGCACTGACGCCGCCGACAGGCTCAGGCTCCTTGCCGTCATCGGGACCCAGGCCATGGCCGAACACGCCAGCCCGCAGTGAACTCGCGGTCCTGCCGCAAGCCGGGCGACTGTTTCAGCCGACGCCCCGGAGAAGCTGTGGCACGACGGGTATCCGGGTACCCCGGACGCTACGGTGCGCTATGCATGGTGCGGGGAGTGTCACCACCTCCCGTTCGGTATAAATTTCCTGGTTTTTAATATCTGGGTCAGCCAACCGGGCTGGGCTGGGGTGCCGGGGTCAGCGTCCGGCCCATCATCGGGGACAGCTGCGCCGCGATGCCCGCCAGCTCGCGCAGGTCGGACTCCACGAGTGCCTGGGCGCCATCGCACAGCGCGGCCTCCGGCCGCGGGTGGACGTCCACGATGATGCCGTCCGCGCCGACCGCGATCGCCGCTCTCGACAGCGGGATCACCAGGTCCCGCCGCCCGCCGGAGTGGGACGGGTCCACGATGACCGGCAGGTGAGACAGCCGCTGCGCGACGGGAACGGCGCTGATGTCGAGGGTGTTGCGGGTGGCCGTCTCGAAGGTGCGGATGCCGCGCTCGCACAGGACGATATCCAGGTTGCCGCGCTGCGCGATGTACTCGGCGGCCATCAGCCATTCCTCGATGGTCGCGTTGAAGCCGCGCTTGAGCATGACCGGCTTGCCCGCCGAGCCGACCGCCTGCAGCAGCGGGAAGTTCTGCATGTTGCGCGTCCCGACCTGCAGCATGTCGGCGTAACTCGCGACGAGGTCGACGTCCGCGGGGTCCACCACCTCGGTGACGACAGGCAGGCCGGTCTCCGCCCGCACGTCAGCGAGGATCTTCAGCCCGGCCTCCCCGAGTCCCTGGAACGCGTACGGCGACGACCGCGGCTTGAACGCGCCGCCGCGGAGCAGGGAGGCGCCTGCCGCCCTGGCCATCCTGGCCGCGTCAAGGGTCTGCTCAGGAGTCTCGACCGCGCACGGGCCTGCGATGACCGTCAGGGTGTCCGGGCCGATGGGCACGCCGCTGACCCTGATGACCGAACGGTCCGCATGGTGCTCCCTGCTCACAAGCTTGTAGGGCACAGAGATCCGCACGACGTCGCTGACGCCGGGCAGGCTGTGCAGGTTCAGGGCGCCGAACCGCTCGAGATCGCCGACGAGCCCGACGATTGTGCGGGATACCCCGCGGCTCACGAAAGCGTCACCGCCTGTCGTGCGTACCAGATCGACGACCGCTTCAGTCTCTGACTGGCTGGCCTCCGGGGCCATCACCACGACCATGGTGTCCCTCCTTTGGGTCACTGTTCGAACGGTTACAGCTCGCTGCAACAGACGAAAGCCCCGGGCCACTGGGCCCGGGGCTTCGTCAGGTCACATTCGTCAGCGCAGGATCTGGCTGGCGACCGTCCGAACCTCAGGCCGGTAGCCATACCAAAACCAGAACTGCTGACGCACAGACGAAGAATAGCGCATGCCGCTGCTCGGTGCGCGGCGGGGGCCGGATCCGGTTAAACCCGCCGATTCTGGCCTAGAGGTGCGGCAGGCCTGCCCAGAGGGTGATCGTGCTGCCCTTGGCCGCCTGGCCGGTCGGGCTGTAGTTGAACACCGTGTTGAGCGGGCCCACCCGGATCACGTTGACACTGAAGCCGAGCTGCTGCAGGGCGCTGCGCGCCTGGCCGAGGTCCGTCCCGTCGACGTTGGGGATGGCGACCATCGGCGGGCCGGTGGAGACGTAGATGGTCACCACCTCGCCCGGGGTCATCGGGCTTCCCGCCGCGGGCGACTGCCGGGTGATGATGTTCAGCGGCTGGTTGCTGCCGCTGTCGGGCTGCTCGTTCAGCGAGATGTTGTTCTGCTGCGCCCACGCCTCGATCGTCTGCTTGGCCTGACCGGTGAAATCGGGCAGAGGCGGGCCGGCGCTCACGGTGATCGCGACGGGCGCTGGCTGCGGCCATGACGTGCCAGCGGCCGGATTCGTGCTGATCACGGTGCCTGCCGCGATCGTGGCCGACGCCTGCTGCGTGACGGTTCCCGGCCGGAGCCCCGCATTCTGCAGAGCCGCCTGCGCGCCGGCCAGCGGCTGCCCCGCCACCGCCGGCACCATGATCATGTGCGGTCCCGCGGACGCGATGAGGGTGATCGTCGCGCCTTCCGCCGCACGGCCGCCCATCGTCGGCACGGTACGGATCACGTGGCCCTTCGCTACCTGGTTGTCCAGCATGGGCGCGCCGGTCCTGACGGCGAAGCCCGCGTGGCGCAGCTCGCCGGCTGCCGCCGAGACCGTCAGCCCGGCGACTCTCGGCACGCTCGCGTACCGGGTCGCCGTCTGCCATAGGATCACGCCGCCGATCACCAGCGCGGCGGCCACGCCGATCGCCATGTAGCCGAGCCTGCGCGACAGGGAGCGCCGCCGGGGCCCTGGCTCGGCGGTGCCCGGAGCGCGGTAATAGTCGTCGTAGCCGCCGTCGTCCAGGTCAGCGCGGGACGCGACGAGCGTGTGACTCTGCCTGAGGCTCTGCGAGGCGGGCTGCTCCGGCCATATCCCCTGCGGGGGATCCGACGTCGCCCCTGGCCAGTGCTGCCCGGAGGGCGGCGGGAAGTCCGTGTCGGAGCCGGTGAGGCCCTGCCGGACGTCGCTGACCGCGCGCAGGAACTGGCTGGCGTCTGCCGGGCGCCGCTCAGGATCCCGGCTGGTGGCAAGGGCGACCAGGGCGTCGAAGGCGGGCGGCAGCCCGCCGACGAGGCCCGACGGGGCAGGGACTACGTCGTTGACATGCTTGTAAGCCACCGCGAGCGGGCTGTCGCCTGTGTGCGGCTGGGTCCCCGTGAGCAGCTCGAAAAGCAGGATCCCGGCTGAGTACACGTCTGTGCGCGTGTCGGCCACGCTCCGCGCGACCTGCTCGGGGGCGAGATAGGCGACCGTGCCCATGATCATGCCGGTTCTTGTGTGGCTAGCCGCGGCGATCGCCCTGGCCAGCCCGAAGTCCACGACCTTGACCCGGCCGTCCGACGCGAGCAGGACGTTCTCCGGCTTCACGTCGCGGTGCACGATCCCCGACTCGTGCGCCGCGGAGAGGCCGGAGAGCACCGGGATCATGATGTCGAGCGCCTCTCGCGGGCCGAGCCGCCCGCGCTCGCTCAGCAGTTCCCGCAGCGTCCTGCCCGGGACGTACTCCATCGCCAGGTAGAGGTTCCTGCCGTCGCTGCCCTGGTCGAAGACGCCGACCACGTTGGGGTGGGAGAGCCGTGCCACCGACTTGGCCTCGCCGATGAACCGGCGGACGAAGTCCTCGTCACCGGCCAGCTCGGCGTGCATGATCTTGAGCGCTACCGTGCGGTCGAGCCGCGTGTCCGTGGCGACGTACACGGTGGCCATCCCGCCGCGGGCGATACGGGATCCCACGCGGTAGCGACCGTCGAGCAAATGGCCGATCGGGCCAGAGGTCGGGTCGGCGAGGGTCGTATCCATCCAGGCGAGTCTACGAGTATTACCCCCCTCTTTCCTGCTTAACCGCTTCTCTGCTACCCGCTTCTCTCCCAGGCGGGTCGCCGGTTCGCCGGGTTACTGACTGTCTGGTCAGGCAGGCCGTGGCGGCGACGAGGCGGTGGCGTAGCGTCGGCGGGGCACCCGGCCGGCCCGGTAGGCGAGCCGCCCCGCCGTGACCCCGAGACGCATCGCCTCCGCCATCAGCTCGGGCTCCCTTGCCCGGGTGACCGAGGTCGCGAGCAGCACGGCGTCGCAGCCGAGTTCCATGGCCACGGTGGCGTCGCTCGCCGTGCCGATGCCCGCGTCGAGCACCACGGGCACGCTAGCGCCCTCGACGATCAGCTCGATGTTGTGCGGGTTCCTGATGCCGAGCCCGGACCCGATCGGGGCGCCGAGCGGCATCACCGCGGCGCAGCCGGCCTGCTCCAGCCTGCGCGCGAGCACGGGGTCGTCGTTCGTGTACGGCAGGACGGTGAACCCGTCGGCGACGAGCAGCCCGGCCGCTTCGAGCAGCTCCACGGGATCGGGCAGCAGGGTGCGCTCATCAGCGATCACCTCCAGCTTCACCCAGTTCGTGCCGAGCGCCTCCGCGGCCAGCCGCGCCGTGCGCACCGCCTCCACGGCGGTGTAACAGCCGGCCGTGTTCGGCAGCACGCGGATGCCGCGGCTGGCGAGGACGTCGAGCACCGAGCCGGAAGCTGAGGGATCCACCCTGCGCATCGCGACCGTGGTCAGCTCCGTACCGGAGGCGGCCAGCGCACGCTCGAGCACGTCAAGGCTGGGTGCGCCGCCGGTGCCCATGATCAGCCGCGAGCCGAAGGTCTCGCCCGCGATGACGAACGGGTCATCCATGATCAGCCTCCTTGCACCGCGGTGAGGACCTCCACCCGGTCGCCCTCTGCCAGTGCCGTCGATTCCCACGCCGCCCGGGTTACCACCTCGTCGTTCACCGCGACAGCCACGCCGCTCGCCGCCGCGCTGACGAGGCGGACGGCTTCGGCCACTGTGACGTCCCGCGGCAGCTCGCGCGGGGTGCCGTTGACGGTGACGTTCATCGCACCCGCCTTTCATGCCCCTCGCGGGGGGGTCTGGGGGGGCGCGAAGCGTCGTCCCCCCTGGCAATGCCCTCGCGGGGGGGTCTGGGGGGGCGCGAAGCGTCGTCCCCCCTGGCAAGCACCGTAAAGCGGGTGACTGTGAAGGGCGCCACCACGCCCGGCAGGCGTTCGGTATCCAGGTATTCGGCTATGGCGTCCGCGGTGACGGGCGCCAGCAGCACGCCCGCCCGGAAATGACCTGTCGCGAGCACCAGGCCGGGCAGCATGGAGGGGCCGAGCACGGGCGCGTTGTCCGGCGTGCACGGGCGCAGCCCCGCCGACGCCTCGCCGAATCCCAGCTCGGTGATGCCTGGTACCAGGGTGCGGGCGTCGCGCAGCAGCTCCCAGACGCCGCCCGCGGTCACCTGGTCGTCCGGGCCGCGTTCTTCCTGCGTCGCGCCGATCACAAGCTCGCCGCCCTCCCTGGGCACGAGGTAGACCGAGGAGCCGCGGACCAGGCCGCGGACGGACCTGGCGAGCAGTTCACCTGTGCCGCGCAGCCGCAGGATCTGCCCCTTGACAGGCCGGACCGGCGGCGCGGCACCCGGCGGCAGGCCGCCGATGCTCGCGGAGCTCCAGCCCGCCGCCAGCACCACCCAGTCAGCCGCGATCACGCTCCCGTCCCCCAGCCGGACTCCCGAGGCCCGCTCCTTCCGTGATGGTGCGGATGCGCGGAGGACTTCCGTGACCGGTACACGGATGATCGTCACGCCAGCCCGCGACGCCGCGGCGAGCAGCGCGCGGGTGAGCAGCCGGGGGTCTATGGATCCGTCGCCGTGGACGAGCAGCCCGCCGCGGATCGACGGATCGAGGAGCGGCTCGATGCCCCGGCACTCGCGCGCGGTGAGCGGTCGCACCGGCAGGCCGAGCGATTCCTGGAGCGCGCGAAGCTCGCCGAGCACGGCCAGGTCATCGGCGTCATAAGCGACCTGCAGCGTGCCCGTCTGGCGGAACCCTGTCGGCTCGCCGGTAAGCCCGGTCAGCTCCGCGGTGAAGCCCGGATAGCGCTCGAGCGATTCCACTCCGAGCCTGAGGAGGTTCTTCTCGGCGTACGCGACCTCGGAGACCGGGGTCAGCATGCCGGCGGCGGCGTGCGACGCACCGCGTCCCGGCGCCGGATCGGCGACCGTTACCGTCAGCCCGCGCTGCGCGGCCCGCCAGGCCACGGCCAGGCCGATTATCCCGCCGCCGATGATGACTGCCGATGTCATGCACCCGCTCCCTTCGCCGGCATGATCCGGATCAGGTTCGTACGGTCGGAGGCTCTCCAGCCTCCCTCTCAGCCCGGTCCGCACCGGGCTCCCGTGCGCAGAGGCCACGATAGTGGGCGCTGGCAGTACGTGCCTGGCGCGCCTGCGGCACTGCCCAGGGGATGAACCCCCGGATGACTCTCGCAAGGCAGGGCCAAGCAGTCCTGCCCTCGCGGCCTCTTGGCTCTAGCCTATTTGATCGTGGGAGCTATCGAGCGGGTGGTTGTGGCCGGCGGCGGGCTTGCCGGGCTGCGGACCGTTGAGGAACTCCGCGCCCGCGGCTACAAGGGGACGGTGACCCTGTGCGGCGCCGAACGGCATCCGCCCTATGACCGTCCGCCGCTATCCAAGCAGCTGCTCACGGGAGAACGGGACGACACGACGCTCGACGCCGACCTCGCCGCGCTAGGCGTTGACCTGCGGCTGGGCGAGGCCGCCACCGGGCTTGCCGGGGGAGTGCTGCGGACCGGCGGCGGCGAGTACCCGTTTGACCGGCTGGTGGTCGCCACCGGGGCCGCGCCCATCGCCCTTCCCGGCGACGGGACGCAATGGTTCCTGCGGACGATTGACGATGCGCTCCGGCTGCGCGAGGCATTCCGCCCCGGGCTGCGGCTGGCCGTCATCGGGGCGGGCTGGATCGGCGCCGAGCTGTCTACCGCGGCGGCGGCCCGCGGCTGCGACGTCACCGTCGTGGAGGCGGCAGCTGCCCCGCTCGCGGCTGCCATCGGCACCGAGGTGGGTTCGGTGACCGCGTCCTGGTACGAGGCGGCAGGCGTGGAGCTGCGGCTCGGCCAGGCGGTGGAGTCCGTCCAGCCTGGCGGCATCGCCCTGTCAGGCGGGGGATGGCTGGACGCCGACGAGATCGTCACCGCTGTCGGCGTCCGGCCGCAGGTGAGCTGGCTGGAGGGGTCCGGCGTGAAGCTGGACAACGGGGTGCTCGTGGACGAGGGGCTGCGCACCACGGTCCCCGGCGTCTACGCCGCGGGGGACTGCGCGGCCTTCATGTCGCGCCTGTACGGAAGGCGGCTGCGCTTCGAGCACTGGGACGTGGCACTGCACGCGCCGGAGGTCGCCGCGGCCAACCTCCTCGGCGGTGACGAGGTGTACAACCCGGTCCCTTACTTCTGGTCGGAGCAGTTCGGCCGGATGGTGCAGTACGCCGGGTACCACGGGGCCGCCGGCCGGCTGGTCTGGCGCGGCGATCCCGCCGGGCGGCAGTGGGCGGTCTGCTGGCTGGCGGCATCGCCAGATGAGCCGCCCCCCCCAGACCCCCCCGCCGGATCGCCAGGGGGGCCGGCCCATCCAGACCCCCCCGCCGGGGCGGAGCGGCTTGTCGCGATCCTGGCCGTCGGCAGGCCGCGCGACGTGCTGCAGGGACGGCGCGTGATCGCCTCAGGCGCTGCGGTGGACGCCGGGAAGCTCGCCGATCCCGACGTGCCCCTGCGCAATGCGACCACGGACTGACCAGGGCTCAAGACCGGCCCTGTGGCTGTCACACCACATGAGAAAGTGCCATCTATCCCGAACGAGAGCGGTCAAGCGCGAGCGCCAGGGATGGCTGTCCCCGCCGCGCCCGGTCGCGTGAAGGTGCCCTTGTGCGGTTCTGTCGTTGGCTTCCTTTGCTACATCGTTGTCCCGGGCGCCGCGGCTCCGCCGGGCGGGCCTGCCTAACTACAGCAGTGGTCCATTCACACACACCAGACTACGTGAATGGACCACTGCTGTAGTTCTGACGGGGTGAACGTGACCTTCATCGGGTCGGGGCTGGCGGGGGTCCGGCGTGGGAAGGTGCCCTTGTGCGGTTCTGGCCGGGCCGTGGTCGACCCTCGCCGCGTTGCGCTGGTTTGGCCGTGCTGGTCTGGCCGTGCTGGTTTGGCTGGGGGCGTGGCGTGGGACATTGGGGACGTGGCACAGATCGATACAGTCGCCGACGCACAGATCGGCGCCTGGCTCACGCTCCCCGATGTGGCCGACCGGCTCGGGATTCCCGTGAGCCGGGTGAGGCAGTTGCTTCGCGACCACAAGCTGCTAGCCGTGCAGCGCCCTGACGGCACGTTCAGCGTGCCTGCCGCCTTCCTCGATGGCGGCCAGATCGTCAAGGGCCTGCACGGAACGCTGACCCTGCTCCTCGACTGCGGATACGACGAGTTCGCCGCGCTGCGCTGGCTGTTCACCGCCGACGCGTCGCTGCCTGGCACGCCGATCGAGGCGATCGCGCAGAACCGGCGCACCGCGGTCAACCGGCGGGCACAGGCACTGGCGTTCTGACCGCTCGCGTTCGCGGCGGCGCGCTCAGGCCGCGTCGTTTCCGGAATGGGGTGGTTACAACAGCACCATTCCGGAAATGATGCGGCTGCGCACCGAGACTCGGGGCATCTCTGCGCCTCCACTCGCCATTTCGTCGGCGGCCGGACCGGTCTAGACCGGTCCGGACCGGTCTAGACCGGCTGGCTCGGGGTCCGCCCGAAGCCGGGCTTTGCCCGGCCGGCTCGAGTTCGGGTAAGAACCGGTGCGTTCCGGCGCAACCTAGGACGAAGGGCGCGGCAGGGAGAGAGTCGGCGCTCCCGTTAGGCTGGAAAAATGTCTTTCGGTCTTCGGGAGAGGCTGGCTGCCGCCCGGCTGTACCTGTGCACGGATGCCAGGCAGCGGCGCGGCGACCTGCCCGGGTTTCTCGACGCCGTGCTCGGGGCGGGAGTAGACATCGTCCAGCTCCGGCAGAAGGGCCTGGAGGCAGGGCGCGAGCTGTCCATCCTCGAGGTGTTCCGCGACAAGTGCGAAAAGCACGGCGCGCTGCTCTCCGTCAACGACCGCGCGGACGTCGCCTACGCGGCGGGCGCGGACGTCCTGCACCTCGGGCAGGACGACCTGCCCGTCCGGGCCGCCCGGGAGATCATCGGGCCGGGGCCGCTGATCGGGCGGTCCACCCATGCCGAGGCGGAGGCGGCGGGAGCGGCGGCGCAGGACGGCGTGGACTACTTCTGCGCGGGACCGGTGTGGCCTACCCCGACGAAACCCGGGCGGCCTGCACCCGGGCTGCCGCTGCTGCACTATGCCGCCGGGCTCGCCACGGCTCGCCCGTGGTTCGCGATCGGCGGGATCGACCTGGCCAGCCTCGACCAGGTACTCGCGGCCGGGGCGAGGCGAGTCGTCGTCGTGCGGGCGATCACGGAAGCCGCCGACCGGTGACACCGGCGCTCTCAGGCCCTCCAGCGTAGGCCTGGATCGACACCGCGGCGGTATACGGGCTCGGCCACTCCGAGGAGATCGTCGCGAGGCGCTCGACGGCATTCCCGCAGCCGACCGGCCCTACGCGTTCACCAAGGCCGGTCTTGTCCGGGATCCCGGGCGACGGACTGGTCCGGGCTGCGGCGGGCGGCGGTTAGCCTGCCGCGGCTACCCTTGCGGTATGCCGTTGAGCCCCCGCCACCACGCCCCCGCGATCCGGGATCTCCTCGCGGCGGGCGGGGAGTCGTTCTCCTTCGAGTTCATGCCCCCCAAGACGGAAGTGGAGGAGCGGCAGCTCTGGCGGGCGATCCGGCAGCTCGAGCCGCTGCTGCCGACGTTCGTCTCGGTGACCTACGGCGCGGGCGGATCGACAAGGGAACGGACCGTCCGGGTGACCGGGCGGATCGCCGCGGAGACCACGCTGATCCCGGTCGGGCACCTGACGGCGGTGGGACATTCGGTTTCCGAGCTGCGGCACGTGATCGGCTCGTACGCGGCGGTGGGGGTGCGCAACGTGCTCGCGCTCCGCGGTGACCCCGCCGGCGGTCCTAACGCGGAGTGGGTGGCGCACCCGGACGGCCTGGGTTACGCCGACGAGCTGGTCCGGCTCGTCATGGCGTCTGGTGACTTCTGCGTTGGTGTCGCGGCGTTCCCCGAGAAGCACCCGAGATCCCCGGATCTCGAATCTGATGTTGCCTATTTTGTACAGAAGTGCCGCTCGGGGGCTGACTTCGCCATCACCCAGATGTTCTTCTATCCCGACGACTACCTGCGGCTGCGCGACCGCGTCGCGGCCCTAGGCTGCGACGTGCCGATCATCCCCGGGATCATGCCGGTTACCAACGTGCGGATGATCGAGCGGTCGGCCGAGCTGTCTGGCGCCCGGTTCCCCGCCGAGCTCGCGGCGCGGCTGCGCGCCGTCGAGGGCGACAGGGCCGCGGTGCGGCAGATCGGCGTCCAGTACGCCGCCGCGATGTGCGAGCGGCTGCTCGCCGAGGGGGTACCGGGGCTGCACTTCTACACGTTCAACTGGTCGACGGCGACGCGGGAGATCTACCAGCATCTCGGGCTTCACGCGCGGGCGTCGCGGAGCGGCAGCTCGGCTCCCATCACCGCGTAGGGCGGGTAGCTTCCTGGAAAGCTGAACCCGGTCAGCAGGTCGGTGAACCCGACGCCGCGGTACAGCCGCCTGGCGGGGGAATCGGCGTCCATGGTGGAGAGCACGGCCGTCCGCTCTGAACGGCCGGCGGTGAGGCCGAAAAGCAGGCGCTTGCCGATGCCGTGGTGCTGGTGGTCCGGGCGGACGTGCACCTCGGCGATCTCGAAGGAGTCGGCCAGCCACGCCGCCGCGCTTTCCGTCCCTGCCGTCGCGGTCAGCGCGGACCCGACGAGGTCATGCCACCACTGCCCGCGCGTACCGTGGAAGCCGTATGCGAACGCGATGATTTCCCCGGCGGCTCCGCCGGGGACCCTGCTGGCGGTCGCGGCGGCCATGACCCGCCCGCCCGTGCTGGCGCCAGGGCCGCGGGATACGGGCGCGGTGGCGGATGCGGGTACGGCGGTCGCGGCAACCGCGCGGAACGCCGGGTTGCCCGCGTGCCTTTCCATGATGGAGCGCCGCCCTAGCAACTGGCTGGCGGGCGGCTCCATCGCGGCCTCGTACACGGTGAGTATCGCGGCGAGCTCCGCGGCGAAGCTCCTCGCGTCAAGTTCCCGCAACTCGGTGTCCTTCTGCATCCCGGCCAGCTTACGGGATCTTGAGATGCGCAGGGGAGCGGGATATTCCCATTAAACATATCGGAATAGTTGACAAAAGAAGATCGCCTTGGTTGAGTGGGAATCGTGCTCGACCCGGCGCGCCCGGGCAAGGCTTGACCTGTGCCGCATGGCTAGCGCGCCGCACGCCTGGCAGGAGGGAAGCTCATGTCGTCAGCCGGCCCGGCCATCGACGTTCGCCGCATCGCAGGGAACATCGGAGCCGAGATCACCGGAGTGCGGGTAGGCGCCGACCTGCCCGACTCGATCGTGACGATCATCCGTGATGCCTTCCACGAGCACAAGGTGATCTTCTTCCGCGGTCAGCAGCATCTGGACGACGCAGAGCAGGCCGGGTTCGCGCGGCTGTTCGGCGAGCTGACCACCGCCCATCCGACGGTGCCGGGAATCGAGTCCGAGCGCCGCGTGCTCGAGCTTGACGCCCAGCGCGGCGGGGGAAAGGCGAACGCCTGGCACACCGACGTGACGTTCGTTGACCGGCCGCCGGCCCTGTCGCTGCTGCGCGCTGTCACGCTTCCGCCGTACGGAGGCGACACCACCTGGGCGAATACGGCGGCCGCCTACCAGAGCCTGGCTCCCGAGCTGCGCGAGCTTGCCGACCGGCTGTGGGCCCTGCACTCCAACGAGTACGACTACGCGGAGCGGCGCGGCGGCGGGGTAAGCGCGGGCTCCGCCCGCGAGGAGCGGCACTACCGCGAGGTCTTCCTCTCGACCGTCTACGAGACCGAGCACCCGGTCGTACGCGTCCACCCGGAAACCGGCGAGCGGGCCCTGCTGCTCGGGCAGTTCGTCACGCGCATCCTCGGCGTGCCCGCTGCCGACTCCCGGTACCTGTTCGAGCTCTTCCAGCGGCACGTGACGCGGCTGGAGAACACGATCCGGTGGCGCTGGGCGCCCGGTGACCTGGCGCTCTGGGACAACAGGGCGACCCAGCACTACGCGATCGACGACTACGGGAACCTCCCGCGCCAGGTCCACCGGGTCACTGTCGGCGGCGACGTGCCGGCCGGCGTGGACGGACGGCGGAGCATCGCCCGCGAAGGGGACGCCTCCAGCTACGTCTCGCCAGTAAGCGCCTGACAGACCGCCTGCATGGGTCGGCGGTCCCTGACCGGGATCGCCCGCAGGCATGGGCCGTATGTACGACCTGCCTGTCGCGCTACGGCCGCGCCGACCGTCCCGATGAAGGGGACCTTCACCCAGCGCGGGCCGCACAGGGGCACCTTCATATGGCGGGGCCTGCCGGGCCACGAGCACTCTGTCCTCCTCGGGCCGGTCATGTGCACAGCGACGCCTGGTCTCCCCGAGGAGATGACGGCACGCGCGTAGTCCTCGGTCTGCACCAAGCCGGGTATGCGGCTCATATCCCAGTTATGTATCTTGACAGCCTTCTCTTCGAGGCTTGGCGCCAGGGCGAACCATGGCGGGAACGACTCACGGCTGATGTCCTCGTGACGCCGTTCGAAGGTGCCGGGCAGGTTCATCTCGCGATCGCATGCGCACGCGAATTCGAGGGTCGGCGTCCGCGTGCATGTCTCGATACAGGAAACGAGCTTGTCCGAATAGCCGATTCTGGCCCCCAGCTCTGTCTGTGCCCGTCCTAGCTGGTGCCGCCAGCTCCGGAGCTCAGCGGCGAACATTACCAGCGCTAGTGTCTCCGCACCACCTGAGGGCTTCTCTACATCATTCATGCCGTCCTATACATCGGTCATCATGCCCTCCCTTGGTATGGCGGATATCGCGCCCTGGATGCATTGTCTAGACGATTTGCGCTAACCCATTCCAACCATAAGTCTGACCTGCTCTCATGTGCAGGAGAACCGCAAAGCCAACCGGTACGGAGCAGTGTTAATAGCTATCAAAACCTCGCAAATCGACCGCATCCGACCTCTCAGGACGTGTCCCGCCGGGGACGTGAGGGCTATTCCAAAGCAGTTTCTGATGAGGATCGGCAGCGTGGCGATCCTCGCCACGGCCGGCAGCGAACTACAGCAATGGTCCATTCACACAGTCTGGTGTGTGTCGATGGACCACTGCTGTAGTTGCGGCGATGCGGCGCCCGGGCCGGACGGGGTCGCGGCCTGGCAAGATCACGGCATGAAGGATTTTGAATAACCCTCGTGGAACTGCGTCACGGCTACACCGCAGGCGATGTCACCGCAACGCAACGCGCGGGAGCAGGTGTCTGCTGAGAGCCACGGATTGCCGTCATCTCGTGGGGGCGGCGTCACGACGCTTCCGTTAGGTATAAGGGGTTTGATTTTTAATGTGTGGCTGACGGCCGGGGCCAGCCTTAAAGGATGCGGCGGCCTGCGGCTGGCGGCGTTACGTTCACCCTGACGGTGCTCCGGCCTAGGGTGGCGTGTCGTGCGGTGAGCGTCACCAGTCCTGTCTCGCCGGGCAGTGAGCGGATCCAGGCCGCCCCCAGCCCGCCGTACTCGCCGAAGGCGAAGGGGTTATCGCCGACGAGCACCGCGGGGCCGGCCAGCGACAGCCGGACGTCACCGGTGACATGCCTGCGCTGGTTTCCGTATGCGTCGAGGGCGCGGAACGTCACGCGGGTCGCGTCGGAGCCGTCCGCCTCGATCGCGGTGTCGTCCGCGGCCATCACCAGGCGGTCGCCGGACGGGTCGGCGGACATCCGCAGCACCGCCACCCGCGCCCCGTCCACGTAGCCTTCGACGCGCAGCTCCGGCCGGGTCCTGCCGTCCACGGTGAGGTCGGCGAAGACGGGCGGGTAGGCGAGGTGACCGAACCGCTCAGCGCCGGGCGCCGGCGCCCCGGTCGCGATGCGCCTGCCGCCGGCGTAGATCTCCAGCCGCTCGCAGTTGGTGGCGATCATGGTGCCAGGCCCGGGGCCGTGCGGTGGCGAGCCAGGCCCGAAGTCCCAGAAGAACGTCGGCATGATCACCGGGCGGACCCGCGGGTCCACCTGCGCCTGGTAGAACGCGGCACCGGGCTTGGGCACCCTGAAGCCGTCGGCGACCCCCGCCCACTTCACCGCGTCCGCACCGCCGAGCAGCGAGGCATAGTCGAAGGCCGCCCAGCCGAGCAGGCCCGCATAGCGGGCATCCGATCTCGCGACCGCGTGCACCTGAGCGTGCAGGACCGCCTGCCTGGCGAGCGCGTCCGGCGGGTCGGTCCAGCGGAAGTGCTGCTGGGGGGCCTGGTGCGCTCCGACCGCTTCCGTGACGAGGTAGGGCACGCCAGGCAGCGGCGGCAGCAGCGTGGCGTGGCCGTCGGGCGTGACGTGATAATCGTTGAACGCGAACACGTCCTCGGCCCACTGCGCCGGGGAGTAGATGTCCATGGCCCCGGACGTCTGCCGTGAGCCGTCAAGCTCGTCGGCGATCCGGCGGGCGCGGGAGTACAGCTCCGGGCTGTCCCTTGTCTCGTTGAGCCTGGTGCCCCACACGACCACGGACGGGCGGCTGCGGTCGCGGATCACCATGTCGCGGATGTCCTGCTCGGCCTGGGCCTGCCACCGCGGGCCGCCGACGTAGTGCCATCCGGGTGCCTCTTCCCAGACCATCAGGCCGAGCTCGTCGCAGGCGTCGAGGAAGTGCGGGGACTGCGGGTAGTGCGCACAGCGGACCATGGTGCAGTTGAGGTCGTTCCTGAGTATCTCGGCGTCCCTGCGCTGTACCCGGCTGCCCATGGCCATGCCGGCGTAGGGGAAGAGCTGGTGCCTGTTGAGGCCGAAGACCTCGAAGCGCTTGCCGTTGAGGTAGAAGCCGTCGAGCCGGAACGCAGCCTCGCGGAAGCCGACCCGTACGGACGCGGAATGGCTGCCGCCTCCTGGCACCCAGAGCGTTACCTGGACCGTGTAGAGCTTCGGCGTGTCCGGCGACCACAGGGTTACGTCCCCGATGCTTTCCAGGCTCAGCTCGGCGACCGTGGCGCCCGTCGCCGTGAGCCGCCTGACGGTCGACGCGGCGGCAATCCGGCGGGAGCCGTCGAGCAGCTGGGCGACGACACGTACGGGGGATTCCGGGATGGCGGCGGCGTCGATCGCGGCGCGCACCTCGATGCCGCGGCCAGGCGCGAGGACGTTGACCGGCCTGGCGAAGACGTCGGAGATGAAGACGCCGGGCACGATCCGCAGGCGAGCGTCGCGGTAGATGCCGCCCGGCTGGAGGAAGTCGACGGTTCCCGCGCCGGCCGGCGCGCCATCGGGCGGCACGTCCAGCCATCTCGAATCCACGATGACGGCGAGCACGTTGTCGCCGGGGGCGACCAGGCCGGTCAGCTCGACCGACCAGGGGAGGTAGCCGCCGCGGTGGAAGCCCGCGTGGACGCCGTTCAGCAGCACGGCCGCGTTCGTCATCACGCCGTCGAAGTCGACGAACAACCTGCCCTGGCGCAGCGCCGTGGCGTCGAAATGACGCCGGTAGATCCATGCCCGCTGCCATGTCGCCGGGTCCCAGTCGCGCCAGGAGAGCGGAGTGACCGTATGCGGCAGCGTGATGGGGACGAAGAGGGTGTCGTCGTAGCCGGGGTCTGCCGCGCCGTCGACGTACGGGCCGCCGAACAGCCATCCCGTGTTGAACTCACGCACGCCGGCCGTCAGGCGCTGAGCGGGGCGGCCGGGGACCAGGGCGCGCGCGAGCGCTACCAGCGGGAGTACCGCCACGCCGGCGCCGCCGATCAGCCCAGCCTGCAGCATCGCCCGCCGCGACGGCCTGTCGCGGCTGGCTGCTGATGTCCCCGGTTTCTCTCGCCGCTGCCCTGGACCAGGGCGCTGGCTGGCGGAAGCCACGGCATAAAACTAGCTAACCGCCTGGGACCCGGGGCGACAGGGATGTCGTGGTGGTAGGCGGTGTGGCGGCTAGCCGGGCCCTGATTTTGTCGGACCCTCTCGGTAGGTTCGAACTCAGGTCCAAACGGGTTGGACAGTATGACGAATCTATGTTCGAATGTTCCTATGCGGAGCCATCCGGGCACGTTCCCGGCCCCGGGCACAACAGGTGCCGGCCAGGCGGGGCGAGGGGAAGCGCCTTGCCTGGCCGCCGCTCCGCACGAGAGGAGGCGGCGATGAACGCAGTCGTGTCAGTGCAGTGCAGGGTCGCGCCCTCGGCCCTTTCCCTGCTGGAGTCCGCGCGGCACGGGCTTGCCGGTGCCGCGGGCGAGGCGGCGCCGGCCGCCCGGTATGTCGGTGCCCATCTGGCCGCGCTCCGCGCGGCCGCGGCGGTGGTGACCGCCCGCGGCGAGCCGGGGACCGGCGCGCGGCGCCGGGGACCCCGCAGCGTCTGGGAGCTTCTCCCGCGAGTAGAGCCCGCTCTCGCTGAGTGGGCGGCATTCTTCGCGGCGGGTGCCAGCAAGCGGGCCGCTGCCGAGGCAGGACTGCCGCGCGCGGCTTCCGCCCGCGAGGCTGATGACTTGCTGCGCGATGCTGAGACGTTCCTGTCGCTGGCAGAGACAGCGCTGGGCATGCAGGGACAGCCGCTGCTACCGCTTGGGACCGCAGGATAGCCGGGCGTTTGTACGGGATGCGGTCGGCGGCGGCGCGTCAGCGGTTCCGGGGGGCGGCTTTCGCGGTATCCGGGCCGTTTTTGCGCTAGGCAAGCCCTGCACCCGGCTAATCGTGCGCTAGGCAAGCCCTTGGCTCGGGGCAGCCCTGCGCCTGGGTGGGCGGGCTCCTTGCCCCGGGGGCAGTTTTTGCGCTAGGCAAGCCCTGCACCCGGGCTTGGAGCGGACCTGCTACCTGACGCCTTGCGGGAGCGCCGAGACGCTCCCGCAAGACCGCTAGAAGGCCTCTACCGCCCCGCGTGCCTCGGCGTCGAGCACGCCCCAGCCAATCAGTTCTTCTGTCAGGTCAGAGGGCGACCTGTCATAGATGACGGCGAGCGAGCGCAGGTCCTCCTGGCGGATGGACAGCACCCTGCCGTTGTAGTCGCCGCGCTGGCTCTGGATGGTCGCCACATAGCGGGCTAGCGGCCCTGCCTTGTCCTTCGGCAGCTGGCCCATGCGCTCGAGGTCGATCACGAGCTTCGGGGTCGGCGCAAGGGCCGTCGGCGCGGCATCGCCTGGCAGCAGTTCTCCAACCGGGACTCCGTAGAACTCGGCCAGCTCGGCCAGTTTCTGCACGGTTACCGACCGGTCGCCGCGCTCGTAGGAGCCTACGACCACGGCCTTCCACCGGCCGCGTGACTTCTCTTCGACTCCATGTAGGGAGAGTCCCTGCTGGGTGCGGATGGCACGCAGCCGCGCACCCAGTGTCTTGGCGTACTCAGATGGCATGTTCGGCCCCCCGGCCTGTGGTCGCTTAAAGTAACGGTTACGGACAGTGACGGTAAGCCGCGAGAGCCACAAGGTCAAGCCGAATAGCAAAAAGTGGTCGAACTTACCAGGTACCCGGCGCGTCGGCTCAGGGCGGCGCGGAGGCTCCAGGCGGCCCTGTCGACTGGCCGGCTGAACGCTTCCCGCCGTACCGGTAGCCCGGCATTGTGGCCGGACCGGGGCAGATTCCGGGGTGTATACGACTGTGGCGCGAGGCGAGCCCGGCGGTCATGCCGACACTCCGCCAGAAGCCCCATAGTGTGATACAAATCACCCATTGATACCCAAGATGCCGCGCGGGTCACGCACGGTAAACGCCGGGGCGGTACGCGGTGATCTAGACGGCGGCAAGCGGCACCGCGGTGCTCGTCCGGAGGCCGCTGGGACCCCCGGGGGATCTCCGCTGGGACCCCCGGGGAATCTCCGCGGTGATGACTCCGGGGAGGACGCGGAGAACCCCCGCAAGGAGCGCGGCTCTGCGGTCCGGCCTACGCGACTTTCCCGCATGAAAAGGCCGAGGCGGTGCGAGCCTCCCGAATCGGACACGCCGCTGACGCGCTGCCTGCGCGATCCCGGACAGGTGTCCTGGTAGCGTGGCCGGCACCGACATCCTTTAAGGCCCGTCCCGTGAGGCGGGAAAGGAGGGTCCTGCTCATGCATGCTCATCGGCCTTCGGGCGATCTCGCCGCAGTCGGCGATGCTAGCCCGGGGGGGCGACCCCCCGGACCCCCCGATGCGGGGCTGCGCCCCGCAGGGCATGTCACCGGTGAGGCTGCTCATCGGCCTTCGGGCGATTTCGCCGCAGTCGGCGATGCTAGCCCGGGGGGGCGACCCCCCGGACCCCCCGATGCGGGGCTGCGCCCCGCAGGCCATGCCGGGGCTGAGGCTGCTCGTGGGCCTTCGGCCGATTTCGCCGGAGCCCGTGATTCTTTCCCGGGGGGGCGACCCTCCGGGCCCCCCGCGAAGGCGGTCCTTGACGCCGCGGAGATCAGCCGGGCGCTGACCCGGATCGCTCATGAGATTCTCGAGCGGACCCATGGCGGCGAAGGGGTCGTCCTTCTCGGCATCCCCACCCGCGGCGTCCCGCTCGGCCGCCGTCTAGCGGAGCGCATCGCGCAGGTCGAGGGGCACGTGATCCCATATGGATCACTCGACATCACCATGCACCGGGATGACTTGCGGCTCCGTCCCGCCCGCGCGCTCGGGCGGACAGACGTTCCGCCGGAGGGCATCGACGACATGATCGTCGTGCTCGTGGATGACGTGCTCTACTCCGGGCGGACGGTGCGTGCCGCCCTCGACGCGCTGAACGATCTGGGCAGGCCGCGTGCCGTCCAGCTCGCTGTCCTGGTCGATCGCGGGCACAGGGAGCTGCCGATCCGGGCCGACTACGTCGGGAAGAACCTGCCGACCTCGCAGCGAGAGGTGGTGCGAGTGCTGCTCGGCGAGGTGGACGGCGAGGACGCTGTGCTCCTCAGCGGGAGTGTCACATGAACAGGCACCTGATCTCCGCCGCGGATCTGAGCAGGGACGATGCCCTGCTCATCCTCGACACCGCGGACGAGCTCGCCCGCATGGCGGACCGCCCGATCAAGAAACTGCCGACGTTGCGCGGGCGGACCGTGGTGAACCTCTTCTTCGAGGACTCGACCAGGACGAGAATCTCGTTCGAGGCCGCGGCCAAGCGGCTCTCCGCTGACGTGATCAACTTTTCGGTGAAGGGATCGAGCGTCGCCAAGGGCGAGAGCCTCAAGGACACGGCGCACACCCTGGAGGCCATGGGCGCCGACGCCGTGATCATCAGGCACAGCGCGTCCGGCGCCGCGCACCGGCTCGCGGGCTGGGTGCGCGGCCGGGTTGTCAACGCGGGCGACGGCACGCACGAGCACCCCACTCAGGCGTTGCTCGACGCGTTCACGATGCGGCGCAGGCTCGGCGGGCGGCGCGAAGCCTACGACAGCGGCCACCGGGATGGCGAGACCGCCGGCGGCCTGGACGGACTGCACGTCACGATCGTCGGCGACGTGCTGCACAGCCGGGTCGCCAGGTCCAACGTCCTGCTGCTGAACACCCTGGGCGCGGAAGTGACGCTTGTGGCGCCGCCCACCCTGCTCCCCGTCGCGGTCGACGGCTGGCCGTGCTCCGTGGGGTATGACCTGGACGCAGCGCTGCCGAAGAGCGACGCGGTGATGCTGCTCCGGGTGCAGCAGGAGCGGATGAGCGCCGCCTACTTCCCGAGCGTGCGTGAGTACAGCCGCAGGTACGGCCTGGACGGGACGCGGATGGCGATGCTGCCCGACCACGCGATCGTGATGCACCCTGGCCCGATGAACCGCGGCGTTGAGATCGCGGCCGAGGTCGCGGATGCGGCGAGGTCCACGATCGTGGAGCAGGTCGCCAACGGGGTAAGCGTACGAATGGCGGTTCTTTACCTGCTTCTGGGTGGCGCGGAGGAGGCACGGTGACGACGACGAGATGGCTGATCAAGGGCGCCAGGCCAGCCGGCGGCGAGCCGGCCGACATCCTGATCCGCGGGGGGATCATCGCCGAGACAGCCGCCCGCCTGTCCGCCCGGGGCGCCAGGGTGCTCGACGCCGGCGGCCTCGTCGCGCTGCCCGGCCTCGTCGATCTGCACTCTCACCTGCGAGAGCCTGGCCGCGAGGATGCCGAGACCATCGAGACAGGCACCAGGGCCGCCGCCCTTGGCGGCTACACAGCCGTGCATGCGATGGCCAACACCGATCCGGTCGCCGACACGGCAGGCGTCGTCGAGCAAGTCTGGCGGCTGGGGCGCCAGGCAGGTTACTGCGATGTCCAGCCGATCGGTGCGGTGACGGTCGGCCTGGCCGGCAGCCAGCTCGCCGAGCTCGGCGCCATGGCGGACTCCGCCGCCCGGGTGCGGCTCTTCTCCGATGACGGCCGCTGCGTCTGTGACGCCATGCTCATGCGCCGTGCGCTCGAGTACGTCAAGGCGTTCGACGGCGTGATCGCCCAGCATGCCCAGGAGCCCCGCCTCACCGAGGGCGCGCAGATGAACGAGGGTGACATGTCGGGCAGGCTCGGCCTGACGGGCTGGCCGACCGTCGCGGAGGAGGCGGTCATCGCCAGGGACTGCCTCCTGACCGCGCACGTCGGCTCGGCGCTGCACGTCTGCCATGTCTCGACGGCTGGCTCTGTGGAGATCATCCGGCTGGCCAAGGCGAAGGGCTGGCGGGTGACAGCTGAGGTCACGCCGCATCACCTGCTGCTTACCGACGACCTCGTCCAGGGGTATGACCCGGTGTTCAAGGTCAACCCGCCGCTGCGCACCGCGGCTGACGTGGCCGCGCTCAGGCAGGGCCTGGCCGACGGCACCATCGACTGCGTTGCCACCGACCACGCGCCGCACCCCCTGGAGGACAAGGAGACCGAGTGGGCGGCGGCGGCGTTCGGCATGACCGGCCTCGAGACGGCGCTGCGGGCTGTCCAGGAGGCGATGGTCGAGACCGGGCTGCTCGACTGGGCTGGCGTCGCCGACCGGATGTCGCTGCGGCCAGCCAGGATCGGCCGCCTTGGCGGGCACGGGAACCCGCTCGAGCCAGGCGCGCCGGCGAACCTGACCCTTTACGATCCGGCGCCACGCGAGGCGGTGGATCCGTCCGCCCACGCGTCGAAGAGCCGCAACACCCCGTTCGCCGGGATGGTGCTTCCTGGCCGCGTCATTGCCACGTTCCTGCGCGGAACCCCGAGCGTGCTCGACGGGAAGCTGTCGTGACGGGGCCGCCAGGGGCAGGCCGGCCCGCGATCCTTATCCTTGAGGACGGCGCCGCGTTCCGCGGCACAGCGTTCGGCGCGGAGCGCGAGACGTTCGGCGAGATGGTCTTCAATACCGGCATGACGGGCTACCAGGAGACACTCACCGATCCGTCGTACTGCCGCCAGATCGTCGCGATGACCGCACCGCACATCGGCAACACCGGCGTCAATGATGACGATCCGGAATCCCGCAGGATCTGGGTGAGCGGCTACGTGATCCGCGAGCCCGCCAGGGTCGCGTCCAGCTGGCGGTCGGTGCGCGGCCTCGACGAGGAACTGCGCGCGCACGGCATCACCGGCGTCGCGATCAGGGGCACCAGGGCACTTACCAGGCACCTGCGCGAGTGCGGTGCCATGCGCGCGGCGATTTCCGCGGCGGGCGGCGATCCAGGCGAACTCCTCCAGCGCGTGCTTGCCAGCCAGGGAATGCTCGGCGCGGACCTGGCCCGTGAAGTGTCGACGCCCGCGCCGTACACGGTGAGCCCGCCCGGGGCCGTGCCGGTGCGGTACCGGGTCGCTGCGGTGGACCTTGGCATCAAGGCGTCCACCCCGCGCAGCATGGCTCTGCGCGGCTGCGCGGTGCGCGTGCTGCCCGCCGACACGCCCGCGGCGCAGATCCTGGCGACCAGCCCGGACGGGGTGTTCTTCAGCAACGGTCCGGGCGACCCCGCCGCGGCGGGGTACGCCGTCACGGCGATGCGCGGGGTGCTCGACGCCGGCGTGCCGGTGTTCGGGATATGCCTGGGCAGCCAGATTCTCGGCCGTGCGCTCGGCTTGGCCACGTACAAGCTGCGATTCGGGCACCGGGGGGTGAACCAGCCGGTCAAGGACCTGCGGACCGGTCGCGTCCACATCACCAGTCACAATCACGGCTTCGCCGTGGCGATGCCAGGGGCAGGGACTCCAGGTCACGGCGCGGCTCACGGGGGAGATGCGGCGGACGCCGCGGGAGAGGCCCATGGGAACGCGGCGGCGGGACGCTGGGAGCCGCACGCCACGGCGGCGGCGCCGTTCGACACGCCGTACGGCCGCGCCGTGGTCAGCCACGTGAACCTCAACGACGGAGTGGTCGAGGGGCTGAGGCTGCTCGACGCGCCCGCGTTCAGCGTCCAGTACCACCCGGAGGCGGCGCCCGGCCCGCACGACGCGGCCGGCCTGTTCGACGACTTCTGCGCCCTCATGGAGCGCTCGAAGTGACCGCGTCCCGACGTCGCCGAGCCCATAACCCGAATCCGCAAATTTCCGGATTCGCGAGGTTTCCCGGGGCGGGCGGGGAACCGTCGCGGTCCCCGCATCCATCCGCGCCCAACCGGTGCGATCCGCGTATTCACCCGGTCCTAACCGGTGCGATCCGCGTATTCATCCGGTTGGGTCTGGGATCGGGGGGAGGCCCGCGCACCGAACCGGTGCGATCCGCGTATTCATCCGCGCCCAACCGGTGCGATCCCCGGATTCATGCCCTTGGCTCTGCCGGGAGCGGAGGGGGTGGTCGGCATGCCGCGGCGGGCTGACCTGCGGTCGGTGCTCGTTATCGGGTCCGGGCCGATCGTGATCGGCCAGGCCTGCGAGTTCGACTACTCGGGCACTCAGGCGTGCCGGGTGCTCAAGAGCGAGGGCCTCCGCGTCAGCCTGGTCAACTCCAACCCGGCGACGATCATGACGGATCCAGAGTTCGCCGACGCCACCTACGTCGAGCCGATTACCCACGACGTACTCGAGAAGGTGCTCGCCAGGGAGCGCCCGGACGCGCTGCTGCCCACGCTTGGCGGCCAGACGGCACTCAACGCCGCCGTCGCGCTGCACGAGTCGGGCACGCTCGCCCGCTACGGGGTCGAGCTGATCGGCGCGGACATCGAGGCGATCAGGGCAGGCGAGGACAGGGAGCGGTTCAAGGAGATCGTCATCGGTCTCGGCGCCCAAGTCCCGAAAAGCCTCATTTGTCATGACTTGGACGAGTGCGCACGCGCAGCGGCGGGACTCGGCTACCCGCTCGTCGTCCGGCCCTCCTACACGCTCGGCGGGTCCGGGTCCGGCATCGCCTACGGCGAGGACGACCTGCGGCGGATCGCGGGCGCGGGCATCGATGCCAGCCCGGTCGGCGAGGTGCTGCTCGAAGAGTCGGTCCTCGGCTGGAAGGAGTTCGAGCTCGAGCTGATGCGCGACCGCAACGACAACGTTGTCATCGTGTGCTCGATCGAGAACATCGACCCCATGGGCGTGCACACAGGCGACTCGGTCACCGTCGCCCCCGCGATGACCCTCACCGATCGCGAGTACCAGCACATGCGGGACACCGCCATCGCGATCGTCCGGGCGGTCGGCGTGGACACCGGCGGCTGCAACATCCAGTTCGCCGTGCATCCCGGCACGGGCCGCATGGTCGTGATCGAGATGAACCCGCGGGTATCGCGCTCGTCCGCGCTCGCGTCCAAGGCGACAGGGTTCCCGATCGCCAAGATCGCCGCGCTGCTCGCGGTCGGCTACACGCTCGACGAGATACCGAACGACATCACCGGCGAGACTCCGGCCAGCTTCGAGCCTGCCCTCGACTACATCGTCGTCAAGGTGCCCCGCTTCGCGTTCGAGAAGTTCCCGGCCGCCGATCCGGTGCTCACCACGCACATGAAGTCGGTCGGCGAGGCGATGGCGATCGGCCGCAGCTTCCCCGAGGCGCTGCAGAAGGCGCTGCGCTCGCTCGAGCGGTCCGGCGCCCCGCTGCACTGGAATGGGCCGCCGCAGGACGCGGCGGGACTCCTGGACCGATGTGCAAGCCCGCACGAGGGCCGGCTGTCCACCGTGCACCAGGCCGTGAGGGCGGGGGCGAGCGTGGCGGAACTCGCCCGCGCAAGTGGCATCGACCCGTGGTTCATCGACCAGATCAAAGGCATCGAGGAAGATGCCGAACGGATACGTGGTGGCGCCGCACTCGACGCCGCGTCGCTGCGCGCGGCGAAGGGAGCGGGGTTCTCTGACGAGCAGATCGGCCAGCTCCGCGGGATGACGGAAGAGCGGGTGCGCGCGCTGCGGCACGAGCTCGGCGTGCGGCCCGTCTACCACACGGTGGACACGTGCGCCGCCGAGTTCGCGGCGCGCACGCCCTACCTGTACTCGACGTATGACGACGAGACGGAGGTGCCGGACGGCACCCGCCAGAAGGTGATCATCCTCGGCAGCGGCCCGAACCGCATCGGCCAGGGCATCGAATTCGACTATGCCTGCGTGCACGCCTCGTTCGCGCTCGCCGAGGCCGGCTTCGAGACCGTGATGGTCAACTGCAACCCGGAGACCGTGTCCACCGACTATGACACCTCTGGCCGGCTGTACTTCGAGCCGCTCACGCTGGAGGACGTGCTCGAGGTGGTGCACGCCGAGCAGCGGAGCGGGCCGGTCGCCGGGGTGATCGTCCAGCTCGGCGGGCAGACCCCGCTCGGGCTGGCCCGCGCGCTCGCCGCCGCGCAGGTGCCCATCGTCGGGACCAGCCCCGAGGCGATCCACCTGGCGGAGGAGCGCGGCGCCTTCGGCCGGGTACTCGCCGCCGCGGGACTGCCCGCGCCGAAGCACGGGACCGCCTCGTCCTACGCGGAGGCGAAGGAGCTCGCGGACGAGATCGGCTACCCGGTGCTCGTCCGGCCCTCCTACGTGCTCGGCGGCCGCGGCATGGAGATCATCTATGACGACGCCACGCTCGGGTCGTACATGGAGCGTGCCGCGCCCGCGGGGGGTGCTGGGCCATCGGGGCCTGGGCCGTGGGGGTCTGGGGGTACCCCCCAGGAAGGCGCTGTCCCAGGGGGCGCTGTGCCTCCCCAGGCAAGTCATGCGGGGGGTGTTGGGGGGTCGTCCCCCCAGGCAAGTCATGCGGGGGGTGTTGGGGGGTCGTCCCCCCAGGCAAGTGCTGTGAGCCCCGGGCAGGCTGCGCTGGCTCACCCCGTGCTCGTCGACAGGTTCCTCGACGATGCGATCGAGATCGACGTGGACGCGCTGTACGACGGGGCCGAGCTCTATCTCGGCGGGGTGATGGAGCACATCGAGGAGGCCGGCATCCACTCCGGCGACTCGGCCTGCGCGCTGCCGCCGATCACGCTCGGCCGTGCCGACATCGCGAGGATCCGCGAGTCCACCGCCCTGATCGCCGCCGGGGTAGGCGTGCGCGGCCTGCTCAACGTGCAGTATGCGCTCGCCGCGGGCGTGCTTTACGTTCTCGAGGCGAACCCGAGGGCGTCCCGCACTGTGCCGTTCGTGTCCAAGGCCACCGCGGTACCGCTCGCCAAGGCCGCGGCCAGGATCATGCTTGGCGCGACCGTGGCGGAGCTGCGGGCCGAGGGGATGCTGCCCGTGTCGGGAGACGGCGGCGCCCTGCCGCTCGACGCACCGGTGTCGGTCAAGGAGGCGGTGCTGCCGTTCGGCAGGTTCAGGGACGCGCAGGGGCAGGGGGTGGACACGGTTCTCGGCCCGGAGATGCGCTCGACCGGCGAGGTGATGGGCATCGACGAGGTGTTCGGCACCGCGTACGCGAAGTCCCAGGCGGCCGTCTACGGATCGCTGCCCGTCAAGGGCCGCGCGTTCGTCTCGGTCGCGAACAGGGACAAGCGGTCGATGGTGTTCCCCGTCAAGCGCCTCGCTGATCTCGGCTTCGAGATCTGGGCCACCGAGGGAACCGCAGACGTGCTGCGGCGCAACGGAGTCCATGCCAGGATCGTCCGTAAGCACGGTGACGGTCCCGGGCCCGACGGTGAGCCGACGATAGTGACGCGGATCCTGGCGGGGCAGGTGGATCTCATCGTGAACACGCCGTTTGGCAGCCCAGGGCAGTCTGGGCCGCGGCTGGACGGCTATGAGATCCGCACCGCCGCGGTGCGGCGCGGGATACCGTGCCTGACCACGGTGCAAGGGCTCGGCGCGGCGGTACAGGGCATCGAGGCGATCATCCGTGGCGAGGTGGGGGTCCGGTCGCTGCAGGAATATGCCGGGCGGCTGAGGGGCCAGGCAGGAGCGCCGGGCCAGGCGGGAGCGCCGGGCGCGGGTGACCCTCCAGCGGCGGGTGACACGGCGGCTGGCCCCGCCGCGGGTGGCTCCCGGCCGGCGGGCGCACCGTCATCCCGCTCCCGTTCGGCTGCTGGTTCTTCGCCCTTTCACCCCGGTGATGAGGGGGGGTGATGAGGGGTCATGACGGCCAGGGAGGGTGAGGTGAGCGTGGGACCTGTGCAGGTGCGCGGGCCCGTCCTCACCGTGCGCCGTATCGACGCCTACTCCGCCATCACCCTGGTAGCCCCGGGGATAGCGACGCGTTTCAGGCCCGGCCAGTTCGTCGCCGTAGCGGTCGGCGGCCCCGATACCTCGATGCTGCTGCGCCGCACGTTCTCTATCCATGATGTCAGGCCCGACCACGGCGGTACCATCGAATTCGTGTTCGCCGCGCACGGGCCGGGTACCCGGTGGCTCGCCGAGCGCCGGGCCAGGGACGCGCTCGACGTCGTCGGCCCGCTCGGGCGGCCGTTCCCGCTGCCCCGTGACCCGGCCAGCTGCCTGCTCGTCGGCGGGGGGTACGGCAGCGCGCCGCTGTTCTCGCTGGGCGCACGGCTGCGCGACCGTGGCTGCCAGGTCGATTTCCTGCTCGGCGCGGCGAGCGTGGACCGGGTGTTCGGCGCGCTCACCGCCCGCCGTACCGGGCGCACGGCGACGATCACCACGGAGGACGGGTCGCTCGGCGTGCGCGGGGTGGTCACCGACGTGCTCGGCCAGGTCATTCACGAGGCTCGCACCGACGTGATCTACGCATGCGGCCCGATGCCGATGCTCCGTCAGGTCACGGCGCTGGCCAGCAGGTACGAGATTCCCGTGCTGACCTCCGTCGAGGAGGTGATGGCCTGCGGCATCGGGGTGTGCATGACCTGCGTGCTCCCCATCGTGGGCGAGGACGGGATCACCAGGATGGTGCGGTCCTGCGTGGACGGGCCGGTGTTCCGCGGTGACCTGGTCCGCTGGGATGACGTGGGGACGATCCCGTTCGACGCGCTCGGCGCGCCTGGCTGGAAGCCGGCCCCGCCGCGGGGCTCGCGCGGCGCCCAGGGTTCCCGCAATGCGGCGCCCGCGCAGCAGCAGGGGTCGCCGCCGCCTGATCAGGCGCGGCAGCGCGCTGAGGGCGGACGGTCAGAGCCAGGCCGTCAGCAGGCCCCGGCGCAGCGGTCAGGCCGGGGGCAGCGGTCTGGCCAGGGGCAGCGGTCTGGCCAGGCGCGGCAGCCTCATGCGTCACAGGAGCCGCGCCATGCCGGTTGACCTCCGTACCAGGCTCGGTCACGTCGAGCTGCCCAATCCGATCCTCACCGCGTCCGGGTGCGCGGGAGCGGGGCGGGAGCTAGCCCAGTTCGTCGACGTCTCCAAGATCGGTGCCGTGGTGACCAAGTCGGTCATGCTCGCGCCGCGCGCGGGCAGGCCCACGCCGCGGATGGCGGAGACGCCGAGCGGCATGCTCAACTCGATCGGCCTGCAGGGTCCCGGCATCGACGCGTTCCTGCAGCGGGACCTGCCATGGCTGCTGTCGCGTGGCGCGCGTGCCGTCGTCTCGATCGCGGGCGGCAGCGTGGACGAGTACGCGGAGCTGGCCGCCCGGCTGTCCGACGCACCCGGGGTGACAGCGATCGAGGTGAACATCTCGTGCCCGAACGTCGAGGACAGGGGCAAGGTGTTCGCCTGCGACGCGGCTGCCGCCGCCGGCGTGATCGAGGCGGTGCGCGGCCGCGCTCGCTACGACATCCCGGTATTCGCCAAGCTGTCGCCTGACGTGACCGACATCGTGACGATCGCGCGGTCGTGCGTGGCGGCGGGCGCGGACGGCCTCGCCCTCATCAACACGCTGCTCGGGATGACGATCGATATCCAGACCATGCGGCCGGTGCTCGCCGGGCTCACCGGCGGACTCTCAGGCCCGGCGATCCGGCCGGTCGCCGTGCGGTGCATCTGGCAGGTCCGCGAGGCGCTGCCTGACATCCCGATCATCGGGATGGGCGGGGTCCGCACGGGCAGGGACGCGCTCGAGCTGATCCTTGCAGGTGCGGCCATGGTCAGCGTGGGAACGACGATCTTCCACGATCCGTCGGCCTGCGCGCGCATCTCTCGTGAGTTCGAGGAGGAGCTTGCGAGCCTTGGCGTCGAGCGGCTCGCCGATGTCATCGGCCTGGCGCACGAGCCGGCCGGGGCTGCGCGTCGCCGGTCGCTGTGATTTCAGGTGAACCATCAGGGGGGCTGCGGCGTCGCTCACTGGTGGGAGGACAGACAAGACAATTCTGGAGGAATCGCCGTGAACAACCTCGCGCCGATCGCCGTGGCGCTCGACGCGCCTGACCTGGAGACAGCCGCGCGATGGGCGGCACTTGTGACGCCGCACGTGAGCACCGTGAAGATCGGGCTCGAGCTCTACCTGCGCTACGGGCCCGACGTGGTCGCGTCGGTCAAGGGCGCGAGCGGCGTGCAGATCTTCCTCGACCTCAAGCTGCACGACATCCCGGCGACGGTGGCGGGCGCGGCTCGCGCGGTCGCGCGGCTGCGGCCGGAACTGTTGACTGTGCACGCGACAGGGGGCGCGGCGGTTGTCCGCGCCGCCGTGCAGGCAGCTCCGGCTACCAAGATCGCCGCGGTAACCGTGCTCACCTCTCTCGGCGACGCCGACCTGGAGCGGATGGGAGTAATCGGGTCCGCGAGCGACGCGGTGCTGCGCCTCGCGGTGCTCGCGGTGGAGGCGGGCGCGCGGGGAGTGGTCTGCTCGCCGCGCGAGGCGGCGGCTGTGCGCGCCGAGGTCGGGCCCGACATCACGCTGATCACGCCCGGGGTGCGCCCGGCCGGCTCAGCGGCCCATGATCAGGCGAGGGTGGCCACGCCGCAGGAGGCGTTGAGCGCGGGAGCTGATCTCCTCGTGATCGGCCGCCCCATCACCAGCGCGCCCGATCCGGGCGCCGCGGCGGCGGCGGTTGCCGCGTCGCTGCGGCGGCGGCGGGCACCGGCGCCGAGTTGACATCGTGGGTGCGTGGGTGCCGACGGCGCGTGCCTGCGCTGTCGGCTGTCCCCGCGGTTGCCCTTGTGCGGCCCGGTAGCGCCCGGTAGCGCTATGTCAAGGGCGAGCCTGCGGAATTCCCCGGCCCTCGGCTGTGCGGCGGTGAGGCGGCGGCTGAAGGCGTTCTTGCCTCGAGGCGGTCATGGGGCGGAGGCTGAAACTTTCATGTGCGGCGGGCGGTGTCGCAGACCGGGGGCGCATCGTTAGAGACCGGCGCATGGCCTCCGGTCTTTCGTCCCGGACCAGGTCCTCCCCGGCTGGGAGTGCGGCGGCATCTGGCTGTCGCGCCCATGGCGTTGCCGGCATTGGCAGGAAACAAACCCGCGATCGCGTGGACGGACGCGGAGGGGCATAGATTCGATCTTTGATTCTTCAATCATCCGGCGTTGTGGAGTCCTCAGCGCATGCGCGGAACCTGCCTCGCCGCGCTGCGGGCGCCCCCGGGTACCGCGCGTTCCCGTAACACCCTGGCTTCTGCGCCATGCCGCAGGCCGTTCTAGCGTCCGCCACGCTGATCGGAATGGCAAATCGCGGGGGTATATACGGGGGTATATATCAGAATAAACTGGTAGAAAAGTCTAGATTGCTCTAGATCATGAGTAAAGCTATGCCGAGGGGTTGTTCTGGTATCCGGATACTCCGGGCAGCAGGCGTGCGCGGTCGCGCCATGGCCCGTCACCGGGCGGATCCGCTTGCCGATCCGCCTATGCGCGACTGTCCCCGGACGCGCCGCGGCTCTTGCCTGGGCGGGCTTTGCTTGTACATCGGGCGGCGCTCGCTGGAGCCATGGACGGGTGCCGCGGGTCGGCCCCGGTCGGGTTCTATGGCGGTCGGCGGCGTGCCTGGCCCGTCCGCTGGCGCGTACCGCAGACGGGCTGGGAAGACGCCCGGATGGCTACGCTTAGTATTCGGTCATATGCTCAGAGTAATATCCATAAATTTGTGACGGAATAAACGGGGGTTCGCGTTGCCGTAGGGGCCTTGACTCGCTAGTTTCCCCTCCCGACCGACCGTTTTTTCGAGACGAAACCCGAGGTGACCCCGCGTGGCACTACCCCCCCTCACTCCTGAGCAACGCGCCGCGGCCCTGGAGAAGGCCGCAAGAGCGCGCAAGGAACGCGCTGAGGTCAAGAACAGGCTCAAGCGCGGCGCTGTGACCCTTCCTGAGGTTCTCAAGGAGGGCCAGAGAGATGATGTCGTCGGCAAGATGAAGGTCTCGGCACTGCTTGAGTCACTGCCTGGCGTAGGCAAGGTCAGGGCCAAACAGATCATGGAACGGCTCGGCATCGCCGAGTCACGCAGGGTCCGTGGTCTCGGCGCTAACCAGCGGGCCGCGCTGGAGCAGGAATTCGGTGCAGGAATCTGATTGAGGCAGGGGTACCCGAGGCCGGACGGGGGGGCGCGGCCACCTCATCTGGTGACCGCGCACGCGGTCCGCTAAGTGCCCCTGGAACCCCTGCCTCCCATCCGAATGGACGCTCGCGGCTGACCGTGCTCTCCGGGCCCTCCGGGGTCGGGAAGAGCACGGTCGTCGCCGAGTCGCGGCAGTCGAATCCCGAGATTCTGCCGAATCCCTAGATCTGGCTGTCCGTCTCCGTGACGACGCGGGCGCCCCGGCCAGGCGAGATGGACGGACGCGAGTACCGCTTCGTCAGTGACCGCGAATTCGACCAGATGGTGGCCCGCGGCGAGCTACTCGAGTGGGCCCAATTCGCCGGGAACAGGTACGGCACCCCACGGGCGCCCGTGGGGCAGAAGATCGCCGAGGGCACCCCCTGCCTTCTCGAGATCGACCTGGCGGGCGCGCGGCAGGTGCGGCGTGCCGTGCCTGGCGCACGCTGGTCTTCCTAGCCCCGCCATCAGGGGATGAGCTCATTCGCAGGCTTACCTTGAGGGGGAACCGAGCCACCCGAGGTTATCCAGCGTCGGCTCGCCGCCGCGCGGGTGGAGCTCGTGGCCGGCAGCGAGTTCGATGTCACGCTGGTCAACATGTCTGTCGAGAGCGTCTTCCAGCGGCTGCTAGCCTTGATGCTTAGCTCAGCCGATCAATGATCCACTTTCTATGGAAGGCGCAGCGTGGCAGGGACTCCCGCCGCAGACGGCATTACTAATCCGCCGATCGACGAGTTGCTTGACGTCGTGGACAGCAAGTACCGTCTCGTCATCATGGCCGCGAAGCGCGCGCGGCAGATCAACGCCTACTATGCCCAGCTTGGCGAGGGCCTGCTTGAGTACGTTGGGCCGCTCGTCGAGACCCACGTTCAGGAGAAGCCGCTTTCCATCGCGCTGCGTGAGATACGCGAGCGGCTGCTCTCCGCAGAGGCGATCGAGGCCTGACGGCCGAGGACGAGGCGGCGGACGCTGCTCGCGGTCTTGCGGGCAACTTCGCCTGGGCCCGCGATACCAGTCCGGGGGGACGACCCCCCGAGGCGGCGGATGCTGCTCGTTGTCCCGCGGACAACTTCGCCGAGGCCCGCAGTACTAGCCCGGGGGGACGACCCCCCGGACCCCCCGATGTGGGGCTGCGCCCCACCGGCCATGTCGCGACCGAGGCGGCCGGGGTTGCTCATCGGCCTCCGGCCGGTTTCGGCGGAGCCCGCGATACCAGCCCGGAGGGACACAGGGCTGCCCCCGGGGACATCCTGGACCCCGGTGGACCGGAACCCCCTGGTCAAATGGCAGGGCGTGTCATTCTCGGGGTCGGCGCTGGCATCTCCGCCTATAAGGCATGTGAGCTGCTCCGCCTGCTCACAGAATCCGGCCACCAGGTCAGGGTGGTCCCTACGCCCGACGCACTGCGTTTCGTCGGCGAGGCCACGTGGGCTGCACTTTCCGGTGAGCCCGTCGCCACTGACGCCTGGACGGATGTGCACGGGGTCCCGCATGTGCGGCTGGGCCAGTCAGCCGACCTGGTGCTCGTTGCCCCTGCCACCGCCGACCTGCTCGCCCGGGCGGCAGGCGGCATGGCAGGCGACCTGCTGACGGCGACGCTGCTCACAGCGCGGTGCCCAGTTGTCTATGCCCCCGCGATGCATACCGAGATGTGGGAGCATCCGGCCACCAGGGCCAACGTCGCGCTGCTCAGGGCACGCGGGGCGATCGTGCTCGAGCCTGCGTCCGGGCGGCTCACCGGTGCCGACAGCGGCACCGGCCGGCTGCCCGAGCCCGCGGAGATCTACCAGGTCGCCATCCGCGCGCTTGGCCGCGGCGCGGCAGGGCTCAGGCCCGACCTGACCGGCCGGAAGGTTGCCGTGTCGGCGGGCGGGACCAGGGAGGAGCTCGACCCCGTCCGGTTTCTCGGCAACTGGTCGTCAGGCCGGCAGGGCTATGCGCTCGCCAGGACTGCGGCCGCGCGCGGCGCGGACGTGACGCTGGTATCCGCCAACGTCTCCCTCGGCGATCCCGCCGGTACCCGGCTCGTGCGGGTCATCTCCGCGTGCCAGATGCGCGATGCGATGATCGCCGCGGCCGCCGATGCCGACGCTGTGGTGATGGCCGCCGCCGTCGCTGATTTCCGTCCTGCCACCCGGAGCGACTCGAAGATGAAGAAGAGCGATTCCGCGCCGGGACCCATCTTTCTCACCGAGAATCCTGACATTCTCGGTGAGCTTGCCGCGCACAGGCCACGGCCAGGTCAGGTCGTGGCGGGATTCGCCGCGGAAACGGAGGACGCGCTCGCGGGCGGCATGGCCAAGCTTGCCCGCAAGGGGTGTGACCTGCTTGTCGTCAACCTGGTCGGGAACGGGCTCGCCTTCGGCACCAGCGACAACGAGGCCGTGGTACTCGGCGCGGACGGAACGCAGGCGCGTGTCCCGCTTGGGCCTAAAGAGGCGCTCGCGGACATCCTGTGGGACCTTGTCGCCGCCCGGCTGAGCTGACGGCCCCCCGCCGCCGCGCCGCGACTTTGGCCGCGATCGGGGGACGCTCGGCGGTCTCCTGCGCTTGGCGCGCTGGGCATGGATAAACTTCGGCGAAGTCTCTCCGGAGCACGAAAGGGAGTCAGGTGGCTCGTCGCCTCTTCACATCCGAGTCAGTCACAGAAGGTCATCCGGACAAGATGGCCGACCAGATCAGTGACGCGATCTTGGACGCAATGGTCAAGGATGACCCGGAAAGCCGGGTCGCGGTCGAGACGCTGATCACCACCGGCCAGGTCCATGTCGCCGGTGAGGTCACCACGGCGACCTACGTCGACATCCCGGGAATCATCAGGGAGAAGATCCTCGAGATCGGCTACGACTCCTCCGTGAAAGGGTACGACGGGGCGTCCTGCGGCGTGTCGGTGTCGCTCGGCTCGCAGTCGCCGGACATCGCGCGAGGAGTCGCGGACGCGTTCGAGTACCGTGAAGGGGAGGGCACAGAGGACCTGGACCGGCAGGGTGCGGGCGATCAGGGACTGATGTTCGGCTACGCGTGCCGGGAGACCCCTGAGCTGATGCCGCTGCCGATCATGCTGGCGCACCGGCTGGCCCGGCGACTGTCCGAGGTACGCCGCAGCGGCCAGGTGCCCTACCTGAGGCCGGATGGCAAGACGCAGGTCACCGTCGAGTACGAAGGCGACGTGCCGGTGCGGCTGGACACCGTGGTGGTCTCCGCACAGCATGCCCCCGACATCAGCCTGGCCGAGCTACTGGCCCCCGACATCCGTGACTATGTGGTGGATCCCGTGCTCGCCGAGGCCAGGATCGACACCAACGGGCACCGGCTGCTCGTCAATCCGACGGGCCGGTTCGAGATCGGCGGCCCGATGGGGGATGCCGGGCTGACCGGTCGCAAGATCATTATCGACACCTACGGGGGGATGGCCCGCCACGGTGGCGGCGCCTTCTCCGGCAAGGACCCTTCCAAGGTGGATCGCAGCGCCGCGTACGCGATGCGCTGGGTGGCGAAGAACGTCGTGGCGGCTGGCCTGGCCGACCGGTGCGAGACGCAGGTCGCCTACGCGATCGGCAAGGCCAAGCCGGTGGGGCTGTTCGTCGAATGCTTCGGTACCGAGAACATTCCGGTCGAACGAATCCAGGACGCCGTGCTCGAGGTCTTCGACCTGCGCCCGCGCGCCATCATCTCCGCACTCGACCTGCTCCGTCCGATCTATGCCCGCACGGCCGCTTACGGGCACTTCGGCCGCGAGGAACCGGACTTCTCCTGGGAGCGCACCGACCGCATCGACCAGCTCCGCGCAGCCGCAGGCCACTGACAACCTGCCGTCACGTTCCCCCGTTGCTTCTTGCACCACGTGAATATCGGTTTCCTGCGTCCCAGTTGCGATGTATCAGTCGGGCCGTAGGCGGTCGTAGCCAGTCTGGACCGGCCTGGGCGGGTTGGTGGTGGCGCTGGTTAGGTGGCCGTATCGCGCGAGATGCCGCGCTGGTGTAGTTCTGTCAGCAGCTTCCCTTGTGACATCGCTGTCCCGGGCGCCGCGGCTCCGCCGGGCGGGCCTGCGTAACTACAGCAGTGGTCCATTCACCGACACCTGACTGCGTGAATGGACCACTGCTGTAGTTCTGGCCACATGAAGGTGCCCTTCATCGGGACGGACGGCTCCTGGCCCGGCAGGCCCTGGCCCGTGAAGGTGCCCTTGTGCGGCCCTGTCCGGGTGCCCGTGATGGGCTGCGGGCGGGGACGGGTGTCATGGCGTGTGAAGGTGCCTTGAGGTAGTTCTAGCTACGCCGCCGCGGCATCCATACGAATTAGGGCGGTGATAGACGAGGCCACGTCGGACCGGTCTAGACCGGTCTAGACCGCGGGCTCGGCTGGCGGGGTCGCGGCGGGGTGGCCGTATCGCGCGAGATGCCGCGTGGCGTAGTTCTAGCTACATCACCGAGGCATCTCGCGCGATTGGACAGCGGGTTGGGGGTTGTGCCCGTGCGGTCCGGACAGGTCTAGACCGCGGTCGGCTGTTTCAGCTGGGTCGATTACGAGGGGCGATTCTTCGAGTACGTGCGTATGCGCGTGAAAATGCGATTGCTGATGTTAGTGCACACGCTTGTGCCAGTGCGTGTGCGGATGCACGTGCGAGAACGCTATGATCGGTGTGTCCAGGCCGATGGGAGCGGCGGGGTGCGTCAGCAGCCTGCAGGCGGCTGCGAGCCCTGGCTGAGGCCTGAAAGCGGCGCGACCTGGGCAGCCAGCCAGGAAAGATCCCCAGCCAACGCATCAGGAGACCGAAAAATGCGCGAGACAAGCAACGGGATGTCGGCCACGGAGCTGGAGGAGGTTGTATGGCGGAAGAGCCGCCTGAGCAACTCCCAGGGGGCCTGCGTCGAAATGGCACGGCTGCCGGGCGGGGAGATCGCGGTGCGGAACTCCAGGGACCCTGACGGCCCCGCGCTCATCTACCCGACGGCCGCTATCAGGGCACTCATCGAGGGCGCGAGGGACGGTGACCTCGACAACCTGCTCTCGTTATCTGACCAGTCGATCCGCGTGACGTAACCGGGCGGGCGCCCACTTGATGGTCGGCGCCCGCCCGGTCGCGTGCGCCCCGGGCGATGAGGGGAAGCCGCATGCCAGGCAGGCTGGCATTGTGCGCACCACGGCAGCCGCTCTGGTAAGACGGGACCGTGGCGGACCCAATGGAGCCGTCCGCGGGCGAGCAGCCCAGGGGGCAACCTGGCCAGCGGGCTGGCGGGTCCGCGGCCGGACACTCGAGAGGCCAGGCAGGCAGCCGGGCAAGCGGGAAAGCCGACCAGCGGTCACGGCGGGCCCCGAAGGCTCAGGTGCCCGCGGAACGGCTCCCTGTCGCGCGGGTCGCGGTCGACGTCTCGCTCGCGCATCTCGACCGGCCCTTTGACTACCAGGTACCCGAGCGGCTGACCGATGCCGCCACGGCGGGCTGCCGGGTGCGGGTCAGGTTTTCCGGGCAGCTGGTGGACGGCTACCTGCTCGAGCGCGCGGCGGCCAGCGAGCACAAGGGCAGGCTGGCTTACCTGGAACGGGTGGTGTCACCAGAGCCGGTGCTCACCGCCGAGATCGCCGGGCTCGCCCGCGCCGTCGCCGACAGGTACGCGGGCACCCTCGCCGACGTGCTGCGGCTGGCGCTCCCGCCGCGGCACGCGGCCACGGAGGCCGCCCCGCGGTGCCCGCCTGGGGGGGCGACCCCCCAAGGCCCCCCGCAGTACCGGCCTGGGGGGGCGACCCCCCAAGGCCCCCCGCAGTACCGGCCT